>Ga0335075_10004420_pt1 | contig 22000 bp, 18 predicted proteins | sample Lox_Sample_24_FD_206723 | JGI IMG/M metagenome (GOLD analysis project Ga0335075, IMG submission 206723) | Soil microbial communities from Loxahatchee National Wildlife Refuge, Florida, United States - Lox_Sample_2.4 | ecosystem: Environmental > Terrestrial > Soil > Wetlands | place: USA...
GGAACAAGACCACTGCGGTCAAGGCCAGCGCGGCCGCCCGCACCAGCCGGGTGTAAGCGGAGCGCCTGGTTTCTCTCGGCAGCTGCTGGGCGGGCGTACCGACGTTTAGGGCGGGGCCGCGCATTTCATCGGATGCGCTAGCAAATCCCTCAACCACGGAGTGACACTAGCAGGAGCGCAGGGTTAATAAACCGTGCGGCGAACTGGCGCAGTGCCACATGCCGTCAAAGCGGACATCCGGGCCGGGACGCACCGCCCGCAGCTATGCTTCACCTCGACCGCCAGGAACGCAAGGAGGATGGCCTGTTGTCGAACGCACAGTCATCGGTGATCCGCGCCGAGGGCAGGAGAAGCAAGAGCAGGTCACCCGGGCAAGGCAACAAGACCCTCGCATATTCGCGGATCCAGGCACCCCCCGCCGTCCAGTGTGCGTGGTGCGAGCACGAGTTCGACAGCGCCGACGAACGCCTCACCGGCCGGGTGCGCTGCGCCCGCTGCGGCGCGGCCACTACGTCACCGTGGCCAAGCGAGGAGCAGCTGGGCGCGGCCTACGCTGACTGGTACCGCCCGAAGTCAGGCAGGTTCGCTGGCGTCGGGGACAAGGTGCTGCGCCGGACCCGCTCAGCGCTTGCCGACCGCGTGCACAGGATGGTGCCTCCTGGCCCGGTTCTTGACGTGGGAGCCGGCGACGGGACGCTCGTCGACGCGTTCGTGCGCAACGGGCGCGAAGCCGTCGGCCTCGAGCCGCACGCGTCTGGACCGCGCATCCGCCAGGCCGAGGTAGAAGACGTGGACGGAACGTGGTCGGCGATCGTCTTCTGGCACTCGCTTGAGCACCTGCGCCGGCCTTCCCGCGCGCTGAGCCATGCCGCAGCACTGCTGCCCCCGGGCGGCATGCTCGTGATCGCCGTGCCCAATGCGACGAGCCTGCAGGCCCGCATCTTCGCCGACCGCTGGCTTGCCCTCGACGTGCCTCGCCACCTCGTCCACCTGAGCCCGCGAGCATTGCTGTCGGCGATCGAGACCGCGGGGTTGCGGGTCGAGCGAGTCAGCTACCTGCGGGGCGGACAGGTCGTATTCGGGTGGGTCCACGGCCTTGTCGGCAAGCTTCCCGGCCACCCCGACCTCTACGACGCCATCCGTCGCAGCGAGGCGCGGCAAGACAGCCAGAAACCGGCCCTGAGGCTGTATGCACTGGCCGCCGCCGTGGCCGCTCTTCCTCTCGCCCTGGCGGCAACTGCCGTCGAGGTGGCGGCGCGGTCGGGCGGGACCATCTACGTCGAGGCGCGGCGGGAACCGTCCTCCACAGCCGCCAGCCGCACCGGAACTGCGTGACGGGCGAGACTCCCCGGTCGGCTTAGCTCATCCCGGCATAGGAGTGCAAGCCGGTGATCCAGAGGTTGACACCGATCACGTTGAACATCAGGCACGCGAACCCGGCCAGGTGGATCCAGCCAGCCCGGCGGCCGCGCCAGCCGGCCGTCGCCCTAGCGTGCAGGAACATGGCGTACACCACCCAGGTGATGAACGACCACGTCTCCTTCGGGTCCCACCCCCAGTACCGGCCCCACGCGTGGTCGGCCCAGATGGCTCCCGCCATCACACCGAAGGTCCAGACCGGGAAACCGAACAGCACGCTGCGATAAGACAGCCGGTCCAGGACAGCGGGAACGGGCAGGTGTCGCCAGATGCCTGCGGACCACGACGGCTGCCCGGCGGCGAGACGACGGTTGCTTCGGTCCACCAGTAGGTACAGCGTCGTCACCACGGCGCCGAAGACGAACAGGCCGATGGCGACGATCATCGCCGTCACGTGGATCGCGATCCAGTAGGACTGCAGCGCGGGCACCAGCGAGCCCGCCGGCGTGTAGATCCAGGTGAGGTCGATGCCAAGACCGAGTACGACCGGCAGCAGCACGAACAGGCCCATGTAGTAGGCGCGGTACCAGATGGCGGCGGCCACTAGGACCAGCACTGCCATGCAGGTAAACGCGCCGATGAACTCGTACATGTTGCCCCACGGCACGCGGTGCTCGGCAAGCCCGCGGGTGAGGATGGCAAACACATGCAGGACCAGCCCCGTGCAGGTCAGGCCGAATGCGAGCCGGAGCCAGAAGCCTGACGGCCAGCGGCTAGCGGACGCGTCGTCGCCCAGCGGGCCAGCAGGCGGACGAGTGGCGACGGCAGCGCTCAGTGCTGGCTTGGGCGGGGCTGGCTTGGCCGGGGCTGGCGCTGACGGCCCGCCCGCGCCAGCCGTCACCAGTTCGGGGGCAGCCACCAGTTCAGGCGCCATGCTGGCCGCGTCACTAACGTCAGCCAGCACCCGGTGCCTGGCGAAAGCGAAGTCTGACGCGTAGCACAGCATTGCCAGCGCGTACAGAATCAGCGTGGTGAGCAGCAGCCCGTTGCTGGTGTCAGCCAGGGTCACGTTGACGGGCATCGGAGCCTCACTCTTCCTCTCGGCCGGAGAGCGTGTCTGAGTTCGCGGGAACCGCGGCTTCATCAGCCACGGCTTGAGCAGTCGCCGTTTGCGTACTCACAGCGTCAGTACTGAGAGTGTCATCAACCGCGCGGTTACCAACCACGGGGTTACCAACCACGGGGTCATCAATCCCAGCTTCGGCCGCGACCTGTGCTGCAGCCGGGATGGCAGGCCCGGGGCGTTCCCGGTAGTCAAAGTCTTCGGGCCCGTCGACCGTGCCGTCGCCTACCTGCCTGGCCCGCATCGACCGGCCGTCATGCTCGGCACGCAGCAGCCGGGACAGCTCGGCGAACTCGGTATCGAAGCCGCCCGCCGCATCCGATCGGGCCAGGCCGCCGAAGCTGACCCTGGTCCCGCCGTCCGGGCTGGCCACCGCGCGGACGAACACACGGCGCCGACGGACCATGAACGACAGGATCAGACCGGCCAGGGCCGCGATCCCAGAAGCCAGGGCCGGCAACTGGCCAGGGTCGTAGGTGATGGCCAGGCTCACCCACTGCTGGTAGCCGAGGTAGGTAACGGTCCCAGCGCCATCAGGCAGCTTCTCCGACTGGCCCGCGGTGAGCGGGCGCGGAGCGATGGGCAGCTGCTTCAGGTTCTTGGTGTCCAGGGAGTAGACCGACTGCGGCTGTCCCGAGTTCATCCCCAGGTTGCCTTTGAATGCCACCAGGCTCACCCGCGGGTTGAGCGGCGCGGGGAAAGCGGACTCGAGCTGGCCGCCCACGTCCTCGGCGCTCGGCAGGAACACGCCGGCGAAGCCAAGCTGATAAGGCTGCGCGTCCGGCACCTTGATGACGCCCTCGGAGGTCAGCGTCGTCTGCTGCACCGGGATAAACGGCACCGGGCCGTCCCAGCGCACCTTGCCGGTGCCGTCGGTGACCTTGAAAACCGGGGCGTAGCCGTGACCGATCAGGTACACGCTGACGTTGTCGACGACCAGCGGATGGTTGACCGTGAGCATGTAGTGCTTGACCGGGCTGCCGATCTGCGGCCGATAGCTCAGCGCGGCATCGTAGGTGATCGGCTGGTCAATCTGCGGGCCGGACGTCACGTACTCGGCCCGGAAGCTCTTCAGGTTGATCGAGAACGGCTGCAGATCGGTCGGGCTCACCAGCCGCCCCGGATGGAACACGTCCAGGTCCGTGGGAGTGTTGGCGAAGCCCTGACCGACGATCAGCAGCCGGTTGGCCTTGTAGCCCCAGATGCCGCCGAGGCCGACAGAGAACAGCAGCGCCAGCAGCGCGACGTGGAACAGCAGGTTACCGACCTCGCGCAGGTAGCCCTTCTCGGCCGAGACCCAGCCATCGCCGCGGTGCAGCCTGAACCTGCGGCCGCCTAGCAGGCCAGCGGCCGAGTCAAGCGCTGCCGCCGGAGTGAGGTCTGTGGTGTAGGAAGCGCTCGCGGGCAGCCTCGCCAGGTTGCTCGGTGCGCGGGGGGGCTTCTGCCTGGCCGACCCGACCAGGCGGAACGTCCGCGGCAGCACGCAGCCAGCGAGCGAGGCGAACAGCAGCAGGTAGATAGCCGCGAACCAGGGCGCTGAGAACACATTGAACAGCGACAGCCGGTTGAAGATCGGCGCTAGCGAAGGGTGCTGCTGGTAGTACTGGGTAACCGCAGCCGGATCGATGCCTTCCTGCGGCAGGACCGACCCCGGCACACTGGCCAGGGCCAGCAGGAACAGCAGGATCAGGGCCGTTCGCATCGAGGTCAGCTGGCGCCAGAACCACCGCAGCCAGCCGGCCGGCCCGAGCCGCGCGGCGCGAAGGCGACCAGAACCAGAACCACGGGGCTTGCCGTTCGGGGCGGCAACACCAGGGTCCGCACCAGCGCCGCGGCTCGCCGGGCCTGCAAGGCCAGGCCCGGCGGCGCGGAACTCTCCGTCCGCCGGCGCCGGTGTCATCGCATCGCCCTTAGCAGTCGTCATGACTTCAGGCCGGCCACCTTCGCTACTAGGTCCTTGAGCTCGTCGTAGGAGGAGGCGCCGACAATACGGGCCGCGATCCGCCCGCTGCGGTCGATAATCAGCGTGGTCGGAATGGCAGCCGGCGGCACTGTGCTGTGGAACTCCAGCGCGATCTCGTCATTGGGGTCGTTCAAGCTCGGATAGCTGACCCTGAAATTCTGCATGAAGGCGAGCGCGGCATCCGGCTCGTCCCTGATGTCGATACCGACGAACCGAACCCCGTCTGGCTGCAGCTGGCGGGCCAGCGCGCCGAGTGCCGGGGCTTCGGAGCGGCACGGGTCGCACCATGAGCCCCAGAAGTTAAGTACGACCGTCTTCCCCCTGTAGGAGTCGAGGTTCAGCCGCTGGCCGGTGAGCGTGGTCCCGGACACCTCCGGTGCCGACGACCGATGTCCGATCTGGTAGAAGGTCGACTCGTAGCTGTGGCTGACGAAGCTCTGACCGCTGCTCTGCGGAACGTCCGCCCCGATCTGGCCGGCGGCGCATCCCGCGGTCGCCAGGCCGGCGAGAGCAGCCACGGCAGCACCGATCGCGATGCGGGCGGGAACGGGCAGCCGAGACACGCTGATGATCTCCTACAGGCGGTAGTACCAAGCCATTGTGCCGGACTGCGCACCGGCTGGTGACGCCGGGCCGGCGTTTGCTATGGTTTCCAGCTTGCTCACGGCCAGCTTTCAGGCACCTGCCACCTGTCGCCGGCCACCTCCGGAGGGTTCCGTGTAGCGCACGGAACTGATCTTTCCGTCACTGAACGTCAGACTCGTCACACTGCCGAGCGCACACTGACGGCGGCGCGGGTCGTGCCACAGCGGCCGGCCCTCGATGAGCCGCCGGGTGACCCAGATCGGCAGCTGGTGGCTGACGCACACGGCCTCGTGACCGTCCGCCGCGAGAGCCACCTCCCTGACCGCGGCCAGGACGCGAGCGGCGACGTCGCGGTACGGCTCGCCCCACGACGGCCGGAACGGGTTGCGCAGGTGCACCCAGTGACGCGGCTGCCGCAGCGCCCCGTCACCTACGCCGAACCGCAAGCCCTCGAAGTGATTCCACGGCTCGATCAGCCGCTCATCCGCTTCGACAGGAAGCGCGAACTCGGCCGCGATCGGCTCCGCAGTCTCAAGCGCGCGCTGCAGCGGTGACGACCGCAACACCGTGACGTCCCGCCCGGCCAGGTAATCCGCCGCTGCTTTCGCCATCAGCCGGCCAGCCTCGGATAGTCCGAAGCCCGGCAGGCGGCCGTACAGCACGCCCCCGGGGTTATCCACCTCGCCGTGCCGGACGAGATGGACGGTCGCGGTCGTGCTCGCGGGCAGGCCGCTTTCTCTGGTGGTCATCGCGGGCACAGACTACTGGACGGCCCCATTGACCAGCACCAAGCTGAGCCTGAGCCTTCTGGCGAACTGTCTTAGTACCCGCCAAGCGAAGGCCTGGTTGCCCTGGTCAGCAAGTTGTAGTTGTAGACCATGATCCGGTACTCGCGGAAGTGATAAGTCCGAGCGGGCGCCCCGAATCTGGCCCGTACGACGGCCGGCCTGACCTGGTGGGCGTCCGCCAACGGCCACTTGACCGTGACGATGAAGTTCGCCCGCGAAACCGCCGGGTTGGACCAGGAGGAGTCGGCCTCATATGGCTTGATGGTGGTGCCCTTGCCTATCAGCGCCACGATCCTGACCCGGCCGCCGCTGTCGAGCGTCACGATGGTCGATTCCCAGTATCCGGCGAGCCCCGACGTCAGGTGATGGGCTTCAAGCCAGCGCGCGAGGTCCTGGTGCGCGGGGGTCGCGACGGGCTGAGTGTCGTTGTAGGCAAGCGCGCCGAGGTAACAGGCGAGCCCGATGGCCAGGACCGGCTCCAGCCTGGCTCTGGTCAGCGGACCGCCGAGCAGCCTGCCCGCCAGCACCGCGCTGAACGGCAGCACGGAGACGATCTCGTGCGCGCCCACAACGGGGAGCATGTAGTGGCCGAATACTCCCGCCGCCAGGACGATGATGGTCCCGGCGACCAGCGCCTGTGTGACCCTGTCCGCACGTCGGAGGAAGCCGCGCAGGCCGGCCAACAGCCCCAAGACGGCTAGCGCGAGCCCGACCAGATGCAGCACGGCCAGAGCCTTGGTCGCGGCTGTGGGTTCGCTCGTGAAGTCGGCGCCGAACAACATCAGGATGTTGGAGCCGGCCACGTGGATCCGAGTGGGTAGCGTCGAGAGTGGAGCGAGCCCGTACCCGTATTTCGGAGGAGGCGCGTAGAAGCCGCCCGCAGTGTGGATCTCCGCCAGGACGAGGTGCGCCGCGGCAACGGAGATCAGCGCCACCACGGCGAGTGAGGCGTCGTACCACCAGGTCCTGGAGGTGCGCCCGTCACGGGCGATGCCCTGCAGGACCCGCACTCCCGAGGCGACTGCCACCGCCGCCGCCGCGGCGAACGTGGCGAGCGGGTCATTGACCTGCCCCCAGGTCAGCATCACGCCGACGATCGCGGGCACCCACCAGCGCTCCGGCGCGCGGTCGAGCAGCAGCAGCGTCAGCAAGACCGGGATCAGCGTGCCTGTGTGGTTCGGGCCCTGAATCAGCACCCGGGTCCCGTACACCAGCGAAGGCGCGAGCAAGATGCCCCCGGCGAGCAGCGCCCGCACGACGCCCTCCCGGCCGCGGGCGGTGCCCCGGGCCAGCAGGGCAGTGAGCAGCACCACCGCCGCATAGACCAGCGCCGCCAGGATGTGCACGTCCTCAGTCCGCAGGCCATTGACCATCTCGATGATCACGTTCAGCGGAAGTTCGACGCTGTAGAACGAGATGTCCCCCAGCCACCAGCCACGCAAGAGCGGGTTGCCATGCCACATCGCCCATGCCTCAAGCGCCTGTCCTGCCGGGTCGGAGTTCAGCACATAGGTCTGGGCCTGCCGCAAATAGCAGAGGAAAAGCGCCAGTCCTGCCACTGCTAGCCCAGCAGCCCACAGGATCCTCGTGTGTCGCCGGAGCAGGTCGCCGAACGGCGCACCCGACGCGCTGGCATGCTGCGCGGCCGTCTGCTTATCGCCTTCGGTCAACCCAGTGTCCACAGTGCTCCCTCGCCTGCTTGTGTGAGCGTCAACGGCGAGCTCTCGTGACGCACCGGGACGTCCCGATCCTCCGTTCATTCGCCGTGGCTAACGATATAAATTCCGAATCCCGATAACTGGAATCCCCGGCAATTGAGGCATCCGCAGACCACGCGGCAACACGTTAGCTGCTCTGTGCCCTAGCCAGAGCCAGTGCCGTGCGCCGGCCGATCGCCGGGTCAGCTGATCTCGATGTAGCGCTGGCGGTCGGTCATCACCTCGCGGATGGTGCGCAGCCTGGCCTCCTGACCGGCTATATCCAGCTCATCCAGCACCGTAGCGGCTTGCATAGCGGATGCAACAGCCGCGGCCTCGCCGACCAGGGTCCAGTCGAACTGCATCAGCTCGTCCAGCCCGAGGTGCCGCACCCGGTCCCAGACCTTGTCCTGGTTCAGCAGCGGCAGGCCGCGTACCGCGACCGACACGTCCTCGATCTGCTTCACCAACCGCTCGGCACGGCGGATAGGCTCCATCACCGCCGCAGGCGGGAACGGCTGCTCCCGTGTCGACGGCGGCACCCGGTCCGCCCGCCAGGCGCTGATCAAGTCCCGGATCGCCGCCGCGGCCGAGCCGAGCTCCCGGCCGACGCGCTCGCGGACCAGCAGGTCGTCCGAGCGCAGCCTGCCTTTCTCGGTATACAGGTCAGTGGCCAGGAACGCGCGCAGCAGCCCGGACGGACCATCCGCCATCCCGGTCAGCTCCCTCGCACCTGGGCCTGCGGTGCGGCTGCGACGTGCGGGACGCCGGGGGTGATTGCTCCCCCGTTCCCGGCAAGTTCTGCAAGGCCCGCAGTGCCCGCAGCCACGCCCGCCTGGACCGCGGTGATGCCGATGTTGAACGACTCGCCGACGGCCATATTGGGCGCCGACAGCAGGCCCCGCTCGGCCATCTTCAAGGCCACGTAATAACGGACCGCCTCGATCTCCGACAGCCCGAACGCCCGTAGCGAAATGAGCTCGCGCATCCGCTCGTCGCGCGGCCGCATCAGCACCTTGACGTCGTTCAGAGTTACGCCGTAGATGCCGAGGAAGTCCTGCAGGTGGCCCCGGACCAGCTCGGTGATTTCGTGGATCTTCTCGTTGACCTGCTCGAGCGGTGTTACCTGCACGAGCTGGTTGATGGCCTGCTCGACCACCGGCCCCGCATAGGAGTTCAGCTGGTCGGTGGTGAGCGCGTGTCCCTGGTAAGGCATGTGCGTTACCAGCTTGACCGCATCTTCCTTGGTGTCGATGTGCACGTAGTAATCGACGTCGTAGACCATCTCGGCGAGCTCGCGGGAGAGCGCCACGCCCTGCGCCTTCACCACGCTCTTGGCGCGGGAGACGAAGAGCGCCTCGTACTGCCAGGGCGACTGACCGCCGTAGAACGCCTGCTGGAAGTTACCGAGCAGCGGCCGCTGCGGCGTCTCCACCGGGTACTGGCCGGTCTCGTAGACGTTAAGGATCGCACCGCGTGACTTCAGCACGCAGAAGTGATTGCTCTCGATAGTCAGCAGACTGCCGTTGACGATGTCGGCGCTCGGGTAATGCCACATCAAGACGCCGGGACCCATGATCTCGGTGCCGTCTACGGTGTTAAGCGTGCTGATGACGTTCCGCATGGCCATGATGAATTCCTCCCGTATGGTGCCGGGCGTCAGCGTCCGACTAGGGGCCATTGTGGCGGGAACTCCAGGTCTGCGCTAGATCGCCCGGCCCTGTGGTCCCCGCGCTAGCTGACTCGCCGGGGAGGCGCGAACTCGGTGCTGCTGTCGCACGGGTGGCCTAGGGCTACGGCGTTCCAGGCCACCCGTGTCATGAGAGCTAGGCCGATCAGGACGTCCAGATCTTGACCGACCTGATGTCAAGCTGGCCGGTGCAGTATCCGCGCTTCGCGGGCAGGTATTCGGCCAAGTCGGCAAGGAAGTACATGCGCTGGCGCGGCACGTACTTTCCGACCGCCAGGACGAGCCGACGGCCAACATAGAACCTAAGCTTGTTCTTAGTCCAGGACAGCGAGTAGGTCTGCCAGCCACTGGCGAGCGCGGACGAATACGTAGCCCGTCGGCTATCGCCCTTGGCCGGGTGGAAGAAGCTACCCGTCTTGTTGTTCAGGCCCCAGCTTTCCACCATGTCGATCTCCGGCTTACCTGGGAACCCTTTGCCCGCAGGGGCCAGCCACAGCGCTGGCCACAGCCCATTAGCATGCGGAAGCTTAGCCACGACCTGCACGAACCCGTACTGAAATTTGAATCCCGGGTAACTCGTGATCATTCCCGAGCGGCAGCCGTACACTTTCCGAGCCCCCGTCGACGTGGTGCCGACCGTCCGCTTCCGCTGCGCCACCAGGCGGGCTACTCCCCCCGATAGCTGGACCTGGGACGGCAGATACCACTCGGCTTCCTCGTGGTTGCCGAAGTTCGTGCAATCCGGCTTGCTGGTCCACGGATAGCACGTGTCCCAGATCTTGGTGTTGAGGTGCGTTCCCCGGAACGTTACATCGAGCGCCGGCTTTCCGCTCGGCGTCGGTAGAGCGTTAGAGACACTGCGCACAGCGGGCGCCAGCGTCGCCGCAGCCGCAACGGGCGCGCTGGATTGTGGTCCGCCAGACAGGCCCAACCCCCACAGAACTGCCACGGCCATAGCCGGTATGCCGACCGCGAGCGTGTGCCCACGCCTCATTAGTGCTCCTTTTCCAGTGTCGCGCTGACGCGTTCTGGGATCGCAGCAGCGCAGTACTAACTGTTAACGTGTCGGTAGACGCGAACCCAGTCCACGATCATTCGCGCTGGGAACGGCGTGCTCTTGCTGGGCGGACCCGGATAACCGCCGCCAACTGCCAGGTTCATGATGATGAAAAATGGCTTATCAAACGGCCAGTTCTTATACGCCGTCATATGGGAGAATGCGTGACCATCAAAATACCAGGTGACGCCTTTGCGGTTCCATACCACACCGTAGGTATGGAACCCGGCGGTGATCGGCTGGGATATTGTCAGGAAGGCCTGATGCCGGAAGTGCGTCGCGTGTGCGTACCCCTGCACGAGGTACGGGTTCCTACCGTCTGGCTCGACGATGTCAATCTCCCCGCAAGCCGGCCAGCCAATCTGGTAGATGTTGGCGCCCTCAATCCAGAAGGCAGGCCACAGCCCGGTACCGGCGGGGAACTTAATGCGCGCCTCGAATGCACCGTAGGTCTGCGTGAACGTATTCTTCGTTTCCATCCTAGCGGAGGTGTACTGGCACGGCCCGTACCAGCAGGTGTTGCTCCCGTCAGCCTTGTCGGCCGTGATCTCCAACTGACTATTGTTGTTGATCGACACATTGGTGGCGTCATACCACTGCAACTGCCTTAGGCCGAAGCCGGTCCCGCCGGAATAGTAGAGCCATTTGTTAAGTGCGCCCGGCTTGCCGAAGTCAGCGCTCCAGGTAAGTTTCCAGCGGCCAGGAGGCGCAGCGGCCGCGGACGGACTGGACACAGCGGACTGCGTCGGTGTCGAGCTAACGCGGGGAGGGCCGTTTTGCCCGTTTCCGTTAGCGACCCCGCAGGCAGCGATCAGGACCGACATGCCAAGTACCAGCAGGAGGCCCGGACCTGGCCGCCACCTGCGCGGGCCCACGTGTCCACTCGTGGCCGCAGTCACGCGGACGGTGCCGCCGCGAGTTCGTACCAAGGCCCATCCAATCTCGACAGTGGTGCGGCCGGAGCTCAGCGCCGGCAACGACCCCGCATCGTAGCACCGCTCGGCTTGTCTCGTACTTGACCGATATATCGTTTAAGCTCGCGATGTCTCAGTTACTTACGGCGACGGACGCTGCACCAGCTGTAATCAGGGCGTGGATTTCGGCGAATCACTGACGTGGGCAGCATGGACCGTATATTGTCCGCTAAGTCAGCAATGCGCTTGTCGTGCCCGCGTGCTAGGAGGGCAGCAGGCGGACCAACGATTCCCGTCCAGGCGACGCTGCTGGACTGTTTGCTGTGCCATGAAACACGCATAGTAGCGGCTTTGCTGCGGAGGGGGATCGCCTTGCCTGCGGACTGCAAGCACGAGGCTGACAATCTGTACAAGTTTGCGGGGGAGCCACAGGCCCTGACGCCATTTGCTCAGCAAGTGCGGCCGGAGCAAGCCCGCAGTGCCGGGCAGAGCTTGGCCCACGACCGGGCCGCTCGCCACCGGGCCTACCGCCACGGTGCCGAGGTCAAGCTGTCGATCATTATGGCCGCCTATAACGAGGCGGAGACGATCGCGGACGCCGTCCAGGAGGTGCTCGAAGTCGACTATCCGTGCGACGTCGAGCTGCTCGTTGTCGACGACGGCAGCACTGACGCGACTCCCCTGCTGCTGGCTCAGCTAGACGACCCGCGGCTCGTAGTCATACGCCATCCCGTTAACCAGGGCAAGGGCGCCGCGGTGCTTACGGCAGTCGGGGCCGCCACGGGAACGCACATACTGCCTTTTGACGCCGACCTGGAATACATGCCAGACGACATTCTGCGGATTATCGAGCCGGTATTGCGCGGGCGTTGCAACGTCGTGTACGGCGTTCGCTTGTTTGGCTGCAACACGGTTTACCGGTCGTTCGTGTATGCCGTCGGGAACAAGATGTTCACCAGGACCGCGAACATCCTTTTCGGGGCATGGCTCAGTGACTTGCACACTTGCCTGAAGCTGATACCTATCAACCTGGTGCGAAGCCTCCGACTGCGAGAGACGGGCTTCGGACTCGACACCGAGATAAGTGCCTCGTTGCTGCGCTGCGGCATCCGCCCGTTCGAGGTTCCGGTCAGCTATTTCAGCAGGTCGCATGAGGAAGGCAAGAAGATCAACTGGCGGGATGCGTTTGCATGTTTGTGGATCCTGCTGCGAATCCGCGCGTTGCCGCGATCGCAATTCCGCCAGGTCGCTGAGTTCGCCATCACTGCCAGACGGCCAGCTGACAGCCGATTGTCGCCATCAGCGGACTGGCAGCGGACCGCGCTCGTTCCGAGTGATGCGGTTAACGAGATAACCGCAGGTAGCACGGGGTAAATATTCGTATGGGCAGGTTTTGGAGTTGGGTCGCAGTGGGTGCATTCGTGCTCGCAGCGATCGGCTTCGCGCAGACGAGCGCTGGTAGCGCAGTGCTGCGAGGCACGGGAGTTTCCGGGCGACCTGCCGCTTACACGGCCCTTTCCTTCGCGACGCCGAAGTACCTGCCGACTCAGTTGTACTCGCAGGAGGCGCTCCTACCCGCAGATTTCGTGATCAAGAACGAGTCATCGGCCTCCCGCCAGTTCGACTGGCAGATCGTGGAAATCAGGAACGGGCATGACCGGGAGCTTGCCAGCGGACAGACCGTCGTTGGATCAGGCGCTACAGCCACGCTCTCGCGCAGTTTCCTAACTTCCTGCGTTGGGGGCAAGATCGGGATCTCCGTCCGGCTGACAGCGCCGCGTGAGGCAATTGAGTTCTGGTCGACATGCGTGACCAGCACGGGGGCACCGTGAGCGGCATGCGGAGGCCGGTCGTCGCACTGGTGACCGACTCGGTCTATCCCTACCACTGCGGCGGCAAGGAAAGCCGGTACCACGAGTTGATCAGCCGGCTCAGCAGCCGAGCTGAGCTACACGTGTACACGATGAACTGGTGGCAGGGCCCACGGCAGCGAGCTGACGACGTCGCAACCTTTCATGCGGTGTGCCGGCTTCATCCGATGTATACCGGTGGTCGCCGGTCGATAAGGCAGGCCGTGTACTTCGCCATAGGGTGCATGCGCTTGCTCACTGGAAGATTTGACGTCCTCGAAGCCGATCACATGCCCTACCTGCAGATCGTTGTCCTCAGGTTGGTCGCGACACTGCGACGGAAGCGCCTGGTGGTCACCTGGCACGAAGTCTGGGGCAAAGAGTACTGGCAGCAATACCTCGGCCCCGCAGGCAGACTGGCCTGGCTGATGGAGTGGGTGGCGATGCGCGTGCCCGATCACATCATTGCCGCGTCCTCGCAGACGGCGGAACGGCTGCTCACCGCCACCAAGGGCCGCGCTCGGCTGACGGTCGCGCCCAACGGCATTGATCTTGACGCCATCAGCACCTGCCCACCGAGCGGTGAGTCTGTTGATGTCGTCGTGGTAGGCAGGCTCATTGAGCACAAGCGCATCGGCATGCTGCTGGACGCTCTAGCTCAGCTCCACGCGTCCGGTTACCCGGTCAGTTGCCGGATCATCGGCGACGGACCAGACAAGGCTGCTCTGCACGCGCGGGCCGAGTCGCTTGGGCTCGCGAATGCGGTCGAGTTCCGCCACGACGTTCGCGAGCAAAAGGACCTATATGGACTGATGAAGTCGGCCCGGCTATTCGCCTTCCCGTCTGCTCGCGAGGGCTTCGGCATTGCCGTGCTGGAGGCTATCGCCTGCGGTCTGCCGGTCGTGACCACGTCCGCTCCGGACAATCTGGCAAGGCACCTGGTTGCCGACTACGCTCAGGGCGTCGTCTGCGACCCGGCAGTCGCATCGTTCGCCGCGAGCATCCGCGACCTGCTTGCTGACCGGCCTAGCCCCTCGGACGAGGCGAGGTCACAGACTGCGTCCTGGCTGATGCGCTTCGGATGGAACGAGACAGCCTCGATGGTGGCCGGAGCGTTGCAGATATGAGAGTCCTCTTCGTTAGCCCCTATCCGCCAGCCGCAGACGGTATAGGTGACTACACCAGTAGGCTGGCGGCCGCGGTACGCGGCCAGGGTCATGAGGTGCGCGTAGTCCTACCGCGCCGCGGCGATCGCGACGCAGCCGACGTCATCGGCTTCATTGGCGGGGGCCGGTCCGGACAGGCTGCCGAAGTACGGCATGGCGTTGCCCGATTCGGTCCCGACGTCGTACATGTCCAGTTTGCTGTGGCCGCTTTCGGCACCAGGACCATGGCACTAGTGCGATGGCTAAAGGCGCTGAAACGCGAACTGGCCGTTCCTGTCGTTGTAACCATGCATGAGGTAACGCGCGACACGGCACTGCTCCGCGCGCCCGGCCGGATGCTCTACCGGACCATCGCCCGCCACTGCGACCTGATTATCGTGCACACGCAGACGGCCAGGACCGCGGTGACCAAGTTGGAGACCGGTCTGCCAGCGAAGGTGGTCGTGATCCCGCATCCTGCCGCCCGCCCGCCGGACGGCAGCGTCCCGCAAGGCGACCTTCGCGAGCGCTTCGGCCTTAGGCACCTGCCGGTGCTCCTCGCATTCGGCTTCATTCACGTCGACAAGGGCTTGCAGGATCTCGTCCAGGCGCTCGGTGTGTTGCGCCACGAAGGGGACCGGCCGACGGGCGGACCTCGCCTGGTCATCGCGGGGATGGTGCGCCGTCGACATGGCCCGATGCGCCTGTTCGAGGCCCCTGATCGGCTGCACTTGGCAATGGTGCTCTGGCAGGCCCGCCGCACTGGTGTCCGCGATCAACTCGTCTTCACGGGCTACGTGCCCGACAACGAAGTAACCGGCTGGTTCCGTGCTGCCGATGCGGTCGTGCTGCCTTACCGGCGGATCGAGGAGAGCGGCGTTGCCGGGATAGCAGTCGCGCTCGGGGCACCAGTACTCGCAAGCCGGGTGGGCGGACTAGCCGAGCAGTTCGGTGACAGTCCGTGGACGTTTCCAGCTGGGGACCCTGACGCCCTCGCTCGAGTGCTTGCCCGTTTCCTCGCCGCGCCGCAGGAGCAACGGGAGACAGCCAGGCACCACCGGCAGACAGCAGAAATGGCGGCTGTTGTCGACTCGACGCTGGACAGGTACGCCCAGGTGGTTGCGGCTAGAGCCGGGGGGCTGGCTCGTGTCGGCTGATCTCAGTGTCGTCATCTGTTCGCTGAATGGCGCCGCAGGGGTGCACAGGTGCTTGCACAAACTGCACGAGCAGCGTGGCCCGTCCCGGCTCGAGCTCATTGTCGTCGATGACGGCTCCTCAGATAACACCATAGAAGTCGGTGCCGAGCACCGGGCCACCGTGATCCGTCACGCTTCCAATCGTGGCATCGCAGCAGCCCGCAACTCCGGGCTCGCCGCCGCGACTGCGCCAATCGTCGCTTACCTCGACGACGACTGCGAGCCGGCACCGGACTGGGCCGAACACTTGCTTGCCGGCTACCGCGACGACGTGGCTGGCGTGGGCGGCGCCATCGAGCCATGTGCGCCCGCTGGCTACATCCAGCGATACCTTTATCGGCACAACCCGCTCCAGCCGCTTGAGCTCAGCCTCGCCCAGAGCACCCGGCTGCTGTACCGGCTGCGCCTGTACCTGCGGCGGCAGTGGCAAGCCGCGTCGCAAAGCGCGGCCATCGCTGACGTTCAGCGAGAGGTGTACTCTCTCGTCGGCGCCAACATGTCGTTCCGCCGCCAAGTTCTCCTGGAGGCCGGCGGATTCGACGAGCGCTTCCGGTTCGGGGCTGAGGAAGTCGATCTTTGCATGCGAATCGGGCGGAACAGCGATCCAGCCCGTCTGGTCTATGCTCCCGGTGCCCGGATCAAACACCATTTCAAGCCATCCCTGCATGACGTACTGCGCCGGAGTCGCGCATATGGCCGCGGCTCTGCCCGGCTGTACCGTAAATGGCCCGACCTGCCGCCGACCGTGTTCCCCGGTCCTCTCATCGTGACGGCCTCGCTTGCCGCGTCCGTCGCCTATCCTCCGCTGATCTTCGGCGCCCTGGCGCTGCCCTTGCTCCTGTACCCGCAGGGGCTGCACGGAGCACTAAGCGGCAAGGGCGCGGGTTGCCTTCTCGACGGATATGTGGGACTGGCGCAGGAGGCCTGCGAGGATGTCGGGTTCGGCCAGGGCTTGTGGCTCTTCCGCCACCTGGTACCTGAACCAGCGGACAGTGCTAGGACGCTCGCCGCGGTATCAAGAGGCCGCGACGAAGAACAGTGCGCCAGTGCACACGGTGAGTGATGGGCTCTCCCGGCCGGCCCGGTCCGCCCGGGAGGTGCCAAGAACTGCCTCTCGGCACCGCAAGGCGAGAATAAGGGCCAGTCTGTGGAACCCGTGCTGCCTTGCGATCCTGGTGTTGCTTGCAGCGCTCGTACCGTTTCGGAGCTCCTGGACAGCAGGGGTCCTGCTGCTCGGGACCCTGCTCGTGCTGCCTGGGCTGCTGCTGCTTCGCGCGTTGCGAGTTCCTGGCAACGCGATCGCGTCGTTTCCGGCTTACGTCCCTTGTGCATCCCTGGTTGTCCTCCTCGGCTCCGGGCTAGCGGTAGACCTCGTCGGGCCGCTACTGGGAGCCACCGAGCCGCTTCGGGTCAAGCCTCTGATTGTCGGCATCGAGCTCTGCTGTGTTGGACTGGTCATTGCCGGGTGGCGGGCGGGACCCGAGACAGCTATTCCTTGGCGCTGGCCGAAAGGGCATCTCTGGCTACTTATGCCGTTGGTCATGCCGCTGCTAGCCGCGGTGGGAGCACTCCGACTCAACAACGGATACGGCGACACCGTCGCGGTCATCGCGGTCGGGGCCTGCTGTGCAACGCTCGTCGGCACGCTCGTTGTTTCGGCCCGGCTAGATAAGACGCTGCTCAGCGTCGTCCTCTACGCCGTAACGCTCGCCCTGAGCTGGGGATTCTCACTGCGCGGCAGCTTGGTTTACGGATTCGACATCGCATCCGAGTACCACGCCATGCAGCAGACCATCCTGGCCGGCATCTGGCATACATCGCACGTCAATGATGCCTACGGCGCGCTGCTGAGCGTGACAGTGCTACCAGCTGAACTGCACGCCATCTCTGGTGTCTCCGGCCTGATTGTCTTCAAGGCCATCTATCCGGCGATCTGGGCTATCTTCCCGGTCATAGTCTTCCACCTAGCGAGCCGGGTAGTCAGCAAAGGCTGGGCGTACGCGGCGGCAGCCATAACCGTTGCCCAGCAGCCCCTCTTCCAGCAGATGCCGGCGCTAGCCCGCCAGGAGATCGCACTGGTCCTGTTCGCGGTGCTCGTCGCCGCAGTGCTCGACGGCGGGCTGACGCGCTGGTCTCAGCTAAGCCTGGTGGCGGTGCTCAGCATGGGCACGGCCGTATCCCACTACTCAACCACCTATTTCGCCGTCGTGATGTTCGCCGTCGCGCTTGTCCTGCAGTTCGCAGCCTCCTGGGTGAGGCGCATGCCACGCTTCTCCCCACCGCTGGCGGTCGCTGTCGGCGTGGTCACAGCCGGTGCTTTCATCTGGTACGGGCTGGTCACGCATTCGGCGACTAATCTCTCGCAGTTCATCAGCGCGGGCAGCGGACAAGGTCTCGACCTGCTCCATGGAAGTGGCAGTTTGCTTGCCAGATACCTGCAAGCTGGCGCTCCGACGACAATCCCGACAGCAGAGTACGCCCGTCAAGTCCACATGTATTACGCCGCGCATGTGCCATACGTGCACCCGTTGCCCGATGCGGCCCGGCAGATCTACACGCTTCGCAGCCCGGCACCCTCAAGCCAGGCGGTGCGGTTTCAGCTCGGCCTGAGTGTCACCAGCCGCGCTGAGCTCCTGCTTGAGCAGCTCGTCAATCTCGCGGCCGCCGTAGGCGCCCTGTGCCTAGTGCTCAGCAAAAAGAGCTCCGTCCTCGCCCGGCAGTTCGGCCTGCTCGGCCTCGGCACGTTGGTCGTGCTTGCAGTATTGCGGTTCAGCGGTACCGCAGCCGCGGCATATAACCCTGAGCGCGCCCTCCTCCAGGCGCTCGTGGTCCTAGCCGCGCCACTGGGCTGGGTCTTTCAGACATTCGCGGGAGTCAGCGCAGGCAGGCGCCGGCTGGCGGCCCTCGTGGTGGCGGTCGGCGCAGTGGCAATACTGGCCGCGAACGCCAGCGGCGTGACCGGCGAGGCGTTCGGCGGCGGCACCGACACGAACCTGGCCAACAGCGGGGCCGATTACAACGAGTTTGACATGAGTGCACCCGAACTTGCGGCCGCTAGCTGGCTCGGCCACCAATCCCAGCCGGGCCAGCTGATCTACGCAGACCAATATGCCACCCTGCGCCTACTAGCGATCATGGGCAGCCGACCTGCGATGCTGTCTGACATAACACCGCTTACTCTCAACAGCCACGCTTGGATCTACGCCAGCCGAGCTAACGTCACCGGCCGGACCGCCGTCTCCTATTTTGACGACCAGTACGGCTCTTACGCTTTCCCGTTTGGCTTTCTCAACGCGAACTATGACCTCGCCTATACAAATGGGACGTCAGAGGTCTACTATCGGTGATGCACGGTCGGCCGCAAAACATATTTCATGAACGGATTTGTCCTTATGAACTTTGAAAGTCTGCTTGCGCATCCGCCATTCCTGCATGCCGATCGGAATGGTAATACGGTCTCCTGGCGGGCTGGTGATGGGCTGTTGCGCTATCTGAACATGACGCTGAATGCGGGAGACGTGACGCTGGAGACCGGAGCCGGTCTAACTACGCTCGTTTTCGCAATTAACCGCTGCTCTCATACTGCAGTCGTGCCCGATCAAGCCCAGGTTGATCGAATTCTAGAATGGTGCACAAGTAACGAGGTCCCGACTGATACTCTGAGCTTTAAAGTAATGCGCTCTGAGAGCGCCTTGCCGCAACTCGACTCTACTCCACTTGATCTCGTCCTGATTGATGGTGGCCACAGCTTCCCAATTCCTTTCGTCGATTGGCTCTACGGCGGCCGGCGACTCCGCGAAGGTGGGATTATTGTAGTTGATGACATGAACATATGGACGAGTCGTTTGCTCTACAAGTTTATCGCCAAGGAACCGCAGTGGCATATTGAACGCAGAAAGCGGCTCGAATTTTTCGCGGCCAAGAGGGTATCTTGCGGCCCATTGGGCGAATGGCTGGACCAGCCTTACGTGCTTCGGCGCTCGTTCGCGAGATCATCGCCTTCGATGATGTACAAGACGGCGGGAGGCATAGTCAGCGGCGCCCAACTAGCGCGGAGCGCCATAGCTATAGCGCAACGGCGCGACTGGAGTGAGCTTCGAAGTCGCCTCGCAGCCCTAACGGCCGGAATGAGGTCCTGGCGCGCGCAGAGGCTGCCGTAAGTGGTCGCATTATCTTGCCGGGCCGGATTGAGGACCCAGGTCGTCCGATGGCCTGGCAGCGTCGATCAACCCGGCGTCGATGCGCACAACGCTCTGTCGCTACCCGGGGGCCCCAGTCCCCGCGCCATGGGTGACCAGGACCTCGGTGACTAAACCAGGTCGGCGACCCGTCGTGGCTCCGCCCAGGATGGCGCCCGGCGACTGCAAGAGCGCGCCAGATGCGGGATCTAACGAGCCGGCGTGGCAGACCAGCGCCGTCGCGACTGGCCCGAACCCGGGCCTGCGACGCATCGATCGTCATAACCATCCCTACTGGCGACTTTGCTGTGAACAGGGCATTCGTCGCGATCATCGCGGTATTCTGCCTGCTGGAAATAATGATGACTACCGGGCACCTTGGGCGGACAACGCTGCGTTCGAAGGGAATGAGTAAGGTTGGCTGCTGCCATGCTCCATGCTTCTGATGAAGAGACTAGGGTGCCCACAGTACTGCACGTCATTGTCGGCTATCAATTGCGGACCTATTTTCTAAATGCTGTGAGATCCGTTCGTGCGGCTGCTCCTCGCGACCACATCTTGGTGGTGGATAATGCCAGTCCAGACCCACTCCTGCGGCGCGAGCTCCGGCAGATAGCAATCACCGATGACTGTGTCGAACTGCTGGAGCTAACGGAAAACGATCTCAGCCGCAACTCCAAAGTGGGCGGCTTGTACAACGCTTACCAAATTGCCTTCGAGCATGCCATGACTCGAGGCTTTGACATGCTCCATCTCGTCCAGGCAGACTGCCAGGTGCTCTGGTGGGACGACGAGTACGTGACGCGTTCGGTCGAAATATTTGAGGCACATCCCGGATGTGTCAATATCCGAACTCTCGCTCCATCTCGCGACAGCCGACTCGGCGGCGAATTGGACGACCCAGGCGTTGACGGCCTCGTCAGACTGCGGAAGTACGGGCTTACCGACACTGGGCTTTATCACCTAGGCCGTTGGCGCGCTCACTCTATGAGATTCCATCAATCGGAGACCGGCCACTCTTCGCATTACCTTGCGCAAGGATTTGAAGTGCTGTTCCACCCGTGGCCGACGGATGCGCCGATACCCTGGCCAGCCGTGATACGTGGTGGAAGTCAGCGTGGCAAGGAGGTCCGTACGACAAGGCCTTACTTGTTGCGCCCCTTGTCCCCAGACGCCGTCGCGACTGTGAAGAAGTCCTCGGGCCTAGTTTGGCTTGAGGATATCTGCATCCCGTGGGGCTGGGTATGCGCTGAGCCTATGTGGGGAACCGGGATCGAGTCGATAGACTACTGGGTCTTGCGGTACCGTGACGCAAAGAGAAATGGACTGCGCCATCTCCTGCCGCGCCCTGTATTCAGTGGCGTCGATCGGTCTGATCGCCACGGCCCCCTGAGGACTTACCACTACCGCCCCGCCCTCTCGCGACTCTTTCTCGGCGCACTATGGTGCGAATTTCGCCGCAGGCTTCGGCGGCCCTAGCGCTGACGGTGGCGCAGTGATGCAGCAACTTGCTAACGCCTCCGACCAGGCGGCCGCAGGATGCCCCGCCGCCACCCTGCCAAGATCACCAGGTGCTGCTGTAGTATTTCGAAGCATTTGTCACCCCGAGCTAGGCTGCTTGGCGGGACTGGTGGCGACGCTGTGTGACGGCGAAGACGTGACAATGGGCCGGGCGTCCGGAATTGCGGTGAGTCCGGCGCCATGCGACTATGACGACTTCGAGCCTGGGCAAAGCGTGTATCCGAGGGATGCTCAGCTGTGAACCTCGCTTTTTGCGGAGAGGCGTTTGATACCGTGGGGCGGGCTCGATGAGGACTTCGCGTGTAGGACCGGAGGCGGGCTTTAGCTGGCGGCTGATGGACTTGGCGTGGCGGAATCGGTCGCGCTCGGGCTGCGCACGATCGCATGCGAACTAATGTACGGGCCGGGCATGCTCGCGGAAGTCCTGCGCCTGTGATCATCCTCGTTTTCCCGTGGGACCCCAGCCCATATCAGCGTTTGCTGTATGGCGAAATGGAGAAACTCGGCGCGCAAGTGGCGTACGCCGGCCGACTGACCCCTTCCCACACGCTGAACATCATGCTGCTGCCCTTCGAGCTGGCGGTCTGGCGGCTGCGCGGCGCGCGGGTTGTGCATCTGCACTGGGTATTCGGGTTCGCTCTGACCGGGGCGGATCAGCTCCCGGCGCTCAGGGCCGTCGCCCAGTTCTTGTTCCTACTGTGGCTCTGGACGATCCGGGCTCTGGGCATGCGGCTCATCTGGACGGCTCACAACGTGCTGCCGCACGACCGAGTCTTCGCGGACGACATCGCCGCTCGGGTGGCCCTCGCCCGGTGGAGCGACCTCGTCGTGGCCCATGGGGACCACGTGCTGACGGGACTGGCGTCGCTCGGGGCGGTGCCGCGGCGAAGCACGGTCATCCGGCATGGCCCGTTCCTGCCCACGCAGCCGGCGT
>Ga0335075_10004421_pt1 | contig 21998 bp, 21 predicted proteins | sample Lox_Sample_24_FD_206723 | JGI IMG/M metagenome (GOLD analysis project Ga0335075, IMG submission 206723) | Soil microbial communities from Loxahatchee National Wildlife Refuge, Florida, United States - Lox_Sample_2.4 | ecosystem: Environmental > Terrestrial > Soil > Wetlands | place: USA...
CGGGGGAAGACGCTTGACGAGGAACGAAGAGGAAGAGAGGATCATCATCAACCGCCCGGACGAATCCACTTATCCCGAAGAGAAATCTGTCTCAACAAGCGGAGCCACCCCTGCCGTCAGCCCCGCCGACTCAGGCGATCATCTCAAATGCGCGCCCTATCCTCAGAATCGGGCGGTTCCTGACCGTCGTTCACAGGCCGGAACGGCCGGTCACGTTCGTCCGGAATCAGCGGTCACGATCGCCCGGAAAACGCATTCAGTCATGGACGGAGGGAATTTTGTAAATATGCTTCGTCAAAAGTACGAGCGGGTTCGCCTCGATCTCTCGGAGAACCGATAATCGCGCAACCGCGGGAGAAAGCTCACACCGCAAGTATTGATTCGTGCGGTGGCCGGCGATGTAACGTCTGCGCGCTACGGACTCTTGAGCATGGCCATGACCAGATCCGGCGGGGGTTGGGCGATGCCGAACGAGCCTAAATACGGATCCAGTGGGCATTTCTCACGGAGGGCATCTGCGCTACTTTGGCGGCAATCAGCGAGAGCTGTTGCTCGGTGAGATGCGTGACGTGGATCCGAACACGCAGGGTTTCTAGCGTGCCGAGTTGAGCCACCACGCGGCGCGGCACGACATTGAGCGTTTGGAAGCAGATCAGAATGCGTATGAGCGCGGCCGGGTCGGCGTCAGCGCAAACGCGCAGGCAGAGCGCTGGCGGCGCGACCCCTCTGGGCGCGTCTTCCAGCATGTTCTCTTCGGTCATGGCAGCAGTTCCTCATCAGAATTTCACCTGAATGGAGCGAGCAGCGGGCCCGGCTTTCATCGAAAGCCGGGCAGGTAATGCGCTCGATCTGGTGGACGAGAGAAGCCATGACTGTAAGCTCAGTGTCCTTCACCCTACGGACGAGAGCGACTCAATGACTCAATCAGCGGTTTGCGGACGCAATAAACTTGTCCCGAATGACGTTCGCAAGTGCGGATCAGTGACCCCGAAGCCTGGCCGTTTGCTCTTGCTGGTAGAGGGATTCGACCAATTGTTTTCACTGTAGAATTGCCCCTATTTGAGGTACCAGCCCCAAGGCTTATCACTAGAGAACCGGGTGATCTGCTTCGTCTCAAGGTAGTTATTGAGACCCCAGTGGCCGAGTTCTCTACCTATTCCTGACTGCTTGTACCCACCCCAGGGTGCCTGGGTGAATGTGGGTTGAGAACAATTGATCCAGACCACGCCCGCGCGAAGCGCTGCGGCGACTCGCTCAGCACGCTCGTAATCCGCCGACATAACGGCCGCTGCTAACCCAAAGCGACTATCATTGGCCAGCCGCACGCCTTCAGCCTCGTCCTTGAAGCCGCGGACACACACGACGGGTCCGAAGATCTCTTCTCTCCATGCCTGGCTGTGCAGAGGGACGTCGGTCAGAATGGTGGGCTTGATGAAGTACCCCGGAGCTAGCTCGGCCGCGGCCTCCCCCCCGACCGCGAGCACGGCTCCTTCCGAATACGCCAAATCTATGGCCGAGAGAACTTTGTCGAATTGGCCTTTCGAGACGAGTGGGCCCAACTGGGTCCCTTTCTCCAGCCCGGGGCCGATCTTGATCCGCTCCGCCTCGAAGACGAGTCGCTTTAGGAGACGGTCGTAAACACCTTCCTGCACGAGTACTCGAGAGGTTGCGGAGCACACTTGCCCCTGATTCCAAAAGCTGCCAAACATGATCCACTCGACGGCCCTTTCTAGGTCCGAGTCCTCGAAGATCAGAAATGGCGACTTACCGCCAAGCTCCAAGGTAACCTTCTTGATATCGCGAGCCGCGGCGGACATGACCTTTATGCCTGTCGGGACAGAGCCAGTGAAGGCCAGCTTGTCGACGTCGGGATGTACACAGAGGGGCTGACCCGCCTCTGTGCCGGTGCCCGAGATAATGTTCAGGACGCCGTGTGGTAGCTCGACCTCCTCGGCAATGGCACCTAGCTCGAGAGCGGTCAGAGGAGTCAATTCCGACGGCTTCAGAACTATCGTGCATCCCGCGGCCAGCGCAGGCGCAACCTTCCAGCTCGCCATGAGCAGCGGGTAGTTCCACGGGACGATGGCGGCCACTACGCCTAGGGGTTCCCTGACTACTTTGCACGTGAACCGGCCATCGGGCACCGCAATCGAGTCCGATGGCCTCGCTTCGAGCCCTTGTGCCAGTTCTGCGTAGAACTCGAAGCATCCAGCTGCGTCCGCCACATCCCAGTCTGCTTCCGGCAACGGCTTGCCATTATCGAGCACCTCGAGCCTCGAAAGCTCTTCCTTCCGAGTCACTATTGTCGTGGCGATCGCGCGCAGATACCGGCTTCTCTCGCTGCCAGTAAGATGTGGCCAGGGACCGGTGTCGAATGCGACGCGCGCAGCGTGGACCGCGGCGTCGACGTCCTGTGTCGTACCTGCAGGCGCTCGGTGAATGACTTGCGCAGTAGCGGGATCGACTACGGGGAATGTCCCACCGTTCACCGGAGGGGTCCAGTGCCCGTCAATGAATAATGCGTCTCGCATCTATTCCTCTCCCTACGCAGTCAAATGCAAAAAGGTGCAGGTCTCGATGAATTTCGGTACTCGGATGCCTGTCATCCTGCGGTAGGGAGGCACAATGACCTCCTCGTCACGATCTCTCGAGACAACCGCTCTCTCTCGAGCCCGCAGCTCGCCTCCTACGGTGGCTACGCAGGGTCGTGGTCCAGTCTGGAGCCGACGTCACTGCCGATACCCACTCAGAAAGGGGTCTCGCCGTCGCAATTGCCACCGCTCCTTTCGCGGCTGAGGGCGTGGATGCACCAGCTAAGGGAGTGAGACTGACTACCGAATCTCATCGGCGGATTGGATGATGGAGCCAACGATCCCGTATTCTCGCGCTTCCTCCGCAGTCAGCCAATGGTCTCGGTCAGTGTCCCGCTCCACCCGCTCAAGTGTTTGTCCCGTTTCCCGTGCGATGATCAGATTCAGTCGGCGTCGCATTTTCAATATCTCTCGCGTGTGAATCTCCACGTCGGATCCGGAGCCGTGTGCCTGACCCATTGGCTGGTGAAGCAGAAATCGCGTGTTAGGGAGGCAGTAGCGATCGGATTTCTCGGCACTTAAATAGATCAGTGCCCCCGCGCTCGCAACCCACCCAGTCCCGATCATGATAACTCGCGGAATTATGAAACGCACGACATCGAATACAGCATCGCCTGACTCGACATGCCCTCCAGGAGATGAAATGAACATCCGAATCGGTTCGTTGCCAACATTTGCGAGAGCCAGCAACTGAGCGACAACATCGCGCGCGAGACGGTCGGTAATCTCGCCAAAGAGAGCCACCGTGCGGGACTTAAAAAGAGTGGACGTAGTCAGCTCGAACGGTAGTCCTGCCCCTGGAGAGCCTTCTTCAGTACTTTCCGCGACGATGTCTTTAGGCTTCATTAGAGCTTCTCCGGTATCGTCAATTCGGTCTCGCACACGTTCTTGCCGCCGACTCGGGTCCGTGCACAACCTCCCGATCCATTTTGCGCAAGACGCCCATGACTAAGGGCAACGAGATAAGGTAGTAAAGTAGGCCTACTCCACCCACGTAGGCATAACCTCGGCCTACGACGAGTGCCGCGGAGCCCGGACCCACCGTCGCACCCACCGTCTGCAAAAAACTCGCGAGCACAGGCGCGCGGCCCGACGGATCCCTCGCCGCCAATGCGCCTTGCAAAAGTGGATACCCGTAGAACCAGCCCACTTTCACCAGTATTGCAGCAGATATGAAGGTGCCTGCGGTCCCCGGTCTTGTAAACAGGACTGCGGCCGCAATAAGCATGGCGTAGGCAATCCACTGTGGACGGCTAAACCCCAGACGGCTACCAGTAACGGACGCAATGGCTGCCCCGGCGGCGCCTGCCAGCACTGAAAGACCAAGCAGTGATCCGACTACAGTGGGCGTGAGACCAACGGAGAGCCCCACACGTTGCTGGTAACTCCAGAGCGCGTTGTGGCCCGCGTAGAGCAGTAGACAGGTGACTGCAAGGCGAGCGGTGCCCCAATCCAGTCCGGCCGGTGCAGAACTCTCGACGGGATGATTTCTCGGGGAAGCCCCTCCCCCGTAATGACGTAAGTCGATTGCGCCGGCGAGACCGAACACGCCCAGTGACAACACAAATGCCATCAAACCTGCAATGCCGTACTTGCTGCCAATCCACGGAGCAACTCCGAAAAGAGATGCAGCGTAGGTCAGGCTTACCGCCGTGAAGATTGAATAGTCGCGCTGTGCATTCCTGCGATGCGCAACCGTACTTACCACCAGTGACCAGATGACTCCCATGCCGATACCGGCCAAAAACCTCACTCCGGCGAGTTCCGGACCTGACGTGCTAGCGATCGTCAGTAGGTTTGCGCCGAGAACGAGCGCGAGACCCAGGAGCGCAGATCTGAGAGCGCTCCAACGATAGAGCGCGAAGAAAAAGATGAGCTGAGCCGCGGCATAACCAGCCGCCTCTGCCGAAATCACCAGCCCGGCGGCGCGCTCGGTTAGCCCCACATTCTGAACGTATGTCGCCAACAGGACGGGGCTGACGGTTCCGCTCGTGCTGCTCGTTAGACCCAGAACGATCAGGGCGCAGAGAAACCGTCTCGAGTTCAGATACTGGTAGCTGTCGAGTTTCGTTGCCATCGATTCAGATCAATCGCTCAGCGAGTCAAGAACTCGCGAATCAGGCGGAACGTCCGCAGAGGGGCGTCTGCGTAGGTCGGGTGTCCACAGTGCTCAAACCTCTCAAATGTCACCAAATGTGCTGGAAGTGCCGCCGCCATCTCCTCCGCGTCCGCCATGGTCGTAATGGGGTCGTCTTGCCCAGCGAGTACCAGCGTCGGGCAGGTCACCTTGGACAGAATTGGCAGCAAGTTGAAAGTGTGCCCTTCGGCGCCGCGGCGCACGAAGTGGTTAATGACATCAAGATTGCGGCACGAACGCGCGGCGATCGCGGCTATTTGCTCGGTCGGCGGTGGCGCGGCGCGCAGATATAATGGGCTACAGATCTCGACATATTCATCTAGCACGGCGGACGGGTGGTCGCCGCACCAGAAGCGATAGGCGGTATCACGCGCTCTGGTCCCGCCCAGCCTTTCCATCACCTTGAGCACACGCTCAAAGCTCAGGCGCGAACTCGTGCTGCAGAGAACCGCCTTGCCGGCGTGCCCCGGATATGCCGCGAGATACGCCTGCACAACGAAGCCGCCGAAGGAAGTCCCAACCACACATGGGCGCTCAATTTCAAGTGCGTCGCAGAGCGCTTTCAGGTCATGTGCCCATTGAGCCAGGTTCCATTTACTGGGCTCCGACCGATCGCTACGCCCGTTACCACGGTGGTCGTAGTAGACGAGTTGCGCAACGTTGGCGAGAGCGCTGAACGCTGGCTTGTAGTGACTGTGATCATTGCTGCCGGGACCGCCATGTACGAGCACCACGGTCGGGCGCGCATGCAGAGCCGTTTCCTCGGCCGGCCAACCCAACCCCTCAACGTCGACAAATAGACGCACGTCTCCGATACTAATACGCACAGTTCCCCCCGTTTCTCCGCAAGCCGTCCTCGCCGCTAAATAATACGTCCGAGCCGCGGTTGCAGGTATACAAGTGCCGACGATCAGGTCTTGGGAAGTAATCGCTCGATCAATCTAATCCAGTAGCTGGCTCCGATCGGGAGCGTCTCGTCATTGAAGTCGAAACGCGCGTTGTGTAGGAAGCAGCCACCTTCGGAAGCCCCGCTTCCAAGCCACACATAACTGCCCGGTTTTTTCTGCAGCATGAAGGCAAAATCTTCTGCCCCCATGCAGGGTACCGGATTGCGGTCGACCGCACTTGGGCCGACGACGCTTTCGGCAACCGCGGCAGCCAGTTCCGTCTCTGCTTTGCTATTGACGGTTACGGGATAGAGCCGTCTATAGTCAACGGCAGTTTCGACACCGAACGCACCACATATCTGTCCGCATATCTCGCGGAATCGTCGCTCGACGAGGTCACGGGTGCTCTCCTCGAGAGTCCGGATTGTCCCGCGGAGCTCTACCTGATCCGGAATGACATTGAAGGCGGCGCCCGCGTGTAGCGCGGTCACTGAAACGACTGCCCCCGACCGCGGATGGACGTTCCTGCTTGCTATCGATTGCACCGCAGTGATTAGGTGAGCGGCAGCGAGCACCGGGTCTGTTACCTGATGAGGAAGAGCTGCGTGCCCACCGTGTCCCTGCAGCGTGACGGTAAAGTCATCACAGGAGGCCATCATCGCCCCCTCCCGAACCGCAAAATGCCCGAGCGGTATACCTGGGTAGGTATGCATTCCGAACACTGCTTCTACCGGAAAGCGCTCGAAGAGCCCGTCATTGATCATCTCCGGAGCACCGCCGGATCCTTCTTCAGCGGGCTGGAAAATAAAATGCACTGTTCCGTCGAAGTTTCGCTTCTTCGCTAGATACCATGCGGCGGCCAGCAACATGGCCATATGCCCATCGTGTCCGCATGCGTGCATCACCCCATTGTGCTGCGAGCGATAGGGGAGTTCGCTGAGCTCCTGAATCGGCAGAGCGTCCATATCGGCCCGAAGCCCGATCGCTCGTGTGCCAGCACCGACGCGCAGTGTCCCCACGACTCCAGTTCGTCCGATGCCTCGCTGAACCTCGAGCCCGGCATCCTTCAGCTTTCTGGCAATAAATTCGGCGGTGGCGCGCTCCTCGAATGCGAGCTCCGGCTTTGAATGCAGCTCCCGCCGCCAGCTTATGAACATCGGTTCGCTGGCAACCTGGGTCACAACCCCACCCTCAGTCATAAGTGCAACCCCCCTTTTTCAGAATGAATTCTCTTCAACATCACCGGCCCGACGTGGTTACGGGCCTGCACTCGTGTCGCTCGCGAAGATGCGCGCAAACGTGGCAAATGTGCGAGGTGAGTTTGAGCGGTCCCGTCAGCATGATCCCTCCTCTACCTTGTCGCAGAGCCCTAAGGCGTTCCGTCTGCGGAACGTACGAAGGCCATCCGCTGTCATAGTGTGATCACGGGAACAGTTCATTGACGCTGTGCCGAATGTTCCGACGCATCCCTGGAGTTCCAGGACGGAATGCGCTCGCCCTTCAGGAATGCACGCAGTACTCCCATCGCGATGGCAGGGGCCTCTCGCATCGGTCCGTGACGACAACCGGGCAGGGGCACAAACGTCGTGGTCTCCGCTGGCAGCGCCCGGACGATGTCCAACGCGTCGTCAATTGTCGTGATCGGATCATGCGTGCCTCCCATGACCAGCGTCGGGCACTTCACGTTTCTCAGGCCAGGCAACAGATTGCAGGTCCGCGCCTCACCGCCATTATAGAAGCGTGCCACCTCTTCCCTTGTAATCGCCCGGCGCAGGACATCGGGATGGATGGGTGAGGTCGTGTACAAGGGTACACAGCGCTGGTAATACTCGCGGTGCAGTTCCGGCGTCGGACGGTGCCAATATGCTTCGGCAAGGTCACGGATTTCTGCCCCGCCGAGACGATCGAATACCTTTAGGCTTCGGTCGAGACGCAGCTTTGCGGTACAACTGAGCAGGATGAGCTTCGAGAGCTCCTCGGGATAAGTCGCTGCAAACTGCATAGCGACTTCACCCCCGAAGGACTGTCCGAGGATGATCGGCTTCACAATCTCAAGCGCTCGACAAAACTCTCGCAGGTCCTCCGCCCACTGGTGAAGATTCCATTCGGATGATATGCCCAAATCGCTACGACCATTACCGCGTAGATCGAGATAGACGACCTGTACCAGATCGGCGAGCTCTCCGAATTCAGGCTTAAAGCTCGTGTGGTCATGCCCGGGCCCTCCGTGCACAAGGATCAGAACGCTCTTCTCTCTCATCGTTGGCCCTGATGGGGTCAGCGCAGCGCCCTCCACGTCGAAGAAGAGCCTTGCTCCGTTTATCAAAATACGCATTACGCGTCGCCGTGAGTGAGTGATAGCCTTCAATTAATACGTTTCTCGGCCCTATATCCGTACTTCGTGCAATCGGCCGACTCAAGTATGTGGCAGAGCTGTATCATGTCAATGGGTCGTTCGAACTGATGGCGAGAGACACTGATGAATCAACAGGGCATCGTCGATGAGCGTCGGCAGGCTCGAATCGATCTTTCCGCGGCCCTCAGGCTAGCGGCGCGCTTTGACCTTCATGAGGGAATCGACAATCACTTCAGTATCATGTTGAGTGATGGCTCATTTCTTGTGAACCGCTGGGGAGTTCATTGGAGTCTTATCCGCGCGTCCGATATCCTCCAAGTCGATGGTTCTGGCGCGGTCATCGACGGTCGTGGCGAGGTTGAGCGCACTGCGCTGGTGATCCATGCGGCGGTTCATCGCACCTGTCCGTACGCCAGAGTCGTCCTCCATACTCACATGCCGTACGCAACGGCAATCGCCTGCTCTCGGCAGGAGATTGAGCCTATAAGCCAGAACGCATTGCGCTTTGTTGGGCGCATATTTTATGACGACGCGTATAGTGGCCTCGCCAACGATGATGCGGAAGGGGTACGGATAGCCAAGGTGGTTCAGAGTCAGCCGATTGTGTTTATGAGACACCATGGGGTTCTGGTCACCGCGCAGACCGTAGGCCTTGCATTTGATGATCTGTATTTCCTAGAGCGCACGGCGAGAGTGCAGTTGCTTGCCAAGAGTAGCGGAGCGGATGTGATGAGGATCCCGCAGGATATCGCGAAGATTGGTGCCGATCAGTTAACGCTGATCGACCGGGATAGGGAGACCCACTTCGCAGCCCTAAAGGAGATTCTTGACGTGCAAGAGCCCGAATACGCGAGGTAGTCTATGCATCCGAGCTTTGCCTTAGACGCAGCTAAGTTGCACTTGCCGCTTGAGAACGGTGACCGTTCACTTGCGCCGTCCGATGCATCACGCCGGCCGCCAAGAAGCCGCCGTCGACTGCCAGCACGTGCCCGGTGATATAAGCCGCATGTTCACTTGCAAGAAACAGAGCCGCGCTGGCGGTCTCTGTCGAACTACCGTAACGACCCATCGGAATGCGCGACGTATATACAATACGAGTCTCAGGCGAATGCATCCGCTTTACCAATTCCGTTTCGATCGCTCCCGGCGCCAGCGCGTTCACCCTTACGTTGTATGGTGCAAGCTCTACGGCCATGACCTGCGTCAGGCCAATGACGCCCGCTTTCGCGGCACCGTATGCAGCTCGACCCGTTCCTCCGCGCAGCGCAGCCGTCGAAGCCAGGTTGACGATGCTTCCACGCCGCTGCTCGGCCATTAGTCGGCCTATAACCTGACAGCACAGGAACGTTCCGGTCAGATCTATATCCAGCAGCTGTCTCCATTCCGTGTCCGATGTCTCCAGGAACGGACGCTCTAGGCCGATACCAGCGCTGTGCACGAGAATGTCGATGCCGGCAAAGACTCGCCGCGCGGTCTCTGCCATTTGAGCCACGCTTTCGCGGAGAGCAACGTCCACTGGTTGCGGGACCACGGATTCAGGGTTAAATTCATTCGCAAGGCGCTCTATCGCCGACTTAAGCGCCTTCGGGTCTCGGTCAGCAAGCATGACCCGCGCTCCTAGCGCCAGTAGCTGACGAGCGACCTCGAATCCAATCCCGCTCGCGGCGCCCGTGACAATGGCGTTTTGCCCGTCAAATCGCATAAATGGCAGCCCCAAAGTCAAGTAGGTTGGTGTCTCGGTCAACGGCAGGAACTGAATCGCCCTTGTCCCCTGATACGCTTGAGGCGGCATTTTCCGCACGTTCCCTGGACACTATTGATGGAGATGTACGGTTTTTAAGTCCTCATACGTATACATAGCGACTCGCTCCCGGACAGTAGTCCTCTTCTCCGCGGGTTGGAGTCTCAATGGAGTCGCGTGATAAGTGCCTGTCAAACCCATCCCCGATCGGCGGGTGCCGCGAAATGCGAATCAGACTGAAAACGGGCGTTAGTCTGTTTTTCGACGTGGAGGGCGCAAAGCTTGAGGCTCATGGGTCGGTTATGCGCAACAAACCCACCCTGATTCTTCTCCATGGGGGGCCCGGTTTCGATCATGCTCAGATGAAACCAGAATATTCCCCCTTAGCAACGCAAGCTCAACTGATATACATCGATCACCGCGGCCATGGGCGGAGCGATGACGGAGACCCGGATCAGTGGAGCCTTGAGCGATGGGGCGACGATATCCTTGACTTCTGCGAAGCCCTCGAGATCGTCGATCCGATTGTGCTTGGGCTGTCGTTTGGCGGATTCATCGCTCAGGCGTATGCGACTCGTCACCCCGAGCATCCGCGCGCACTCATACTGTCCTCGACGTCCGCTCGCCTCTCGCGGGAGAGGATTTATGCGGCCTTCGAGAGCTTGGGCGGCACGGAAGCGCGCAGGGTCGCAGAGCAATTTTGGGGGGGCAATAGCTCCGGCTCCGCCATGGAGGAGTACCTGCGCGTCTGCCTCCCGCTTTATAGGAGACTCCGTGCGGAAAAAGGAGACCGTCGTGCACGGCAGATCTTTCGCGCGGCCCCAGTGAGTAAGTTCGGCGGACCCCGAGGGGAGTCAATGTCGTTCAACTTTCTCCCGGTGCTGCATGAGCTCCGCTGTCCCACTCTGGTTATCGCTGGGGCGGCCGATCCGGTGACTACCATAGCAGATGCCAGGGAGATGGCTGCTGCCATCCGGGAAGATCTCAGACGCCTAGTCGTCGTTCCGGGCGCGGGGCACCCGGTAATTTGGGATGATCCTGAGGCGGAATTGCGCGCCATCGACAGATTTCTGCGAGAGATCAGGTCGGGGACAGTATCCGGTGCGCATTAAGATTCGCGACATCTCGCTCTTCTTTGACATTGATGGCATCGGCCTCACGCCGGACGGCAGTGCTATGCGAGAGAAGCCGACTATAGTTCTCATCCACGGAGGCCCGGGATTCGATCACAGTGGCTTTAAGCCTGCGTTCTCGACGCTCACCGACATCGCGCAGATCGTGTATCTCGACGTGCGAGGCTGCGGCCGAAGCGGGCGTGGGGATCCATCGAGATGGCGTTTGGGCGAGTGGGCAGAGGACGTGGCGACACTTTGTGATACGCTGGGAATCATCCGTCCTTTCATCTTCGGACTCTCCTTCGGTGGCTATGTGGCCATGCAACTTGCCGTAGACTTCCCGCAGTTGCCAGGCGGCCTTATTCTCTCAAGCACGACCGCTCATTTGCGGATCGACAGAGCACTGGCCGTCTTCGAACGCCTTGGGGGCGAGCACGCCCGTGAGGTCGCAGCAGCCTTTTGGCAAACACCGAACGAGGACACTTTTTGTAGGTACGTCGAGATTTGCTTTCCCCTGTACAATCTACGACCGGCCTCCCCGGAGGCTTACAGCCGCGTCATTATCAATCGCGAGCTCCTGTTCCGGTTCTTTTCCCCAGGTGAAGAAGGTCGTACCTTCGACCTTAGGTCGCGGTTGCGGGAGGTCTCTTGCCCAACCCTGCTGCTCGCGGGCCGTGACGATCCCATCACAACTATCGAAGACGCGCAAGAAATTGCCGCCGCCCTTCCCGCCGGCACGTGTCGATTTGAGATCTTCGAGGACTGCCGGCACGGCGTAACTCGAGATGCACCGGAGCGCGCCTTTCCCATCATTCGCGAGTTCGTGAGCAGCGTGACCGACGAGCGGCAGGACGCGGAACTCGGGGTCGCTTCATGAGCGTCGGGGAAACTCCTCGGGCGCGGGACCTCGGCATTCCACTGGCCGGCACACCCGGACCGCTAAATTCAATCACTGATGTGGCTGGAGTTGAAGTCGGATATACCACCTTATGGTCGGGGCGCGGGACGCTTAACGTTGGGCAGGGACCCGTTCGCACGGGCGTCACCGCCATACTTCCCCGCGGACACGACGACAGGCGGCCATGCTTTGGTGCCTCTTTCGCGTTCAACGCATCGGGCGAAATTACCGGTCTCACCTGGCTCGAAGAGCGGGGTCTTTTCGATGGCCCTCTGCTGATTACAAATACACATAGTGTTGGCGTGGTTCGGGACTCTGCAATCCAATGGCTGCGACTGAACGGCTGGGAGCTTGATTGGTCACTCCCCTTGGTCGGTGAGACGTATGACGGTCGCTTCAGCGATATCAACGGCTGTCATGTACGTTCCGAACATGTGTTTGCCGCGCTTGATGGGGCACGAGGCGGCAAGATATTGGAGGGCAACGTGGGTGGCGGCGCCGGAATGATCACCTACGAGTACAAGGGCGGCACGGGAACCGCATCGCGCAAACTGGATCGCATAGACGGAGGCTACACGATCGGCGTTCTGGTGCAGTCAAACTATGGGAAACGACCGCAGCTTCGGATTGCCGGCGTCCCGGTCGGACCCGAATTTCTAAATGACCTACCCCGATTTCTCGACCCGACCATCCTCTCGGCTGAGATGCGCGACCACCACAAGTCCTGGTGCCGTGCGGAGGATGGCTCAATTATCGTCGTTGTCGTAACTGACGCTCCCCTGCTACCGCATCAATTGAGACGCTTGGCAAAGCGCCCTGCGCTTGCGATCGGCAGGCTCGGAGGGGTCGGTGCGGCCACGTCTGGCGACATCTTTCTGGCTATCTCGACGGCAAACGCAGCGATCCAGGAGGGCGAAGCTGGCGCGCAGTGCCAACTAGAAGTGCATCCCAATCTCGCGCTGACACCGATATTTGTGGCGGTAATTGACGCGACAGAGGAGGCGGTGCTCAACGCTCTAGTGGCCAGCGAGTCCGCTGAGGGCGCCAATCGGCTCTACGTTCCGAGCTTACCGCACGGTAAGGTAAGACAGCATCTGGTATCACACAATCTTGGTTCGGCCGACTCACTATCGGCCTAAGGAGGCAGTTATGGCTCGGCATGCGGTGGTGATTGGCGGCACTGGGCAGATCGGCCGCGCTGTCGGCAGGGAGCTGCTGGATCACGGCTGGCAGGTAACCCTCTGCAGCCGTCATTTGCGCCCGGAGCCCGACGATCTCGTCGCACGAGGTGCGAAGATTGCCCCCCTCGATCGCGAATCGGAACCGTCGCTTTCGCCGGTCATTAAAGCCGGCACCGATGCCGTCATAGACGCTGTAGCTTATACCGAGGCACACGCTGATCAGCTGCTAGCTGTTCAAGGAAGCGTCGGTGCATTGGTCGTCATTTCGTCCTGTAGTGTCTATCGCGACTATGCGGGCCGAACGCTCGATGAGGCGAAGGAGTCGGGGTTCCCCGACTTTGCCGAGCCCATCAGGGAGACTTGCCTGACGGTCGATCCCGGGCCGAGGACGTACTCAACGCGGAAGGTTGCGCTCGAGCGCCGACTGCTCGAGCGAGCCTCTCGACCTGTTACGATTGTGCGCCCTGGAGCCATACACGGTCCCTATTCCTCGCATCCACGCGAGTGGTGGTTTGTGAAGCGGATGCTCGATCGTCGAAAGGTGATACCGCTGGCGTATCGAGGACAAAGCCTTTTTCACACTGCCGCGGTAGCCAATATCGCTAGCCTAATCCGCGTGGCACTCGACCACCCGCAAAATCGCGTCCTGAACGCGGCTGATCCCAAGGCTCCGACTTCTCTGGAAATCGGGACGATGATTGGCAATCATCTGGGTTATAGCGGCACGATCCTGCCGATAGACCTTGGCGACGACAGGGGAAACGCAGCTGTCGGCTGGTCTCCTTGGTCAATACCCGCACCCATGCTCCTGAGTACGGATGCCGCCATTGCCATGGGCTACCAACCAGTAACAACGTACCAAGCGAGTGTCGGTGAGACTTGCGACTGGCTTGTGAAGGAAGCCGGCTTCCCGTGGAAGGAACGGTTCCCCGTCCTCGCCAGTTATCCGATGAATCTCTTCGACTACCCCGCCGAAGATGAGTTTCTTGCAAAGATGGACCGCTCTAAATGGGGTGCCTAGCGTCGGCGAGCGCGAGGGGAACGGCGCGATCAGCTTGGTTGCGAGCTCGGCCTAAGGCGATCTCCGAAGCAAGGTATCGCCTATCCGCGGATCTGCAGTACATCAAGGCTCGAACCACGTGTGCCTCGACTGCGTTGACGGATATGTCGAGTCGCGAGGCTATCTCCTTATGAGTAAACCCCCAGAGCTTGTGCAGAATAAAGACCTGGCGACACCTCTTCGGCAGCTTTGATACCGCAGCGAGTAGTGTCGCCAACCGCCCTCGCACCTGCCAGAAGTCCTCCAATGACTGCTCCGTAGCGTAGGCCAGGTGCGATGCGGTCTCGAGCACATCCGCTCTCGTTCGAATACTACGCTTTCGCAACTCATCGGTAGCCAGATTGCGTGCGACATGGAACACAAAAGCCTTCGCATGAGCCTCCGACTCGATGTCCCTGGACATTACCAGCCTTAGGAACGCCTCGTGTGCGATATCCTCGGCGTCGCTCGGGCACCGCAGCCGCCGCTGCAGGTAACGAATGAGATCTCGATGACAGGCCCGAAACGTCGTGCAGACCCCTTGCATGCGGCAAATTCCTCCGTGCGCTCCTCAGCGCACGTCAGTAATTGAAATTGAATTCCAAGCCGATGGTCCGCGGCCGTATCCGCGGCGTCCAATCGGGCAAAGGATTTGATGGCGGCGCGGCAGCACCATTTTCATTCGTGAAATTGTCGACGAATAAAGACGCAGTCCAGTAATTTGGCGATACTAGTGAAATGGCCGCCCGTCCGAGGACGAGTTCGCTACTAGAAAGGTTAGTCACACCGCTCGCCACCGCTGCGTCGAGCGTCCTCTGATACTGCGTGGAAATATAGTTGGCAGTTGCGTCCATGTCCGCGGCATAGCCGGAAGCGCCAAGCGGGAAGGTGTAGTCAATTGAGGCACCTGCAGTGAGTTCAGGTGAGCAATTCAACCGATCCCCCTTATTGAAAAGCAGGACGCCGCTTGAGTATATGGCCCGATCCAACTGCAGATTGTTCCAGCTACCGTTTACACCGAGCGTCAGTCCTCTCACTGGCCGAACGAGTACCGCGAGATCGACTCCCGTACCACTGGCGGATTGACCGTTGACCGGCGCAGTTACGTACACACTCGTGTTGGCCACGGGAACGTTAAGTGTCTGTTGTACGTCGCGCCAATCCATATAGTAGACCGCGGTATCGATGGAAAGCCGCTTGTCGAGTAGTTCCATTTTCGAGCCGATCTCATAGTTACTCAACTTATCGGGTTGAACCGCCGGGAATTCCGGATAGGTCTTTGCAACAGACGAGTACTGCGGAAATCCGCTTCGGAAGCCTTGCGAATAAGACGCGTACGCCGTGAGGTTCGGACTTGGATACCACGTCAGCACGGCGCGTGGAGTCGTCGCAGAGAAGTTTTCAGTTTTGTTGTACAGGAACGAGGGGTTGACGTCATTGAGATCGAGCTGGTTCTGTCTGCTATACACTTGGTCGTGGAAGTTTCGCAATCCAAGTGTCCACTCGAATTTGTCATCGAAGAACCGTCGACCGAATTCTCCGAACAAAGCGTAGGACTTTGACCCATCGCCCCAGTCGATGCCCAGAATCGTTGGGATATCCTGTCGGACCCGGTCGGTTCCGTCTCGGTAAAAACTGCCCACGAACCAACGCCACGGCCCGATATCCCGTGAGCTGGCGCTGAGTTCCTCGGACACCACGTTGGAGTCCAGGAACGTGTGATAGGGGAATGACGCCAAACCGGCTATCGGTATGCTGAGCTGACTACGGTCGTGATATTGCAGATCGCTCGTGCTGCTCGAGACCACTGCATCAGAGAACGTGTATGTGATGTGCGCGTTGTACGCGTCGTAGTCTGTGGACATCGGCTCGGGTATCGGGGAGGAAATCCGGTTACCCGGGCTAGAAGCCGCCGGCGCACCGAAGTTGTCCCGAGTGCTCCATGCGGATAGCTCAATCGACAGGGAATCAATCGGCTTCGCCTTCACCTTCAAGCGGTAGTTCCGCAACTCTCCATTATTGAGGTGATTTCCGAGCGGACCATCGATCCAGCCGCTGTCGTCTTCATAGCCAACGACAGCTCGAATGGCGAGCTTGCCGTCAACAACGGGCGCGTTGACAGCCATATCGCCGCGATAGTTGCCCCCACCTCCGCTCTCGGTATCGGAGGAAATGATGCGACCTTTCAGCTCGAAATTGTTCAGATCCGGATCTTCCGTCAGCACGCGAACCACGCCATTTAAGGCGCTGGCACCGTATAACGTACCCTGCGGTCCGCGGAGAACCTCAACACGATCCAGATCGAATGCGTCGGAGTCCGGAGCGATAGCCGTTTTTACGAGACCGAATGGAATCCAGTCAAGGTAATAGCCGATGGGACTAGATCCGTTGAACACCGGCCCGGAAGCACTTACCCCACGGACCGCAATCTGAGTCCCTCCGCCCTGATTGACCGCCATCGCCACGACTCCGGGCACCTGATTTAAGGCTTCGGTGACCCCTTGGACCGGTGATCTGTCGAGCTCCTGCCCACTGAGCACCGAGATTTCGATCGGCACATCGATGAGGCTCTGGCTACGCTTTTGCGCGGTGACAATGACCTCCTGGAGCGAGGGTTCGGCGGCTTCCGAGTTTCTTTTCCGTGGTGGGTCTGCCGCAGGAGCGGTGCCCGGATCCTTACCCGACGCCGCCTGCGTCGGAAAGGATGCTCCGGACGAGGGTGTCCTCCCCTCTTCCTGAGTACCCTGCGATGCTGCAAGAGGATTTATGCCTCCGGATTTAGGGTCGCTGTCGATGGCTCCCGATCCCGAGCTGACCGGTAAGATCGTGATCGTTCTTTCGTCCAGATAGCGGTACGTGAGTCCCGTGCCCCGGAGCAGGAGCTTCAACGCCTCATCAGGCGTGAACTCGCCGATGACTCCCTCCGTCCTGAGTGAGCCTACGACCTCCGTGCGATAGAGGACTTGGAAGTCGTACTCTTTTGCAATGGTTTGCAACGCAGGCGCGAGCGCTTCGGCAGGAATACTCGTGTCCTTGCGGATTGTGGCCTTTGCGCCGTCCGCTCCTGCCGAGCCGATTACGCAAAGACAGATCGCCGCAGCTACTAGACCAATACGCATGAGAGCACCCCCGATTCTTGCGAACGCCGCTGTACACAATGGCGGCTTTGTGGGTGCTAAAGAGCGATTCAGATCGAATAACGGATACGACCTTGCGCAAATCTCTTGTCGAAATCTGAGTGGGCAATTGGAGCTGATAGTGCTGAGCATTCGCACGCATGCACTCCAACGAGAACGGCGGCCAGACTTGAAGTAAACGAGGATGTTGAGCCCCTTGCATTTTTCGCCGAAGCTCAGGACCGCCATGTACTGCGGCGGGGTTCGTAGCGGCTCCTGTTGTCTGTGCCTGACCACCCGCTCGCGACCACCGGCACGAATCTCGAAGTGGAGCTCGTTGCCGCCACGACAGTCGCGCTCAAGCACGCCGGTGACATGACGGTCCCCGGGCGCAAGCGCCGCGACTCTCCGTGAATTGAGTTTACTATCGACGAAACCCGGATCGACAAACACAACGGCTGCGTCGGCCTGTTTGCCGACTAGGAGTGCGGCCGCGCGTCTTCGTCGCCGAACGGACGCATGCCGAGATAGTGCGCGCCGAGGAACTGCGATCCGGTCGCGGCAAGCGCTCAGAGATTGCGCATCTCGATGTCGCTCACCCGCATCCGGGCTGTGAGCGACCGTATGCCGAATGTCCGGATCACCCTCCAATTCATCGTCGGCGTATACGCACCGCATCAGCGGACTCGGTGACGACGATTCCGGGCTGTTCACGCAGGAAGCGGATCAGCGATGCGGGATCCGTTGAGGTGTACACACCGCTCACGTGGAAAGCTGCGAGCGCTTTGTCTTCGATTATGAGCTGTCGGAGGTTATAGCGGTTGAAGTCGTCCACCACCTCGGAGAGCGGCGTGTCATCGAAAACAAGGTGATGCTGCGTCCAAGCCGTGGCCGCAGCGAGGTCCGCATGACGTGGCTTTGTGACTGCCTGATCCGTAACCGTCACCTGCTCGCCGGCGGACACGTAGGTCGCTGCAGGCGCGATCCCATCAGGCTCGGCCGCGTCAGCCACCGTCACGCGACCCTCGATCACGGTGACGCGAGTTCCGGTTGACGCATCGTAAACCTCAAATTGCGTGCCCACTGCCCGAACGACCGCTCCGCGGCTGCGGACTATGAAAGGTCGTGAAGGGTCATGTGTCACCTCGAACAGGGCCTGACCTTCAAGCAACTCGACGTCACGCTCGCCTTCCGAGAACTGCAGTCGGAGTCGGGAGCGGGCATTGAGGTATACCGTTGAGGCGTCGGGAAGCGTGATCGTGCGGTTCTCTCCTATGCCGGTGGTGTAAGTCGGATAGCGATACTGGCGATACAGCGTGTACATGCCGAGGCCAGTAACCGCGATTATCAGCGAGGCTGCCACAGCCCACACCCTCACCGCGGGCCTTTGCTCGGGCGCTGGAATGGGGCGAGGCATGGTCTCGCTGAGATTAAGAACATTGGCATCCGAGCGGGCACTCGCAACCAGAGAATCCACGTCCACCTTGTGATTGGTCTTGAGAACTGGCAGCTCTACGTAGGTCTGCGCGATTTCCATGTAAGCGCGTATGTGCTCGGGCGACGCTCGTAGCCACTGATCAAACCGGGCCCGTGCTCCGGCATCGACATCGCCAACTCGGAAATCGACGAACCACGCGGAGGCCTCGTCCAGCACCTGGCGGTTGAGCTGAGGAGTTGTGGGGCGTGACTTCATGGACAGTCCTTAGGGCATGGCTGCTCGCTCTGCTTGAGCGCGTCACGGCAATAAACGAGGGCGCGCGCGAGATACTTCTTAGCCGCGGGGCGCGACACGCCCAGATGGCGTCCGCACTCCTCGATAGAGAGTCCCGCGAAACGATGCAGCAACAGCGTAGTCGACATTTTTGCCGGCATTGTTGCCAGCGTGCGTTCAAGTTCCTTGAGTTTCTCCTGACCTTCCGCGCGCGCTGCTGGGTCGTCGTCCGACGTAAGCTGAAGCTCGGCGAATAATTCCGATATGTCGATCGAGGTGGGAGTGTTGGCTTGGCGGAGCGTATGTTGGTGCAGCACGTGGCTTGCCACGGTGAAGAGGTAGGCCTCAGGACTCCGGATTGTTTCGTGGTGCTCGACGCGCAATAGGCGCAGGAATACCTCCTGCGCCAAGTCCGGTGCATCTGCCTCGTTCTTGAGGCGCACCGAAAAAAAGCGCTTCAGGCGTTGACCGTAGGTGGTCACGATCGACGTCACGAAGATCTGCCGGGTTTCCCGAGACAAAGAGCCCCTCCCCTTGATGCCCAGTAACAGCAGAGCGCTTATACAGCAGGAATGGATACGGGGGAGCGAGGTATTTTTTGAGGAGGAGGATAATGCTCTTTAGGATCAAGTAGTTAACCGCGGGTAAGCTGGTGGCATTAGTGGGCGACCGGCGACTAATTGGTGGCCCAGAGGTCGGTGCTTAAGTACTTAAGACCGGAATCGCAGGCGATCGTCACGACGGTCTGCCCTCTGTGATCTCCCTTCAGGAGGTGCAGAGCGCCTGCCAGATTGGCTCCGGTCGAGAAACCGGCGAACACCCCTTCCGCAGTCGCGAGAAGTCGCGCGCACGCAATTGCGTCCTCGTCCGTGACCTGAAGATAGCCGTCGATCGCGACATTCCGGAGAAAGGTCAGGTCTCGCATCGAGTATCCGCCGCCCTGTATGCGGTGATTGGCCCGGACCACGGCCTGCCCAGCCAGGACAGAGGCACCCGCGGGCTCCACCACGTAGCAACGTACAGCGGGATTTATGGCTCGAAATGCCTGCGCGCAGCCGCGAAATGTGCCGCCCGAGCCAACGAAGTCACAGAAGGCATCTATCTGCCCAGCCTGCCTTAGAATTTCGGGGCCGGTCGTTTTAAAGTGCGCGCGCCAGTTTCCTTCGCGCAGGAACTGGTCCGCCCGGAAGCCGGCTCGTTCTTGCGTAATTTCCCGCGCCCGCGCCTCGACGAGTTCAAGATCCTGTCCGGATACTTGGCCCGGGGGGCTGCCCGGCGCCTGGTCGACCAGGACAACCTCTGCGCCGAATGCCTGCATCATCCGCGCGCGTTCCGGGGAGTTGCCGCGGGACATGACAGCGACAAAGGGATAACCCTTAACAGCGCAGACGATGGCAAGGCCTGTGCCCATGTTGCCACTCGTTAGCTCGACGACGGTTTGACCCGGTTGAAGTAAATGGGTCGCTTCCGCTTCTTCGATCACTCCGAGCGCCGCTCGATCCTTCTTCGAGAAGCCCGGATTCAAGTAATCGAGTTTAAGAAGGATTCTCCCTGGTAGTCCCCGCGTGATGCGCGCGAGTTCGAGCAATGGGGTATTGCCGATTGCCTCGGTAATAGAGTGAATGACTTTCTCGCGGCCGTCCATACGGAGTACCTCTTGAGCGAAGAGCCATACCTGGGGGGAGGATGACCCGCACGAGCGCTTGCCGTTATAAGAGCGCTCGGACGCGCGCTCTGGACCATGTCGGGCATCCAGCGGGACAGACTCAAAGGCGGAGCGCGATAGCCGCTCGCGGTACCAAGGGTGCGCGCGGCTGCGGCGGCAAACCCCGCCCTTCCAAGGCGGAAGGACAGCATACGCTCCGTTCGCGACTGCGTGCGCTGGCGCAGTTTCTGAAGCTCCGAGCGAAGCTGCAAGATCTCGGTCACAGCCCAAGCGCGTTCTTGCAGTAGCTCGCCTATGGTTCGGCTGCCGGGGTCCGATTCAAGACGTTGCAGCATGTCGGTCGTCATGAAATCGCGTTCTCCTGCTTTCTAAGCTCGGATCGCGCAGATGAGCGCGGTCACGGTATCTGATGGAGCGGTTTTCACGATCGGCGATGGACGGGCGGCGTGAGTGATTGTGCCGGCGGTGTCGGATTCGTTGTGGACGGCGGGTCAGCGCGCGGCCGCAGCGCGCCGTGAGGGGTGGGTTTCGGGTTTTCCGTAGACCTGCAGATAGAGCTTCTCGTCGAGGGTGGTGATCTCGCGCTGCGCGGCGCTCATGAGGAGTTCCGCGGCCATGGACACGAGGATGCGGTAGTTTCCGGCGGCGTGGTCGACGAGGGTCTGGCGCAGCTCCCGTGTCATGAGGCTGGCGTTGCCGGAGGCCGCCAGCAAGTGCTCGAGGCAGGCGAGTAATTCCTCGCGAGTGGCGGCCTCGGCGGCCAGGCGCGTTCTGATGCGCGAGCCCAGCGGGATCAGCTCTTCGCGCCGGAGTTTCTCCTGGAGCCTGGCGTCGCCGGCGAGCACGATGCACAGGAGCGATTGGGAGTCGAAGCGAGCACTGGAGAGCAGGCGCAGCTCGTTCAGCACCACGGGGCTCATTTCCTGTGCCTCATCGCATAGCAACACGGAACGGCGGGTGGTGGATCCCAGGTGATCGAGCCAGCGGGTGCGCAGGGCCTTGAAGCCGCCCCAGCGGTTGCTGACGCGGATCGAGACGCCGAAGATGTCGCCGAGCTCGCGGTAGAAGTCCGAGAGGTTGCTCTGCGGGTGGTGCACGACGCCGACGGAGAGATCCGCCAGGCGCGCGAGCCGCTCGGCGAGCACCCGCATCACGACACTCTTGCCGGAGCCCGGATCGCCGTGGATCAGGGCGAAGCCGCCCTCGCGCAGATGCGCCTGCTCGATGCGCCAGCAGAAGTTCTCGATCTTAGGCGAGCGGTACAGCGCCTCGGTCGGCACCTCAGGAGAGAACGGATCGAACTTCAGGCCATAGAGAGCGAGGAGCTTCGGGTTCATGCGGGGTCATCCTGTGAGTGGGAGTTGGGGAGGTACGCCGGCGGCAGCCCTGTGGCGGCGTAGTCGGCGATCATCTGCTTCAGGAGCGGCGCGATACCTGAGGCTTGAGGGGCCGGCACGGAGCTGACGGGCTCGAGCACGCGACGCAGCGCTTCGGCGTTGGCGGTCTTGTCGATCGGGCGCACGGGAGAGAGGATCGCTCCTGAGTGTGGATCGATCAGAT
>Ga0335075_10004422_pt1 | contig 21998 bp, 14 predicted proteins | sample Lox_Sample_24_FD_206723 | JGI IMG/M metagenome (GOLD analysis project Ga0335075, IMG submission 206723) | Soil microbial communities from Loxahatchee National Wildlife Refuge, Florida, United States - Lox_Sample_2.4 | ecosystem: Environmental > Terrestrial > Soil > Wetlands | place: USA...
CCCGGCTCAGCCGCGGGGGGCGGGGGCGGCGCCCGCGCCCCCCACCTTTTCGGGGCGGGCGGGGGCGCCCGACAGCCCGGCGGGGACTGGCCGCCTGGAGGGCCTGGGTCACGAAGCCTTCCAGTCCTTCGCGTAGGTCGCCGCCGCCTGCTGGGCGCTCATCTTGCCCTGGATCACCGACAGCTGGAGGTCAGGCCAGTACGTCTCCTGGTCGTAATAGCCGTTGTTGGGCGACAGCACCGGGTAGAGGACGCTGCGGTTGACGCCCTTGCCGAACCACGATCCCATGACCTGGGCGGCGTACCCGCTGTAGGACCCGGTCTTCTGGCTCGGTGAGATACCGGTGATCTGCACGTACTGGGCGTAGATCGATGGGGACGAGTAGAACGCGAGCCACTTCTCGGCCGCGGCCTTGTTGGGCGAGGAGTTGAGCACCGAGAACGTGAGGTCATCCTGGGCGTAGGCCTGGTTGTCTGCGGCCGTGTTGCTGAACGGCAGCGGGAAGTACCCGACCTGGAGCTTGGGGTTGGCCTGCTGGACGGAGGCCAGGTCCCAGGACCCGTCGAGGAGCATCGCCGCGTCGCCCTTGGCGAAGTCACCCGGCATCGACTCCCACGGCACGCCGGTGTAGTTCGGCTCCAGGTACTGCGCGACCGTCTTCTCCTCGTTCATGCCCTGGACGAAGGCCGGGTCGGTCCACTTGATCGAGCCGTTCTCGAGGGCGGTGCCCAGGTTGCCGTTCGGCGCCTTCGGGTACCACAGGTCGGTCATCGCCTCGTAGTACATGAACTGGAGGTACACGGGCCCGACATTGCCCAGGGCGGTGAACAGCGGCTGCACGCCATGGGACTTGAGCGTGCTGCACAGGGCGAGGAACTGGCTGTAGGTGGCGGGCGCGCTCAGGTGGTAGCGGGCGAAGATCGCCTTGTTGTAGAAGACGCCCTCCTGGTAGTCGCCGGACACGACCCCGTAGACCTTGCCCTGGTAGGTCTCCGCCGACTGGGCGGAGGAGGTGTAGTCGGACAAGAAGGACTGCCCGTTCAGCGGGGCGAACGCGCCGTTGGCCGTCCAGTACTGCCACGGCGTCTCGTTCGACCGGGTGGGGTTCAGCGGCAGCGGCTGCAGCTGCGTCACCGAGGTGACGATGTCGGCGCTGCCCGAGTCGACCGTCTGCTGCAGCAGCGTCTCGTACGGGCCGTTGACGTTCGCGGCCGTCTGGAGCTTGACGGTGATGTTGGGGTACTTCTTGTGGAACTGGGCGTCGATTGCGTTGAGGGCCTGGACGGCGGGCGGGTTCACCCAGGTGATGATCTTCAGGGTGGTTGCCCCCGACCCACTGCTGCCGCCCGAGCTGCTAGAGCACGCCGCCGCGCCGCCAGCGGTCACGGCGAGTGCTAGGAAGCCGAGGAGGACTGATCTGGTTCTCGTGATGAGCCTGGCCTTCTTCACTGGCATGTGTAGCTCCCTTGCTGGTACTTCCTAGTCACCTCGATCCCCCCAAGTGCCCGGTCCGGTAATAGCCCCGCTCGGCGGGCGTTCACCCGCGCCACTGTCGGCGGTAAGCGCCACGTTCCGGGGCCGTCATGTAAATACCTTACGATGGTCGCTGTAATCTCGGCATTTCTTTACAATAACGGAACGGTAAATGCGCTTAAGGGCAGGTCAGCAAGTCAGCAGGATGCCGCAGGCCCGCCTGGGGTCACGCCGAGCAGGGCGAGCGCGGCGCGAACGCCGCCGCTGGTGACGGCGAGTGCGTCCGCGGCCCGTTCCTGGCTGGCGCCGCCGGCCAGCATCACCAGTGCCACGCGCAGGTCACCGCCGGCCTCGGCCAGCGCGGCCTCGCACGCGCCGCCGGGCTCGCCGGTGGCGTCGCGCAAGATGCGCACCTGGCGGATGCGCAGCTTGTCGTTGGTGGCACGCACCTCGACCATGAGGTTGGAGTACGTCTTGCCGAGGCGGATCATCAGCGCGGTGGAAAAGCCGTTCAGGATCAGCTTCAGCGCCGACGTCGCCTTGAGCCTGGTGGAGCCGGCCAGGGCCTCCGGGCCCGTCTCGGCGACGATGGCCACCTGGGCGAGCGTGCGCAGGGCCGAGCCCGGGTTGCAGGTGGCGACGGCCGTGAACGCGCCGCTGGCCGCCGCGGCAGCCAGCGCGCCGGCCACATACGGCGTCCTGCCGCTCGCGCTCAGCCCGATCACCAGGTCCGCCGCGCGCACGTCCGCGGCGTCCACGCTGCCTGTCCGCGCGTCGTCCTCGGCCCCCTCCACGGCGTCGGCCATCGCCCCCATGCCCCCGGCCAGGTGCGCGACCACCACGTCGGGTGCCAGCCCGAACGTCGGCAAGAGCTCAGCGGCGTCAAGCACGGCGATCCGCCCGGAGGAGCCCGCGCCGAAGTAGTGCACCCGCCCGCCCGCGCGAACCCGGTCCGCCGCCGCGTCCACGACCCGGGCGAGCGCGCCTAGCGCCGGGCGGACCGCGCCTGGCACCAGCGCGTCCTCGGCGTGCAGCAGGCTGAGCATGTCCGGCGTGGACAGCAGGTCGATGCCGTCAGTGCGGGGATTGCGCTGCTCGGTCGGTGGCGTAGCGGAAAGATCGAGAACCGGGTCGATGCCCCCGGCCGGCGCGGGCGACTCCTCGGGGTAAACGGTCATGGCTGTTACGATATGCCAGAATCACGAAGGATTTCGTTCATGAATAACATGGCTTCGCGCTCTTCCGGTGACCAGCAGGAGTCCCTGCCGGCCGGCATTCCCGGGCCATTGCCCGGGCGCCTGCTCGGCATCGACGCGGGCGGCAGTGCCACCAGGGTAGTCCTGATAACCGAGGGCAAGATCGTCAGGCGGCTGGTCGCGCCGCCGATGAACGCCCTGCTGACCACGGACCTCGCCGACCGCCTGCTCGCCCTGATCGCGGCCGAGGGCGCCACCGCCGCGGGCATCGGCCTGCCTGGACTGCGCTCGCCGATCGTGGCGGAGCGCCTGTCGCGGGAGCTGGCCGAGCTTGCGGGCTGCCCCGTCCAGGTGACGAGCGACGGCCAGGCCGCGGTCCTCGGCGCCTTCGGCACCGCGCCCGGCATCGCCGTGTTCGCCGGGACCGGATCGGGCGCGACGGGCTGCGATGGGCAGCGCTGGGCCAGGGCGGGCGGGCACGGGTTCCTGCTCGGCGACGAGGGCAGCGCGTACTGGATCGGCCGCGCCGCGGCCAACGCGGCGCTGCGCTGGGAGGACGGGATGGGCGGCTCGGCGGCGCTGCATGAGGCCGTCGTCAAGACGGCGGGGACGCAGCTGGCGGGCCTGGTGGAGGGGGTGCACTCGCACCCGGCCGAGCGGAGCAGGCTGACCATGCTCGCGCCGGTCGTGACCGGGCTGGCCGCCACGGACGCGGCCGCCAGGCAGATCGCCGACCAGGCCGCGGTCCACCTCGCCGAGCTCGCGCAGGCGGTGCGCCGTGCGCTCGGCCCGCTGCCGGTGTGCGGCCTCGGCGGCGTGCTGCGCGCCCCGGTGATCTGGGACAGCTTCGCCCGGCTGACCGGCGCGGTGCGACCGCTGGCACCCCCCGAGGTGGGGGCGGCGCTGCTAGCCTGGCGGGGTCATGCCTGATCAGGAAAGCAGCCTCCAGGCAGCGGGGGAGCTGCTGCGGGCCGCGGTGCGCGACGGGCGCGTACCCGGCGCCGTCGCGGTCGTGGGATCGGGCCGGGCCACGCTGGCCACCTGGGCCGTCGGCCAGGCCGACAGCACGGCCACGGCGTCCCGGCCAGTGCGGCCGGCCACGCTGTTCGACCTCGCCTCGCTGACCAAGGTGGCGGGCACGGCCACCGCCGTCCTCGCGCTGGCCGGCCGGGGCGACATCGGCCTTGACGACCCCGCCGGGCGGTACCTGCCATCCTTCGGCGCGCTGCGCGCGGTCACCATCAGGCAGCTGCTCAGCCACACGTCAGGACTGCCGGACACCCGTAAGTTCTACCAGTGGTGCGCCACCCCCGACGAGCTGCTGCGCGACCTGGCCGCCACCCCGCTCGAGGCGGCACCGGGCACCCGGGTGACCTACTCCGACCTCGGCTTCATGGCCCTGGGCCAGATCGCGTCCGCCGTGGCGAGCGAGCCGCTCGACGCCGCGGTCGGTCAGCTGGTGACCGGGCCGCTGGGGATGACAAGGACCGGGTACAACCCGCCCGCCGCCGGTAACGACTTCGCCGCCACTGAGCGACGGCCCGATGGCACGGCCTGGACCGGCGTGGTGCACGACGAGAACGCGCGGCTGATGGGCGGCGTCGCCGGGCACGCCGGCCTGTTCGCCCCGGCAGGGGACCTGGCGGCGTTCGCCGGATGGTGGGTGAGCGACACCGACGCCGTAGTGCCCGCCCGGCTCCGCCGCGAGGCGGAACGCTGCCAGACCGCCAGGCTGGACGGCCGCCGGGGGCTTGGCTGGACCGGCCGGGGTGACCGCTTCGACATCCTGGGCGGCACCTGGCCGCCCGGGGCGCTGTCCCATACCGGCTTCACCGGCACCAGCGTGGCGCTCGACCCCGCCAGCGGGTGGTGGGTGGTGCTGCTCACGAACTCAGTCCAGTTCGGCCGCGCACCCGAGCGGGTGCGCGCGCTGCGCCGTGAGCTTCATGCCACGCTCGCCCCGCCCGCCTGATGAGGTGATCATCAGGCGGGCGGGCACAAGGACGCCCCGGCCGCCTCAGGAGGGTGAGCCGGAGCACGCGTACTGCGGGCTGGCGGCCGTCGGCACGGCGCCCGCCCCGGTGGGCAGCATCCCGTGCACCGCGAAGTAGGCCAGGTCGGTGGCGCGCTGCTGGGAAAGGGCGGCGCTCGAGGCCGCCCCGTCCTCGAACGCGCCCTCGCCCGGTAGCACGTCGAGCGGGTCGGTGACGGTGTAGAACGGGGTCGATCCCGGAATGTCGCCCGACGGGTTGTCCCAGCCGCAGGCGTTGAAGTAGAGCGCGTCGGTGGCCGCGAGGCCGGCCGAGATCACCAGGTAGTCGCCGCTCAGCGCGTCGTCCCAGGCGGTCGCGTAGGACTGGGTGACCTGGGCGGCCGGCAGGCCGGCCGCCGCGGCGGCGCTGAGCGCCTCGGACTCGTCCGTCGTGGTCGCGGCGTACAGGATCACCCGGTCGGCGAACGTGGCGGGCACCGCCGGCAGCGCCGCCGACGTCCACGTCCCTGACGGGTCGCTGGCGGCGTCCACGGTGAGGGACCCCGTCGGGCTCGTGAGGAACACCTGCGTGGGCTGCCCGGCCACCGGGTACGAGCTCACTCCGGCCAGGCCGGCCGCCGTCCCGGGCAAGGTCGCCGTCTGCCAGCCCGCACCGGTGTCGTAGTCGGCCTCGAGCTGCCCGGCCGCGGTGAGGAAGACGACGTCCTCGCCCAGCGGGACCGCCCCCGGGCTGGCGGGCAGGTAGCTGGCCGCGGCCACGGCCGTCGCCCCTGTCCCTGGCAGGGCCGTCACCGTCCACCCGCCGTGGCGGCCGAGCGTCGCGGCGTGCAGGCCCCCAGCCTGGCCGGTGAAGAGCACCCGCGCCTGGCCCGATGGCGTGGTCACCGCGGCCAGCGGCGAGCTGGTCCGGGCGAGGGCGGGGATCACCGACACCCGCCAGCCATCGCCGGCCGCCTGCCGGGCGACCAGCGTGCCCGCCGGGCCCGGTGAGACCAGCACCGGGCCGCCCGTCGTGGCGGCCAGCGCGAGCGTGCCCTGATCCGCGGTCGCCGGCCCGGGCAGCGTGTGCAGTTGCTGCCCGGCCGACTCGGTGAGCCGCCCGCCCGCGTCGTAGAAGAACACTGCCGCGCCGCCGCTCGCCGTGGTCACCGCGGCGATGGCGCTGCCGGCCCTGGGCTGGCCCGGCAGGCCGGCGGTCAGCCAGGTCGCGCCGTCCAGGTACGTCTGGGCGAGGGAACCGCCAGCCGAGCGGAAGTAGGCGTGCGGCGTCATCGCGTTGGCCGCCGCGGGATCAGGGTAGCTGAGCGCCGCGATCGCGCCGCCCGCTGACGGCTGCCCAGGCACCGGAAGATCAAGCCAGCTCGCGCCGTCCCAGGCCTGCGCGGTGAGCCCGCTGCCCGACCGGGTGAACAGGTACTCGTCGACCGGGGTGGTCGAGAACCAGACCGCGTCAGACGGCACCGCCGCCACCGCGGAGGCGGCGCCGAGGACGTCGACGTTCCAGGTCCTCGTGGTGCTGGTGCCGAAGCCCGAAGTCACCGTGACCGTGACGGTGTAGCGTCCGGCCTCGGAGAACACGTGGCTCACGGTGGCGCCGGTAGCGTTGGTCGTCCGCCCGTCGCCGAACGTCCAGTAGTACTGGCTGATGTCCCCGCCGGGCTCGACGGCGGTGGCGCTGAACGCCCCGGCGGTTCCCGTCACGGCCGATCGCGGCCCGCGAATCGCGGCGGCCGGGGCCGGCTGCTGCGCGGCCGAGGGCGGCGCGACGATCACCCACTGCTCGCCGGCTCCCCACGCGCCCGCCGCCCAGCTCGCCAGGCTGATGTCCGTGTCGTATTCCACGCTCACGTTGGCCGCGCCCAGGAAGTCGCCGTTGACCATGTTGATCGTGCCGTTCGCGTTCACGGCGGTGACCACGCCCACGTGGTCGGCGTACGTATCCGGCGTGACCGGGCCAGGCCCGAAGAACACCAGGGAGTCACCCACCTGCGGCGTCCCGCCGTCGGGAACGGGCGCCTGGCCCTGGTCCAGGGCCCAGTCGTAGAAGGAGACGGACCCGGCGTTGAGCGTGTTCATGTCCGCGGTGACGCCCGCCTGCTGCCAGACCCACTTGTTGAAGTCCGAGCACCAGGCCTCGTTCTCGTTCTCGACGCTGAATCCCGTGTCGTAGCCGCAGCCGTCGGAGTTGGCGGAGAACCCCGCCACGAGCGTGCTGTAGGGGTCGCAGTCCGTCCCCGCGAAGCTGGTGACGGCCGGGGTGTCGCCTATTCCCACCTGGCTCAGCGCGACGGCCGCGATCGACTCGCCCAGCGACGCTGTGCTGGCGCCCGCGCGAGGCCCTCCGGCGTGCGCCACCGCCTGTGCCCTGGCTGCCCGTGCCTGCGCGCGGTCACTGGCCGGCCTGGCCGAGCAGCTTGCCGGGTCGGCCAGCCCCCAGGCCGACTTCAGCGAGGCGGGCAGGCCCGGCCCGCAGCCGTACGGGCCGCTGCCCGCTAGCTGCCACCCGGCTGCCGTCCGCCGGAACACGCCGGTCGCCGCGCCATCCTGAAAGCCCGCGGCCACCTGCTGGCCGGCCGAGGCCGACGGCGTGAACGTGGCGATGGCCCACTCAGTCCCGTCCGCGCGGCCAGCGTGCAGCGAGTCCTTGCGGATCCCGCCGATCGCGGAACCAGGCAGTTTCCTGGCGGCGGCGAAGGCCTTGACGAGGGCGGCTTGCCCTGGCGTGGTGCCGCTGGCTGCTGCCGCACTCGTGGGCCCGGTCGATGCGGAGGCCGCCACCGGGCTGGCGGCCAGCGCCGACACGAGCGTGAGCAGCGCCAGCACCGGCCAGAGCGCACGCCGTGTCCGGCTGGCCTGTGAGGCGAGGATTCGTCGCATGTGTGCCCTTGTCCTTCCCGTCCACCGCGCGCGGTGCCCTGGGTGCCGTGACTTAGTTCCACAAAACGTTTCGAATACGAAAATCCTTGACATGAGATGCGGTCGTAGTCAAGAGGGCAGCCAGACTTCCCTAGTAGCCGGCCAAACTCCAGCGAAGGGAAAACTTCAGCCCCTCACCAGCGTTGATCACTCAGGCAACTCTGACGACTCAGGCAGCTCCAGTCAGTTGATAAAGGCAAGTCACTGGGAAAACTTCAGTAACTTACTCTATATAGAATCCCGTCGTCCCCTTCTGCCTCAGCATCACCTGCGCGGTCAGCCGTGACTTCGGCGGCCTGAGCGGACTCGGGCCGGTGGTTCGCGCCCATGCCGCCATCTCGCGGACGGCAAGCTCGCGAGATCATCGTGTCCTGAGGCTCCCACCACGAGGAGGAGGCAGTGCCATGCCCAAGGGCGTCATGATCGTGCAGTCCCGTCCGGTTTCCGCCGACCGCGAGGACGAGTACAACCAGTGGTACTCAAGCGTGCACATCCCAGAGATCCTCGCCATTCCCGGCTTCACCGCCGCCCGCCGTTATCGCGTCGTCGGCCCGGACGGCCCGGTCTACATCGCCGTCTACGACATCGAGGCCGACGACATCACCGCCCCGGTCAAGGAGCTTGGCGCCCGCTCCGCCGCCGGGCAGCACACGATGAGCGACGCGCTCGCGACCGACCCGCCCCCGGCCGTGACGATCGCCGAGCAACTCGGCTGAGACCCCGGCCGCGCCCCTGCCTCGCCGCCTCGTTGCATCCCTGCCCCTGTCGCAGGACAGCGGTGCGGCACGCTCCGGGAACGAGCCTCGCCCGTCCGCATTAACCAGCCAAAGCCGGGCGATCCCGTACCCTTTTGCCAATGACCGAGATCGTGACGTACGTCGAGATGACCGCGCCGGACCAGCTCAATCCGGCCGCCTCTGTGCCGGGCCTGGCCCTTGAGCAGATCGATCGCGCCTCACCGCTCATTGCCGACATCATCGCCAGGATCGGCGCTCCCTACGGCTGGAAGAGGGCGAGCTGGACCGGGGCCGACTGGGCCGCGTGGCTTCCCGAGGAGCACGGCCGGATGTTCTGGCTCCTGCGGCTTGAGGACAAGCCGGCTGGCATGGTCTGCTACGACCTCCACCCGGGCGACGAGGTCGAGATCGAGACCTTCGGGCTGCTGCCGGAGTTCGTGGGCAAGGGCCTAGGCGGCTTTGCGCTTACCCTTGGCGTCCGACAGGCCTGGAAGCTTGCTCCCTCGGTAGGCCGCGTCTGGTTGCACACCTCCACCCATGACCACCCGCACGCCCTGCGCAACTATCAGCGGCGAGGCTTCCGCACGTTCAAGACTGAGGAAGGCGGCGCGCCGACGCCATGAGGCGCATGGCCCGCCTCGCTGTCAGCCCGCGAAGACCTGGTCCAGGGTCGTGGCGGTGAGGGCGCGGTCGAACCGGGCCTCGATCCGGCTCGCGTCCGTGCATTCTTCGGCTCGTTGCGGAGAAGGTCCGCCGGACCGCGCTCGCCGGGCGGGCTGCGTCGAGTACGGCATGGATCTGGCCGTTCTGGCGTGGCGGGTCCTAAGTCCTCCGGTGGCCGAGTCGGGCGTAGGTCTTCCTCATGGAAGTCCTCGGTCGCGCAGAAATGACGAGCCTAAATATTGCCATTCCGGTGTGCAGGGGGAGATTCCGCAGTATGCGATCTCTTGCCCAGTTTTCGACGGCGGCGATGAGGGCCCGTCGTATTCCGTGTCTACTGCAGGGGCGGCGACCGCCAGTTCGCCTATGTACCCGTCAGCATCGCCGGGAAATGGCGCTGCTCGCTCACGGTTATCCCTTCGACGCTGGCGGCTCGTCGACGGCAGCCAGGACTGCTCCTGCTTGGCTGGCCGCCACGGCGAAGGAGTCAATGAGCCACGGCCGTGCGGCGAGTGCTGCCGCCTGGAGTTTCCTGAGTTATCGTTGATGCCATTGTTGCTCAGATGCTTGATGGTGCCACATTGGCTTAATGATGAAGGGGTTAAGTCTTCAGGTGCCCGCTAGCCGTCCGGCGTCAGGCCGGAGGAATGGGCGAGGGGGAGACCCTGCCCGCGCGTATATCAAATTGAAATAAATCCGAGGTTCATCGAGCGGTTCGGCGCGGGTAAAGCTTCATATGAGGCAGCTCTATGAGGTGGCTCTCCAGTGACGAGGGACTGGCGCGGCCGGGTTTGCGCCAGAACGAGGTGTATCTTCCGCTGTTATGCCTTCTCTGGTGGTAAGGGGAGGCGCCCGTTAATCGGCAACCAGGACAGGACGTTGACCGGGGCATCCCCGACTGCTTCACGATGCTCAGGGGGCGGGTAAGTGCGTTCCGTTGTAGAGACTTTCATTCGCTTTCGCATTCTTGTCATAGCGGTGGCGGTCGGGATCATGGTCGCTGGCGTGGTGATCCTGCCGCGCATGAGCTCCGACATCCTCCCGGAGACCGCGCCGGTGACGGTGGACGTGCAGACCGAGGCTCTCGGCCTGTCCGCTCCCGAGGTGGAAGAGCTGGTTACGGTCCCGCTTGAGAAGAACCTCTTCGAGGGCATCCTCGGGGTGACCGATGAGACGTCAGACTCGATCGCCGGGCTGTCTGACATCGAGTTGCACTTCGCGCCAGGGACTGACCTGTACCACGCGCGGCAGCTCGTCCAGGAGCGGCTGAACTCCGCGTTCGTTCTGCCCAACGTGTCCAGCCCGCCGACGATGGTTCAGCCGGTCTCGACGACGAGTGACGTGATGCTGGTCGGCCTGACGTCCAAGACGATGAGCCTGATCAACATGTCGGTGCTGTCCCGGTGGACCATCGTGCCCAAGCTGCTTGGCCTTGACGGGGTCGCCAACGTGTCCACGTACGGGCAGTCGGACATGCAGCTGCAGGTTCAGGTCAGCCCCGCGAAGATGGCGGCCAGGGGCGTGACGCTGGCCGATGTGGTCTCGGTGGTCGGCAACTCACAGCTCGTCTCCCCGATCAGCTACCTGCAGGGGTCCACCCCTGGCACTGGCGGCTATATCGAGGACGGCAACCAGCGGCTCGACATCCGGCACATCCTCCCGTTCGGGACGCCGTCTGACCTGGCACGGCTGCCGATAACCGGGGGTGGTATCCCCGCGGGGACCACCGTTGGCGATGTCGCGCGGGTCGTGGTCGGCCACCAGCCACTCATTGGCAACGCCCTCGTGGATGGCTCGCAGGGCCTGGTCCTGGTGATCCAGAAGCTCCCTGGCGCCAGTGTGACCGCGGTCAGCGGCGAGGTGCGCAGCGCCCTCGCCCGCTTGCACCTGGGCGGTGACGGCGTCACCGTCACTACCACGCTGTTCCAGCAGGGCACGTATGTGACCAGCGCGTTCAGCGACGTTCGCGCGGCGCTGATCATCGCGGGGGCGCTGGCGGTGATCGCGCTGCTGCTCCTGCTGCTGTCGCTGCGCGCGGCATTCGTGGCGGTCGCCTCGATCGGGGTCTCGCTGACGGTGGCGCTGCTGGTGCTCTACCTGCTGGGCAGCACCTTCAACGCGATCCTCCTGCTTGGCCTGCTGCTCGCCCTGGGCGTGGTCGTCGCCGAGGCGTCGGTCGCCGGGATCGGCGTCGGCCTGGGCGCCGGGGTGCTCGTCGTGCTGCTTTCCGGCATCCCGCTGCTGGTGTCGTCGGGGACCACGGCCTCGTTCCTGCGCCCGATGGCCGAGGCGCTGCTGGCCGCGGCCGCGGCCGCCGCGCTCGTCGCGGCCACCTTGGCCCCGGCCCTGACGTCGCTGCTTGAGAAGGCCGGCCCCAAGCACGCGCCGCGTCGTGTCGCGGCGATCAGGGACCGGATCGGGGGTGCTTACCGGCGCTCGCTGCGCGGGGTGGCCGGCCCGGTGCCGAGCCTGATCGTGGCGGGCGCGTGCGCGCTCGTCGGGGCTGTGGTCCTCGCCGGCCTCCCGTTCCTGCATCCCAGCCAGCCGGCCTTCCAGGACCGGAACCTCGTCGTCCGCTGGACGGCGGCGCCTGGCACGTCGCTGGCCGAGATGGACCGGCTCGGCACGCTGGCCACGGGCGAGCTGCGGGCCATCCCGGGGGTTGCGGACGTGGGCGCCACCCTGGGCCGCGCGGTCACCTCCGATCAGATCGTGGCCACCAACTCCGGTGAGCTCTGGGTGACGATGACGCCCGGCGCGAAGTACGGTGCGACCCTCGCGGCGATCAAGGCGGTCGCCGACGGCACGCCCGGCATCCAGGGGAGCGTCAGCACCTACGAGGGCGATGCGATGGGCGACGTGCTGGCCGCGCCGCCAGATCAGGTCGTGACCCGCGTCTACGGGCCCGACTACGCGACCCTGGAGAAGCTGGCTGGCCGGGTGCGGTCGCTGATGGCCGGCATTCCTGGCGTCTCTGCCGCACAGGTGCAGTACGAGACGACGGAGCCGACCCTGGACGTCACGGTGAACCTCGACGCGGCGGCCAGGGATGGTGTCGCGCCCGGTGATGTCCGGCGTGAGGCGGCGACCCTGGTCGAGGGGCTGACGGTGGGCAACTTCTTCGAGAACCAGGCGGTCTTCGACGTGGTGGTCGTGGCCGCGCCGGGCGAGCGCGCCAGCGTGCAGGACATCGACGGCCTGCTGCTCGACACGGCGCCAGGCAGCCACGCGAAGCTGAGTCAGCTCGCCACCGTGAGCGTCGCGAATGAGCCTTCTGACATACCGCACGAGAACACCTCCCTGTACCTGGACGTGACCGCCAGCGTCCGCGGCGCCAGGGCGAGCACGGTCGCCGCGGACGTCTCCAGCCGGCTGGCCTCGCTGTCGCTGCCGCTGCAGTACAGCACCCAGGTGATGAGCGGCGCGGCGCTAGACCCGGCCACCCGGTCCGGCGCCGAGCCAGGTGACACGGTCGTGCCCGGCACGTCGTTCACGGCGTTGCTGGCCTATCTGCTCGCGGCGCTGCTCGGCGTCTTCCTGATCACCCAGGCGGCGGTGGGCAGGTGGCGGCTGGCGCTCGTCGCCTTCTGCACGCTGCCTGCGGCGATAGGGGGCGGCTTGCTGGTCGTCTACGCGGCGCACTGGACGGGCTCGCTCGGCGCGGTCGCCGGCCTGCTGGGGGTCTTCGCGCTTGCCGCCCGCCAGGCGGCTACCGTCACCGCGCGCATCCGCCAGGGGCACGCCGACATCCCGGCGGCCGCCACCCGCACGGCGGGGCACGCGCTGACCGTCGGGGTCGTCACCGCCGCCGCCCTGGCGCCGTTCGCGGCCGCCGGGACCACCGCGGGCCTTGAGCTGCTCTGGCCGGCCGCGTGCGTGATCCTTGGCGGGCTGGTCACGATCACGCTGGTCAGCTGGTACGTGCTGCCCGTCGCCTGCCTGCGGATCGGCCCGAAGGTGCTCGCCCCGAGCTCGGCGGAGTCCAGCGTCGATGAGGTGCTCGTCCCCGCGCAGCGCGAGCCCGATGAGCTCGACGCGTCCGATGAGCCCGACGCGTCCGATGAGCCCGTGGTGCCCGTGCAGGCCGCCGGGATCACCGCGTCCGCCGGGATCACCCCGTCCGCCGGGGGCGCCCCGAGCCCGCCGCGGGCGGGCACGTCCCCTGAAGCTCGCCCCTGCCCGCCCGCTGAACAGGCCGAGCCCGCCACGGCCGCATCCCCAGAGAGCACGTGAGAGAAGGTAGCCGGCGATGATTGATAACAGCAAGTGGCGGGACGCCGGGGGCGGGCTGGGCGCGCGCGCGTCACGTCGCGGTACCCGGCACCTGTGGGCCGCGGTCCTCACCGCGGTCGCGGCGGCGGTGGCCGCCGTCCTCTCCGGCTGCGCGACGGCGAGCTCCACCACGACGACGCCGCCAACCTCGAAGCTGGTGCGAGTGCCGGGCAGCTCGGAGCCGAGCATCGTGTTGACCCAGCTCGGCGCGGCGCGGATCGGCCTGCACACCGCCCCGGTCGCGGGCGCTTCCGGCGGGCAGGCAACGCTCCCCTACACGGCGCTGCTCTACGAGCCCAACGGGCAGGCCGCCGTCTACGTGGCCACCGGGACGCTGACGTTCACCAGGGCGTTCGTCACCGTTGACCGCATCACCGGCAACGTGGTCATCGTGAAGTCCGGGGTCACCCCGGGCCAGCGCGTCGCGACCGACGGGGCCGAGGAACTGCTCGGCATCCAGAACGGCGTCGGGGAAGAGACCTGATGAGGTGGGTCGTCCGCACGAGCCTGCGATTCCGGTTCGTGGTGGCCGGGCTGGCGTGCGTGCTGCTCTACTTCGGCGTGATCTCGATCGGCCAGCAGAAAGTCGACGCCTTCCCCGAGTTCGCGCCGGTGTCGGTCGAGGTCCAGACGGCCTGCCTCGGCCTGTCGCCGGCGGAGGTGGAGCAGCTGACGACCATCCCGCTCGAGCAATCGCTGCATGGCGTCCCCGGCGTCTACGACATCAGGTCCGACTCCGAGCCGCAGCTGTCGGCGATCTTCATGTACTTCCGCTCAGGCTACGATTACCTGCACGCACGGCAGCTGGTCCAGGAGCGGCTGCAGGCCACCTCGCCGGCCCTGCCGACCTGGTGCGACCCGCCCCAGATGTACCCGATCGTGTCCGCGACCAGCCGGGTGATGCAGGTTGGCGTCACGACCAAGAGCATGAGCCTGATGGACCTGTCCCAGATCGCGCAGTACACGATCAGGCCAAGGCTGATGGCCGTGCCGGGCGTGGCCAACGTTGCGATCTGGGGCTACCGGGACAAGCAGATCATGGTCGAGGCCGACCCGACGCTGATGGCCGAGGACGGCATCTCGCTCGACACCCTGATGTCAGGCGCCGCCGACGCCGTCGACAGCGGCGAGCTCAAGTACACCAGCGGCGCCGCCGTGGGGTCGCTGGGCACCGTGGCCACGCCGGACCAGCAGCTGCCCGTGCACAACATCCAGCCGATCGACAGCCCGGCCCAGATGGCCAACGTGCCACTGCAGGCAGGCAAGAACGGCAAGTTCCTCACGATCGGCGACGTCGCCAGCGTCACCTATGACTACCCGACGCTGGCCGGAGACGCGGTCATCAACGGCGGCCAGGGCCTCATGATGGTCATCGAGAAGTTCCCCGACGCCAACACCATTGACGTCACCAACGGCATCACCCAGGCGTTCGCGCAGCTCCAGCCGGGCCTGAAGGGCATCTCGGTCGATCCGAACATCTTCCGCCAGGCGTCGTTCATCGAGACCGCGATCCACAACCTCACCCTCGCGGTCGTCCTTGGCTGCATCCTCGTCGTGTTCGTGCTGTTCATCTTCCTGTTCCAGTGGCGGGCCGCGCTGGTCAGCCTGCTGGCGATCCCGCTGTCGCTGGCCGCGGCCGTGATCGTGCTGAACCTGATGGGGACCACGATCAACACGATGATCCTCGCCGGGTTCGCGGTCGCGGTCGGCGTCGTAGTCGATGACGCGATCATCGACATGGAGAACATCGTGCGGCGGCTGCGCGCGTGGAAGGCCGAGGGGCGTCGCATTACCCCGCTGCGCCTAGTGCTCGGGGCGTCGCTTGAGGTTCGCGTCGCGATCTTGTACGCGACCCTCATCAACATCGTGGCGGTCATCCCCGTCATGGTGGTCGGCGGGCTGACCGGCGCGTTCTTCGAGCCACTCGCGATCGCCTACGGGCTGGCCGTGCTCGCCTCGATGCTGGTCGCGCTGACCGTGACGCCCGCCCTCGGCCTCGTGCTGATGCCAGGCGCGCGGCTGGGGGTGCAGGACCCGCCGCTGATGCGCCTGCTCAAGCGCGGCTACCAGGCCGCGCTGCGGCCGCTGCTCGGCGGCGGCGTCGCGGCCACCGAGCGGACGTGGCGCCGGGCGAGGTGGGCCTTCCCCGCGGTCGTCGCGGTGGCGATCGTCGGCGGCTTCGCCGTCTACCCGCACCTGTCGCAGGACCTGTTCCCGACGTTCAAGGAACCGGACTTCCTGATGCACTTCGTCACCAAGCCAGGGACCTCGGTGCAAGAGCAGGACCGGATGGTCGCCAACTTGCAGGATCAGGTGCTGAAGGTCCCCGGCGTCACCGACGCGGGCAGCCACATTGGCCAGGCGATCCCCGGTGAGGAGGTCTCTGGCGTGAACTTCTCAGAGACCTGGCTGAGCCTGTCGCCCAACGCCAGCTATGACCAGGTGGAAGGCGACCTGCGCAACCTCGCCGACAGCTACCCGGGCGCGTTCAGCGACGTCCAGACCTACCTGCACGAGCGGATCGATGAGGTGCTCACCAACGGCACCACCGAGGACGTGGCGGTCTTCATCGAGGGGCCGGACATCAACACGCTGGCCAGCCTGGGCAACCAGCTCGCGGGCCAGATGGGCAAGCTGCCCGGGCTTGACGACGTGCAGCCCGCGCCGCTTGAGTTCATCCCGGAGGCCGACGTCACGGTCAACGTGGCCGCCGCCGCCAGGTACGGGCTGTCCCCGGGCGACGTGCGCAGGGACGCGGCCGTCCTGATGGCCAGCGAGCCGGTCTCGACGATCTCCACCCCGAACGTCCTCACGGTGGTCGCCGTGTGGTCCACCCCGGCCACCCGCAACAGCCTCCAGGACCTTTCGATGCTGCCCATCGACACGGCATCCGGCGGGCACGTGCCGCTGGGCAAGGTCGCCACCATCACGATCAAGCCCACCCCGAGCCAGATCATCAGGGACAACAGCGTCCGGATGACCGAGGTCGACGCGGACATCGCGCCAGGCAGCAGCATCAGCTCGGTAGCGGGCCACGTCAAGGCCCTCATCGCCGCGGACGAGAGGTCACTGCCTGCCGGCTACACGCTGTCGCTGCAAGGTGAGATCATCGAGCGGGAGGCCGCGCAGCAGCGCCTCATCCTGTACGGCATCGCTGCCCTCGTGGTCATCCTGCTGCTGCTTCAGGCCGCGTTCCGCAGCTGGCGGCTGGCCTGGATGCTGCTGCTTACGCTGCCGATGGCCCTGGTCGGGGGCGTGCTCATCGCCTGGGCCTCGCTGGGCACGATCACGCTGGGGGCGCTTGTCGGTTTCTTCGCGGTGCTCGGGATCGCCGCCAGGAACGGAATCCTCCTGATCGCCCACTTCCGGCACATGGAGCAGGAGGAAGGCGTGCCGTTCGGGCGTGAGCTGGTGATCAGGGGAGCGTCAGAACGGCTCGCGCCGATCTTGATGACCGCGCTGGCGACTGCGCTGGCCCTGGCACCCCTGGTGGTCAACGGCAACCGGCCAGGCCAGGAGATCGAGTACCCAATGGCGATCGTGATCCTCGGCGGCCTGCTCACCTCCACGGTGCTGAACCTGTTCATCCTCCCGGCGCTGTACCTGGCGTTCGGCCAGGCCCGCCAGCGCCCGGCCAGGGGAGACGAGGGCGGCCCCACGCCCTGTTAACGCGCCAGCCCCGCGAGCCACTTGCCCCTCTGGCGGCAAGCGGCCAGCGGCCGCTTGCCGCCAGGGCCACGACCGTGATTGCCTTGCCCCATGGCAGCCGAATTCCGACCCGTGGCCCCGGTGGACCCGACGAACATGCGGCCGATGCTCTTCCTCGATGTGGCCCGCCAGATCATGCTGAGCACGGACTGGTCCCACCGGGCGGTGTCCGTCGTGCTTGAGAGCCACACCGGGCCCGGGCGCTTCACCTTCTATGGCGCCAACCGCCCGGACAACATCGAGGCCGTCCACGAGCGCCGCGTCGACGTGTCGATCCTCAACCCGGCGGCCATGCTGACCATGGCCTACCGCGGCGTCGGCGCATTCGCCAGCAAGAAGGACGTGGCGACGATCGCGGTGCTCCCGCACGACGACCGGCTGGCGTTCGCCGTGGCCGAGCGGCTGGGGTTCAGCAGCCTGGCGGACATCGCGGCGGCGAGGTACCCGCTGCGGGTGTCCGTCCGCGGGTCCATCGACGCGTGCACGCCGATCATGGTGGACGTCGTCTTGCGCGAGCACGGATTCAGCCTCGCCGACATCGTGGCCTGGGGCGGCGAGATCAGCTATGACCAGCCCATGCCCAACGACCCGTCGCGGCTGGGACGGCTGGAGCGCGGCGAGCTCGACGCCATCTTCGATGAGGGGGTCGTCATGTGGGCGGACCTTGTGACGGCCGCGGGCGCGCGGCTGCTTCCGCTGGGCCCCGGCCAGCTGGCGGCGCTGGAGGAGCAGGGCTTCCGCCGCGGGCTCATCGAGAAGGCCCGCTACCCCTCGCTGCCCGCTGACATCCCGGCGGTTGACTACGGCGGGTGGCCGATCTTCTGCCGCGGCGACACCTCCGACGTGCTCGTGGAGCAGTTCTGCCAGGCCCTGGTGAGCCGCCGTGAGGGGATCGCGTGGGGCATCGGGGCCGCCCGCCAGCCGCCGCTGCCACTCGAGCGGATGGTCAGGGATTCACCGGACACCCCGCTCGACGTCCCGTTGCACCCGTGCGCGGCCGCCGTCTGGCGGCAGCACGGCTACCTGTGACCCTGTAGCACTCCCGGGGGTCGCTGGCCAGCCTCCCGTCATCCGGGAAATGAGGCTATGGTTCGACCATGATTGATGGCAATGCTGCCGAAAACATGGTGGATGCCGGCGTTGTCGTGACCGGCGGTGGCGGCGGGATCGGGCGGGCGATCGCCCGCAGGCTCGCCGCAGGCGGTGCCCGGGTGGTGGTCAGCGACGTGAACGCCGCGGCCGCCCAGGCGGTCGCGGCGGAGGTCGGCGGCCTGGCCGTGCCGGGCGATGCCGGGACGGAGGAGGGCGTGGCCGGCCTGATCGCCGCCGCCCGCGACTACCTCGGCGAGATCGACGTGTACTGCTCCAACGCCGGGACCGGGGCGGGGCCGCAGCCACAATCCCCCGACGAGGAATGGCAGCGGGCCTGGGAGGTCAACACCATGGCCCATGTCCGCGCGTCCCGGCACCTGCTGCCCGGCTGGCTGGAGCGAGGCTCGGGCACGCTCGTCATCACCGCGTCAGCGGCCGGGCTGCTGATGATGCTCGGCTCCGCCGCCTACTCGGTGACCAAGCACGGGGCGGTCAGCTACGCCGAGTGGCTGGCGGCGACCTACCGGCACCGCGGGCTGACGGTGCACTGCATCTGCCCCCAGGGGGTGCGGACCCAGATGCTGGCCGACTCCGGGCGGCACGGTGAGGTCCTGCTGGCCGACGCGGCGATCGAGCCCGCCCAGGTGGCCGACGCACTGTGGGACGCCCTGGCCGACGGCCGGTTCCTGGTGCTGCCGCACCCGCAGGTGCAGGACTACTACGCGGCCCGCGCGACCCAGCCGGACAAGTGGCTGCGCGGCATGAACAAGCTGCAACGGCTGGTCGAGGAGGGGGCGAAGTGAAGGCCGAGCTGATGAAGGCATGGCAGGTACGCACGTACGGCGAGCCGCGGGATGTGCTTGAGCTGACCGAGGTCGACCGGCCGCGGCCAGGTCCTGGCCAGCTGCTGGTGCGGGTGCTGGCAGCGGCGGGCAACTTCCCCGACGCCCTGCTGTGCCGGGGCACCTACCAGGTGAGGCCGCCGCTGCCGTTCACTCCGGGAGTGGAGCTGAGCGGCGAGGTCGCCGCGGCCGGCGAGGGCACCACCGGCTTCGCCGCCGGGGACCGGGTGATTGGCACCGCGATCTTGCCGCACGGGGCGTTCGCGGAGTACGCCCTGATGCGCGCCGCGGCCGCGTTCAGGGTGCCGGGTGACCTCGATGACGCGGAGGCGGCGCCCTTCCACATCAGCTACCAGACGGGCTGGTTCGGGCTGCACCGGCGGGCCGCGCTCAAGGCGGGGGAGACGCTGCTCGTGCACGCGGCGGCCGGCGGCGTGGGCAGCGCCGCCATCCAGCTCGGCAAGGCCGCCGGTGCCCGCGTCATCGGCGTCGCGGGCGGCCCGGCCAAGGCGGCGGTGGCTACCGAACTGGGCGCGGACGTGGTCATCGACCGGACCGCCGAGGACTTCGTGGCGGTCGTCAAGGAGGTCACCGGCGGGCGCGGTGCCGACGTCATCTATGATCCCGTGGGCGGCGACGCCTTCAGGAAGTCGGCCAAGTGCGTCGCGTTCGAGGGCCGTATCCTCGTCGTGGGCTTCGCCAGCGGGGACATCCCGCAGGCCGCGCTGAACCACGCCCTGGTGAAGAACTACTCCATCCTCGGCCTGCACTGGGGCCTGTACGAGCGGATGGAGCCTGGCTCAATCAGCCGCTGCCACGCCGAGCTGACCACCATGGTGGAGGCGGGGCTGATCCGGCCGCTGATCTCGGAGCGGCTGACGCTGGCCGACGTGCCCGACGGGGTGCGGCGGCTGGCCGAAGGCTCCACCACCGGCCGGATCGTGTTCCTGCCCTGAGCGCTGGCTGCCTCGCCGTCCCGCCCCAGGCCCGGCTACCAGCGCGGTATCACGCGCTGGTAGCCGGGCTCGTGGCGCTGCCGGTAGCCGGTGTCGTCCCGCTCGCGCAGCCCGCAGGTGAGGTACTGCTCGTGCATCCGGGCGAGCTCGTCGGGGTCAAGCTCGACGCCCAGGCCGGGGGCCGTGGGGACGGCGACAGAGCCCGCGGTGAAGGACAGCGGCGTGCCCTTGACGACGTCCTCGGTCTTCCATGGCCAGTGGGTGTCGCAGGCGTAGCTGAGGTTCGGGGTCGCGGCGGCCAGGTGGACCATGGCGGCCAGGCTGATTCCCAGGTGCGAGTTGGAGTGCATGGACAGGCCGATGCCATGGGTCGCGCAGATCCCGGCGAGCAGCTTGCTGCGCTGCAGGCCGCCCCAGTAGTGGTGATCGGACAAGATCACCTGGACGGCGTCCTTCTTCACCGCCTCCGTCAGGTGGCTGAACGCGACGACGCACATGTTGGTCGCTAGCGGCATGCTCGCCTGCCGTGCCACCTGCGCCATGCCGTCGATGCCTGGCGTCGGGTCCTCCAGGTACTCAAGGACGCCGTCAAGCTCGGCCGCGACCTTCATGGAGGTGGCCGGAGTCCAGGCGGCGTTCGGGTCGAGGCGCACCGGGTGGTCAGGGAACTGGGCCTTCAGCGCGCGGGCGGCCGCGATCTCCTGCTCCGGGGGGAAGACGCCGCCCTTGAACTTGATCGCGGTGAAGCCATAGTCATCGATCATCTTCCGGGCCTGGGCGACGATGCCGTCGGGGTCGAGGGCGGCGCCCCACCCGTCCGGCTCGCGGTCCGGGTGCCCGGCCCACTTGTAGAACAGGTACGCCGAGAACGGCACCGCGTCCCGGACGGCGCCACCGAGCAAGTCGGCGACGGGCCGGCCGGCCGCCTTGCCCTGGATGTCCAGGCAGGCCACCTCGAAGGGGGAGAACACCCGGTCGACCGCGCTGTTGTTCCCGGTCAGCCCCGAGGCGACGGTCGCCTCCTGCGGAGCGAGGGCCTGCACCCGGCGGTACACCTCATTGGTGTGATAGACGTCCGCGCCCACGATGGCCACCGCGGCGGCGTTCAGGGCGGCCAAGTGCGCCTCGTCGGCGTAGGTCTCGCCCAGGCCAGACAGCCCGGCGTCGGTGTCCACCTGGATGATGGCGCGCAGCGCGAACGGCTCGTGCACCCCGACGGAGTTCAGCAGCGGAGGGTCGGCGAACGCGACCGGCGTGACGGTGACGCGGGTGATCGCGATGCTCCTGGTGGTCACTGGGCCAGCACCGCCAGGCCTGCCGCCACGATGCTGGCCAGTTCCGCCCGGTGCTCGGGTGCCACCTCGGCCAGCGGCGGCCGGACGCCACCTGACTTGTGCCCGGCGAGCTCCACCCCGGCCTTGATCAGCGAGATGGCGTAGCCGGTGCCCTTGTTCCGCAGCCGCACCAGCGGATGGTAGAAGGCACGTTCTAGGGCGTCAAGCATTGCCTGGTCACCCGACTCAAGCGCCGCGTAGTAGGCGAGCGCGATGCCCGGCGCGAAGGCGAACGCGGCCGAGGAGTAAAGCGGCACCCCGATCGCCCGGTAGGCCCGCTGTGTCACCTCAGCCGTCGGCAGGCCGTTGAAGAAGTGGAACGGCGCTCCGTCTAGCGCGTCCCTGACGGCGCGAACGATGCGGATCATCAGGTCAAGGTCGCCGACGCCGTCCTTGAACCCGATCACTTGCGGCAGGCTCGCGATCGCGACCGCGCTCTGCTCGCTGAAGCGGGCGTTCGCCCGGTTGTAGACGATGGCCGGCAAGTCCGCCCGGGTCGAGTCCGTGACGTAGTCCACCAGCCCGGCGCCGGCCGCCTCGGTCAGGTAGGGCGGCAGCAGCAGCACGCCGTCGGCGCCCTTGTCCGCGGCGATGTCGCAGAACCGCCGGGCGGTCCGCACCGGCCCGCCCGCCCCGGCGAAGACAGGGACGCGGTGGCCGATGACCTCGACGGCTGTCGCGACGATTCCCGTGTACTCATCCGGCTCAAGCGCGCTGAACTCGCCGGTCCCGCAGGCGACGAAGACGCCGCCCGCCCCGGCGCTGACCCCGCGCTCGACGTGGGCCGCGAGCTCGTCAAGGTCGACCTCGCCGTCACCG
>Ga0335075_10004423_pt1 | contig 21996 bp, 21 predicted proteins | sample Lox_Sample_24_FD_206723 | JGI IMG/M metagenome (GOLD analysis project Ga0335075, IMG submission 206723) | Soil microbial communities from Loxahatchee National Wildlife Refuge, Florida, United States - Lox_Sample_2.4 | ecosystem: Environmental > Terrestrial > Soil > Wetlands | place: USA...
CTCTTGGTTTTTCATAATCAATTTCTATACGTGCCTTGAGACCGTTGCTGAACAAGTTGCAAAAAGCGAAAACATTGTCCCGGTGATCTGTACACTGGCAGTCTAGTAAGCGGTCCAAGAACGTCCGAGGAGATATGTTGCTATTGAATCTTGCTGAGCCCGATTCTGGTAACCACTTATGACGAACTGGTCCAAAGAAACGTTGTGTAGCACCATTGTCATAAGATCTGAGGGCGCGCTTGGGGGGATCAATGTGGGTGGTGAATATGGCGTCTAAGGCAGACTGAGTGGCGATAAGTGTTGAATATGACACCTCATCTGAACCACACCGTATTCGAAGCTCGCGTGAGAATGCAATTTCTTGAATGATCCAGGCACGAAACCAGTAGTCTCGAGACATTACTGGTGGAATTGCAGCACGAGCATCATCGAGCCGGCCATCAGAGAACGCGTCTGCAATCCAATTGAAATTAGAGGTTTCGGTTCTTTTGAGAACTCTAAAAAGCACGGCACTCTTATCTTCATGGGGACCCAACCAAGCTATAACCTTTGTGGCGCTTTCATACACTGAACTCATTGAATTAACCTGTACTTTCCGCTCTAAATTATCTGACTGGTTGATGCATAGCGCATCGACCCATAACCATCTGTCCAAGTCTGTTTGCCTCAACTCCTTAAGTGCTTCAGCAAGGTTTTGGGTCACAAGATACTCCTGCGAGTTCAGGAACACCCGTTTTGGGTTTCTCGTCGGCCCCCATACGTAAGAGAGTGCCTCGTAGGGCATTGGTTGTAAAAGGTCGACTTCTTTAAGGTCGCATCGAATGTCATCGGAAGACAAGCCAGCGCGAAGGATAACAACTCGGATCTCCCCCTTTTGCAGTGGAGAGTATATCTTCTTTGATGCGGCATGGTTGAGTACCTCCAGTTGTCGAGTCGGAGGTTGTAGTTGAGCTTGACCCTTACCCAGCTTCTGCTTGTTCTTCCTACCTCCTCTCCACTTCTTCCGCTGACCGAAATGGCACGCTTGGTACTTGTGAGCCTGTTTTTGTTTTTTCGAGCTTTGGACCATGTTTCGAGATATACTAGGTGATCAGCGATACCTGGGGAAAGAAATTTTGGGCAGAGAGAAAGAGAAAAGCTGCGGCGTGCTTTTCGACTTAACTCGGGTCATGTGATATAACAACCCTAGCTTTTAGTTTCACGAGAATTGCGGAAGCATGGGGAGTATAGCCTTGTCGATTCTGTACTGGACCCAAGGCCCAATATTTATGCGGCAACCTGTTGCCTGGACGCGTCACCCTTTTGGTGCAAGGGAACCATAGATGCTGAAAGGTCTCAAAAGCCGTCCTCAGCATTACCTACCAAAAATACAGCACGAAACCTCTAGATTATCGTAGCTAAAGGCGGTTGAAATTCAAGGCGTGCATTGAAAGTAATGTCATATGTTAAGCAAGGGTTACCGCTATAAGTTAGCGAGCTTGCTCAGCAACGATCTTATGACACTGGGCGAACTCGCTAGGTTATATGCACGCCTCTGTACTGTTTCAGTTATTGTTACAGTACAATATACAGTATCTTTACGCACGTAAGCTTGTAGCCATGTATGCACGAGTCGACTGCCTAAATAGGGAGAGCGGTGTGATGGCACTACGCTGCGGCAACGGGGCCGTACCTAATACGGAGAGATTGATCCGCATTGTGACGGGCATCATGGCGTGGAGGGCATGGGCCGCCATGGTGGGGCATGCATATCCTGTACTGTGTGCCGCCGCTAATGCCGGCTGGCCAGAAAAAAGAGGTGACATGCAGGTCCCATTTACAGGGCTTCCCCCCCCCCCTCGTCGATCCTTATCCAAATATTGCGTAAAAAAGTCGGTCATCAAGTACAAAATGGGCGAATCTCGCCGAACTCTTATCTTGTCTCTCCGGCACATTCTCGGCGCCACTTCTATTGAAAATAATGGGCCGGCCCGTATGACGATGGCGTTCACATTGCCGTCGAATAGACAGCTTTTTACTTTCTCTTATCTCTACTTTGAATCGTCAATATTCTGAAGTGTGCTTTGATGGCGTTTTCCCCTTGATTCTCATAACTCCCCGCCATGCTCTGACTACCGCCACAGGAGTCTAGAATGACGACTGACTCGGTCCTCGACTGTGCGTTTGAGGAGCCGCAGCAGCTATCATCTGGCGAAAGTTCTCTTGTTAAGTCGAGTATACAAGATGATGATTTTGAGAAGCCGGCTTTGGACATCATCTACGGGGAGGGGGAGACGGAGACGGTGGGAACGAGCGAGATCAGGGTGGCGAATGCTGTAATCACGGGCTGGCAGCTTTATCTCGTTCTACTTTGGTAAGACGTCTTTCAATGGCTCAGCTCATCTGCGTGCAAATAATATTGACAGAAGGTTTTGTCTCTCAAAACAGTTTATTATTCGCGTTGCTACTCTCAACCCTTGAAACAACAATTGTCGCCACAACTCTGGTGAGCATTGCGTCCAGCTTTGGCCAATTCGATATCTCGGGATGGATCGTAGTCGCCTATCTCCTGACGTACACCGGCTTTCTGATTGTCTTTGCGCGACTCAGTGATTTCTTCGGGCGGAAGAATGCGCTCTTGGTCGCGCTCGCTTTTTTCACAGTCTTTTCTGGTGTCTGCGGTGCCGCGCAAACGATGGAGCAGCTGTAGGTCTATCTTTCAAGGCCATGTATTACCATGTAAATGTGGTCTGGAAAGCTGATCTTCATTGGGCTGCAGTATAGTATTCCGCGCATTCCAAGGGATTGGGGGCTCGGGCATATACTCCATGGTTATGGTCGTGATCCCTGAGATCGTCCCCCTTCCGAAGCTAGGTCTTGCAACAGGAGGAATTGGTGCAATGTATGCGGCGTCCAGTATACTGGGACCGACACTTGGGGGGCTCATCGTGTCGCGGACGACGTGGAGATGGGTGTTTTTATTAAAGTTTGTCTGACCGACCTGAATCGAATATGATCTCGACGGACTTGTGGACTAACCTATAGGTTGTTATAGCGTTCCCTGCGGAGTAGTTATCATTGCACTTGTGTTTTGGATATACCCTAGCCGTCCAGGCGATGCCAAATACTTCGAACGTGCAATCAGTCAAGTTGACTGGATTGGGTTCATTTTATTAATTGCTGGCTCAGTGATGCTGGTATTTGCCCTACAAGAAGGTGGCCTGAAATATCCCTGGGATAGCGGTACCATCATTGCAAGCTTCGTCGTTGCAGGGATCTGCTGGACTGCCTTTGGCATTTGGGAGGGCTTTCTATCAAGAGGAATATTCGGAAATTCGATGGTCGCGGTCTTTCCATTACAGCTGGCTAAGAACAGAATTGTCGCAGCTTCACTAGCGTATGTATTATATTCTTTCCAGAACGATATAGCAGGACTCATTCGTCCAACAGAAGCGTCTTCTTGGTGGGCTTCCCATACATGACAACAATCATTAGTCTACCGCAAAGGTTCCAAATAGTGAACAACGAAACGCCTATCTCTGCAGGTCTGCATTGCTTGCCACTTCTTCTTTCTGCGGCGGTGAGCTCTGCAGCTGCAGGTGCGGCGATGACAAAGAAGAATATTTCTTTCTGGGTACTGCTAGCATCAAACGTGTGTCAAGTCTTGGGGACGGGCTTGTTATCCTCAATACCATATTCTGAGGCTGTTCTAGCACGAACCTATGTCTTTGAGGTCATCATGGGAATTGGCATTGGATTTAGTCTTGTCAGTCTCCTGCTTATAGCCCGAGTCGAGTTGAGAGCAAGTGAACAAGGTGTGTACTGGATATTCTTTGTTATTAATCCATTTGGAATATTATGAAACTAAAAGATTCGTTGCTTACGCTGTTTCTGGCCGAATAGGCATAATAATAGGCGCAATAAATCAGCTTCGTATTCTCGGGGCAGTGATCGGTCTTGGTATCTCCGCAACGGCTCTTTCAAATTACGTTAAGCCCCGCCTTGCTTCAGTTCTCTCACCAGAACAGCTATCGGAGCTATTTGAATCTAGTGGTTCAGTTGCACAGTTTCCACCTGAGCAAGCTGCAACCACTAGAGCAGTTTACAATGATGCATATAACCTGCAGATGCGCATTGTGATGGGATTTGCTCTAGCAAGTCTAGTTATATCCTTGCTGGCCTTTCGAAGGCATCCGCTTGATTTGAATGCCGCTGGGCTTGGTGAGGGAGAGCGAGTTGAAACATTAGAGTACAAATAGAAGACATAATGACTGCATAGGCATGGTTGGAGTTCTTGTTGCATTTAGGGCATTTTTTGGAATCATTGTACATATTGCAGCTTGGGCATTCGGAGCCATTGAAGTTGTCAAGAAATTGTACATACATACACGTCAAATTAGACAAAAGCTTGCGAGCTTTGAGCGTTGGCTAACAATATAAAGGCTATCTCAAGACTGGAGTTTTACACAAATTTGGAAATTGAATGTCGAACATATCCTTGAAATTGACTCTATTAATGATTCCTCGACGGATAAGGGGACCTTCGTAAGATTCAATTGTAGAATCTAGAATTCAAAGAAAAGGGTCACAATCTAACAGCGCCATATCACCTTCTCAGCAGCCCAGGACACAGTCGCAGCCATCTTGGCTGTGTCAAATTCCCCTCTAGGTACGACATGCCCCGCCTCGTGATCAAAGACTTTTACTCCGTGCACCTCACTCCCTAACTCAATTAGCGCCTTGCTCATCTCGAAATATTTATCCTTGCGACCACCATAAATATATGCGGTGGGAATTGGAAAACGGAGCGGAGAATTCGCAGGGTGGAGAAGGCAGGCTTGGCTTTGCTGAGCATCACGAGATCCGTCCTGATGGCCATTGCTTAGCTTCTTCTTAACCCTTTCAATGGAGACAAAGCTCTCGGTTGGAGTTAGAAAACGCGGAATTCCATTGTCCGAGTTAAGCACTATATCTATTTGACAGGCCGCGCTATGTTTGGCATGCAATGGCAAAAGCTCAGATCGTAACATCCATGGTAAAGTTCCGCAGATGAAGATGGCGCAGTCAACGAGCGGATGTGCTCGATCCGAATGTTGAAGAATGAGACTTGCGGCCAAAGCTGCGCCTTGAGAAAATCCCATCAAGCCATCGAAGGGCCCTTCTTCGTCTAGAACCTCCAAGACGAGTTCGCGAGCAGCGGTGAGTTCTGCCTCCGTAGGTATGGCGGGATACCATCCAAGGTATGGGCCTGGGAATATGGTGGAAACACCTGAAAACAGTGTGAGTATGCATCAGTAAGAGCCTTTTGTGAGCTACCCAGAACTGGTAAGGATATTGTAGACCGACCTGGCGCAGCTTCACACTCAAATTCACCATCTAGGAACACAAACTCGTATGTGGGACCCAACTGTTCACGAATTCGAGCTAAGAACAAGAATGTAAGCTAGTATGATGGAGACGAAGGTAGAACTCTCAGCAAGTGGTGAAGCAAGAAAGAGATACGGTCTTATGATCATATTGATAAGCACGAACTCTCAGCAAGACGTGAAGCAAAAAGGAGAGACACGATATCATGATCATGTTGATAAGCACGAACTCTTAGCAGGTCATGAAGCAAGAAAGAGAGACACGGCATCATGATCATATTGATAAGCACGAACACAAATGTCAAAATTGCTTACCCGTCTGCGCCTCGAATATCTGTGAACAGGTCAGTCAGCCATTGGCATTAACTTGCTGTATGGCAGAATTGGGGAGGGACAATCTCTCACACTGGAACTGGTACCTAATCCGTGCAAGCAGAGGAATTTCATCTTTGGTGAAGAAGGTTGGAGCGTACCTAGGGTAGCTTGTCCTCTGTCTCGCAGGAGCTTTATCCAACCTTAATGGGATACCGAGGACGTAAAGCTTACAAATGTCAGCCACAGTCACATCTTTCAGGGACAAGTGTGAAAGATAAGGTTTGTGTGCGTATCCTATATGTGGGGCCCATTAATCAATATTTGGTTCGCCCGCGGTCTCCGCAGGCAATCCTCGTGGGTCGGAAAAGCGACCGTAATTGGAGTGGAATAGCGGTGTGGTTGCCAAAAGCGGTAAGGACATGCGTGATGGAATGCCCTGTCACCATGTGTTTGGCAGGTTTTCACGCTACTGTAACCAGGGAACGTGGCCAAGAAAATAGATTACCTCAATATGTGCGATCGCTCAATAGGGTGCTTATCGCTTGCATAAATTCATCTGGGAGCACACTTGACTGGCTAGTTTCTGACACGGCGGGCCTTGCGGATGGTCACCCTTCGCCCCGGTACCTCGGTGTCGGTAGGCGTCGGGAGATAATTGGTTGCTGAAATCGCCCCCCCCCACTCGAGCTGTCCACCTTGTTATTATTCGCGCAAACCAGCTGCTGTCAACGAAAGACACGAATCTAATTTCGTGATATACTTTATATTAGGCCAAATAGGCTGGCTTATGCTCCCCTACAGGCTGAATGAACCCTTAATTGTGCCTTCTCTGCTGCGGAAAGAGGTCAACATCGAAATCCTCGCAAATAGTTGGCCGCAGAGGGAGGGCGAGGATTAATTGCAATCGCTGAAAAATTAGGCCGAAAAATTATCACAAATGACGTTCGCTGCTCCCCAATCGCTCTCTACTGTCACGGATCAGGTCAATCCCAATCGTTCTTCTCTCTTCAAGGAAAAAGCTTCTTCAAGACCTTTACCGACCAATGGGGTAAATTCTAGCAGCAGTCCCAACCCGCTCGTCCATGATGATGGGTTGCCTTCGCAGCCTTCGAATGGGATTCAAAGCAGCTGCAATTCTCACATCCCTATTCCGACCGAGGACCGGTCAATGCCTATCGCCGTTGTGGGCATAGGTTGCAGATTTCCTGGCGATGCCTCGTCTCCCGATAGGCTCTGGAAGCTTATATCTGAAGGAAGGAGTGCACATGGTGAAATTCCCAAAGATCGGTTCAATATAGACGCGTTTTTCCACCCAGCAGGGGAGAGACAAGGCACTGTCAGTTGCCAGACTACTCGTTTATATGCCTGAGTTAATACAGAGACATAGATAAATCTTCGGGGCGGCTACTTTCTGAAAGATGATATTGCTACGTTTGATGCACCGTTCTTCTCCATTACTCCCAACGAAGCTAAGGCTATGGATCCACAACAGCGTTTGTTGCTGGAAGTCGCGTATGAGAGCCTTGAGAATGGTAGGACCTCCTTGAGTAATCTTTACCGAGAGGAGTCAACGGGGCTGACATTTAATTTGACATGTAGCTGGGCAGCGTATGGAAGATATCGTGGGTAGTAATACATCATGTTATGTAGGATCCTTTACAAAAGACTACAGCGAGATATTAGAAAGGGATTTAGAGGACATCCCAAAGTATCATGCCACGGGGAATGGTTCAGCAATTCTGTCTAATCGCCTTTCTTGGTTCTTTGATCTCAAGGGGCCATCAATCACTCTTGACACAGCGTGTTCGTCAAGTTTGGTCTGTCTGCACCTAGCATGCCAGAGTCTTCGAACCGGAGAATCCAAGATGGTAAGTTGGTTTCATCTAGCCCCAATCTCTGGGCCGAGCTGACATTTACAGGCAATTGTTGGAGGTACCAATGTTATGTTGAATCCAGACATCATGATCCTATTAACAGCTCTCAATTTTCTCAGTCCTGACAGTAAATGCCACGCGTTTGATTACAAAGCCAACGGCTATGCACGGGGAGAGGGAATTGCTGCAGTCATCTTGAAGCCCTTGGATGCAGCACTCAGAGACAATGATCTAATCCGGGGCGTGATTCGTGGAACGGCCGTTAACCAGGATGGAAAAACACCTGGAATCACTCTTCCTAGCATGGAAGCTCAAGTGGACCTTATTAAGTCTGCGTACGCCTCTGCTGGATTGAATATGAGCGAAACAGCATATTTTGAAGCGCACGGCACCGGAACTCCGGCGGGAGATTCGCTTGAGGCTGGAGCTTTGGCAATGACTTTTGGAAAGACGAGAAAAGCAGAGAATCCATTGCTGGTGGGCACTGTGAAAACCAATATAGGCCACTGTGAAGGTTCAAGTGGCCTTGCTGGGTTAATCAAAGCAATTTACATTCTTGAGAAAGGAGAGATTCCCGGGAACTTATGGTTTGAGAAAGCTAATCCGCGAATTCCAATGGAGGAATGGAAAATCAAAGTAGGCAATACTATCTCGCAATTCTTTCAGCTCCGAATTTAAATTTGAGTAGGTTCCGACTGAATTGACTCCCTGGCCAACAAAGGGGCTTCGGCGAATATCTGTGGTATGAACCCCTACAAAAAGCTAATTTGAAACTTGAAGCATATTCATAACTCTTTTTAAATAGAACTCCTTCGGCTACGGTGGAACAAATGCGCATGTCATCGTTGATGATGCATATAACTATTTGAGATTCCGTGGCCTTAAGGGCAATCACAATACCGTTGGAGAGCCTCCTGGTTTCAATGGTTCCCTCAATGGATGTTCCAATTTGCAATCGAACGTCATTACCAAAGGCATCGCAACGCATGAAGTGAATGGAACATCCCACAATGGCTTTTCTTCCCTTATGAAGCTATTTTCAGAACAGAATGGGTTTACCACGCACCGCGAATCTGAATTACCGAGATTATTCGTCTGGTCGGCCCATGAACAAGCTGGCCTGGATAGAATTGGTAAATCGTATGCGGAATACCTTCGCAACAAGGCTACGATTGGAGTAGAGGATTCTCTAATGGAGCGGCTTTCCTATACACTCAACTGTAGGCGGAGCATTCTGCCGTGGAAATCCTTTTGTATTGCCTCTTCAATCGATGAACTATGTAGCAGCCTCGAAGAACGTATTTCGAAGCCAATTCGTTCATCTGTAGCCCCAAAGCTGGCGTTTGTCTTCACAGGTCAAGGCGCACAGTGGTATGCGATGGGTCGAGAGCTGCTCTCGCATGAGATCTTTAGAAAAAGTCTCCAGGCAGCTGACACTTATCTAATATCTTTGGAATGCCCATGGTCTCTACTTGGTAAGTGTTTTATAAGAGCTGATCTTGGATTGTATGTATGCTCACAGATTCTATAGAAGAGTTCGGCGCGGACGAAAGGACATCCAACATAAACAAAGCCGCTTATAGCCAGCCAATTTGCACGGCGCTTCAAATCGCACTTGTCGATCTTCTCCGCCATTGGGGGGTAAAACCTGTGGCTGTAATCGGACACTCTTCCGGAGAGATTGCAGCTGCTTATTGCAAAGGGGCCATCTCTCGAGAATCAGCCTGGAAAATAGCATACCATCGAGGACGATTAACAGGTCTCATAAGGCTACTCACTCCGCATATCAAGGGTCGTATGCTTGTTGCAGGTGTTAGTGAAAACCAAGCCCTGGATTATCTCAAACGTGTCTCAGATGGCAAAGTTGTCATTGCGTGTGTTAACAGCCCATCAAACGTTACGATCTCTGGTGATATGTTGGGCATCAACCAATTACACGAAATACTGACGGCGGATTCTGTTTTCACACGGAAACTCAAAGTGGAAACTGCCTATCATTCCCACCACATGAATATCATAGCCACCGCCTATATAGAGTCTCTACACGACATGGAAATACTACCAACGATCGATCCTGAGGTAATCATGTTTTCTTCCGTCACTGGCGATATTGTCAAGTCAACGGACCTGGGACCCAAATATTGGGTCGATAATATGATCTCTACCGTTAGATTTTCTACAGCAGCACAAAGACTTTTGACCTTCTCATCCGTCGTAAAGAGGCGCCGCGGCAGGAACGAAAAATCGGTTGTCGATATTCTGCTTGAAATTGGACCCCATTCTACCTTGGAAGGGCCTTTGAGACAAATCTTACAGGGTAATAATGCCCAAAAATCGAGCATACTTTACCTATCTCTTCTTTCGAGAGGTCGCAACGCATTCAAATCGGTGCTCGAAGCTGCCGGCCGGATGTTTGTGAAAGGCTATCCTTTGGACCTACCAAGGGTCAGCAACACACGAGCTGAACATTCCAACTTGCCTGCGCCATGTGCCGATCTGCCTTCTTATCCATGGAATCATTCGTCTCGGTACTGGTATGAGTCCCACATAAGTGTCGGTCATAGATTCCGAAGATACCCTCGTCATGATTTGTTTGGTGCTCCCACTGACGACTATAACCCATTGGAACCAAAATGGAGAAATTTCATAAGGAAGTCTGAAAATCCTTGGATCCTAGACCATAGAGTAAGCAAACCTCGTAATTGAACTTGACTATTTGCTAAGCCGTAGTTAGATTCAGTCAAGTATTCTGTATCCAGCAGCCGGAATGATTGTTATGGCTGTTGAGGCCGCTAGACAAGTGTCTGACGAAGATAAGCTCATTAGGGGTTATGAGCTTCGGGATATCAAAATCAGTAAAGCTATTATGATTCCACAGGATGAAGAAGGATCTGAGACAACCATCCAATTGCGGCCCTGGAAGCTCGGGAGTCGAGCGGCTGCATCGACGTGGACCTGGCAAGAGTTCGTGATTTGCTCGAAGGGGAATGGTCAAGAGTGGGAGGAAAATTGCTCTGGGCTCATCCAGATTCAATACGAGCAGCAATCACAGACACCAAACGAAAACCTCGAAGAGCAGGCTCAGATAGAAGAATACCAACAACGATACCTCGAGGTCAGGAAAGCTTGCACCTTCAACGAAATCCCGAGACAGGTCTACGAGTCTCTCGAGACAATTGGCATGCAATACGGGCCTATTTTTCAAAATTTAACCCGTCTGCAATCCGGCGATCATACAAGTACTGGTGTTATCCGCATTCCAGATACCAGGGCAGTGATGCCACAAAGGTTCGAGTTCTCCCACATAATTCATCCAGCTACTCTTGATACAATCTTTCAATTATCCCTTCCAGCGCTCACCGGAATGAAAGAACCACTTAAATTTCCTATGGTGCCGACGTTTGTGGAAAACCTATTCATCTCTAGCAGTATTAAGACAGCCCCGGGCGATGAACTTAACGGATACGCGTGCGCCAATGATTGTGGATATCGGCTGAAGGATTCACAAATAGTGATTTGGGACACAGAGGTTACTCGTCCACAGGTTATTGTTCGGGGACTTCGTAGCATGGCTTTGTCAGCTATGACAACGGGAAACGTCTTGTCAGATTCTCTCCCGAATGTCAGGAAGCTTTGCCTTCAACCAACCTGGAAGGAAGATATTGACCTGATGACGCGCGAGCAGGCCGTCGCGGCCTTCAGGAAACCTGCCGACGCCGTCCAGCACGTAATAATCGAGGAGCTCGAATTGGCAGCTTTTGTATATGTTCAGAGAGCTTTGAAGACTTTCACCCCAGATCAAGCCAGTGGATTCAGTCCTCATCTTAATAAGTTATATGGATGGATGCAGCATCAACAGGAACTTGCATTGAAAGGGGGCTTAGAGCGCCAAAATTCGAACTTTGATTGGCTTAACATTGACGCAGAATACGAGAAGCAACTGTTACTGCGAGTAGCGGAGCAAACAGTTGAGGGCAAACTTTTGTGTCATCTTGGCGAACATCTAGAATCCATATTTAGCGGAAAAGTCGAGCCTCTTCAGCTTATGCTAGAGAACGATCTACTCTACGACTTTTATCGATATGGGATTGGGTCACTTGAGATGAACGGGCAAATGGCTGAGTACATTGATCGAATTGCTCACAAGCAGCCCGACATCTCAATCCTCGAGATCGGCGGTGGTACTGGAGGCTCCACGCTACCCATCCTGCAAAAGCTCGGTGGCCATCAGGGAACTTCTCCTCGCTTTTCCTCATATACCTTCACCGATATATCTGTCGAGTTTTTTGAAAAAGCGACAGACAAGCTCAAGGAATGGGGACCATATCTCACATTCCAGAAGCTCAACATTGAAGAAGATCCGGAAATCCAGGGCTTTGAACTTGGTACTTATGATGTTATTGTCGCTGTCAATGTGAGTATCAGACTTCCAGCCAAGAATTTTGCGATGGGTCATTGATATGACTTCTTATACTTTGACACAGGTATTACATGCAACCCACAGCATGGAGAAGACCCTTGCAAATGTCAAAAGCCTACTTAAGCCGTATGTATATTTTATTTATCATAAGATTTCCGAGAATTAATCTCGCTTGTCTAGGGGTGGGAGACTTATACTGGGGGAAGTCACGCACTGTTTGATGAGGATATCCATGATTTTTGGATGGTTAAGTGGATGGTGGATAGGTAAGTAAGAATACTAAATTAGTTGCTGGGACTAACAGTTACGCAGGCGAGAATGATGGCCGCAAACTTGGGCCTACGATGACTGAAGATGAATGGAGCAAAGCTCTAACCCGTCAAGGGTTCAGTGGTCTTGATATCTGTCTTCGTGATTTTGATGACGCCAGAGATTATTTGTGTAGTTTCATGGCATCAAGTACTTCTCTGATAGAGCACTCGAACCTTGTCCAGGACATCCTCATCATCCAATCATCGACGGTTAGCGGTGAGACTAAAGGTTTATCAGACAAACTCATAGGTCACTTCAACGCTTCTGGATCATCGGCGACAGCCGTTCCGTTTCAAGAAGTCACACCATCAATCTTTAATGGCAAGGTATGCATCGTACTTGCGGAAATAGATTCCCCTCTCCTCAATGGAATTGATCAAGCAGGTTTCAATGCTATAAGGGATCTTGCCCTGCAGTCTGCAGGTGTTTTATGGGTTACCAAAGGGGGAGCGATAGACAGCCCAATTCCAGAGGCAAATCTCATAGTGGGTCTCGCTCGTACTATCCGCTCGGAATATGCAGGTGTAACTTTCGTAACTCTTGATCTGGATATAACTACGTCACCTGCTGCTGAAGGCACTTTGGACGCCATCGTCAGGCTGTACGGCTCGATTTTCAGCCCTCAAGCTGGTAAAACACCGGATTACGAGTTTTCTCTAAAGAACGATGTCATTTTTAACTGTCGTATCACTGCGCAGAAGGAGATGAACGACATACTTGCGGATCAAAACAAACTAGCGACTCCTGTATTGCTTCCTTTCACCCAGCCCAATCGCCCGCTCAAACTTGAGGTAGGAGTGCCGGGTATATTGGATACGCTACAGTTTGTTGACGACTTCGACGCCGTGAAGCCGCTGGCCGAAGACGATGTAGAAATGAAGGTTATGGCTTCTGGATTGAATTTCGTGGATATCATGGTGGCTATGGGCCAAGTCCCTGACACAATGATTGGAGCAGAGTGCAGCGGCATTATTACAAGGATTGGGTCCAAAATTACAAATGTCAAACCGGGCGATAGAGTCATGACTTGGAAGTTGGGCTGCCACCAAACATATGTCAGGAGCCCTGGCGTCATGTTCCAGCGACTTCCGGACGATATGACATTTGAGGTAGCGGCCTCAATACCAACGATATACTGCACCAGTTATCACGCTCTATATGACTGTGCGCGTCTCAGGAGAGGTGAATCTATCCTGATTCATGCGGCTGCAGGGGGAGTTGGTCAGTCTGCCATCATACTTGCTAAGCATCTTGGGGCCGAGATCTTTGCCACTGTTGGATCAGATAAGAAGAAAGAATTGATCATGAGTCAATATGATATTCCTGAGGATCATATATTTGACAGCCGTAATCTCAGCTTTGCCAAAGCGATCAAAAGGATGACCCAAGGGAGAGGAGTGGACGTGATTCTCAATTCTCTCGCAGGAGAAGCCCTCAGGGAAACTTGGCATTGTCTTGCCATGTTCGGTCGATTCATAGAGATAGGCAAGAAGGACATTGTGGGAAATACCGGCTTGGATATGGCTCCGTTCATGGACAACCGTACTTTTGCTTGCGTGAACCTTGTTGGAATCTACCGTCATAATATCCCTTTGGCCTCAAGGCTTCTCTCCGATGTCATGGATCTAGTACGTCAAGGAGTTATTCGCCCAATTACGCCCATAACCGTCTATCCATATTCACAAATCGAAAGTGCTTTCAAGCTGATGCAGCTTGGTCAACACGTTGGGAAGATTGTGTTGAAGCCTAGCGACGATGATCTTGTGCCGGTAAGTTCGGGGAGTAACAGAACAGTGACAAAGCTAACATACTATAGATCATCCCTCCAAATAAATTAAAACTGCACTTCGATAAGGATTCAACTTATGTGTTGGCTGGTGGCCTGGGTGGCCTGGGAAGAAGCATGGCTCATTGGATGGCCGACAGAGGGGCACGCAACCTAATCTTTCTTTCAAGATCTGGTGCCCAGAAAGAAGAAGCTCGAAATTTAGTCAAAGGACTGACGGCTGAAGGTGCTAGAATAGCTGCATACGCCTGCGATTTGAGTGATGAAGATCAACTTAGAGTCGTCCTTCAGGAAGTTGCAAGAGATTTTCCTCCGATTCGAGGTGTCATTCAGGGTGCTATGGTAATTGCGGTACGTTTAGTTTCGCCGTATTCTTTCTTAAGCAGCGAAATTACTGATAAAATTCATTCAGGATTCAACATTTGAGAGTATGACCTCTGAAGTCATGTCAGCAGCGCTAAGACCTAAGGTTAACGGCTCATGGAACCTTCATACGCTGCTCCCAAAAGACATGGACTTCTTTGTTATGCTCTCCTCGAGTGCAGGCATTGTTGGTGCTCGTGGCCAGGGCAACTACAGTGCTGGAAACACCTACCAAGATGCCCTGGCAAACTATCGTTTCTCGAGGAATCTACCAGCAGCGTCCATCGACTTGGGCATGATGTTGGGTGTGGGCTACGTGGCTGAGAGCAGTTCGGAGACAAATGGATCGAAACCAACTTCAGTAGTTGCTAATCTAAAGAATCTGGGCTTGGTCGGTATCCGTGAGGAGGAGTTTCTCGATATCCTTGCCGCTGCTATCACGAGCTTTGGAAAACCCGACACAAATATTCCATGTCAGGTAATCACTGGCCTCAGTACAGGTGGCATGATGAAACAGAATGGCACTCCTGAGTTTCCATACTGGTTTAACGATGCCAGGTTTTCCCATATGAAGCTAATGGACACTCAGACTGATCAGAAAGAGACGAAGTCCTCCGGGCCGCAGCTGCAACGTCTCCTTGCTGAAGTTAGCAGCATTGCGGCTGCAGCTACGATCGTCTGTGAGGCGATTGCAGCGAGGCTAGCGAAGAGCTTGAGGGTGCCACTGGAAGATCTGGATCCTTCGAGGCCAGTGAATGCATATGGCGTCGACTCGCTCATCGCCGTTGAGCTTCGCAATTTCATCTTCCGCGAAATCAAAGCGGATATGAGCATCTTCGATATACTTAGTAGCATCCCACTGGCAGCGCTGTCGTCAAAGATCGCGGCAAGTTCAACGCTAGTTCAAGCGGCTGTCGAGTCGGAGCAGGCATGAGTGGGGCAGGTAGATTTTCTTGGCGTTCCTGGCTTAATGACTAATTCCTAGATGGAGGGGACTAGAGCGGATATAATTACAATTTTGCGTTACTGCTATATGTTGACGTTCGATTCTCTGTGAAAATAGAAAGTAGACAATTTAAGAGAGCAACTATTCTTCAAAAAACTAATCCCGCTGCTTAAGTAACACGGCTAAGAAGCCTCGTAGAAAGTTGATTAAAGGAATTGGTGACTTGAAATTTGGCAACTTGGGATGGAAATATGCAATCTCACAGGCAATTTGTTAACCCAAGAAATTGGTCACGTGCTATATAAAGAGCATGACAACGGTCACGTGCTTCAGCACAGAGAAGCGTTCGTCAGGTGGTGTTCATACTCAGTTCGCTGGTAGTCCTCTGTTCGTTGAAGCCACGCCGTCCTAACGCCCGATGCGCCTGCAACGCTCCAGCTGTCCTCTCCTAGCTCGATTCAATCCGAAGATGAATAGGTTCCCGGACTGTGTCCCGTGGAGGCGGAGGACGTCGTATTAAGGCCTTGCATCCTCTACTATCCTCTACAGACATAAGATGGAGATACACGGAAGTTACACTGCAATATTCCAACCTGCGAGCAAGTGTAGGGGTGGTTATTAGCGTATGCCCTGGGCATGCGCTTTAGCTGTGCTGAGTCAGCTAGCTGGTAAAATACTTTAGGAGTTTCTTTGAAGAAAGAGGTTCCTTAAGGATTAGTTGATTGCATACAATATACACTGCCAGCTACTCATTCTATCTTCCTACGCTTAATATATCCTTAATCCCGTTACAGTAAGAGAAACAAAAACCTTAAGAATTACATTCGACATAAACATCGTAATAATAGTGATAACTTAGGGGGCTACATTAAAAGGCCTTTAGAATATTAAGCGTCTTAGAGAGAACACAAGAGACCTTAGCAATTTATTTGTTACACGGGCACTGCAGATAGTTAGCGGAGATGGTGCTTTTAATCCAACAGCTATAGCAGAATACAAGCACACTTAGAGGAGGCAGGGAGCAACTGCTATTAATTAGTCGACAAGAACGGATGAAGGGAGCTGCTAAAGCAGTAGGCATATAATTTTGTGATGAATTGTCACTCTCTAGCCTACATAGAAAACAAGCAATAAAATAATACAATATGTCTAAGTACTGCGGTTTTGGCTGCCGAATTCAGCAGGTTAGGTCGCAGTCTCGACCGTTCGCTTACCTGCCTGCTCTCGACCCCCAGAAAACCGCATCCCTCTCGAAAACCGCTGCTTTTCATCCTGAGTCATCTCGCTGACCCACAGGGCGAACCCTAATCCCGAGATGGCTCCCCTCCTCTCACCGGTCATGGCGGACCCTGCCTGGTTGTGCCTTAACGGCTATCCGCGATGGATAAGTACTCGCAGTCTCCTCCCACCGTCCACCACGCTGAAACCGTCGAATCTATTTTTGAACACTCTTTTTGCACCGTTCCCTCTTTCGTTCACTCTCTATCTCACTCACTCTCACTCACACACACACACACTCTCTCTCTCTCTCTCACATATACACGCACGCATAGGCAAAAGCCCTCAAAGTCTAGTGTCTCCTCGCAACCCTCGACATATCTCTTGGCCACAATTCTCTCGAAGATAGTCAACTATCTCCGTCCACTCCCTCCAAACCTCTATCGCGACTATAACTCCTATAATCCAACCTCCATCGCAAGACACAATAAACGCCCTTTAAAATGTTCTCAAACGACATCGACACCAATTGAATACTAAAGGAGAAGGAGAAGAAGATGCTTAGCAAGGAAGATTATCGGCTAATAGAGCTTGATTTAGACAATAAACAGTTCTTGCAACTGCTAGATGCTAAATAATACCAAGGCTAGCATCTACTATATTAGGCAGAAATTCATTAAGCACGCCTGTAAGACTTAGATCTAAGTGATTTAATTAGGTTGGGCTAACAAGAGATAGATACTATAACCATCGTCTTGCAGGGTATTGGCGTACAGCTATTATAGCATGAAATTGTAACGACGATAGCAGCAACGTTTAACAAAGAAGTTTCTTAAGATTATTTCGATCATACCTTAGTAACATCTAAGTGTTCCAACGCATCAACAAATATGTCGCTGTTTTCATCCTCGTGGTCGTTATCGTCATAGGCACCCTGTAAACTATCTACATGCTTGAGGAGAGCCTCCAAGGCTTCCTTGAAACCATCTGGTGGTGCCACGCGGTCGTAGAAAGCCTCCATTGCCGTCTTTCCTTTTTCATCTCGTGATTCGGTACTCAAGCCTTCTAATCCGCTGGTCATTAGCAATTCCAGCCCTCTCAAAGTTCCAAACAAAGCTGCAATGTGTAGAGCGGTCTGGCCAGACTTGTTTGTATAATCAAATCGCGCTCCATGGCGAAGCAACACTTCAAGAGTCTCGGAGTTGCCGTATCGTATAGAATCATATAAAGGAGTGTCGCCGTCATTGTCGCTACATTCTAACTCTGCACCCATCGCAAGCAAGTACTCAACGTTGCGGTAATGATTTAGATCGGCAGCAGAGTGAAGGGCAGTCGCCCCATAGTGGCTTTTGGCATTCAGAGATGCTCCGGCAAGGAAGATTACCTCCAGCATGGCAGGCATGTCGGCAGCCCATGCTGCTACTTGGAGCGCTGCATGCCCTACTATGTCTCTGTTATGGACATTACACCCCGCCATGAGAAGCAGTTCAACGCATCTAACATTTCCCGATTCGATAGCGTAATGAAGGGGAGTTCTTTTCTCCCGGCCCTGTATGCATGCGTCGGCACCAGCTCGAAGAAGTATCTCGATCGCTCGTTCATCACCCCTTAAGGCCGCCCAGTGGAGGGGGCTTCGGCCATGCGAATCGGTAACATTCAAGAGGGCCAGGTAATCAGGATTTTGGAGTGTAATTTCCAGGTCAGCGTGCAAAATTCCCACGACGACGTTATGAAGGTAGGAGAAATCCCATAGTTCTGAATGTGCACAAGTTATATTCGAGAAGGCCGCCTCAAACTCCTGGGCACGCCGAACCGTATATTTTGAGAGAGCCCGTTTCGAAATTTCGAGTGCAGCGGAACTAGATGGCTCAGCTATTTAGAAATCGAGAGATTAATTGCATACTTACTTCCCGTTGTCGTCGACAATATAAGGGTCGACGCCAATATTAAGTAAGAACTGACAAGTCTCGATCTGTCCCACTTCCAGGGCGATCTTTATGTAAGGAGATCAATTAGCAACGAGCGGAACAATTTCTCTCATTTTGGAGAAGTTCACGAAACGTTTGGTGTTTCTGCTACGAAGAGAGATTCCATCAAGACTTACTTGTAGTATTGTCTCACCAGTCCTAGAAGACAAATCATTTGGAGAAGCTTTACGTCTCTTAAACGATTCCACAATGCCTGACAGATTTCCGTTTCTCGCAAATGTGAAAATACTATTCTCGGTGGTCTGAACTCGATTCCTCACTTTAAGCCCAATATGGGGTTCATTATTGTACGTCATTGCTGCAACGAAATCAATTGTCTTTGACAACAGCCACATCGGAAACGAATACGATACTTGCAAAGTCCGGGAGTACTGATTAGAGCAGTCGCTTTTGTCGCAATTCCTAGTCCACACTGGTAAGCCAGCGTAGCCAATAAACAATGCTCCAAGGAATTGATTAAGAGGCTTCGGCGACTGGAAACGGCTACGAGAATGGCAGACGCATGTACAAGTACCATCACATCGAGCAAGACGGTGTACATGGAAGGTCAGAGCGCCAAATTGTCCAACTTGTCGAACGGTCTGTAGGAACGTAGAACTTGCGTCTTTTGATCCGAGGGGGAGTTGCCCGGCACGGGATGCCATCCTCGAGACGCCCGTACTCTGCTGAGACGAGAGATTGAGACTATCTATAGAGTCCAGCTGTATTTGCGATGTGCCCGATTGGAAAGCGGCTACAGTCGTGAAGCTAGTTGGTGGTGATGAACCATCATTGCTTGGATCATTGGTGGACGCGCCTGAGGGACTTAACCGTAACGAGTGTTGAGGATCTGGTGGCCTGAGGGCAGGTCCAGTTTCTGCATAGACCCTCTGCAGGGAGAGCTCGATTCTAACAGCGGAAGAACTACACACCAGTTACCACCATGCACTGTGACAAAGATGCGGAGACCATCACCTCAACTGAATGTGAAATGAGGCCGTAAAGTAAAAATAGTAGGACAAAACAGATACTTACGCGCTTTTAGAAGCTAAAAGGAGCCCAAGAGTCCTCCTGATATTGACTAAGTCGCGTTGCAAAACTGTCGCTAGACCTTTTTTGCGAATCCAAGAAAGTCTCTAAAATTTATTTCTGCCATTAGGCAGAGTGATGTATAATTCACTTAAGAGTGAGTCTAATTGGTGTAGTTTCAACCTTGCTTTGGCCAGCTGGTCTGTAACTGCATGGCCGAAGTCAGGCTCAGGTAGACTTGACTGAGCTACAGCTGAGGCGTTCTCAATGGTTCGGCTTGCGGCTTCAAGGTCGCTCAAGACGATATTCAGATCACTAATCTCATTTGATATAGCGAGTATCTCGTCAGGGGCGTGCTTTGTATCGTGAATTAATTTGCGTAGGCGTTTGGCGCATGCCCCGGAAAACCCTAGGAACGTGATCACGCCCCCCGTGATTGAGAAAGGATCCATGTCTTGATGAAAATATGGGTTCACAATAGAAGAGGGAATATAATCAGCGTAGATATTACGTTACCATTTCTAGGGTCCTACGGACTCCCGTATATAGATTATTTCCAACACCCAAATTTACCGAAACACAGCCTCAACATAGCCTCGCAGACTACTGCAAAAGCTGCGCCACTAGAGCAGAGCATCATAATTTCAGTTCACTAAGCAATTCCAGCGAGCTAAATTTCTTCAGTAACTGATCTTTGCTGCTTGTTACGATAAGGGCATGAAGTCATGTGGCTATAAATCACATATCAGTGTTGTTTCCAGGTCACAAGACCCCTGCTGATATAAGGGCATTTGGGCAATAGCTACGAAGGCGGCAGCTGGGGGATCGAGAGGTGCATGCGTGGAGCGAGGGACCTAAGCAGGTCAGAGCTTGGAACTGGCGAGGGAGAAATCGAAAGGATGCAGGAGAGATAGGAGTCCGGGGAGGGCAGGTATTTATGGTTAAGAAAGCGACGAGGCTCGGCTACGCGCGCCTTGCCTGATCGGGCGGCCGCTAAACCCGGGGGGTCAAACCGTAGTACTAAGATAATGGTATTCAACAGCGTATACAAGAACTAGATAACTAGATTTTAAGCTATAGAACGAAGCGCTACTCAAATCCTTACTAAGAATAGTTGGCGGCAACAGTAGAATGAAGGATTAGTAACTAAATTGCTAGTGTCTAATAGATATTTCTAGTCGTTGGTAATGTTGCAAAAGGCGAAACAGACTTAGGCAGTAAAAGCATGGCGCAGACACAGTCCCTAACACAGCTAAGGCTTGTGTGGCACAGTATAGCGTCCGTTAATGTTAAGATTATGAGCATGCGGAAGCAATTGATAGATTTAGGAGGATAGAATAGGCTATATTCAATATGGATAATAGTATATAGGATGCGAAGGATACAGAGTAAAACTCTGATCAAGCCACATTATTTAACCCCTGAGATGACTCAGCAACCATGGAATACGGCTAATTCCTGACAGTTAAGACGTAATTAGCTTTGTAGCGAAAGTAAGTCTTGTTCAGCTAAAAGACAGGGCTGGGCGAATGCCCTAAGATTTCCAACACACCTCTAAAGGGTTGAGGACGAATAAAGGTTCGCCATCTTCCTTCCTTATTGTTTCAGCATCTAGGCCACAATTGTTTGAGAGTATGCAATACAAAGTAGAAGCGCTAGTAGTAGTTAGAACTTATAAAACACTTAAACAAGATAAGGTGTATTACGAAGCGAGACCACCTCAAGCAGGGCTCACTTCCAAAAACACCATCTTGCGCTTAATTGTCCTTCGCAAATCATCGACAAAGTTTCACACCTTACAACTTCTGCCTCGCAGCTCTCCATACCTTCCTTCGTTCAGATCGTCTTCTTTAACATCGCCATGCGTACCCCCGCCCACCTACAGAAGCCCAACTGTAAACGCGGCCCTCTCGGCGCGCCCGCAAAACCCCTCCGTCATCCTCCAACTCAGCGCACCGTCTTCCTCCAAGACAGAATTTCGGTATGGGGCTGGCCATCGCGCGGCGGGCTGATCGTCCTCGAGCGCGTGACAGCACTGGACTTCGACTTCCTCGGCCTCGACTCGCTCCACCCTCCCATGCGCCGAGACCCTAATCAAGAGGCCGAAGACAAGCTATGCCAACGACTCTTGCTGCTCGGCGCAAAGTGGTTCGATAGCCGGGACCGGTATGGGTTTGTCGCTGATGTCGCGGAAGACCATGACCCTAGTATACTTGCGCTGGAAGCTGGGGAGGCGCAGGTGCCAACGACGATGGAGAGGCGCTGGGTGAGCGTGGGCCTGCCAAGTGGGCCGGAAGGAGGCCTATGGGTTGTCGAGTATGATACAGTTATCTATGGCATGCAGGAGAAGCACAATCTTTTGCCGGAAGACGCAGTAAGAGTGTCGCTGGCGAGGACGATGGATGAGAAGTGTGAGATTCT
>Ga0335075_10004424_pt1 | contig 21994 bp, 17 predicted proteins | sample Lox_Sample_24_FD_206723 | JGI IMG/M metagenome (GOLD analysis project Ga0335075, IMG submission 206723) | Soil microbial communities from Loxahatchee National Wildlife Refuge, Florida, United States - Lox_Sample_2.4 | ecosystem: Environmental > Terrestrial > Soil > Wetlands | place: USA...
ATCTTCACCGAATTCACCGATCCGCCCTTCGACCGCGAACGCCTGATCGCGGCGACGGAAGGCATGGGAGCGGCAGCATGAGCGAGCTTGCGAGCGAATCAGTAAGCACTGTGCGTCCGCGAATGCGTCCGACGAGCGCCAGCGAGGAGGTGGCATGAGCGAGCCGGAGGGGCGCATCGCGCCCGGTCGGACACAGGAGCGCGGCACCACCGACGAGCCGGTCCCGGACGTGACCGGCAGGCAAGCGGGCAGCCGGGTGAGCGCCGCCGCGATCTCCTGGATCCGCGAGGCCGCGCTGCTGCCCGTCCTCGCCGTGGTCCTGATCGTGGGCGCCATTCTTAACAGCCATTTCCTGACGGTCTCCAACATCACCGGCATCGGCGAGCAGGTCTCCGCGCTGGGCGTGGTGGTGGTCGGCGAGTCGCTGATCCTGCTGATCGGGGGCATGGACCTGTCCCTGGAGTCGACTTACGGCCTGGCCCCGATGATCGCGGCCTGGCTGATCGTCCCGGTCGCGTCGTTCGGCAGCGGCACGATGCTCAACCCCTACCTGGGCATCCTGCTGCTGCTCGCGGTCGGCGCGGTGGTCGGCCTGGTCAACGGGCTGCTGATCGTCAAGGGACGGCTGAACGGGTTCATCGTGACCCTCGGCATGACAATCCTGCTCGCCGGCATCCAGGACGGCATCGTCAAGGGCCAGGCCCCGTTCAACTGGCCGACCGCGTTCGGCTGGCTCGGCTCGGCGAACGTCGGGGTGGTCCCGGTGTCTTTCATCGTCGCGGCGGTCATCTTCCTGATCACCGGCCTGTTCCTGCGGTATCACCGGCTCGGCCGGGCGATCTACGCGGTCGGCGGCAACCTGACGGCGGCTCGCGCGGCGGGCCTGAAGGTGGACCGGGTGCGGATCGGGGTGTACATAGCCGGCAGCGTGCTCGCTGCGATCGGCGGGCTGATGGAGGCGGGCCGGGTTTCCTCGGTGGCGCCGACGCAGGGCTACGGCGAGGGCATCATCTTCTCGGTGTTCGCGGCCGCCGTCATCGGCGGCGTGTCGCTGCGCGGCGGCCGGGGGAACATGGTGGGCGCCGCGTCCGGGGTCATCCTGCTCGGCCTCGTCCAGAACCTGCTCGACCTGGAGAACGCGCCGAACTACTGGATCGAGGCGATCGAAGGCGGCGTGATCTTGTTCGCCCTGATCCTGGCCCGGGTCATCGGCGGCGAAGCGACGGCCGAATGAGCAAGATCACCGGCCTGGACACGTTCGACGTTCGGTTCCCTACCTCCAGGACGCTGTCCGGGTCGGACGCGATGAACCCGGCGCCCGACTACTCCGCCGCGTACGTCATCGTGCGCACCGACGCGCCCGCGCCGGCCGGCGGGGGCAACGGGGAACTGACCGGGCACGGGTACGCGTTCACGATCGGCCGCGGCAACGAGATTCAGCTCGCGGCGATTCGCGCGATTGAGCCGTTCCTCGTGGGACAGGACCTGGACGCGATCATTGGCGAGCCGGGCGACCCCGCCCCGCTCGGTGACCTGTACCGGCGGCTGGTCAGCGATAGCCCGCTGCACTGGCTCGGCCCGGCGTGCGGCGTCGTCCACATGGCGACGGGCGCGGTGCTGAACGCCTGCTGGGACCTCGCCGCCCGGCGGGCGGGGGTGCCGCTGTGGCTGCTGCTGGCGTCGCTGTCGCCAGAACAGCTCGCCGGGCTCGTCGACTTCCGCTATCTCGCGGACGCGCTCACCCGCGACGAAGCGGTCGGGCTGCTCGAGCGGGGCATGGCCGGCCGGGAGGAGCGGATCGCGGCGCTGCGCCGTGACGGCTACCCCGCGTACTCGACGGCGCCGGGCTGGCTCGGGTACTCCGATGAGCTGCTCGCCGCGCTGTGCGACGAGGCCGCCAGGGAGGGGTTCACGCAGATCAAGCTGAAGGTGGGCACCAGCGTCGCGGACGACAAGCGCAGGCTGGTGATCGCCCGGGCGGCGGCGGGCCCGGACGTCGGCATCGCGATCGACGCCAACCAGGTCTGGGACGTGCCGACCGCGATCGGCTGGGTGCGGGAGCTCGCGTCGTTCGGCCTAGCCTGGATCGAGGAGCCGACCAGCCCGGACGACATCCTCGGCACGGCGGCGATCCGCCGCGGCGTCGCCCCGGTCCGGGTGGCGTCGGGGGAGCACGTCTCCAACCGGGTGATGTTCAAGCAGCTGCTGCAGGCTCAGGCCCTCGACGTGATGCAGATCGACGCGTGCCGGGTCGCCGGGGTGAACGAGAACATCGCCAACCTGCTGCTCGCCGCGAAGTTCGGGGTGCCGGTCTGCCCGCACGCCGGCGGCGTCGGGCTGTGCGAGATCGTCCAGCACTTGTCGATGTTCGACTACGTGGCGGTGTCTGGCACGCCGCGGATGATCGAGTGGATCGACCACCTGCACGAGCACTTCGAGACGCCCGCCGCCGTATCCGGCGGGCGCTACCTGGTCCCGGAGGCACCGGGCGCCTCCACGAGGATGCGGCCGGACTCCCTGGCGGAGTACACCTACCCGGACGGCGCCGCTTGGCAGATCTAGCGCTGGCTCCTGGCATGCCCTTGGTCTTCGGCGCGGCACCCATCGGCGGGCTGTACGCGCCGGTCAGCGACGAAGACGCCGCCGCGACGCTGGCGGCCGCGTGGCAGGCGGGGATCCGCTCGTTCGACACCGCGCCGCACTACGGGGTCGGGCTGTCGGAGCGGCGCCTGGGCGACTTCCTGGCCGGCCGGCCGCGCTCGGAGTTCGTGGTGTCCACGAAGGTCGGGCGGCGGCTGGTGCCCGCGTCGGGCCCGGTCGACGGCGTCGACGGGTTCTACGGCACCCCGGCGCTGTCCCGGGTCCGCGACTACAGCCGGGACGGGGTGCTCGCGTCGCTGGAGGACAGCCTGCGGCGGCTGCGGCTCGACCGGGCGGACATCGCGTTGATCCACGACCCGGACGACTTCATGACCGAGGCGCTGGACGGCGCCTACCCGGCGCTGGCCGAGCTGCGCGCCGCCGGCGTGGTCGGGGCGATCGGCGTCGGGATGAACGCCGCCGCGCCGCTGGCCTGGTTCGCCTCCAGGGCCGACCTGGACTGCGTGCTGGTCGCCGGACGCTACTCGCTGCTGGACCAGTCCGCGGACGCCGAGTTGCTCCCGCTGTGCGCGGACCGCGGCGTGCGCGTGCTGGCGGGCGGCGTGTTCAACAGCGGCATCCTCGCCGACCCGCGCGACGGTGCGCGCTACGACTACGCCCCGGCTCGGCCCGCGCTGCTGGCGCGGGCCCGCCGGATCAGGGACATCTGCGCCGCCCACGGCGTTCCCGTCGCCGCCGCGGCCCTCCAGTTCACGCTGCGCCACCCCGCGGTGACCGCGGCGGTGGTCGGCGCCCGCTCCCCGTCGGAGATAGCCGCCGACGTGTCATACCTGACGCTCGCAATATCAGACGAGCTGTTCACCGCGCTCGCGGCCGTAAAGCCACTTGAGTAGGTTGGAGTCCACGCATTCGGTCAGGCCGCTCCAGTCATATGACTCCGCCGGTCAGGGCTATCCAGGGAGCGCCGGCGGGCGCGCTATCGCCGAACTCCACGAGGAAGTCGAAGCGCTGAAGCACTTCTTCACCGGGAACGACCCTTCGACCGATGTCGTCGTCGATTACCTGTACGAGTTGCCCGGCGTCGCTCGCGAAGTCCTCGTCGATTAGCGGTAGCGATCTCAGGAGATCGCGGCGGCCAGGCTGACGCCGGCCAGGATGAGCATGATCGCCGCGGCGATGCGCGTGATCCAGGCGAGGGGGATGACCTTGAGCAGGCCGCGTCCGCCCGCGATGGCTAGGGCGGCGACCGCCCACAGGGCCAGGACCGCGCCGATGCCGACCGACAGCGGGTCGTGGTAACGGGCGGCGAGGGTGGCGGTGGCGATCTGGGTCAGGTCGCCGAACTCGGCGACGAGGATGACCGCGAAGCTGGTCCAGGCGACCCGCCAGAAGCCAGGCTCCCTGCCGTGCACTTCGACGTACTCGTCGCCGCCGTCGTGACGGCCGCGCAGCAGCAGCACCGCACCGAGTGCGAACAGGACCGAGACCACGATCTCCAGGGGGCGGTGCGGGAGCAGCGTCAGCAGGCTGCCGGCGGCGATCGCCAGCCCGACGTGGACGGCGAACGCGGCGGCGACGCCGGCGAAGACCCAGGCGGGCCGGTAGCGGCTGCCGAGCAACAGGCTGGCCAAGGCGGTCTTGTCGGGTAGCTCAGACAGGAAAATGACGGCGAACACGGTCGCTGCGATGGCCAGGCTCATCGGTGCGGCCCCTCCTCGGGTCGACGCCGCCCCGTGAACGCCCCCGGGTGAGAAAGGAAGGGGCGCCCTGGGCGGCAGCGTTGCGGCTACGGCCCGAAGGTCTCGCTCAAGCCTGGCGGCTCCCGGGCGCCGGGCCCCGACGATGCGGGGCCAGTATGTCGACGGTCCGGCTAGAGAGCTACTCCCCTTCGCTTCACCAGGCTACAACCGCCGCCTGGCGGGGGGTATTCCGCATCGGGCCTCACGGCACCGCCGCCAGCCACTGCTCGACGCCGGCGATATGCACCGTCGCCCACGACCTCGCCACCTCGGGGTCGCGGGCGGTGAGCGCGTCGAGGATCGCGCGGTGCTCGGCGATGGTCCGGGCCACCGTCCCCGTCTGGGTGATCCCGCGCCACACCCGGGCCCGGGTCATCGGCCCGGACATGGACTCGAGCAGCGAGGAAAGCACCGAGTTCCCAGCGCACGCCACGATCCGCCGGTGGAACTCCATGTCCTTGTCCACCAGGTCTTCCGGATCGGGGTTCGGGCCCAGGCTGTCCAGCAGCTCCTCTAGGCCCTGCACTTCCTCGGGCGTGATCCGCTCCGCCGCCATGGCGGTCGCGGCGGGCTCGAGGATGCGCCTGACCTGAAGGAACTCGAGCACCGTGTCGTCCCGGTGGAAGTCGACGATGAAGTTCAGGGCCTCGAGCAGGGCCTGCGGCTCCAGGCTCGTCACGTAGGTGCCGTCGCCGCGGCGCACGTCCAGGATGTTCACGAGGGCGAGCGCGCGAACCGCCTCGCGCAACGAGTTCCTGGACAGCCCGAGGTCGGCCGCCAGGTCCGCCTCCTTGGGGAGCCGGTCTCCCGCGCGCAGCGCGCCGGACGTGATCATGGCCTTGATCTTCTCGATGGCCTCGTCGGTTACCGCCACGGCACCCTGCCCCTCACATACATCCGATGTTTCATGAGTATGGCATATCCGCGCGACTTCGCTCGTGAGAGGCTGATGCCGTGGTCACCGACGCGCATCTGCACCTGTGGGACGTCACGCGGCACCGGTACGAATGGCTGGAAAGACCCGAGAACTCGGCCATCAGGCGGACGTTCGGATACGCGGACTTCGAGCCGCGCGCGGCCGCGGCCGGGGTGAACCGGGCCGTGCTGGTGCAGGCGGCCGACGACGACGCCGACACCGACGCGATGTTCGAGATAGCGCGGGAACACGAGCGCATCGCCGGCGTGGTCGGCTGGGTGCCGCTCGACCGGCCGGACGACGCCGCGGCCGCCCTGGAGCGGCTGGCCGGGCGGCCGAAGTTCGCCGGGATCCGGACCCTGATCCACGACCAGCCAGACCCGGACTGGCTGCTGCGGCCGGACGTCGGCGAGGGGCTGGCGCTGCTGGAACAGCGCGGCGTCCCGTTCGACGTGATCGCGGTGCTGCCCAGGCACCTGGAGCACGTTCCCGTCCTGTCGGAGCGGTACCCGCGGCTGCGCATGGTCCTCGACCACCTGTCCGCCCCGCCGCTCGGCCGCGACGACTGGGAGCCGTGGCGGACGCTGATACGCGCCGCGGCGGCCAGCCCGCTGGTGTACGCCAAGGTGTCGGGCCTGTACCCGCCGGGCGCGGACTGGACCGCGGCCGACATCCGCCCCTACGCCGAGTTCGCGATCGAGCTGTTCGGGCCGGCCCGGCTGATGTTCGGCAGCGACTGGCCGGTCTCGGAGCTGTCCGGCGGATACCAGCGGGTCTGGACGGCGATGAGGCAGGTCGTCGGCGAACTCCCGGCCGCCGCCCAGGACGCCATCCTCGGCGGCACCGCGTCCGCCTGCTACCGCCTGGACGAGACGTGACCCCAGCGCGGCACTTACAGAAGTTGAAAAGCCGAGGTCTCCCGCGCTCCCGCCCTCCTCATACCCCATGGGGTATCTGAGAGGGACGACGGTCATGATCATGTGTCATTTATGGCGAATATCGCCGCAAATGACACATGATCATGGAACCGCGAGTCGAGCCCGGCGCGGGAAAGTCGGTCAAACTAGGACATATATCTCGAATACCCAGACCACTTGCGTCGAAGACCCCGGTCCTTCAGGTCCTCTAGGTCGCCTGCGGGGCGAACTGGGTCTGGTACAGGTCGGCGTACAGCCCGCCGGCCGCCAGCAGCCGCTCGTGGCTGCCGCGCTCCCGGATCCGGCCTTCGTCGATGACCAGGATCTGGTCCGCCTCGCGGATCGTGGACAGCCGGTGCGCGATCACCAGTGAGGTCCGGTCGGCCAGCGCGGTCTTGAGCGCGCGCTGTACCGCCGTCTCCGACTCGGAGTCCAGGTGCGCGGTGGCCTCGTCCAGGATGACGACCGTCGGGGCCTTGAGCAGCAGCCTGGCCAGCGCGACACGCTGCTTCTCCCCGCCGGACAGCCGGTAGCCGCGGTCGCCGGCCACGGTGTCGAGTCCGTCGGGGAGCGACGAGATCAGGTCCCAGATCTGCGCCGCCTGGCAGGCCTCGATCATCTCCTGCTCGCTGGCGCCAGGGCGCGCGTAGGCCAGGTTGGCCCTGATCGTGTCGTGAAACAGGTGCGCGTCCTGCGGGACGACGCCGACCGTGGCCCGCATCGACGCCAGGGTCAGGTCACGGATGTCGTGGCCCGCGATCCGCACGGTCCCTGACGACGGGTCGTACAGCCGGGGCACCAGGTGAGTGATCGTGGTCTTGCCGGCGCCGGAAGGGCCGACCAGCGCGGTCAACTGCCCGGCCGGGGCGACGAAGCTGACGTCCCGCAGCACCCATGCGTTCCCGGCGCGTTCCGGTGCGGCCGCCATCACCGACTCGAGCGACGGGAGCGTGATCTCGCTCGCGGCCGGATAACGGAACCAGACGTGGTCGAACTCGACCGGCGGTGCCTGGCCGTCCGCCGGCGCGGCGGGCAGCGGGTACGCGCCGGGCCGTTCCGTGATGAGCGGCTTCAGGTCCAGTATCTCGAACACCCGGTCGAAGCTGACCAGGGCGGTGAGGAAGTTGACCTGCATGTTGGACACCTGGCTGATCGGCGAGTACAGCCTCGTGATCAAGGCGATCATGGCCACCAGCGTTCCGACCTGGAAGACGCCGTGGACGACCAGGATGCCGCCGAGCCCGTAGATCAGCGCGGTGGTCAGCCCGGCGAGCAGGGCGATGCCGATGCCGAGAAGCTGCCCGGTCATGGCCGATGTCACGGCGATGTCGCGCATCCGGCTCGCCCGGGCCGCGAACAGGGCGGCTTCCTCGTCGGGCCGGCCGTAGAGCTTGGCGAGCATCGCCCCGGACACGTTGCTCCGCTCGCTGGTCATCGTGGCGAGTTCGGCGCCGATCTGCATCTGCTCCCTGGTGAACCGCTGCTGCCAGGTGCCGATCACCTTGCCCGGATAGACGAACAGCGGGATCACCGCCACCGCCACCAGGCTGAGCTGCCAGGACAGGTAGAACATCGCGGCCAGCACCAGGCCGAGCGTCATCAGCGTGGAGACCGACCGGTACAGCAGCAGGCCGACCGCCCGCTGCGCCTCATTGACGTCATTGTTCAGCCTGCTGACCAGGGAGCCGGTCTGGGTGCGGGTGAAGAACGCGATCGGCTGCCGCTGCACGTGAGCGAACACGCTGGTGCGCAGCTCGCAGACCAGCCCCTCGCCGATCCGGGTCGAATGCCAGGACTTGATGTACGCCGCGAGCGCGTCGAGCAGCGCCAGCCCGGCGACCGCGAGCGAAAGCGCCACGATCACGTCCACCCGGTGGCGCAGGATGCCGTCGTCGACGATGAATCCGAGCAGTACCGGATTCGCGACCGTGATGGCCGAGTCCACGGCGGTAATGAACAGCAGGAACAGAATTGCCCATCGGTGTCTCGTAAAGTACGGCAGCACTCGCCGGACCGTGCCAGGCCTGATTTGCTGCCGCGTTACGTGGTCATCGTCGCGGATGTACTTCATGCCGATCGACGGACCAGAGATCATGGCGCCGCGAACCCCCTTTGCCCGTTGCGGATTTCCGTGCCACCGTAACGATTTCCTGTCCGGAAAAAATCGGCCTGAAGGCTGCTGACCTCGCGATACCGGACGTGCCACAATAAGAATGTCGGAAGGTTTTGGCTTTCCTGGGCCCTACCGTGCGGCAGCAAGACAACGTTCTGCTTGGTCAGCCGCGGGAACTCGCTCACCCTCCTCATGCACGACCCTTAGCGCCGGGGCCCGGATGACGGCGATCACGAGGAGCGGATAGCACCAGGTCAGGTAGCTGTAGAACCAGTAGCCGAGCAGCAGCTGAGCGCCGATGAGGAGCGCGGCGGCGAGCGCGGCCTGCTGCCGCGCGTCCTGCACCGGCGGACGCCACAGCGGGGAGAGCGCGAGCAGCACGAGCGCGGCGGCGAGCAGCGGCCGGGCCACGATCGCCGCGTCCGGCAGGTAGGTCCAGACGCTGAACTGGGTGCCGCCGCCGCGCTGGAACAGCTGGTAGCCGAGCGTCGAGTCGAGGAACCGGGCGGGCCCGGAGGTGATGAGCGGCCAGGCGAGCATCGCGGCGAGCGCGGCGACGAGCGTCAGCGCGTAGCGCCCGCGCCCGCGCCGCGGGCCCAGGAATTGCAGGGCGAGCAGCACGGGGAGGAATTTGGTCAGGGTGGCGGCGGCGAGAAGCAGCCCGCGAGTGACCGGGCGCTCCGCCGCGACGATTGCCCAGACGCACAAGGCGGCGATGAGCGCGTCGTTGGTTTCCGCCATCAAGGACAGGTCGGGAAACGGACAGAGCAGGTACGCGAACAGGAACGCGTGCGCGAGCGGCCGCCCGCCGAGCCGCCGCCCGAGCGTGTACAGCCCGGCGATGGTCAGCGCGTCGAAGCACAGCGCGGGCAGCAGCGTCGCGATCGGCGCCGGCGGCAGCGGCAGGATGGCCGCGAACGGGAGGTAGGCGTAGTAGGCGAAGGGCCCGTAGGAGTCGGGGCGGTAGACCGAGAGCCCGCCGGGGCCGTGCCAGGACACCGGTCCGTACAGCGGCAGTCCGTGCAGCAGCCGCCAGGCGCCGAGCGAGCTGGCCTGCCCGACGTCGAGGATGTTCCCGGCGGGGATGCTCGCGAGGCGCACGAGCAGCAGTATCACGATCGCCGCGCCCAGCCGCCGGGAGCCGACGGAGGGGCGCAGTTCCGGCATCTGCCACGCCCCGCACGAGGCGCCCAGCATGCGGGCGAACAGCCAGCCAAGGCAGGCCGCCCCCAGCCACAGGCCGGCCGCCGGGAGGTCGTCGCTGATCAGCATCGCCACGAGGAAGAAGCCGGCCAGCGCCAGCAGGTCCAGGTGCTCGACCCGCCAGGGCCGCCGCCAGTCGACCAGGCCGAGCACGAAGCAGGCCGCCCACGGCACGGCGATGAGCAGCGGATGCATGGTGAACTGGCCGCCGGCGACCGCCGGGATGAACCATCCGCCGCCCTTCGGCGAGAACCCGTGGCCAACCGGGACGAGCACGGCCAGCACCGCGAGCCCGGCGATGAACGCGAACACGAGCAGGCCGAAGATCGCCAGTTCGCTCGCTCGAACCGGCCGCCTGCCCGTGCGCGGGGCATGGCCGGACGGCCGCTCAGTGATCTGCAGCATGTGTCCTCGGTTCGCGTGTCGGCGGGGGACCGGGGCGCTGGAATGCCAGCCACTGGTAACGCTACGGATCGGCGGGCGCGGAGCCATCGGCCCGCAGAGCGACTTTCCGGGTATGACATCCGGGGGATGCTCATACCCGGCATCGGCCTACGGGCTGAGTTCCGGTATGACATCCGGGCAAATCCGGCCACAACGGCAACGGGAACCACGACTGTCCCTGTCGTATCCGCCGGGAAGCGTTCCGATGCGGCTCGCGCGAGGGATGGCGGCGGGTGCTAGAGCGGCGTGACGTAGGCGCCGGAGATGCCGCCGTCGACGAGGAACGTGGACGCGGTGATGAATGAGGCGTCGTCGCTGGCGAGGAACGCGACCGCCGCCGCGATCTCAGCAGCCTCCGCGAACCGTCCCAGCGGGACGTGGACCAGGCGGCGCGCCGCGCGCTCGGGGTCGGCGGCGAACAGTTCGGTGAGCAGCGGCGTGTTGACCGGCCCCGGGCACAGCGCGTTGACCCGGATCCCCTCGCGGGCGAACTGCACGCCGAGTTCGCGGGAGAGCGCGAGCACGCCGCCCTTGGACGCGGTGTAGGAGATCTGCGACGTCGCCGACCCCAGCACGGCGACGAACGACGCCGTGTTGATGATCGAGCCTTTGCCCTGCCGCCGCATATACGGGATGGCCTCCCGGCAGCACAGGTACACCGAGGTCAGGTTGACTTCCTGCACCCGGCGCCAGGCGTCCAGGCCGGTGGACAGGATCGAGTCGTCCTCGGGCGGCGAGATGCCGGCGTTGTTGAAGGCGATGTCGACGGCGCCGTAGGTCTCGAAGGCGACGTGGAAGGCCCGGGCCACGTCCTCGGGGTCGGTCACGTCCGCCTGGACGAAGACACCGCCCGCCTCGTCCGCCGCCTTGTCGCCCGCGTCCACGTCGACGTCCACCGCGACGACGTTCGCTCCTTCGTCGGCGAACCGCAGCGCGGTCGCGAGCCCGATGCCGCTGCCCGCGCCGGTCACGACCGCCGTACGCCCCTCAAGCCTTTCGGCCACATGCCACCTCGTCTACGTGAATCCATGATCGTGGGGAGTTTTCCGCGATAGTCGCTGAAAACTCCCCACGATCACGAAGCTGTTAAGTCAGATGCGCTCAAAGTAGCGGCGCAGCTCCCAGTCCGTCACCGCCGCGCGGTACGCGTCAAGCTCCACCCGCGCCATCGTCGCATAGTGGCTGACCACGTCCGTGCCGAACGCCGCGGCCGCCAGCTCAGACTTCTCCCACAGCGCCAGCGCCTCGTCCAGCGTGCCAGGCACTCGCGGCAGGCCGGCCAGCCCGTACGCGTTGCCGGTCACCGGCGGCGGCAGCTCGAGCAGCGCCCCTGACGCACCCGACGCCTCAGCGGCCCCGGACACCCCGGACAGCGCCGCCGCGATCAGCCCGGACAGCGCCAGGTACGGGTTGACGTCCCCGCCGGGCACCCGGCACTCGACGCGCAGGGACGGCCCGTGCCCGACAAGCCGCAGCGCGCAGGTCCGGTTGTCCGGCCCCCACGCCACCGCCGTCGGGGCGAAACTGCCGAGAGCGAACCGCTTGTAGGAGTTGATCGTCGGCGCGAACAGCAGCGTCAGCTCGCGCAGCCCGGCCAGCAGGCCGGCCACGACCGAGGCCCCCGTGGGCGACAGCCCGTACGGTCCTTCGCCCGCCATCACGGGCGAGCCGTCGCCGGCGCGGAACGACAGGTGGATGTGACAGGAGTTGCCTTCCCGCTCGTTCGGCTTGGCCATGAACGTGAGCGCGTACCCGCGGGCGGCCGCGATCTCCTTCGCGCCGGTCTTGTAGATCACGTGGTGGTCGGCGGTGGTCAGCGCGTCGGCGTAGCGGAACGCGATCTCGTGCTGCCCGAGGTTGCACTCGCCCTTCGCGGACTCGACGGTCAGGCCCGCGCCCGCCATCGAGTTCCTGATGTCGCGCAACAGCGGCTCGATCCGCCCGGTGCCGAGCACCGAGTAGTCCGCGTTGTACCGGTTGGCGGGCACCATGTCCCGGTAGCCGCGGTCCCACGCCTGCTCGTAGCTGCCCTCGAAGACGAGGAACTCGAGCTCGGTGCCGGCCATCGGCGTCCAGCCGAGCTCCGCGGCCCTCGCGACCTGCGCGCGGAGCACCTGCCGGGGTGACACCATGACCGGACCCGCCGGGCCGCCGCCGCTGCCAAGCGCCAGCACGTCGGCGAGCACGAGCGCGGTTCCTGGCTGCCACGGCAGAACGCGCAGGGTCCCGAAATCGGGTTCCAGCATGAAGTCGCCGTACCCGTTGTCCCACGAGGCCAGCTCGTAGCCGTCCACGGTGTTCATCTCGGTGTCGACCGCGAGCAGGTAGGCGCAGGCCTCGGTGCCGTGCTCCACCACCTCGTCGAGGAAGAACTGCGCGTGGAACCGCTTGCCCTGGAGCCGTCCCTGCATGTCGGTGATCGCCACGATGACCGTGTCGATCTCCTGCAGGCGGACCGCCTCCCGGAGCGCTTCGATTTTCACTAGGCGAGTGACTCCAGTTCGGATTCGATAGCGGCCAGTTCTTCGGGGGTGCCCTGGACCTTCGGGCCGGTGAACCACTTGTGAGCGGATACCAGCCACCAGGTCCCGGCGAAGCCGAGGACCACGACGACGGCGATCACGGTGTAGTTGAAGTTCCCCCAGCCGATCGGCGACGCGGTGGGCAGCATGAACAGCACCGTGATGAATACCACCCAGGTCACCGCGATGATCCCGATCGGCCGCGACCAGCGGCCGAGATGCCACGGGCCGCGCTTGAACCGCGAGCCGAGCCGCAGCCGGAGGAACGTGGGCGACACGTACGCGACGTAGAGCCCGATCGTCGCGATCGACGTGACCGCGGCGTACGCGGTGCTGTTCCCGAGGTACGGCAGGCCGAGGAGGAGCGCCCCGACCGCGGCGAGCCAGATCGCGTTGGTGGGCGTGCGGGTCCGCGGGTTGACCTTGTGCCAGAACCCGCTGAACGGCAGCGCGCCGTCCCGGGAGAACGCGTAGATCATCCGGGAGTTCGCGGTGACCGACGACATCCCGCAGAACAGCTGCGCGAAGATCACCACGAGCAGCAGCAGCTTGCCGCCGGTCGCGCCCAGCGCGTCGACGAAGATCTGCGCCGGCGGCACGGTCGCGCCGACCTCGGTGCCGTACTTCTGGATGGCGAACGTGATCCCTATCAGCAGAACCCAGCCCGCGAACAGCGACACCACGATCGAGGTGACGATGCCGCGGGGCCCAGCCGTCGCCGCGGACCTGGTCTCCTCGGTCATGTGCGCCGACGCGTCGTACCCGGTGAACGTGTACTGAGCGAGCAGCAGGCCGAGCAGCAACACGTAGAACTTGGAACTCCAGCCGGTGTTGTTCACGAAGTGGGTGAACACGAACGACGCCGACTGGTGATGCGCGGGCGCGAACGTGAGCGCGCCGACGATCAGCAGTACGCCGCCGATGTGCCACCAGACGCTGACGTTGTTCAGCAACGCGACCAGATGGACGCCGAAGGAATTCAGCAGCCCGTGCAGCACCAGGATCGCGGCGAATATCACGATCGTGTGCCACGGCCGGGTGTCGAAGCCCCACTGGATGTCGAGCAGCGCGTTGATGAAGAACGCGGCGCCGAAGTCGATGCCGGCCGTGATCGCGACCTGGCCGAGGAAGTTGAACCACCCGGTGAACCACGACCACGCGGCCGGGTTGCGCGGCGCGAGCTTGGCCGACCAGTAGTACAGGCCGCCGGCGGTCGGGAACGACGAGCACACCTCAGCCATCGCCAGCCCGACGAACAGCGTCATGATGCCGACGATCGGCCAGCCCCAGACGATCAGCACCGGGCCGCCGGTGTTCATCCCGTACCCGTACAGGGTCAGGCACCCGGACAGGATCGAGATGATCGTGAACGAGATCGCGAAGTTGTTGAAGCCGGACATGTTCCGGCGAAGTTCCTGGGCGTAACCCAGCTCGTGCAGCCGCTGCTCATCCGCGCTGATCGGCGCGGGCGCAGTAGTCTCGTCAGCCGCCACGGGACCTCCCGGCGTCCGGTCTTCTTTTAAAGAGGCACCGTGACCGGGCCCCCCTCACTTACTGAATTGACGCATTACGCAGGGATCATGTCAAGATCGTTTAATTCCGTACGAGTAGGGCAAAGCGATCAGCTGGCTGCCGGACAGGAACTGCGTCGAGTCGGTGAAGTCGTCCACGTACAGGGTTCCGCGCACCACAGACCCGGCCGGGCCGGACGGCGTGATCGTCACGGCGATCGTCCGCGTCTGCCCGGGGTTCACGGTGAACAGCCGGTAGGAGGCGGTCGCCGCGAACGGCTGCACGCCGAGCTCCCAGAAGTCGCCGGTCGGCGAGCTCACCGCCGGGTCGAACGCCTGGGCCACCGCGGTCATCGACAGTGACGCGGTCGCGGTCGGCGCGCCGCCCGGCGGGTACGGTCCGAGCTCGGACGGCACCGCGTACCACAGCCCGGGGGTGACCGGTGTTGTCAGGGCGGCGCCGGCGGCCGGGAACACCGCGCCCGCGGACAGCCCGGCCGAGCTAGCGGTATCCGGGTCGCCGGGGAACGGCGCGATGTCGAACATGACCGGCACCGAGCCGGTCGCGGTCGCGGACACGCTGCGCGTCAGGGCGGGCACGATCCACTCCGGCGGGCTCGCGGTGCCCGGCAGCGGCAGCCGGATGGCGCTCACCTGGTCCTGCGGCGCCAGCGGGTACGCCGCCACCGAGGTCAATCGCGGGTCGAGGAACACGTCCTCGGGTGCCGTGCCGGTGTCGGTGACCGTCACCGGGTAGGTGACCGCGTGCCCGCGCGGCAGCACGACCGACGGGGAGTCGGGCAGGCCGCCCCGGCCGGCCCTGGTGATGTTGAACCGGACCCGGCCGGTGAACGGGTCGGCGAGCTCGTTGCCCGGCACCGGTGACGTAAAGTCGACCAGCAGCGTCCAGACGCCGGGGACCGGGTCGGCGGCGTAGACGGACAGCTGCCGCTGCGGCGACTCGACGGGGACTCCCGCGCTGGTGAAGCCCGTGGTGAGGTAGTTCGACGCGTACCCCGCCGTCTGGCCGCCCGGCGCGACCAGGTAGCCGCTGACCTGGTTGGCGGGGTCGTTGCCGAGGACCACGTCGGCGGTGACGCTGCGCGGCGCCTGCGGCGACCGCGGGGGCACCGTGAACTGGTAGGCGGCCACCTGGCCTTCGCCTGGCGCGCGCCCGTTCCCGCCGGTCAGCAGGCCGCTGAACGAGCCGCCGCCGGGCGCGGTCGCGGCCACCAGGCCGCGCAGCGTCACCGGCACCGACACGACGCCGCCAGCGCCGTCGAGCACGAGGGCGCCGCTCGAGTCGCCGGCCCCGGCCGGCACGACCGCCGACACGGACACCTGGCCGGACTGGCCCCGCGCCAGCGTCAGCGACGCCGGCGACACCCGCCCGAACCCGGCGTACCGCGCCACCGAGGCGCCGAACTGCACCGGCCCGTTCGTGCCGCCTTCGGCCGCGGTGTCGCCGAAGATCACCGCCGTCCAGGTGCCCGCGGCCGGGTGCAGCACCTGCGCGCTGCCGTAGCCGCCGTCGCCCTGCGGCACCGAGTGCGCGGCGAACCGGCCGAGCGGGTCGACGAGGATGAGCCGCACCCGCGCGTTCAGGTTGCCCGCCGCGGCGGCCGTGGCGGGCCAGGCGATCGACGTGTCGAGGCGGGCCTCGCCGGCCGGCACGGTGAACCGCGTGACCGCGTAGTTGTTCGGCACGCCGGCCCAGTTCACGAAGTGCTGGCTCGCGGTGTCGCTCAGGGTCACCGCGGCGGTTTTCACCACCGACGCCGCCCCGGTCGTCCGCCCCGACAGCCGCACGGTCTGCTTCCTCGCCCCGGTGTTGGTCACCGTCACCGTCCAGCGCGCTGTCGACCCCGGCGCGCCGGAGTAATTCAGCTGGTTCGACGACAGCCGCAGCGTCTCGCCCACGGGGGCACTCGCGATAATGGAGGCGCCGGGCGGATCCGAGGACGCCTCCTGCACCGCCGCGAGGCTGTTGAGCAGCCCCGAGCCCTGCTCGGTCGGCGGCGCCCCCAGGTCCGTCGCCGTCGACAGCAGGATCTGCTTCACGACGGCGGGCGCCGGCGTGGCGCCGCCGTGGGCCTTCCGGTACGCCTGGATCACCAGCGCGGCCGCGCCCGCGACGAGCGGCGCGGACTGGCTGGTGCCGCCGCTCTCCTCGACCGCCGACGGCGTGCCCAGGAAGCTCGCGCAGTCGCTGTACAGCGCCAGGTCAGCCGTGCAGGAGGCGAAGCTCAGGTCGCCGGGCGCGACCATGTCCACCGTCCCGCCCGCCTGGGTGTAGCCGCCGGAGCTCAGCGCGCTGATGTTGTCGTCCAGCCAGCCGGAGCTGGCGAACATGCCGGCGGCGGCGTAGTTGGTCTGCGCGTAGAACCGGAAGTCGGTGCTGGCGCCGACCGACAGCACGGCCGGGTCGGTGGCGGGGGAGCCGATCGTGTCGAACGGTCCCGCGTCGCCGCTGGCCACGACCACGGTGACGCCGTCCGCCACCGCCATGTCGTTGAACCGCTTTACCGCGTCGAGCGAGGTCACGTCGGGGAACGGGTTGGAGCCGAACGACTCGTTGATGACGTTCACGTGGTCCACGGTGACCGCGTAATCGATGGCTTGCAGGAACCCGGACGTGCTGCTGACGTTCCGGTCGCTGAACACCTTCAGCGCGACGAGCGAGACGCCGGGCGCGGTGCCCTCGATGCGGATGTCGCACGGGCCGGCGGGCGGCTGGGCGCTGAACCCCGACACGTTGTAGACGTGCGTGCCCTGCCCGGCGATCGCGTTGGCGTCGAGGAACGCCTCCCCGCCCGCGGTGGGCGCCGCCGTCCCGTCCCCGCTGAAGTCCTGGTAGTCGGTGATGACCGGCTGGCCGCCGCGCAGCAGGTTCACGTTGCCGGGGTCGAGCCCGTCGGCGAGGAAGGCGACCTTGACACCCGCCCCGGTGTAGCCGAGCGACCGCGCGGTCGGCATCCCGGCGGCCGTCGAGTCGGTGTGCGTCAGCGCGAGTCCTTCCGGGTCGAGCTGGGGTTTCGCGGAGCAGGCGCCCGGCAGCGCGGGACCGGATCCCGCGGTGCCCCCGGCGGCCGCGCCGGTCCCGGCGGGCCCAGTGAGGTCCGCCGGGTCCGGGCCGGTAATCGGGCTGTCCGGGATCACGTCGGCGACCTCCGGGCTGGCGGCCAGCTGCCGCACCGCGGGGGCGGGCACGGCGGCGGCGAACGCGTCCACGAGCCGGTAGCTCGTCACGTCCGTCGCGCCGAGCTGGCGCGCCTGCTGGAGGACAGGTGCCTGCGCCGCTTGGATAAGAACAGATCTTTGTCCCGAACGTACCCGGCTGACTCCGGGACCGGGCCGCTCCTCCTTGAGGAAGACGATGACCGGCACCCGCGCGCCCTTGGCGCCCACGGTGCTTGCCTTAGCGCCGCTACCTGGCCGGGCGGTCCCGGCCGCCGGCGCGGTGGTCACCCCCAGCGCAGCGGCGGCCGCGGCCGCTACTATGCCTGCCGATAGCGCCCGCGCGTAACCCCGCATCCACGTCGCCCCCGTCGCCTCGTCGCGCCCCCTCCGCTCGGCCGGAGCCTAACGGGGAAATGGCCGCTGACCTGGGAAGCGCGCCGCTGGCGGGCAGGTCGTGTCCGCGGCTCGGGACAGTACGAGTAGATTCCTACCGGTAAGGGCCGGGGGGATATGGGGGGCGGGGAGCCCCCCATGCGAAAGGTAAGGAGCTTTTCCGTGGCTATCGCCGCACTGCTGATCTGGATGTGCACCGCCGCGGTCGGCGCCTACCTGCTGACGTCGCGCGCCCGCCCAGCCGACGACGGCGTTGAGGCCGAGCCCGCTCACGCGCCGCAGCCTGAGCCGGTGACCGCGCCGGCGGCAGCGGCCCCGGCGCAGCAGGCAGCGCACCCCAAAGACCGGCGGCCCAAAGACCGGTTCGATCCGCCGTCGCTGGTCCGGGCGAAGAGCCAGCCGATCCCTGGCGGGCGCGCGCTGGCCGAGTTCGCACACCCGGCGCTGGCCATCATCGGCCTGGCCTTCTGGATCCTCTACGTGCTGAGCCGGGACCGGGTGTTCGCCGCGATCGGCCTCGGCGTCGTGCTCGGCGCGATCTGCGCGGGGCTGTCCTGGTTCACCGTGAACCATCGCGACGTCCGCAAGGGCCAGCGCAGCGCCCTGGCGCTGTCGCCCCGGCTGCTTATCCTGCACGGGACCGGCGCGGCCCTGACCCTTCTGTTCGCCGCGCTGATCGTCGCCCGCGTCTAGGCGTCAGCGAGCATGGGCGGGAGAGACGCCACCGTACGTTCAGAAGAAGAAATCTCAGCGGCCGCCACGAGGGCCGCGAAGAGCCTCATGTCCTGACCCTGCTCGGGGTGCCACTGCACGCCGACGAGGAAGTCTCCCGGGTTGGCGGCCTCGATCGCCTCGATGATCCCGTCGTCCGCCCAGCCGACCGCGATCAGGCCGTCACCGAGCTTGTCGACGGCCTGGTGGTGGTGCGTCGGCACGCCGAAGTACTCACCGCCGGGGAGGATGCTCTGCACCGTCGTGCCGGAGGTGACGCGCACCTGGTGGATGCCGTAGCCGTCGACCGGGCCGCTGTGGACCTCGTGCCCGACCAGGTCAGGAACGTGCTGGTGCAGGGTGCCGCCGCAGGCGATATTGAGCACCTGCATGCCCCGGCAGATGCCGAGCAGCGGCACGTCCGCGCGGATCGCCGCGTCGGCGATCGCGAGCTCCCAGGAGTCGCGGTCGGGCACGATCCCGCCGGTCGAGGGGTGCTTCGCGGCGCCGTAGATGGCCGGGTCGATGTCACCCCCGCCGGCGATGATGATGCCGTCGAGGACGGCGACGGTGGCTTCGGCCTCGGCGGTGTCACCGCCGGGCGGCAGCAGGACCGGCCGCCCCCCGGCGGACCTGACAGCGCTCACGTACGTCCACGGCAGCAGGGCACCGTCCTCTGACCAGCCACGCCAGTCGGCGTTCTTGTGGTACATAGTGATGCCAATGGTCGGCGCCATGAGTCCCCTTCATTGGTGATAGCAGCGCACCGATTCGCCCTCGTGCCCCCGCCCTACTGCCCTTGGCCGCGGTCCCATAACCCGAGGAGCCCGCTTAGTCAATGGGGAAGGCGGAGAAGATCTTGAAATTGAGGGTACTAGCGGACGGCGCCGAATGCTGCCGTTCGCGAATACTACTAATTGTAATTGTCTCGTCAACGCGGTTTTAGTTCGCCGGGCGGCAGCGGGGGCGCTGCCAGCGGCTCCCCTGCGTAGCCCCGTACCTCTCCGAATGTTCCGGCCGTCCACGCGTTACGGGCGGTGACGATCTCCTCACTGGTTCTTGCGACGAAGTTCCACCACATGACGAGTTTTTCGCCCAGCGGCACCCCGCCGGCGACGAAGAACCGGCACGGGCCGGCCGCGGACAGGGTGATCGACGGCACCCCCACCGGGAGGTGCGCGAGCATGCCGGGCTCGATGCGCGCCGGGGTGCCGGCGATCGCCGGGCAGGCGACACCCGCCGGGCCGTCCGCGGCGAGCACGCCGTACTCGAAGCCCTCGGTGGCCGGCAGCGTCACCTGGCCGCCGGCCGGCAGTGCGACCTCGAGCCCCGCCAGCGGCGAGAACACCCGGGCGGGAGAGCGCTCGCCGCCGTGCTCGCCGGCCACCACGGTGATCGTCGCGCCGTCGCCGCCCGCCGCGATGACCGGCAGGTCCGCGTGGTGCGCGAAGTCCGGCTCGGTGAACTGGTGCGCGGCGGGCAGCGCGATCCACAGCTGCACGCCGTGCAGCAGCGGTGGCCGGCTGGCGGGGGACTCCTCGGAATGCGCGATGCCGCGCCCCGACGTCATCAGGTTGAGCTCACCCGGCCTGATCAGCTGCTCGCTGCCCAGGCTGTCGCGGTGCAGGACCAGCCCGTCGAACAGCCAGCTCGCGGTCTGCAGCCCGATGTGCGGGTGCGGCGGCACCTGCATGCCGGGACCGGCGGAGGTGTCGTCGGGCCCGTAATGGTCGAGGAAGCACCAGGCGCCGATCGTGCGCAGCTCCCGCTGCGGCAGCAGCCGGCGCACCTCCGTCCCGTCCCCGATCGCGGCCTTGCGGGCCTCGAGCACGTCCACCGCCTGCACGACACCCGCCCGCAGCGACACCGGCTCAGGCCGGGGATCAAGGTTGCTCACGATTCCCAGGATGCCACGGTGCCCTGGGGCGCCGGCGCCGCGAGCCGCCGGAACGCGGCCTCGGTGGGCGAGCCCGGCGCGGCCACATACGTGATCAGCCGCTGGTCGGTGTCCGCGATGTGCAGGACCTGGCACTCGAACTCCAGCGGCCCGGCGAGCGGGTGGTCCACCCGCTTGACCGCCGGGTGGCGGGCCGTGACCTCATGCTCGGCCCACATCGCGGCGAACCGTGGCGACAGCGCGAGCTGTTCGGTGACGAGCGCCGCGATGGAGCGGTCGCCGGGATAGCGCGCGTACGCGGCGCGCAGCTCCGCCACCACCGACCGGGTGAACGCCACCGCGTGCTCGTCGTCCCAGTAGCTGTCCGCGGCGGGGCGGGCGAACATCCAGCGGACCATGTTCCGGTCGCCGTCGGGGAACTGGGCTAGGTCGCCGACGAAATAGGTGGCCAGCTGGTTCCAGGCCAGGATGTCGCAGGAGGCGCTGACCACGTAGGCCGGAACACTGGTGAGGGCGTCAAGCAGGTACCGGATGCCTTGCGGCACGTCACGGCTGGGGCCGGGCGCGGGGGACGGTTCCTCGCCGCCGACGCGGAACAGGTACTCGCGCTCGTCGGTGGTCAGCATCAGCGCCCGGGACAGCGCGGCGAGCACCTGCCGCGAGGGGCGGGGTCCGCGGGCCTGCTCGAGCCTGATGTAGTAGTCGACGGACAGGCCGGCGAGCTCCGCGACCTCCTGGCGGCGCAGCCCGGGGGTGCGGCGGCGCTGGCCGCCGGGCAGGCCGACGTCGTGCGGACGCAGCCGGTCCCGGCGGGTGCGGAGGAACGCCGCGAGTTCGTCCCGGTTGAGCATGTCTCCTAGCTTGCCACCGGTTGCCGGGCCGGCCATCTGCCCTGGGTGGTACCGGCAGTCCCAGCCTCGGCCGGTCTCTTCCGCCGTGCCGCTGTTCCCGTGACGCTGTGGGCTATGGCTGAACTCATCGCCCTCATCACCGGGGCCAACAAGGGAATCGGGCTGGAGACGGCCCGCCAGCTCGGCGGCCGCGGCGCGACCGTGCTTCTCGGGGCGCGGTCCGCGGGACGCGGGCAGGCCGCCGAGGCCGCGCTGCGCGCCGAGGACGTCGACGCGCACTACGTGGAGCTCGACGTCACCGACCCCGCGTCCGCGCGGAAGGCCGCCGACTGGATCGACGGCACCTACGAGCGGCTAGACGTCCTGGTCAACAACGCGGGAATCGCGACCAGTGGCGGCCCGCCGAGCGAGACGTCGCTCGCCGGGCTGCGGGAGCTGTTCGAGACGAACGTGTTCGGCGTGATCACGGTGACCAACGCGATGCTGCCGCTGCTGCGCCGCGCTCCGCGCGGGCGGATCGTCAACGTGTCGTCTGAGCTCGGTTCGGTCACGCTGATGAGCGATCAGGCGTCGCCGATGTGGCGGATGCCGGCGTCGATCCCGTACCCGGCGTCGAAGTCCGCGCTGAACATGGTCACCGCGATGTACGCCAAGGAGCTCGCCGGGACACAAGTCAAGGTCAACGGGGCCAACCCCGGCTACTGCGCGACCGACCTGAACGGCAACGCCGGCTTCCGGGCGGCCGCCGAAGGCGCGTCGGTCAGCGTCCGGCTGGCCTGCCTGCCCGACGACGGCCCCACGGGCACCTTCTGGGGATACCGCTGGGGCGCCGACGACCCCGAGCCATACGGCAACCTCCCCTGGTAGCGCTGGTAGCCGTCGCCCCGCCCAGGTCCGGATGGGGATACCCAGTAGGGGTATGGAACGGGCTAGCGGGCATCATCGGGTGTCTTTTCTGGTGTCATAGCCACAGAAAGGACACCCAATCATAAAACC
>Ga0335075_10004426_pt1 | contig 21990 bp, 27 predicted proteins | sample Lox_Sample_24_FD_206723 | JGI IMG/M metagenome (GOLD analysis project Ga0335075, IMG submission 206723) | Soil microbial communities from Loxahatchee National Wildlife Refuge, Florida, United States - Lox_Sample_2.4 | ecosystem: Environmental > Terrestrial > Soil > Wetlands | place: USA...
GTAGTACGCCCAGTTCGTTCCAAACTGGAATTCCATGGTGATCCCGGTCGCAACGCCCATCGCGAAGTTGATGCCGAACAGCATGCCCCAGAACTTGACCATGTCACGCCAGATCGTACGGCCGGTAGTGACATAGATGCTCTCCATGATGGCGAGCAGGACCGACAGCCCAAGCGTGAGCGGTACGAAGAGGAAGTGGTACATGGCGGTAAGGCCAAACTGCAGGCGGGAGAGCGTGACAACATCCATCGTTGAAGCCCCTTTACGCTCAGGGAAGCGCGCCGGTGATGTGCGCTACGGGATCAATGACCGGTCGGTGGCTGGGCGAGAAGAACAGCGCATAGAGAATCGCCAGAAACACCAGTTTGGCAGCGACCAGCGCCACCAGATCCCGGCGCAGGGCGACCGGCAGCCTCAGAATGCCGCCTGCACCCAGTCCGTTGCGATTGCGGGCCGTCGTCATAGCTAACGTCTAGCGCGCGCAGTCACCCCAGCCCTTGATCCAGATCAAGTTCGGCTCGCTCGGAAGAGGCCAAGGTGCTAGCGGGCCGGACCAGACAGGGAGCGGAATGATGAAGTTACGGGATCTTGTGGTCGTGCTCGATGGGTCGCCGCGCAGCGACGTGATCCTTGGGGTGGCACTCGATCTGGCGCGGCGCCGTGATGCGCATGTGACCGGGCTTTGCCCGCTGGAGTTGCTGTACCCCATTCATGTCGCCCTGGCCCTGGGCGGATTTCCGCTGGCAGTGCAGGAAGTAGCAAACCGCCTCGAAGCCGAGGCGCTGGAAAAGGCACGTGCCATTGAGGCGAACTTTCGCGAACAGCTCAGGCGTAATGATGCCCGGGGAAACTGGCAGGTGGCGACAGGCTTGGCTGCAGATGATGTAGCGCGTCGGGCACGCACGGCGGATCTGTTGGTGCTGGGCCAGACTGATCCCGATCATCCCCCGCCACCGGCGGCACGCCATCTGATCGAAGATGCTCTGATAACCGCGGAGCGTCCGCTGCTTCTTGTGCCGTTTGCCGGCCAGTTCGATACGATCGGCACCAATGTCCTTATCGGCTGGAATGGGACACGAGAAGCGGCTCGCGCCGCGCACGACGCGTTGTTACTGATCGAACCGACGGCTACGGTCACCCTGCTGACCGTCGAGCATCGCAGATCTGCCGCAAAATCCGGGGCGGTGCCCGGCGCGGATATGGCAGAACATCTCGCGAGACATGGTCTTAAGGTCTCCGCGGCCCGCACGGTCACGGATGGAAGCATCAGCGACTCCGACGCGCTGCTGGCCCACGCTTCTGATAGCGGAGCCGATCTCCTGGTTGTCGGCGGCTACGGGCATTCGCGGGCACGCGAGTTGATCCTGGGAGGTGTCAGCCGCGAACTGCTTGATCACATGACCTTGCCGACGCTGGTGTCGCACTGAATGAGGGGCGGTGGTCAAAGGGATCCGCGACGTAAGCCGGCCCCACTGGCCAGTTCCACCACCTCGGCGGTGATTTCCTCCTGGCGGATCTGCCGTTCCAACGCCTCCAGGTCGGATTGCATGTGCTCCAGGTTGCCCTTGGCCGCGAGCATTGCAGCGACACGCGCTTCGTTCTCCGCCGCAAACGCCGTCAGCGCGGCCTCGCAGAGTTCGGCGAAGACATATTCCTCGGCAAGCCGTGTGAGGAGCACGGGCGGCGACAGCGTAATCAGGGGCGGTTCCCCCGACACGGGGACGGAGAAACGGCGAAAATCGAACGGAAGCAACGAGCGGCGCTCGGCGATTACCCCGCCCGCGGCAGACCAGTTGGGCACGACGACATCGACCCGATCGCCACTACGATCGGACAGCCAGCCGTACAGTGCGTCAGCGATGCGCCCCGCCAAGGTCGGGACCAGGCTCGCATGGGGCACCATGGCGGCGTGCCAGGCCAGCGGCATTCGTCGCTCGCCGGCCAACATGACGCCGCGCGTGCCGACCAGGAAGAGATCGTGCGCCGCCGCGTCGGTTCCCGCTGCCTCCAACATCCGATCATTGAATGCTCCGGCAAAACCCTGTTCGGCGCAGAACAGAATCGCCGCACCCCGATGTGCCCGACGCCCTATCAGCCGGTGCTCCCGCGGCAACAGCGCCAGAGCCTGGCCGATCGCGCGGGCAATCACCAACGCATGGGCGCGAAGGCCCGGCAGCAAGGCGCGCGCCTGCTGGGCCCGACTGGCGGCTATTGCACGCATCGCCGTCACCACCACTTCGAGCTGATGCACATTCGCAATGCGCCGGCTTGTTTCCGCCAGCCGCTCTGTCACGGCGCCTGATCCCCGGTTGCGTATTGCCTCGCAAGGCCGTGCAATGCCGAGACGAAAAGGCTGCGCATCTCCGGATGCAGTTGCCCGCTGGCTTCGATCATCTTGACCGCCGGCCCGGCATGCTGATCCAGCCACGCCGGCAGCGCTTTGCGGAAGTCGGCGATCCTCGCCTCCGCGACGGCATCGAGCACGCCATCGCGAAATGCGCACGCCAGTCCGACTTCATCGGCCAGCCGCAATGGTGCATATTGCGGTTGCGACAGCATCGCTCGCAGCCGGCTCCCTCGCGCCAATTGCGCCTTCACACGCGCGTCCGGAATGCCACCGAAGCGGGAGAACATCTCCAGCTCCAGGAACTGCGCATAATCCAACCGCATCGTGCGCGTTGCTTCGCGCAGTGCGGGCGCCTGCGTCTTGCCGCCGACCCGGCTGACGCTTGTGCCGATATCGATCGCCGGCTTCTGGCCTTCTTGGAACAGGCGCGCGTCCAGAACAAGCTGACCGTCCGTGATAGAAATCAGGTTCGTGGGGATGTAGGCGCTCAGGTTGCCGGCATCCGTCTCCGCGATCGGCAAAGCCGTCAGCGACCCCCCGCCCCTCTCCGAAGACAGCTTCGCCGCACGCTCGAGCAGCCGCGCATGCAGATGGAAGACGTCGCCAGGATAGGCTTCTCGTCCCGGTGGCTGGCGGGTCAGCAGTGCGATCTCGCGATGCGTGGCAGCGTGCTTTGTGAGGTCATCGATCACCACCAGCGCATGCCGGCCGTGGTCGCGGAAATACTCAGCCATCGTCATCCCGGCAAAAGGAGCGATCCACTGCAGGCCGGGCGATGCGGTGGCCGGCGCGATGACAAAGATGCAGCGCTCCGGCGCCCCGTGCCGGCGTACCGCATCGATGACGTGAGCAACGGAAGATGATTTCTGGCCTATGGCGACATAGATGCAGATCAGATCGGAGCTGCGCTGGTTGATGATCGTGTCGACCGCGATCGCGGTCTTGCCCGTGCTGCGGTCGCCGATGATCAGCTCGCGTTGGCCGCGGCCCAGTGCGAACAGCGCATCGATCGTCAGGATGCCGGTTTGGACCGGCTGCGTCACCAGGTCGCGCTCGATAATAGCCGGTGCGGGTACCTCGATGGGACCGTGAGCGGTAGCCTCGACTGGCGGTCCGTCGTCCAGCGGGCGTCCCAATGGATCCACGACTCGGCCGAGAAGGCTGGGGCCGACCGGGGTCCGGATCACCTCTCCGGTGCTCCACACCAGGTCGGCGGCCTCGACCCCTGCCGCCTCGTCCAGCAGGACGCAGCCGATCAGGTCGCGGTCGAGCGTCTGCACGAACCCCAACTGTCCGCGATCGAAGCGCAGGACTTCGTCCAGCCGGGCTGAGGGCAGCCCCGAGATCATGGCGATCCCATCGCCCACGGTCTCGACGCGCCCGAATTCTTCTACCGCCGGTCCCAAGTGTGCCGTGGCGATCCGGCTTGTTGCGTTCTCAAGCCATGGCGAGACGTTCGTCATCCCGGTTCAGCTCCTGCGCGACCCGGTCGAGGTCCGCCCGCCAATTGTTGTACAGTCTTGCATGCGAGCTTCGCAGTTCGACGCCGGCGATCAGCGACGGATCGGTGCCGAACTGAAGCGGCGCCGCGCGCCCGAGGCGCTGCGCCAGCATCGCCGCGCACGCGGTCTGCGCCGTCGCATCCAGCGGCACCGCGGTGACGACCTCCAGTGACCCCTCGGACTGTGCCAGGGTCCGAAGCTCATTCGGGGTCAAACCGGCCAGCCAGCTCCCCAGCGATTGAAGCAGCGCCGCGTTCACCGCGGGCGCCGGCACGCGACCGAGCAGGCGCGCGGCGATGCCCACCGCCAAATCCCTCGCTTCTTTGTCGAGCTCGCGATTCATCTGCTCGCGCTCCCGCTCCAGCGCCGCGCGTGCCGAGTCGCGGGCCTGCGCCGCCTGATCCTTCGCCAGTGCCAGCAACCGCATACGTTCGGTTTCAGCAGCTGCACTTGCATCGGCAAGAATGCGATCGCTATCCGCGGCCAGCTTCTTTTCCCGATACGCGGCTGCCTCGGCACTCGCTTCTGCTTCCTTTCTCGAGGCAGCGGCCTCAGCCAGCATCTGTTCGGCGGCATTCTTGCGCGCGACGATAATGTCCACCACGGGGCGGAACAGAAATCTGCGCAGCAGCCACAGCAACACAAGGACGTTGACTGTCTGCAGGGCCAGAGTGGACCAGTCGAAGTGCATCAGTGCACGTACGGGTTCGCGAACAGCAACAGGAGCGCGACAACCAGGCAGTAGATCGCCATGGTCTCGATCATCGCCAACCCGACAAACAGCGTGCGCGAGAGCGTGTTGGCCGCCTCCGGCTGACGTGCGATCGCGTCCATGGCCGCAGCCACCGCACGGCCCTCACCAAGAGCAGGACCAATAGCACCGAAGGAAACCGCCAGGGCCGCGCCCAGAATACTCACAATCGGCAACAGGTTCATGACGTCGCAACCTTCCCTTCGTGTTCCGGTCGCTGCTCCCGCGACGAGCCGCCAAGACCGCCGGCGATGAACACCATGGCCAGCACGCTGAAAATGTACGCCTGCACGGCCCCGGTCAGCAGGTCCAGCGCCATCAGCGGCACCGGCACCAGCAATCCGACCAGCGACAGCACGATGCCGATGACGAACACGCCGCTCATAACATTACCGAACAGCCGCACGACCAGCGAGAACGTGCGCGTGATCGTCTCGACAAGGTTGAGCGGGACCATCAGGAAAGTCGGCTCGGCGAAGGTTGCCAGATACCCACGCAGGCCTTGGGATCGAATACCGAACCAGGCGATGGCGACGAAGACGATGAGCGCGAGCGCGGCATCGGTCTCGAGATGCGCCGTCGGAGGCTCCACGCCAGGCACCAGGGACGACCAGTTGGCTGTGAAGATGAACAGGAACAGCGTGCCGATCAGCGGCAGATAGGGTGCCGGTTCGGCATGCATCGTGTCCCGGATCTGCGTCTCGATTGCCTCGACCAACACCTCCAGCGCTGCCTGCCGGCGCGAGGGATGCACCGACAGGTTGCGCGTCAGCAGCCAGCTTCCGCCGGCCAGCAGCAGCATGATCCCCCATGTCGCGACCACCGGCGTGGTCAAGGCGACCGGACCCAGGCGAAAGACGACAGTCAGCGTGAGCGGGGATCCGGTCACGACGCCATCACCCGACGAATGACGATGGGTCGCGCGATCAGCAGGCCGAGCGCACTGAGCAACAACGGCATGGCGCCATGCAGCGCTGCTATTACGAACAGCCCGGCGAGCACGCCGAAGCGGGCCGCCTGCAATGCAGCCGCCATCCAGATCCCGCCCGCCCGCGTGTACAGCGCCGCGTTCCATCGCAGCAGCCCGAAATGCAGCGTACCGGCGAGGAGACCGACAGCAAGGTACCCGGCATCGTTGATCATCGCCCATGCATCCATCGCCACGCGGACCAGCAGCCCAAGGCAAGCCCAAGCAACAACAACGGACCCGTCCAGAAGATTCCGGTGCCGAGCCGGTGGTCGATCCACCGCCCCAGGAAAGTACCAAGCAGCGTCGGCACAACGATCATCCAGCCAAGCACGCCGACCTGCGCGAGATAGCGCGCGAAGGATGGCTCGCCTTGCCGCACCCAGTTCTGATGTCGCGCGCGCCGCTGGCGCACCGAGCGCAACAGCCCGTCCGGCTCGCCCATCACGTGCCGATCTCCATTCGGCGCTCGGGGCGCAACGCTTCGACAATCCGCCGGATGGCCTGCGTGTGCAGCCGCATCGCCGCCACCCGTCCACTGGCCTCTGACTCCGCATCCGCGCGGAACCGCGACAGGACAGACGCCTCAAGGTCTTCAAGGTCGCTGCCAAGCTGCGCTTGCCGGGTGGCGATCGCGACCTGCCTGCCGCCCTGCACGCTTAAAACGCCGTGCCGAACCGCACAGTAACCCGCTTCGCCATTCGCACGGCGCCACGAAACGACCGACACGGCCAGCACGGTCAGCAGGTCCGCATGACCCTCGAGGATGCCGAAGCTGCCGCTTTCATCCTCGGCGCGCACGCTCGTCACATCGTCATGATCGGCGACAACCGCGGTTGGGTCGGTGATCAACAGCCTCACGACACCGCCGCCCCGGCTCTTGCTGCCTGCCGTGCATCCTCGATGCCGCCGATCATGTAGAGTGCACTCTCCGGCCACTCGTCCGCCTCGCCATCGAGAATGGCGCGACAGCCGGCGAGCGTGTCCTTGAGCAGCACCGAACGTCCGGGCATTCCGGTGAAAGCCTCCGTTACCGCGAAGGGCTGAGTGAGGAAGCGTTGGAGCCGTCGCGCTCGGGCGACAATCAGCCGATCCTGCGCGCCGAGCTCTTCGACGCCGAGCAGAGCGATCACGTCGCGCAGCTCTCTCCAATGCGCCAAGGTCTCACGCACGCGTTCGGCAATGGCGTAATGCTCCGCGCCCACGACCAGCGGGTCGAGCAGCACGGACGACGAAACCAGCGGATCGATCGCCGGATAAATCCCTTCGGCGGCCATACCGCGGGACAGTACGATTGCGCTCTCCAGGTGGCTCGAGATGGCTGTCACTGCTGGATCGGTGAAATCGTCCGCCGGCACATAGACCGCTTCGATTGCGGTGATGGAAGCGTCAGCTACCGAGGCGATGCGCTCTTGCAGTGCCGCGACCTCGGTGGCCAGCGTCGGTTGATAGCCCACACGCGACGGCAGACGGCCCAACAGGCCCGACACCTCGCTGCCCGCCTGAACGAAGCGGAACACATTGTCCATCAACAGCAGCACGTTCTGGTGCTTCCTGTCACGGAAATACTCCGCGACGGTCAGCGCGGAGAGCCCCACCCGCCAGCGCGCCCCCGGCGGCTCGTTCATCTGACCATAAACCAGTACCGTGCGGGCCAGCACCCCGGAGCCCTGCATGTCATGCAGCAGCTCATGACCTTCGCGGGACCGCTCGCCAACCCCGGCAAAAACCGAAATGCCCTGATATTTCTCCACCATGGCGTGGATCAGCTCCATTACCAGGACCGTCTTGCCGACGCCGGCTCCGCCGAACATCGCCGCCTTGCCGCCCTGCGCGAGTGGCACCAGCAGATCGATGACCTTGATGCCTGTCTCGAACACCGCGCCCGATTCCGTTTGCGCGGTGAGAGGCGGCGGCCGCCGGTGGATCGGCCACCGCTCGATACCGGCCGGCAGCGGCGAACCGAGGTCCCTGATCTCGCCGGTAACGTCGAGCAACCGGCCGAGCACCGCGTCGCCGACCGGCATGGTGATCGGCTTGCCGGTCAGGCGCACCGGCGTGCCACGGCGAAGCCCCATGGTCGGCTGCAGCGCAACCGCGCGCACCGTCGTCGGATCAACATGGCTCTGCACTTCGGCGATCAGTATCCCCGGCCGGTCCCATTCGACCCGCAAGGCCTCTTCGATCGGCGGCAGGGGACCGGCATCGAAGGCAACGTCGATCACTGGCCCACGCAGGGCAACAACGCGACCAGGGCCGGTTGGGAGCGTCGGCGACATGATCAAAAGCGGCGATCGCCTCAGATCGGCTCGACAACGGCATCTGGTTTGCGTGCCAGTGCTCGGACGACATCCGCGCGGCTGACGACGCCAACCAGTTTACCCTCGCGCATGATGGGCACGCGCTTGATCCGGTGACGGGCCAGCAGGTCGGCCAATTCCGCTAAATTGGTGTCCTCCCGTGCCGTAATCACCGGCGTGGCCATCAGATCACGCGCCATCCGGTGATCGAGCCGGACATAGTCGACAAAGGCAGGCGCAAGGTCGGTGCCTTCGGCCAGCAGGTTGAGCCACCAGGCGCGCTTCAGCGCATTCTCTTGGCCGAACGGGCGCATCAGATCGCCTTCGCTCAGCATGCCGAGCAACCGGCCCTGCTCATCACAGACCGGCACAGCGCTGATCTCGTGGTCGGTCAGCACCTTCGCTACCTTGGCCACGGGGTCCTCCGGCCGGGCGGTGACCACGTCGCGCGTCATAATCTCGGCGGCGGTGAGCGGCATCTGCGCCTCCAGGGCGGGTTATGTGCAGAATGACTGCAAATGAGCCCAGCATTGACAGCACGCAGCATTGATTTGGCTCAATTCCTCTGCGGGCGGCCTGTGCGATGAGCGGGGAGCCCACCGCGGTTCGAGACGGATGAGACGATTTGCTTTGATCGCTGCGGTGCTGGTTGGGCTGGTGGGGACCGGCTGGCTGGTTGCGCAGCGGCTCGGTGCCCAGTCGCCCGCCGACGTGCTGTACGGCAATGTCGAAATCCGGCAGGTCGATCTGTCCTTCAACAGCGAAGGTCGGGTAATGGCGATGCCGGAACAGGAAGGTGACCATGTGCACGCCGGCGAGGTGATCGCGACCCTCGATCCGGCAACATACGAAGACCTGCTGAAGCTCGCGGTTGCCCGACGCGACGCCGCGCAAGCGGCGCTCGATAAACTTGTGCACGGCACCCGGCCGGAAGACATTGACCAGGCCCGCGCCAATGTCGACGCCGCGAAGGCGGCACTGGCAAACGCCGAGGTGACCTTCAATCGCCAACAAACCCTGGCGGCGACTCATGCCTCGACACAGCAGGCACTGGATGACGCACGGCGGGAACTCGATACGGCGCGGGCGCAGGTGGCGCAGACCGGAGCGGCCTTGGCCGAGGCCCTGACCGGTCCGCGCGTGGAGGATATCGACGCCGCCCGTGCGGAATTACAAGCCGCCGAAGCCTCCGTGGGCCTGGCACGGACGCAACTGGCGCGCACCGAGCTGATAGCGCCCTGCGACGGCGTGGTGATGACCCGGGTGCTGGAGCCGGGCACGGTGGTGTTGCCGACCTCCATCGTCTACTCGGTCGCCATCACCGGGCAGGTGTGGATTCGCGCTTTTGTGCCCGAGACGTTGCTATCGCGCGTCGCCCCAGGAACCGAAGTGCACATAACGACGGACGCAGAACCGGGCAAGATGTATCGCGGCAGTGTCGGCTATGTCTCGCCGCAAGCCGAATTCACACCAAAAACGGTAGAGACGCCGGAGCTGCGCACGCAGCTTGTTTATCGTGTGCGCATCCGGGTGGAGAATCCCGACCAAGGCATGCGCCAAGGCCAACCGGTGACGATCCGGTTTTCGGGAACGCCGGGCGTATGACCGCACCCCTCGTGGCGGTCGAGGGGCTGACGCACGAATTCGGGCCGGTCACGGCCTTGCGCGGCATCTCCGCGACGATCATGCCAGGCATGATCACCGGGGTGGTCGGACCGGATGCTGCCGGAAAGACGACGTTGCTCCGGCTGCTCGCGGGTCTGCTGCGGCCGCAGCAGGGCCGGATTACGGTACTCGGCCACGACATGGCCACCGACGCAGCGGCGGCGCATGCGGACATCGGCTACATGCCGCAGCGCTTCGGCCTCTACGAAGATCTCAGCGTAGCAGAGAACCTCGACCTGTTTGCCGATCTGCATGGACTCGACGCGGCAGTGCGGGCCGAGCGTACCACGCGACTGCTGCGCTTCACCGGGCTCGCGCCCTTCGTGGCGCGGCTTGCCGGACAGCTCTCGGGCGGAATGAAGCAGAAGCTCGGCCTTGCATGCGCGCTGCTGGCACGACCGCGCGTGTTGCTGCTCGACGAACCATCGGTCGGCGTCGATCCGGCGTCGCGTCGCGAGTTGTGGGCCATCGTCTCGACGATGCTGGGCGAGGCCGGAGACATGGGTGTGCTATGGGCAACCGCCTATCTCGATGAGGCGGAACGCTGCGGGCGCGTGCTGTTGCTGCATGACGGGACGCTGCTTGCCGACGCGCCGCCCGCGGAGTTCCTCGCACCTTTGGCGGGACGCGTGTTCCGACTGGCGGTGCCCGGCAGCCAGCGGCGGGAGGTCGCGCGCCGGGCGGCAGCCGATTCGGCTGTGCTCGACGCCCTGGTGGAAGGCGACGTCGTCCGCGTAGTGCTGCGTGCTGGCGCTGCGCCACCCGCCCCCACCGCGTTTGGCGCAACGGGCGCCACACCGACCGCCCCCCGCTTCGAAGACGGATTTATTGCTGCCCTCATCGATGTCCCGCGCCCGGCGCCGCCAAGCATATCGGCATGCCACCAGTCCGCGGACACCTCAGCGATCGAGGTGCATGACCTTGTCCGAAAGTTCGATGATTTCATGGCCGTGGACCGAATAAGCTTCCAGGTCCGGCGAGGCGAGATATTTGGACTGTTGGGACCGAACGGCGCCGGCAAGTCGACGACCTTCCGCATGTTGTGCGGGTTATTGCGTCCGACCGACGGTCGCGCGCTTGTGGCGGGGCGGGACCTGTTGCATGCCCCCGCCGAGGCGCGGGCGCGCATCGGCTACATGGCACAACGCTTCTCGTTGTACGGTGAGCTTTCGGTCCTGGCGAACCTGCGCTTCTTTGCTCGCGTGTACGGGCTGCATGGCGCGGTGCGCACGCGCGCAATCCAGGAAGCGCTGGATCGATTCGCGCTGCGCGACGTGGCGCACAATGCGGCCGGTGAGCTGCCGCTCGGGGTCAAGCAGCGGCTTGCCCTGGCGGCGGCGCTGTTGCACCGACCCGACATTCTGTTTCTCGACGAACCGACCTCCGGGGTCGATCCGCTGACGCGGCGCGAATTCTGGGCTCGCATCGGCACACTGGCCGACGCCGGGGTGGCCGTGCTGGTGACCAGTCATTTCATGGACGAAGCTGAATATTGCGATCGGCTAGGCATCATCAATCACGGGCGCCTGGTGGCCACCGGCACGCCGGCAGATCTGCGGGCGCGCGTGCGCACGCCATCGCTGCCGGAGCCGACGCTGGAGGACGCCTTCATCGCGCTGGTACAAGCCGCCGGCGCACCGGCACCAGCCGCATGAGCGCAGCGATGCGGTTGCGCGGACTTGTGCGCAAGGAGATCAAACAGGTCGTGCGCGATCCCTCGGCACTGCTGATCGCGTTCGTGCTGCCGTTCATTCTACTGATCATCAATGGGTTCGGCCTCTCGTTCGATGCCAGGCATATGAAAATCGCCGTCGTCATTGCCGCGCCCGAAGAGGAGGCGCGCGGCATCCTGCAGGCGCTGGCGGCCTCGCCCTACCTAGCGCCGCAACGCCTGCCCGATGCTCACGCCGCGGAAGCAGCGATCATTGCCGGGGAGGTTCGTGGGGCACTGCTGCTGCGGGAGGATTTTTCCGAGCGCCTGGCCAGCCCGGCACGCTGGCCGGCGCCAGCCGAGCTGGTTGTGAATGCGACCGATCCGAACACGGCGCGCATCCTGGAAGGCTATGTGACCGGCGCGTTGCAGACCTGGCTTGCCGGCAAAGCCGTGGAGCTGCGCACCACCTCGTCCGGCGGCATCGTTCTCGAGCACCGCCATTGGTTCAACCCGGAGCTCCGCTCGGCTGACGCGATCGTGCCTGGCATCATCGCCATGGTGATGACCATGACCGGCACGTTGCTGACCGCGCTGATCGTGGCGCGCGAATGGGAGCGCGGAACAATGGAGAGCATGCTCGCGTCACCAGCGAAAATGACGGAGCTCACGTTCGCGCGCCTCGCCTGCTATTTCGTGTTGGGGATGGGCAGCATGACCGTGTCGGTGCTGTTGGGGATCATTCTCTTCAGCTTGCCGTTCCGCGGTGGTGTTGGCGCGCTGGCAGGGGCGTCGGCGCTGTTCCTGGTGTTCGCGCTCGGCTTTGGCCTGTTCATCTCGACGCTGGCGCGCAATCAGTTCGTCGCCTCACAGGTGGCGTTCATCACCACAATGATGCCGGCGATCATGTTGTCCGGCATGGTGTTCGACATCGCCTCCATGCCGCGCTGGCTGCAAATGATCACCTACGCGGTGCCGGCGAGGTACTTGGTCTCGATCTTGCAAACCCTGTTTCTGGCAGGGGATGTTTGGCCCGTGCTGCTATCGAACATGGCCGGCTTGGCGGTCGCCGCCGTGCTGGCCGTAGGGGCGACGCTCGCGGTCACGCGCCGGAGGCTCGACTGATGCTCGGGCGGATCATCGCGCTGCTGGCCAAGGAACTCGCAGCGCTGTGGAACGATCGCAAGACCCGGATGGTGATCCTGGTTCCGCCGCTCGTCCAGGTGATCCTGTTTGCCTACGCAGCGAACTACGATGTGACGGGAGTGCCGCTTGGCATCTGGAACGAGGACGCCGGCGCCCAAAGCGCCGCGTTGCTGCGCCGGTTCACCGGCTCCGCGGCTTTCCGTCCCACCGCTGCCTTGCAAAGCCCGGCGCAGGTTGCCGCAGCGATCAGCGACAAGCGTGTCGAGGCAGTGCTGCATATCCCCCAGAATTTCTCCGCCGAGATCCTTGCCGGCCGGCCGACGTCCAGTTGGTGCTCGACGCACGCCGCTCAAACACCGCGCTGATGATTGAAGGATACGCCGGCAACATCACGAGCCAATTCGCGCAAGACCTGCATCCGACGCCCCGCCAGCCGATCGCACTCACCGTGCGGGACTGGTTCGACCCCACGCTCGAAAGCCAGTGGTTCATCCTGCCCGGGCTGGTGGCCGTGCTGTCGATGATCATGGCTTTGCTTGTCAGCGCGTTGTCGCTGGCGCGCGAACGCGAGCTCGGCACCTTCGAGCAGTTGCTGGTGACGCCGTTGCGCCCGGGCGAAGTGCTGGTCGGCAAGGCACTGCCCGGCATCATCGTCGGACTGATCGACGCCAACCTGGCAGCGACAGCCGCTCTGCTATGGTTCCGCGTCCCCTTCCTTGGCAGCATGATCGTGCTGCAGACTGTGCTGCTGCTCTATTTATTGGCGGGAGTGGGAATCGGTCTGGTGATCTCCTCGATCACGCACACGCAGCAGCAGGCCATGCTGGGTGTGTTCGTTCTTGCCTCGCCGATGGTCATGCTGTCAGGCTACGCGGCGCCGGTGGAGAACATGCCGCCGATCGTCGAGTTGCTCAGCCGCGTGGATCCGATCCGGTGGATGCTGGTCATCGCGCGCGGTGTGTTCCTGCAGGACATGCCGATGGCAGTGGTTTTGCAGAACGCCTGGCCGCTGACGGCGATAGCGGTAACGGCGTTTGTCGTGGCCGGCGCGGCGGTGCGCCGAGCAGTTGGATAAGGGACTGCCGAGAAAAAGCCGCGTCAGCTCAGGCCCGTCACCCCGGCAAAAGCGGGGTCCACGCCACCCGCGTCGCGCGCCCTTCCTGGTTCAGTGCTGGCGGATATACTCTCCAGGCGCGTCGCCGAGCGGCGGATATTTTTCGCCACCCAATGTCGGCGGCGACACCTGCTCGGTTGAGTGTTCGGTGAGCCATGCCTGCCAGGCAGGCCACCATGAGCCCTGACGCAGCTCCGCCTGTCCCATCCAGTCGTCTGGACCCAGATACGGGGCGCCGCGACGACGCCGGTGGATCCGGTAGTGCCGGTGGGGGTGCCCGGGTTCGCTCACCACGCCGGCGTTGTGGCCGCCGGAGGTCAGCGCGAATGTCAGGTCGCCGTCGTTCAGTAGATGGAGCTTATAGACGGAGCGCCATGGCGCGATATGATCCGTCTCCGTGCCGACCGCGAACAGGGGAACATGGATGTCCCCGATGGAGACGGGCTTCCCGCCGGCGGTGAAATGTCCTTCCGCAAGCTCGTTGTCCAGGAACAAGCGGCGCAGGTATTCCGAGTGCATGCGCGCCGGCAACCGCGTGCCGTCGGCGTTCCAGGCCATGAGGTCGCTCGGGTGATCGCGCTCGCCAAGCAGGTACTCGCGAACGACACGCGACCAGATCAAGTCGTTCGAGCGCAACATGCCGAATGCGCCGGCCATTTGGCTGCTGTCGAGATAGCCCTGTGCGTGCATCATATCGTCGAGAAAGTCGAGCTGGTCCTCGGTGATGAAAAGCTGCAACTCGCCCGCTTCGGTAAAGTCGGTCTGCGCGGCGAACAGCGTGACGCCGGCGAGCCGGCGGTTGCCGTCCCGCGCCAGCGCCGCGGCCGCGGTCGCCAGCAGCGTTCCGCCGAGGCAGTAGCCCACGGCGTGCGTCCGTGCCCCCTCGCAGATGGACTGAACGGCCTCGAGCGCGGCGAGCACACCCTGCGTGCGGTAATCCTCGAGCGAGGTCTCGTGCATCTCCGCTCCCGGGTTGCGCCACGAGATGGCAAATACCGTATGACCCTGCTCGACGAGCCAGCGGATCAGCGAATTATGCGGCGAAAGGTCGAGGATGTAATATTTCATGATCCATGCCGGCACGATCAGGACGGGCTCGCGCCACACGCGCGGCGTGGCCGGCGCATATTGAATAAGCTCGATCAGCTCGTTGCGCAGCACCACCTTCACGGCCGTGGCGGCGAGATCCTGGCCGACCACGAACCCATTCGACGGCGGCCTGCCGGTCGCTATCTCCCGGATGTCGTCCACCCAGTTGGCCATTCCGACCAAAAGATTATGGCCGCACGTGTCGATGGTGGTTTGGATCACCTCCGGGTTGAGCCAGGGCACGTTCGATGGCGAGAACACATCCACCCATTGCCGTGCCGCGAAGGAGACGATGCGATCGTCGGCGCGCTCTGTACCCTCGGGAGCCGAGGCGGCATCGGCCCACCACTGCTCGCAGAGAAGGAATGCCTGCTGGATCAGGTTGAACGGCTGGACGCCCCATCCGGCTGCCTGAAACCGATGATCGCCTGGCGCCGGAGAGACGGCAGTTTGTCCCCAGGCAATCTCGAACAGACGGCGCCACTGCTCCAGCGCCGCATACGCAAGTTCGAGCCGCCGGAACGGCGCGTTGGCGAGGTGGGTCGCCCAATCCAGAAAGGCGAGACCTTGTGCGACAGGAGAGAGACCGAAAGTGGTGCGAGCTTCCGCGGCATGCACCAGCGCGTCCAGCACATAGCTGTCGCGCCGCTTGTGCGCAGCGTCAGCACCTTCGGTTACTGCTGTCGTTTGAACAGCGGCGGGCAGCACGTCCATGGGCAAACCCTCTCAGCGCTCAACAGGCCACCGCCCGCTCGTCCCGTCATTGCAACGGCGGGACCTCGGCACTCTGCCGATCGGCAGCGACTGATCCGGCCTCCTCACTCAGACTATGCCCGCGATCGGTTCGATAAGAACGAGACGATTTTCCACGCGCTTAACACCCGACACATTCTCTGCCAGCACGCGGATTGCATCGATAATTCGCGCGTCGAACAGGCAGCCGTCGAGCAGGACGACGCCGTTCTCTACCGCAACGGTCAGCGATGCCTTCGGCAGCCAGGATTCGCGGGCGAGCCCATCGAGGACCGCCCTGCCGGATTGTAGCGTCGTCAGTTGTGACGGCCCCTGCGCCAAGCGCGTCACCAACGACGCGCACCAGATCGGCCCGGCTCACGATGCCGATCACCCGTTCTCCCCGCACCACCGGCATCCGTTTGACGCGATGGCGCTGCATCAGTTCGACAACGTCGGCGAGCCGGCTGTTCTCCTCCACGGTTATGACGTTGGGCGTCATGACCTCCGCGACGCGGCGGCCGTGCGTGCGGACATAACGCTCAGCCCGACGGCCAGGTAAGAAGAAGCTGGCGAACCAGCCGGGGGGCTTGCCCTCGGTGCTGGTCTCCACGCGGCGCAAAAGATCGCCCTCAGTCAGCATCCCGACCGCCCGCCCCTGCGCGTCGATCACCGGGAGGCCGCTGACCCGACGATCAATCATCAGCCGGATCGCTTGCTCGAGCGGCGCCTCCGGGCTGATTGCAACGATGGGGCGAGACATGACATCTGCGGTGATCATGAGGCACCTCCTGCTCCATCCGGAATTAGTGCACTACGCTGGACCCAGCCATGCCGAGCGCAGAGCGGTCGTGAATCATGATTCTGGCTCGTTCGACGGCAATGGTCCCCCCTCGGCGAAGCTGGGTCAGGCCGCGGCAGACCGTCTCGATGGTCAGCCCGAGATAATCGGCCATGTCGGCGCGCCCCATCGGCAGTTCGATCAGCGTCCTATTGTCCGGGGTCATCCGTCCGGCCATCTCCATGAGAAAGCTGGCGATGCGCTCGGAAGCGGTCTTGCGTCCCAGCAAGACCATGCGCTCCCGTCCGGCACGTAGCTGGCCGGCAGTCAGCTCGCGCATGCGGCGGGCAAAATCCCGGTCGCGATCGGCAAGGGCTTCGAGACTGCGGCGGGTATAGCGGCGAAGCGTGACCTGCGTCACCGCCTCGGCAGCGAACTCGTGCTCGTCGCGTGCCTCCCAGCCAAACAGGTCGCCGGGAAACAGGAACTCCCCGATCTGGCGGCGGCCATCCTCCATCAGTTTGACGGTTCGAACGCACCCGCTCACCACCAAATAGCAGTGCTCCGCGGCTTCCCCTTGGGCGACGATGTCCTCATCCCGCTCGGCGCGCACAGTGATCGCCTGCGGCTCCAGCCGTTCCACGACGTGCGGCTCGGCTCGGCCGGGCGCCATGCCGCCAGCCCCGTGCCACACGGCAGGTCTTGACCGCTGATCGACTATCTGGCTTGTGCCGAACATTCTCTCCTCCACTGTTGAACCGCGTTTCGCTGGGTCAACCACTAGAGGGGCGCGCGACGCGCGGAAATTCGGTATGCTCCGTACGTGATTCTACGTACCGGCGACGCGATGGCCATTACTGAGACGGTTCACGTCGTGGACGACGACGCGGCGGTCCGTGACTCGCTTCGTGTTCTTCTCGAATCAGCCGGCTTTTCGGTCCGTACTCACAACACCGCCGCGGCGTTTCTTGCGACCGCGCCGGGGCTCGGCGGCTGCGTTTTGACCGATGTCCGCATGCCGGAGATAGACGGCCTGGAACTGCAACAGCGCATGAGCGAGCGCGGCGCACCGCTCCCGGTGATTGTCATGACCGGGCATGGCGACATCCCCATGGCGGTTCGCGCGATGAGAGCCGGCGCCGTCGACTTCCTGGAGAAACCGTTCGACGAGGCACGGCTTTTCGACGCGGTGCGCCGAGCGCTTGAACGCAGCAAGGAGCGTCAGACGGCTGAATCCGCCGCCACGGCGGCGGCTGTCCGACTTGCGATGCTGACGCCGCGCGAGCGAGAAGTCTTCAATTGTCTCGTAGACGGGCGATCTACCAAGGCGATCGCAAGGGAGCTGGGCACCAGTCCGCGCACGATCGAGGTGCAACGAGCACGCGTGTTCGAAAAGCTGCAGGCCCACAGTCTTCCCGAACTGGTCCACCTCGCGCTGGCAGCCGGGTCCAAGGATACACCACGCAACCAAGCGTAGCTCTCACGGCCGGCCGGGACTCGGCCAGTTGGGTCGGTACATCGGATCGGGCTCGACCCATTGCAGCATGTGATCCACCACGCGCCGAACCCCGGCGATTCGCTCGGCCGCCACGATCATTGCCTTCCGCTGCGCCGCCGAGCGCACATAACCCCAGTAGTGGACCACCCCATCCTGCACCAGGACGCTGGTTTCCGCCGGCAGCGGCGCCCAGGACGGGTGAGCCTTCAATTCCGCCAGCAGTGAGATCCGAATGCCGCTGTCGCTGTCCTGTCGCGGCGTTCCGAGCTTGCACGCCAGGCCGCGCAGCAGGTCCGCACGACTGACGATGCCCACTAGTTTGCCTTCGCGCACGACGGGAACACGCTTGATCCGGCGCGACTCCAACAGCGTGGCGACGGTCTCGAGCGGGGTCGTCTCGGCGACGCTCACGACATCGGTCGTCATCACATCTCCCGCTGTCACGCCATGTGTTCGGACATAGTCGGCCGCATCGGCCTCGCTGGAGCCAAACAGTTGCAGCCAGTGGCGCGGTCGGCGCTCCGTCCCGGTTTCCGGCCGGCGCAGCAAGTCGCCTTCGCTGACGATGCCGACGACTGCCCCCTCTTCCGCCACCGGCAGCGCACTGATACGATGCATAAGCATCAGCCGGACTACTTCGTCGAGTGGCGTATCAGCGCTGACCGTGACCACATCGTGAGTCATGATGTCACTCGCCTGCATGGCGCGGCTCTCCTGTCCAAACAAAGCTATTGATGCCGTCAGTCTGTGGCGCAGCCGACTCCCTGCGGTGCCGCAAGGTAGGCACTGTAATCGCATAGGGCGACTGAAACGCCTCGGGCGCGCGCCGGGTGGCCTGGGGCACGGGCGTTGCTTCTGTCCGCGCCAAGTCGTGAGCGGCAACGACCTCTCCCCACAGGGTGGCGATGCTCTGGGCAGTCGTGTCAGCAACCAGGCAACGCCCCGCCCCATCCAACACCGTCAGGGCTGCGGCGGGTTCGCCACGGATCCGTTGCAGCGCTTCGTCGATTGCCTTCAGGCAGGCAACGATCTGCTCAGGCGCCTGCAGATGGGCGTGTCGCAGCATGTCATCCAGCCACAATGCACGCAGGCCCTGCGTCGTGGCAGTAACCGGCTCGCGGCCGAGCTCGAAGAATACCGCAACCGCCGGCAGGATTCCCTGGATTTGCGACAGAATGGCTCGCGCCTCCTCCAGATTGCAGCCGACCAGATGACGGGTCGGCGCCTGCAACGTGGGCTCGGCGCCATAGAGCCCAAGCGCGCTGGCAATCTGCTGCTCGAGCCACCGCCGAACGTCCGAGGGTGCCTGGCGGATCTGCTCCGGTGACAAAGTGATTCCCACCATTTCTTCTGTTCCTCGAGTTGGGGATCAACAGGTACGGAACGCAACCGCCCTCTGGCTTTATTCGCGAGACGGTGGGGTAAACGTTTTTACCCCACCGCCCGATGCACCGGCCTTGTCCAATTCGCCACATGCGGCCCGAGCTCGTCGTCGGGAGTCTTGATCAGATCTTTCTTCAGAGCGCCGATGACCAAGGTGCGGGTAGCAACGTCGAGACGGTTACGGATCGCCGTCAGGATATGCGGCGGTGCCACGATGACGAGCGCATCGAATTCGATTCGGGCCGCCGCTGCATTCAGTTCGCCGCCGATGAAGTATGCAAACTTGTTCTTCTCCGTTCTATGAGGGTCGTGTCTCGGCGCCTCTGCATGGGATGCTGACGATCCGGTATGAAATGATGCGCCAGGATGATCGGAACCCAGCTCTGACGACCGCTTGTGGGCCGAAATCGAGTCAAAGGCCGCCTCCGTGTGGAGTGCATCGTCCGCACCCGGTCGAACGAAGCGGGCGTGCTCGCCGTCGGCTACAACGATCAACAGGTTACGGCATGTCGGCACCTTGGGCGCCTCCCTTCCAGACAGTTGGTAAACTGTGCTGCTCCGTCGAAGACCTCATTGACGTGGGTCAATCCGCCGGCGCGATTTGCATTCTGGAAGACCCCTGCAACGCTGAAGAGTCGCCGAGATGGGTCTGCCGCTGCATCAGCGACGCGCCGTTCTCGGCCTTGTCCTGCTCGGGCTCGCGGGGGGAGGCCTTGCCCGCTTCGCCGGTCTGCCCGCCCTGACGCACGGCGCGTGGGACGCGCCGTCTGCGCTTGTTGCCGCCATCGTGGCGATGGATCTGGTGGCCGGCTTGCGCCATGGAACGCTCGGCGTCGACGTGATCGCGCTTCTCGCTATTCTCGTGGCACCGATCCTCGACTAGCATCTCGTTGCGATCATCATTGCTGCGATGGTCGCGGGCGGGACGGCGCTCGAGGAGTTCGCCGAGACGAGCGCCAGACGAGAGCTCGCCGCGCTTATCTCCCGCACCCCACGCGTTGCGCACCGCCTGGACCGCAGCATGATCGCCGACGTCGAGGTGGAGGCGGTGCGCCCTGGCGACCTTCTGCTCGTGAAGCCTGGGGAAATCGTGCCGGCAGACGGCATTGTTTGCGGCGAGCCCGCGACACTCGATGAATCGGCGCTGACCGGCGAGCCGATCGCGGTCGAGCGGGTCGACGGCGCCCTCGTCCGCAGCGGCGCGCTCAATGCCGGCCGGGCGTTTCGGCTGCGCGCGACCGCCAACGCCGAGCACAGCACCTACGCCGCGATCGTGCGGCTCGTGGAGGCGGCGGAACGGGATCGGCCGCGGATGGTGCACCTCGCTGACCGCTTCGCGCTCGGCTTCCTTGGCTTCACGCTATCGCTGTGCGGCCTCGCCTGGGGACTGACCGGCAATCCCGTGCGGGCACTGGCGGTTCTGGTGGTCGCCACCCCCTGCCCTCTTATCCTGGCGGCGCCGGTCGCGCTGGTCTCTGGCGTCTCCCGCGCCGCCCGCTGCGGCGTGATCGTAAAGGGCGCCGGCGCGCTCGAACGCCTGGCGCGCACCCGCATCGCACTATTCGACAAGACCGGGACCCTGACCACGGGAACCCCTCGCGTCACCCACGTCGAGGCCCTGGACGGTTTTGAGCCGGACGACGTGCTGCAATGCGCTGCATCGCTCGAGCAGGCGTCACAGCATGGAGTGGCCAAGGCAATCATCGCGGCCGCGCGAGCGCTCAACGTGCCGCTGACGGCACCGTTCGAAGTCGAGGAAGTTCCGGGGGGTGGCCTCTCCGGCAAAGTAAGGGGCACGGCGAGTCTTGGTGGGAGACGCCGGCTTGTTGGCGGCGGCCGGGCTCACGCCTCCTCCCGGTGGGGCGATGGCACGCATGGCACAGGCGGCGGCGGCCGCCGCTGCCTGCGTTGCGATCGACGATCGCCTCGCCGGTACCGTGCTGCTGACCGACCCGATCCGGCCGGAGGCATCGCATGCGCTTCGCGCTCTCCGGTCCGCCGGGCTGCAACGGCTTGTTATGGTTAGCGGGGATCGCCCGACCGCGGTTGAAGAGATCGGAACCCAGCTGGGGCTCGACGCAGTGAACGCCGACCTGTCTCCAGCCGAGAAGATCGCGGTTGTGCAGTCCGAGCGGGTGCACGGCCCGACGCTGATGATCGGCGACGGAACCAATGACGCGCCAGCACTGGCGGCCGCCGATATCGGCATCGCGATGGGCGCTCGGGGCGCCGCTGCCGCTGCCGAGGCGGCAGACGCAGTGCTTATGGTCGATCGATTTGGACCGCATCCCCAAGGCCGTAACGACCGCCCGCCGTACCCGAGCGATCGCATTGCAGTCTGTCGCGGCGGGCATGGGCCTGTCCCTTCTCGCCATGGGGGTCGCCGCGCTGGGGTACCTGCCACCGGCCGCCGGTGCGCTGCTGCAGGAAGCGATCGACGTTGCTGTAATCCTGAACGCACTCCGGGCTCTCGCCGGCAGTGCGCTGCCGACCCACTCGCCGACCGAGATCGTACGGCGGTTTGACGATTGCCACGCGGAACGCGTCGGTCATGCCCGGCGTTGCCGGCATGACGTCGCCCGGCGCTATTTGTTGGTGCTGCGGCAGAATGGCGTTGGTGCTTTGATGACCGCCGTTGTCGATCCAATCGTAACTGTACCAACCGGCGCGGCCGGCGCCCATCTGTACCAGCCAAGGCCACACGCGCTCAGGCGGCGCTGTGATCGTTACGGCGTGAGTCACGACGCCCATCGGGGCGGGTATCAGGGAATCGGCGGGCATGGCCCTCTGCCTCGCTTCGCGGGACGCCAGACAAGTGGCAAAGACCATCGCGAACCTGGTACCTTTTGGGCTCAGGATCGAATACTCAATCAACGTGTAGGGCTCGGTCGCAAATGGCCTTGAGACAGATCAATTGCGAAACACTTTCGAGCCTGATAGTGTGAGTGTGCCGGATCGGAAGTTCGCCAATTTTGCCGAACCCCGTCATTGCGAGCGAAGCGAAGCAATCTCCCACAGATTGCGCACTCTCCAGGAGATTGCTTCGTCGCTCCACCCCTCGCAA
>Ga0335075_10004427_pt1 | contig 21987 bp, 16 predicted proteins | sample Lox_Sample_24_FD_206723 | JGI IMG/M metagenome (GOLD analysis project Ga0335075, IMG submission 206723) | Soil microbial communities from Loxahatchee National Wildlife Refuge, Florida, United States - Lox_Sample_2.4 | ecosystem: Environmental > Terrestrial > Soil > Wetlands | place: USA...
GCGGTGGGCACGTGGTCTTCCCCGCCCAGCAGGTTCTCCCGGCCAGCGGTGAACGCGTCGTATTGCTGCTCGAGCGCCTGGACGACCTCCGCTACCTCGGTCGATCCCTCAACCTGCCGGGTGATCTCCAGGTCGGTGCGCCTGGCTGACTCGCGCAGCGCATCGCCGGGCAGCACCAGCCCGGTCGCGCGCTGGACGGACTCGAGCAGAGTGACAGCTGCCGCCGGGTAGGCAGCCTGGGCGAGGTAGTGCGGCACATGCACGGCGAATCCGATGGCGTCCCGTCCGGCGGCGCCGAGCCGGTACTCAAGCAGTGCCGCGGCGCTGCCCGGCACCTGCAGCTTGTCGATCAGCGGGCGGTAGCCCTCAAGCAGCTCCGGCTGGGTGGCATGGGCGGTGACTCCGAGCTGCCTGGTGTGCGGCACGCCCATCGGGATGCCGTGGAAGCTGACGCCTAGCCGGACCCGCAGGTCGGCTGTGAGCTGCATGACCGCCGCAGTGAACGCGTCCCATTCCCGGTCCGGCTCCAGGCCGGTCAGCAGCAGGAACGGCGTGCCCTCCGTGTCCCGCAGGAGCGATAGCGCGAGCTCTGGCGCCTCGTAGTCGTCCCAGTGGTCCTTAGCGAAGGTCATGATCGGGCGCCGGGACCGGTAATCGAGCAGCGAGTCGATGTCAAAAGCCGCGATCTGCTCGTGCTCGAGCGACGATATGAGGTGCGTGGTCAGCAGCCGCCCGGCGGCCCCGGCGTCGATAAAGCCGTCGAGGTAGTACAGCATGACCAGGTCGCCGTCCGGCTCGGGCGCCGCTGGACCCACCTGGTACAGGTCGGCCGGGTTACGCGCCACGAGAGCTGCCTCCTAGTTCTGTTGCTTACAGTCTTACCAACGAGTTAGCTCCACAGCTAATCCGGCAGCGTAAACCTACTGGCCCGGCGGGTTCCCGGCGGAGTGAGCGCCCGATGGCGTCCGCGCAGCGTCCCAGCGCGCCAGGAGCCCTGTTATCTCGGTGCTGATGAACTCGAAGTAGCTCGCAGTCTCGGCCATCCTGACGCCAGCCGGGGTGCTGGCTCCTAGTATCTCGACGCCGCCCCGCAGCTCGGCGGCCCAGCTGGTGAACTGGCGGTCGCGGAGCCGGACGATGTCGCGCCAGACCTGCTCCGACACCCAGTAGTGCAGGCGGCGCGAGCCCGGTTCGCCGTGCGCCGCGACCAGCCCGACCTGCAGCAGGTAGCGGACGCCACTGGAGACCGAGGCGGGGCTCGCCTGCAGGATCTCGCCAAGCTCAGCTGCAGTGAGCCTGCTGGAGTCGGCCGTCAGCAGCGCGACGAAGATCCGCGCGGGCGTGCGCGGAAAGCCAGACTGGGTCAGGTGGGTAGCGAACCGCTCAATGAAGGAGCGCACGGCCGCCGGGTCTCGCACGTCGTCGCCAGTGCCGGCTGCCTCGCCGGTATGCCGTGCCGCCACGTTCGGCCACTACCCTCCGCGTATGATCTATGTTCGTTAAATTCAGTTGTTCCTGAATCTGGTGTAGCGTCTCTGCCGTGAACGTTATCGAAGTCTCCGGGCTTCGCAAGTCCTTCGGCAAGACGGTCGCGCTGGACGGGCTTGACCTGAGTGTCGAGCCGGGCGAGGTGCACGGGTTCCTCGGGCCGAACGGCGCCGGGAAGACCACGACGATCCGCGTGCTGCTCGGTCTGCTGCGCTCTGATGGCGGGACGGCGCAGCTGCTCGGCGGGGATCCCTGGCGCCAGGCCGTAGCACTGCACCGGCGGCTGGCCTATGTGCCGGGTGACGTGACGCTCTGGCCAACCCTCACCGGCGGTGAGGTCATCGACTTGCTCGGCCGGCTGCACGGCGGACTAGACCAGGCGCGGCGTGCCCAGCTGCTCGACCGGTTCGAGCTCGACCCGGCCAAGCGCACGCGCACCTACTCCAAGGGCAACCGGCAGAAGGTGGCCCTGGTAGCAGCCCTGGCCTCGAACGCCGAGCTGCTCATCCTTGACGAGCCGACCTCCGGGCTTGATCCGCTGATGGAGGCGGTCTTCCGCGAGTGCGCGGACGAGGAGCGAGCCAGCGGCCGCACGATCCTGCTGTCCAGCCACATCCTGTCCGAGGTCGAGGCGCTGTGTGACCGGGTGACGATCATCCGGGCCGGGCGCACGGTCGAGACCGGCTCGCTCACCCAGCTGCGGCACCTGACCAGGACTTCGATCGCAGCCGAGCTTGCTGCGCCCGCTGACGGCCTGGTCCAGCTGCGCGGTGTGCACGACCTCGTCGCCGACCCGGCAGCGGGCGGCGGCAGCCGGGTCCGCTGCGAGGTCGACTCTGACGCGCTCGAGGACGCGCTGCGGCTGCTTGTTGCCGCGGGCGTCCGGACGCTCACCAGCCAGCCGCCCACGCTCGAGGAGCTGTTCCTCCGGCACTACGCGGCCGAACCAGACGCCGCCGGGGTGGCCCCGTGAGAAGCGGCCGCACGGTCACCCTGTCCGGCACGCGCGAGCTGACGACCTTCGCGTTGCGGCGGGACCGCATCATGCTGCCGGCCTGGATCTATCTGCTCGTCATTGTCGCGGTGTCCGGCGGCTACGGACTGAAAGAGGTCTACAAGACCCAGCACGGCCGGGCAAGCCTGGCCGCGAGCGTGTACCACGACAAGGCGCTGTCGTTCCTGTACGGGCAGCTGCACGGCAGCTCGCTCGGCGCCATCGCGGCCTGGCGCTACCTGATGTACGGCACTCTTGCCGCCGGGCTCATGAGCATCTTCCTGGTGATCAGGCACACCAGGGCAGACGAGGAGGCCGGCCGGCTCGAGCTGGTCGGCTCGACCGCAGTTGGCCGCCATGCACCGCTGGCATCGGCCATGCTGGTGGCGCTGACCGGCAGCCTGGCCGTCTTCGTGCTGACCTCGGCGGTGCTGGTGGTCAGCGGCCTGCCCGCCGTCGGCTCGGTCGCGTACGCGCTGGCCGAGGCAGCAGGCGGCCTGGTGTTCGCCGCCCTGGCCGCCATCGCCGCGCAGATCAGCGGAACCGCGCGCGGCGCACGCGGCCTCGCCATCACGGCGCTCGCGGTCTGCTTCCTCTTCCGCGGCGTCGGCGACTCCGGCGGCGGCCACGGGCTGAGCTGGCTGACCTGGCTGTCACCGCTCGGCTGGGCGGAGCAGGTCCGGCCGTTCACGGCCAACCGGTGGTGGGTCCTGGCGCTGCCGGCAGCAGCCATCGCGGCCGGCACCGTGGTGGCCACCGGCCTGGCGGCCTACCGCGACCAGGGCGCGGGCCTGCTGCAGCCGCGGCCGGGGCGGCCCGTAGCCGGACGTCTGCTCAGCAGCCCGGAGGGGCTTGCCTGGCGGCTGCAGCGTGGTTCGCTGGCCGGCTGGGCAGCAGGATTCCTCGCCGGCGGGCTGGCGATCGGGGTCGTGGCCGTCGGCCTCGGCCAGCTTCTGGGCTCCAGTGCCGGTGTCGACAAGGCGATCGACCGGATCGCTGAGCAGTCGGCCCTGACCAGCGCTTACCTCGCTGCGTGTACGAGCCTGATGGGGTTCGTCGCGGCTGCCTACGCGATTACGGCGGTTCTGCGGCTCCGCGCGGAGGAGACTGACGGCACCGGAGAGCCGATACTCGCCGAGCCGGTCGGCAGGCTTCGCTGGGCCGGCAGCCACCTGCTCATCGCCGCCCTCGGGACCGGAATCATGCTGGCCGCTGGCGGTCTTGGCATCGGGCTCGGGTACGGCATCGGCAGTTCGACGGCGGGAACGCAGGTGCCGCGGCTGATCGAGGCCGCACTCGCGCAGTGGCCTGCGGCACTCGCAGTGGCGGCGGTGGCTGCACTCTTCGTCGGCCTGCTGCCGCAGTGGAGCATTCCGGCCGGGTGGACGGCGTTCGCCGTCTGCGGGTTCATCGGGGTGTTCGGGCCCGCGTTCAGGCTGGCCCAGGGCGTGCTCGATATCTCGCCGTTCACGCACGTGCCGAAGCTGCCTGGCGGCACGTTTACTGCCGTGCCACTGCTCTGGCTGAGCGCGTTTTTCCTCATAGTGACTGCCGTCGGCATGGCTGGGCTGCGGTCGCGCGACATCGGCACCGGCTGACTTCGCCGGGTCAGCGCAGGTAGCCGCCGCGGAACCGGATCAGCGGCGCGCCCGCCTCCGCCACGTACGGCACCGCGAGGACGCGCGCGACCAGCAGCACGTGGTCGCCTGCGGGCACCCTCTCGGTCACCAGGCACTCGAAGGCCGCGAGGCCGCTAGCCGGGATCAGCGCTCCGGACTGCTCACCGCGCCGGTGCGGCACATTCTCCAGCAGGATCCGCGCAGCAGGTCGCCCGGCAGCGGCGAACCGGCCCGCCAGCGCGCGCTGACCGGCCTCCAGAACCGTGACCGCGAACGCGTCAGCCCGGCCGAGCACCTCGGCTGGGTAGGACTCCGCGATCAGCGACACCAGCACCAGCGGCGGGTCGGCCGACACCGGGCAGAACGCGCTCACGGTCGTTCCGATGTCGTCGCGGCCATCGGCGATCGTCAGCAGGGTGACCGCACCGGGCCAGGCAGCCAGGGCGTCGGCGAAGCCGGCTGGCTCGCCAGCGCCCGCCGACCCGGCTGCCTGCACGGAATCCTCGCCTTCCCTGGCGACGGAGGATGTCAGTCAAAACCCCAGTTGCCGGGCAGCATCAGCGGGCCGTACGGCGGCAGCCCGGCCCGTGCCGCGAGTTCCCACACCGGACCCCAGCTGTCCGGGAACAGGCTCGCGGCCGCCGCGCCGCGACTCTCGCTCGAGGCGGGCGGCCGGAGGCGGTCGAGCGGCCGCGGGCGCGGGTAGATACGCAGCGGCGCGGTGGCGGGCAGGCCGGCCCGGCGGCGGGCGATCGCGGCGGCCCGGTCGGTGCCGCCAAGCTCGTCGATAAGGCCGTGCGCGAGCGCGTCCGCGCCACTCCAGACCCGGCCTTTGGCCACCTCGTGCACCTGCTCAACCGTCATGCCGCGGCCGGTCGCGACCTTGCCGATGAAATCGGCATAGATATGGTCGAGCCAGTTGTTGACGAGCGCCCACTCGTCCTCCGTGAATGGCCTCAGCTGAGAGAACATCGCCGCGTGCGCGCCGTGGATGATCAGATCGCTGCTGACCCCGACTCGGCCGAGCGTGCCGCCGAGCACCGGCTTACCGGTGATCACCCCGATCGAGCCGGTGATCGTGCCAGGCTCAGCGACGATCTCGTCCGCCGCCATCGAGATGTAGTAGCCGCCCGATGCCGCGACGTCTCCCATCGACACGACAACCGGGGTGCCGGTGGCCCGGGCATGGACCACCTCCCGCCAGATGGTGTCGGAAGCGACTGCCGAACCGCCAGGGCTGTTGACGCGCAGCAGGATCGCGCGCACGTGCTCGTCCTTCGCCGCCGATCTGATCGCCGCGGCGATCGTGTCCGAGCCCATCGACACGCCGGACGCGAGACCCCGGCCGCTGCGGCCGAGGCGGATCGGACCAGTGGCGTAGATGAGCGCGACCGCCGGCTCGCGCGCGCCGGGCGGCTTGGTAATGGCGTCGCGGGCTCGCTCGGCGAGCACCTTGGTCCGCTGGTAGCGGCCCAGGTACAGGATGGCGGCGTCCGGGCCGGCCGTCTTGCGCGCCTCGGCGTAAACCTCGTCGCGGTAGCCGAGCCGGTCGACCAGTCCCTCGGCCAGCGCCCGGCTCGCCAGGTACGGCCCGGCGTCGATCAGTTCGGCAACCCGCTCCCTGGGCAGGCTGCGGCGTTCGGAGATCGCCTGGACGATCTGCTCGGTGACCGACTCGATCAGGCGCTGCGTTTCCTGCCTGGCAGGCTCGGAGAAGCCGGTCTCGGTGAGCTGCTCGGCCGCGCTCTTGTACTCGTGTCGCTTGGCCACCTGGAAGTCCGCGCCGAGCCGGTCAAGGGCGCCGCGGAGGAAGATCCGCTCCACCGCGATGCCGGTCAGCCCGAGGTCACCGGACGGCTGGAGCCAGATCTTCTCGAACGCGGTGGCCAGGTAGTACTGCACGTTGCCGGCGGAGAACTCACCGAATGTCTCGGCCCAGGCGACCGTCGCTTTCCCGGCTTCGGCGAAGTGGCTGACGGCCCGGCGCAGTTCCTGGGCGGCGGCGAGGCCGACGCCGCGGCCGCCGAGCCGCACGACCAGCATCGTGACCCGGTCGTCCTGGCTGGCTCTGCGCAGGCCGTCGAGCACATCGGGCAGGACGGCGCGATTTCTGGCCGAGATGGCGGAAAGCGGATCGGTCGGCCTGGTCTCCGCCAGGCCCTCGGTGAGGTCGAGTTCCAGGATCAGTGGCCCTGTGCGCTGGTGGCGGATCTTGGCGAGCGCGTCGGAAACTAGCGACTCTGGCATAGAAGACAGCCTAGATCCCGGCCCTGCGCCCGTAGCAGAGTGCATGATCTAGTCTGCGCCCTCCGGGCGGCTTCAGGATGATCGCTGAGGAGGGTGCCGTGGCTAGCCGGGACGGGAACGGCTGGGTCCGGTGCCAGCTCGGGCATCGTCACTGGGGGCGGTTCGGGGCAGCTGGACTGCTCACCTACGTGACCGGCGGACCTGTGCTGCTGCAGCACCGGGCCTGGTGGAGTCACCACGGTGGCACCTGGGGGCTACCCGGCGGCGCTCGTGACAGTCACGAGTCCGCGCTGGCGGCAGCGCTGCGCGAGGCGGCTGAGGAATGCGGCGTCCCGCCCGGAGCCGTGCGTCAGACCGGCGTGTTCACCGACGATCACGGCGGCTGGTCCTACACGACCGTGCTGGCGCAGACAGCGGCTCCGTTCGCAGCTCAGGCGGACTATGACGAGAGCGACGAGGTGGCCTGGGTGCCGGCCGCAGAGGTGGATCTGCTCCCGCTGCATCCAGGACTGTCCGCGCGCTGGCGCGAGCTGCGTGCCGAACTGTCTCCGGTGACGATCATCGTGGATGGTGCGAACGTCGTCGGCTCGCGGCCAGATGGCTGGTGGCGCGACCGGGCCGGCGCCGCTGCCCGGCTGCGGGATCAGCTGACGCCGCTGGTGACCGAGGGGATCACCGAGCTGCCGACCGGAGCGAACGGCAGTCTGGCTGGCAGCGGTCCCGGCCAGGATCTCGCACGTGGCAGAGTGGTGGGCGGCGGCGATCCCGAGCTTGCCCGGATGGACGAGGGCCGGATCCTGATGCGCTGGACGCCGGACGTCGTGCTCGTCGTCGAGGGCGCGGCGCGACTGGCAGCCGAGACGGCAGACGGCAGCAGCCCGGTGCGGACGGTTGCCGCGCCCGGCTCAGGTGACGACACGATCGCCGCACTGGCCAGCCAGACGCCGGGCCGGCGCATCGTCGTCACTGCCGACCGCGAGCTCCGAGCGCGCTGCGTCGCCGCTGGTGCCTCAGTGGCTGGTCCAGGCTGGCTGCTCGACCTGCTGTGACGGCTGGCCTCGGGCACCGACTGCAGTCTCCAGCCGGCGGCGCGTAAGCGGCAACTGTTCCGAATCATCACCTTGCCGGGGCGAAATGAGAATGATAGGGGCTGATTAGCCGCGCAAGCTCAGCTAGGAGACCTCACCTCATTGCCGCAGCAGCCGTCAGTCGAACCGCTCCGCCGGTGGGACCCGGAGCAGGTGGGCGGCTTCGTGCTGGTCGGCAGGCTCGGGGCCGGCGCGATGGGCCAGGTCTACCTGGCCCGGTCCGCGGCCGGCCGGCTGGTCGCGATCAAGACAATCAAGGCCGAGCTCGCCGAGGAGCCAGACTTCCGCAACCGCTTCGGACAGGAGGTCGCGGCAGCGCGGCGAGTGAGCGGCGCGTTCACCGCCGCCGTGGTCGCTGCGGACTCCGAGGCCGATGTCCCGTGGCTGGCGACGGTCTACGTCCCGGCTCCCTCGCTGCAGCGGCTGGTGCGCAGCTGCGGCCCGCTCGCCGTGCCCGCCGTCCGCTGGCTCGCGGCGGGCTGCGCCGAAGCGCTGGAGTCCATTCACAGCGTCGGGCTCGTGCATCGTGACCTGAAGCCGGCCAACGTGCTGGTCGCATCGGACGGCCCTCGGGTCATCGACTTCGGCGTGGCCCGCGCCGCGGAGCGGATCCAGCTGACGGTCACTCACGGGAGCATCGGCACGCCCGCGTACATGGCGCCCGAGCAGGCCAGGGACACCCGGCAGGCGACGTCGGCGAGCGACGTCTTCTCGCTGGGCGCCACGCTGCTGTTCGCGGCCACCGGTCACGCGCCGTACCAGGGCGACACGGTCATGGACGTGCTTGTGCAGCTCGCTACCGGACCGCCGGACCTCTCCGGCCTGCCGCCCGAGCTCGCCGAGGTCGTCGCTGGCTGTCTCGAGCGCGATCCGCGGAACCGGCCGACGTCCGCATCGATCCTGGCGCGGCTCGCCCCGGCGCTGGCAGGCGAGCCGGCTGCCCTGCCGCTGTCTCCCGCCGCGCTGGCCCTGATCGAGGAGTACCGGCAGATTCCCCGCGCGTCAGCTGCGCCGGACGCAGGCGCCGGCTTGCCGTTCCCGGCGCAAGCTGACGGTGCCGCCGCCCGGGTTACCACGCACGGGAACGACGCCTTCACCGACGATGCGACCGTTGGCTCGCAGCCGGTCCTGGCCGGTCCGGCCCGGCATGCGGCCGCGGCGCTCGCGGCTGCGCCGCAGCGACCAGCTTCCACCGAGCGCGGTCCTGGCAGGCGCTTGATGGTCACGGCTGCGACCATCGTCGCCGCGGTTCTGCTCGTTGCGGCTGGCTGGGTCATCAGGACTGCCGCATCGGGCAGTCCGTCGCTCGCTTCGGGCGGGTCGCCGTCCCATGGCACCAGTCAGACGCCACCGCCCGGCGGCGGCATCCCGCCGCCGCAGTCGTGGTACGAGGAGCACGGCCTCGGCCCGGTGATGGGACCGCCGGCGAGCGCACCTGGCGCGCCAGCGGGCCCCGGCATCACGGCGGTCCAGCTCAGCTCGGACGTCCCGTTCGCTGGCCTCAGCGCAGACACCGGTGCCCCGGGCTCCGACTTCGTCGTCATCGGGCTCAACTGGCCCGCGGGCAGCACGGTGACGATCACGCTCCTCGGCGTAGGTCCGTCGCCGTTTCATCCAGGAGTCGACGGCTCTGGCATGTTCAACTACGTCATCAATCAGACGCACGAGTTCTTCGCCGGCGCACTGCCAGCCGGTACGTACACCGTCCTCGTGACGGACGCACGAGGCGGGAGCGCGACGGCGCGGTTCAGAGTCAGCGCGGCTGGCTAGTCAGGTCCACCACAGATCTTCCTGGCGCGAGCACCACGCAGGGTCGGTCAGCAGGTCCAGGTCGCTGCGGGTCACGATCCCGTTCTCGATCAGGGCGCCAACGGCAACCTCATCAGACAGCCGGATGCCAGGGCGAACCATGCCGCGGTCGGCCAGCTTCCGGCGGAGTACTTTCAGATGCTCGCCCACCCGCGCGGACAGCCGGTCGCGGAATGCCGGGTCGTTATCGAAGCAGTCAAGCTCGTGATGAGCGTCGGTGACAGCGAGCGCTGCCCTGGCTATCTCCGGAGTTCGCGGCAGCGGCGTCGCCTGGGCGGGGTCGACCAGCCAGGGTCGGCACCACAGCAGCGCGACCAGGAACAGCTTGGTGTTCGGGTCGAGGTAGAACGGCAGCAGTGTCGCGTCGCCGCCGCCCGGCCGCGACGTGCCGCTGCTGACGGCGCCCGTGCTGTTCGCGCCCGTGCTGTTCGCGCCCGTGCTGTTGGAGCCTGTGCTGCTGGCCGGCACCGGTGCGGCGACGACCAGGCGCAGCGGCTGGCCTTCGTCCAGCATCGCCCGGGACCCGACCAGCGCGGTTCCGTTCCGCAGAAACCACCCCTTCGACGGCTCCGCCACTGCTGCCTCGCCGCTCTCGTCGACGCGGGGCAGCCGCACCCGGTAGCCGTCGCCCTCGGCGTACAGCGCGTGGGTGTGGCTCAGGTTCGCGACCCAGGCGCCGCCTGCCACCGCGCTGATCATCCCGGCGCGCCGGGAGAGCCCACGGCCGGCCGCGATGATCAGGTCGGCATCCGGCCCCCGGCCGAATATCAGCCGGCCACCCTCAGGGATCGCGACCACGCCGCCCGCCGGGCTGGTCACGTGTGCCCAGACCGGGGCGGAGTCGAGCGCCATCTGCGTCCTGCCTGCCGTTCGTGCTAGCACTGTCTCGGCGAGCGCCGCCCGCGCAGCGCAAGCCCCGGTGGTCCCTGGCCGACCGCTCACCGGGCTGGCCCGCGGGCCGGCTGATGCCTGACCGGCCAGAACCGCGGCGGGTGCACAGTCGGCGAGATGGGCATCTGCGTTAGCGCGGAGTTTAGGGTGCGGTCGGCCCGGGCGCATCCACGAGTTCGGGGATGGTGCAACTTATCTGCCTAAGGGTTGACTTCCGGTAACCAGAGTGGGGCGCGTCCGTAACTGGCTAGCTCCTTGCTGCCGCGCAGCTGTCGGCCGCAAACAAGGCAGTGCCGGGAGTTTGGGGGGGACCTGTCTTGTGCAGGTCTCGCCGGCCGTCATGCCGGCCAGCGGACTCGTTCCGGTGCCGCGTGCGGAACCGGCGGGTCTCAGCAGCCGCGCCCCGCTCTGGCGAGCACCCGCCCTGGCTAGCACCGTCCGGCTGGGCAGTCCGGGACATCCGGCCTGTCGGGGAGGGCACGGCCGGTGCGCCTGCCGGGCTGGCGCCGTCCGCTCGGGCCGACGGCCGGCCCGGGCGGGCGCCAGCCCTGGCCTCTGCGCAGCGCCGCGCTTTTGAGCCCGTCTGGCTCAGCGTTTGGCCTTCCTGCGCAGGCGGTTACGGCACGATGAGCGAGTGCGCGTCGTCGTTCTTTCTGATACCCATGCGCCCCGGTTCTGGAAGTCTTGCCCGCCGGCTGTCGCACCGTGGCTGCGCGGCGCTGATGTGATCCTGCACGCCGGTGATGTGTGCACCGCGAACGTCCTCGACGAGCTGGCCGCCTACGCGCCGGTGCATGTGGTACTTGGCAACAACGACCATCAGGACGTGGGCGCGTGGGGAGCGCAGCCCACACTCGCGCTCGACCTCTGGGGTCTGCGGGTCGCGATGATCCACGACAGCGGGCCTGCCAGCGGGCGGCTGCGGCGGATGCGCGCCGCGTTCCCGTCAGCGGAACTGGTCGTCTTCGGTCACTCGCATATCCCGCTCGACCAGTCGGAGCCTGGCCTGCGGATCTTTAATCCTGGCTCACCAACGGACCGGCGGCGTCAGCCGCACCGGACGCTCGGCGTCCTGGAGATCGCCGACGGCAGTCTGGCGGAGGCGAGGATCGTCGACCTGGACTAACCGGCAGGTTTCGCAGGACCAGCCTGGATGCCCCTTGACCGTGCCGGCTGCCGACCATATCGTTTCTCGATAATATCGACTATCGATATGCGCGCCTCCGGCCGAGCCGCGCTCGCCAGGCTGGGAGTGTTAGCGATGGCGACACTGCGTCACATCATCATCTACCTCGCGCTGGCTGGCGCCGCGGCCTACTTCTTCGTGGTGCCGTTCGTCGCCGGGGTCTGGCGCGGATACCACGGAACCGTCGCAGCTCCCGACGCCCGCGACGACCCCCGCGCGCCGGGGGCGCCGATGCGCCTCCTGCGCTGGATCACCGGTCTGTACGGTCGCTTCCTGCTGCTCTATCTCGTTGCGGCTGCCATCAGCCTGACGTACGGCTACCTGGGCGGCAGTCAGCCTGGAGAGGTCTGCGTCAACGCTGGCAGCGGAGTTGGCGGCAGCAGGGTAGTCGGCGCCGGGTACGGCACGGCGGCACGGCACGGTGCTGCACTGAGCGAGACAACGTCCGTTCAGGCATGCGCGCTGCATCCAGGCGCCGTGCAGTGGCTCCTTTTCCTGCTCACGAAGCTCCCAGCGGTCACGCTCTGGGCGTGCGTGCTGCTGCTGACCTTGCGGCTGATCCGCCAGGCGGCGCGTACCGGGCCATTCACCGTGCAGGCCGCGGCCACGATGCTGCTTCTTGGCTGGGTCGTGGTTGCTGGCAGCATGATCGTCGGCGCGCTGAATGCGCTCGGATCGGACGTGCTGACTCACATGCTGGTGACGTTTGACCCGTACAACGCGAGCTCCATCGTGTTCGACGTGGTGGTGACGGCTCCGGTCAGGGCGCTGGTGCCAGTGCCGGCACTGGTCGGCGCGGCACTGCTGACCTTCAGTCACATCATTCGGGTCGGTGCGGCGATGGATGAGGAAATCAGGGCCACGGTCTGATGGCGCGGACCGCCCGGGCCCGTGCGCCGGATGCGCGTCCCTTTGCCGGCCAGCCGCCCGAGCCTTCCCAGGACAGCCCGGAGCAAGAGAACAAAGTCAGTGCCAGCATCACGATCCGCCTGGACGAGATACTGGCCGAGCGAGGGATGACGCTGACCGAGCTGTCCGAGCGGGTCGGCATCACGGTGGTGAACCTGTCCGTGCTGAAGAACGGCCGGGCCAGGGCGATCAGGTTCAGCACGCTGGCGGCCCTGTGCGCCGAGCTTGGCTGCCAGCCTGGTGACCTGCTCAGCTGCCAGCCCGATAGATCCGGCGCCTAAAGCCCGGTCGGTTCGGGCGGCTTCGGGCGGTTGCTAGTCCCGGCTGGCCGCGCCGACTGCTCAGGCGCGAGCCAGATCACGCCGAGCGGCGGAATGCTGAGCCGCGCGGATGCCGGGAGCCCGTGCCACGGATCGGTGTCCGCCTCGACCCGGCCATAGTTGCCGACACCGCTGCCGCCGTACGCGTCGGCGTCCGTGTTGATCAGCTCTGTCCAGGTACCCGCCGAGGGCAGGCCGATCCGGTAGTCGAGGTGCGGCATCGCGGCGAAGTTGCACACGCAGGCGAGCACGCTGCCGTCCGAGCCGAAGCGCAGGAACGACATCACGTTCCCGGTGAAGTCGCTGGCGTCGATCCACCTGAAGCCGTCCGGGGAGCTGTCCTGCTGCCACAGCGCCGGATGCGCGAGGTAGGCCTGGTTCAGATCGCGCACGAGCCGCTGCACACCCGCGTGCCGCGGGTAGTCGAGTACGTACCACTCCAGTCCGGCCTGCTCGGACCACTCGTTACCCTGGGCGAACTCCGAGCCCATGAACAGCAGTTGCTTGCCCGGGTGCGCCCACATGAAGGCAAGCAGGCCGCGCAGCCCGGCGAACTGGCGCCACTCGTCCCCGGCCATCTTCCGCAGCAGCGATCCCTTGCCGTGCACGACCTCGTCGTGCGAGAGCGGCAGGATGTAGTTCTCCGAGTAGGCGTAGATCATGGAGAACGTCATCTCGTCGTGGTGGTAGCTGCGGTGGATCGGATCGCGGCTGAGGTAGCTCAGCGTGTCGTGCATCCAGCCCATGTTCCACTTGAGCCCGAAGCCAAGTCCGCCCAGGTAAACGGGCCTGGTCACGCCCGGCCACGCGGTGGACTCCTCGGCGATCATCGTGATGCCCGGCACGCGCTTGTAGCAGGTCGCGTTGACCTCCCGCAGGAACGAGACCGCGTCCAGGTTCTCCCGGCCGCCGAGGGAGTTCGGCGTCCACTCGCCTGCCTTGCGCGAGTAGTCGAGGTACAGCATCGAGGCCACCGCGTCCACCCGGAGGCCGTCGGCGTGGAACTCCTCCAGCCAGTAGATGGCGTTCGCGACGAGGAAGTTGCGCACCTCGGGCCGGCCGTAGTCGAAGATGAGCGTGCCCCAGTCCGGATGCTGGCCGCGCCTGGGATCCGAGTGCTCGTAGAGCGGCGTGCCGTCGAACTGCGCCAGCGCCCAGCTGTCCCGCGGGAAGTGTGCAGGCACCCAGTCCAGGAAGACCCCGATGCCAGCCTGGTGCAGGCTGTCCACGAGGTAGCGGAACTCGTCCGGTGTGCCAAACCGGGAGGTCGGCGCGTAGTACGAGGTGACCTGGTAGCCCCAGGAGCCGCCGAACGGATGCTCGGCCACCGGCAGGAACTCCACGTGCGTGAAGCCCATCTCGGTGACGTAGCTGGTCAGTTCCCTGGCCAGGTCCGTGTAGCTGAGGCCGCGCCGCCAGGAGCCGAGGTGGACCTCGTAGATGCTCGTCGGGTTCGTCAGCACATCGCGGTCAGCGCGTTCCCTGGTCCAGCGCTGGTCGCCCCACTGGTAGTGCGATTCGGTGACGCGGGAAGCAGTGGCCGGCGGCTGCTCAGCCCAGCCTGCCATCGGATCGGCCTTGTTGCGCCACTGCCCGTCCGGCCCGCAGATGTCGTACTTGTAGGCGGCTCCCGCACCCACGCCCGGAATCAGCAGCTCCCACACGCCAGACCGGCCGAGCGACCGCATCGGGTAGGCACGGCCGTCCCAGTGGTTGAAGTCGCCGATTACCCGGACGCCGCGGGCGTTCGGCGCCCACACCGCAAACGACGTGCCGCCGGCCTCAGGCCGAACCCGGGCGCCGAGTACCCGCCACAGCTCCTCGTGCCGGCCTTCGCTGATCAGGTGCAGATCCATGTCGCCGAGCGTCGGCAGATGCCGGTACGGATCATCGGAGATGGTTTCTGGCAAGCCGGGATAGGTGACCGCAAGCCGGTAGTCAGGGACCGAGGTTCCCGGCACGGTGACCGAGAACACGCCCTGGTGGACGTGCCGCATCGGTGCCCTGCTGCCGCCCGGCAGCACCACGGTCACGGACTCGGCCAGCGGCCGGAGCGCGCGGATCGTCACGCCGTCGGGACCGGGATGCCCGCCGAGAATGCTGTGCGGATCGTGAAAGGTGCCGGCCACCAGCGCTTCGATCTGGGCCAGGCTGACCTGGTCCGTGGTGTGGACACCGGCGGTCATGCCGCCGCCACGTAGCTGAGCGGGATCTCCAGCCAGGACGGCCGGTGCCGGTATTCGTAGATCACTTCGTACACCGCCTTCTCAAGCGTTAGCGCACGCAGCAGTGTGCCGTGCACGTCGGGGTCCGTTCCGCCCGCGGCCGCGTAACCGGCGCAGAACGCGTCCTGACACTGTCGTACCCAGCTATCTGCGACCGCGGTGACGGCCTGTGCCGCGTGGTGCCCGATCAGCTGATGCCGGGCCGCATAGTCAAACGAGCGCAGCATTCCGGCCACGTCCCGCAGCGCCGGCGCCGGCGCGCGACGCACCGCGAGCGGCACCGCAGGCTCGCCCTCGAAATCCAGCGCGACCCAGCCCTGCGCGGCCTCAAGCACCTGGCCGAGATGGTAGTCACCGTGGATTCGCTGCAGCCGGACAGGCTCGCGGATCTGCGCGACGGCGTCGTAGGCCGACCGGATGCGCGCCTCGTACGCTGTCAGCTCCGGCACAATCACGATGGCATCGGACAGCTTCCGGTGCAGCTCATCCGACAGCTCGGCCAGGTCGCTCGGGGTCATCTCGCGGCTGCCGAAAGCCCTCGCCATGTCCGCGTGCAGCTCAGCGGTAGCCTCGCCGAGCTGACGGGCCTCGGCCGTGAACGGCAGGGCGCCGGTGCCATTGTCGCCGGTCGCGCTCTGGCCGCTGCCGGGGACTCGCTCGGTGAGGTATTCCTCGCCGTAGGCGCCGTGCCGGGCATACAGCCGCTGCAGGCTTGCGAGCGCCATAGTCCAGCCCTCGCTGGCCCCGGCAAGGAACTGCGAGAGCACGGCCAGCAGCACCGACTCGCCGTCCAGATCGGTCTCGATCCAGCCGTAGGGCGCCGCGACCCGCGCCGAGCCGAGCCGGGCCAGCGCGTCGGCCACCTCGAGGTCCGGGTTGGCGCCAGGGAACAGCCGACGCAGCACCTTCAGGATGGCAATATCGCCATATACCAGGCTGGTGTTACTCTGCTCGGCGCCGAGCAGCCGCCCGCGACCGGATGCACTCTCGGTCTCGTAGCGCGACTGCGGTGGCGCGGCCGGCTCGCGCACGAACCGCACGTGCTCCACCAGTCGCTGCTCGCTGATCGCGTGCAGCAGCACTTCGGTCAGTTCCGGATCATGCAGCGCGTCGTAGCAGGCCACACCGTCCTCGTGCCCGATCAGTGCGCCGGCCAGTTCGGGCGGCAGGTCGCGCCGGTAGCCGACTAGTACCTGGAACCTGGCCGGGCCGCTGCGCAGCGTCGTCTCCACGACGAGGTGCCGCAGCGCGGGATCACCTGCCTGCAGGGTGACGTCTGAGATCACCGCGAGGTCAGACAGCTCTGCGCCGCGGCCGGGGAACCAGCGCTGGTGCGGCAGCCAGGTGGCGAGCTTGGTCAGCAGCCCGGCCGTGACGCCGCCGCCAGACGTGCCGTCAGGCCCGGCCGCGCGCATTCGTGCGGTGCTGTCGAACACGGTCACGTACTGCCCATGACTGCACCCGTTTACTCAGGAACGGCCCGGCTCAGCGCTAGCGAAGCTGGTACTCGCCGGGCGAGCCGCCGTTAGCCTAGCAACAGGTCATAAAGCGCCGCAGGCGGCGAGAATCTTGTGATCATGGAGTGCTCATGGGCGGCGAATTCACAGCGGATGCCAGCACGATCGACATTTCCGATGCAGGTCCGACGATCGTCGCGGCCGTGAGCCTGCCTGGCTGCGACCCAGTCCGCGCGCTCGCGGCGTTTACCGATCCGGCAGTTCTCGTCCGCTGGTGGCGCGGCGAACTCACCGCAGACCTGGTGCCGGGCGGGCAGTACAGCGTGGGCTTTCCCGCCGTCCCGGCGCGGCTGGCCGGCCAGGTGCTGAGCTACGAGCCAGGCGAGTTGCTGGAGTTCAGCTGGGCGTGGGAAGGCGAGGAAGAGCCGCCGAGCACGGTGCGGATCACGGTCCAGCCCGACGGCAACCAGGCCGTACTGAGGATCGAGCACGGCCCCCACCAAGACGACGAACCCGGCCGAACCGCTCATCAGCTGCACTGGGAAGGCTGGGAGCACTTCCTGCCCCGGCTGCCAGCCGCCGTGATGGGCTCATAGCTGCTTCATGGTTGGACGTTCACTCGGCCTATGGCACCAGTAAGCGTCCAACCATCAAGATCGTTAAGGCCCGTGCGTTAAGGGCCGTGCGTTAAGGGCCGTGCGTTAGGGCCCGTGCGTTAGGGCCCGTAGTTGGCCGGCGGCTTGAGCATGAACCAGTAGAAGCCGTAGCCGGGCAGCGTCAGCAGGTAGCTCAGCTCGCCGATAGGCGGGAACGCGACGCCGCCCATCGTCTCCACCGGGGCAGAGCCAGCGAACCGGCTCAGGTCCAGTTCGACCGGCTGCGGATACCGCGACAGGTTGTTCACGCACAGCATCCGGTCGGCCCGGCCGCCGCCGCCGCCTCCGTTATCCGCGCCGTCGGTGCCGGTTCCCCCGGTCCGGTACTCGCGGACGAACGCCAGCACGCTCGGGTTGGACGAGTTCAGCTCGTGGTACTCGCCAAGCGCGAACACCGGGTGCCGCTTGCGGATGTCGATCATCCGGCGGGTCCAGCTCAGCAGCGAACCCGGGCTGCGCTCCTGGGCCTCTACGTTCAGCCCCTGATACCCGTAGATCGGGTCCATGATCAGCGGCAGGTATAGCCGTGCCGGGTCGCAGCGGGAAAACCCCGCGTTGCGGTCTGGCGTCCACTGCATCGGGGTGCGGACGCCGTCGCGGTCGCCGAGCCAGATGTTGTCGCCCATGCCGATCTCGTCGCCGTAATAGATCACCGGCGAGCCGGGCAGCGACAGCAGCAGCGCGGTGAACAGTTCGAGCTGATCCCGGTCGTTGTCGAGCAGCGGCGCGAGACGGCGCCGGATGCCGATGTTGGCCTTCATCCGCGGGTCGCGCGCGTACTCCGCCCACATGTAGTCACGCTCGTCGTCGGTGACCATCTCGAGCGTCAGCTCGTCGTGGTTACGCAGGAAGATGCCCCACTGGCAGCCGGACGGTATCTGCGGCGTCTGCGCCAGGATCTCTGAGATCGGGTAGCGCTGCTCCCGCCGGACGGCCATGAAGATGCGCGGCATGAGCGGGAAGTGGAACGCCATGTGGCACTCGTCGCCGCCGACGCTCGGGTCGCCGAAGTACTCGACGACGTCAGCCGGCCACTGGTTCGCCTCGGCCAGCAGCACCCGGTCCGGGTAGAGCCGGTCGATCTCTGCCCGCACCCGCTTCAGGTACTCGTGCGTCTCCTTGAGGTTCTCGCAGTTTGTGCCCTCCCGCTCGTACAGGTAGGGCACGGCGTCCAGCCGGAAGCCGTCGATGCCGAGGTCGAGCCAGAACCGCAGGACCTCCAGCATTGAGTCCTGCACCAGCGGGTTCTCGTAGTTGAGGTCGGGCTGATGGGTGAAGAACCGGTGCCAGTAGTACTGACCGCGTACCTGGTCGTAGGTCCAGTTGGAGGGCTCGGTGTCGACGAAGATGACGCGCGCGTCGGCGTACTTGTCGTCGGTGTCTGACCAGACATAGAAGTCGCCATACGGCCCGTCCGGGTCGGACCGCGACGCCTGGAACCACGGATGCTGATCGCTGGTGTGGTTCATGACCAGGTCGGCGATGATGCGGATGCCGCGCTCGTGCGCCTTCTCGACCAGTTCGACGAAGTCGCCGATGGTGCCGAACTCCGGCAGGATCGCGGTGAAGTCCGCGATATCGTAGCCGCCGTCCTTCAGCGGCGAGGCGTATATCGGCAGCAGCCAGATGCAGTCGATCCCGAGCCATGCCAGGTAGTCGAGCTTCTCGATGAGCCCGCGGATGTCGCCGGTGCCGTCCTGGTTGGAGTCGCTGAAGCCGCGGACCAGCACCTCGTAGAACACGGCGCGCTTGTACCACGTCGGATCGCCGGGGGTCTCGAAGGAGAACGAGTCAGTGACCGGCTCATTGGAGGTTACCCTGAACTGCTGCGGGTCAGGATCGGCCATCGCGCCCTGCCCGCTCGCGTGCCCGGTCTGCTCCACGCCCGCTCTCCCGCTCGTGCTCGATTCCGGTGGCGGACTACCGCGTTACCGGCCCACCACGTTTCCTTACCTAACAAGAATGCAGCCGACGGCCGCGTTCACCAAAGCTTGACTAGACCACGGTGAGGATGTGGGCCGGCGTGACGGCGGGGTCGAGCCGCACGTAGTTAGCCGGGCCCCAGCCAAATTCCTGCCCAGTCAGCTCGTCGGCGACCCGGAATCCCGCGCCCGCGTCCAGTCCGAGCGCCGCGCTGTCGAGCCAGACAGTAGCTTCGCGCGGCCGACTGGGGTCTAGGTTTACCACGACCAGAACGATGTCAGGCGCACCGGGAAAGAATGCGCTGGTGCGCTTTGAAAAACAGAGGATCTCCGGCTGGTCGCTGTAGTGGAAGCGCAGATTCCGGAGCCAGTGCAGCGCTGGATGCGCGCGCCGGATGGCGTTGAGCTTGGTCAGGAGCGGGGCGAGCGTCTGACCGCTGCGCGCTGCCGCATCCCAGTCCCGCGGCCGGTAGGCGTATTTCTCCGAGTCCAGGTATTCCTCGCTCCCCGGCACGAGCGGAATGTTCTCGCCGAGCTCGTAACCGGAGTACACGCCATAAGAGGGCGACAGCATCGCAGCCAGCACCGCGCGAACCGCGAATGCGGTCAGCCCTGCGTGCTGAAGGTACTGGCAGAGGATGTCCGGCGTGTTCACGAAGAAATTCGGCCGCATGTACGCGGCGGCAGGACCGGCCAGTTCCTGGCAGTACTCCGTCAGTTCAGCTGCGCTATTACGCCACGTGAAATAGGTGTACGACTGATGAAAGCCGATGGCGGCCAGCGTGTGCATCATCGCCGGCCTGGTGAATGCCTCGGCCAGGAACAGCACATCGGGATCCGTCGCGGCGATGTCGGCGAGCAGCCGCTGCCAGAACGGCAGCGGCTTGGTGTGCGGGTTGTCCACCCGGAAGATCCTCACGCCGTGGCTCATCCAGTGCCGGACGAGCCCGTTCATCTCCGCGTAGACCTTCTCTGGCTCGTTGTCGAAGTTGAGCGGGAAGATGTCCTGGTACTTCTTCGGCGGGTTCTCGGCGTACGCGATCGAGCCGTCGGCCCTGGTGGTGAACCACTCCGGATGTGCGCTCACCCACGGGTGGTCGGGCGAGGCCTGCAGGGCCAGGTCCATCGCGACCTCAAGACCGAGACCCCGCGCGCGCTCCACAAAGGCATCGAAGTCGTCAAGTGTGCCAAGGTCCGGATGAATAACGTCATGGCCGCCCTCGGCTGACCCGATCGCCCACGGCGACCCGGGGTCGCCGGTCTCGGCGGTCAGCGAGTTGTTCCTGCCCTTGCGCGCGGTGACGCCGATGGGGTGCACCGGGGGCACGTATACCACGTCGAAGCCCATGTCCGCGACCGCGTCAAGGCGCTTCGCGGCCGTCCGCAGTGTGCCGGACTCAGGCCGGCGGGAGCGCGTCGGGTCGAGCAGCGCGCCCTCCGACCGCGGGAAGAATTCATACCAGGAGCTGAACAGGGCCCGCTGCCGGTGGACGATGAGCGGAAAGCTTTCCGTTTTCGTGAGCAGGTCCCGGAGCGGGAACAGGGTTAGCGCGGCGTGCACCTGGGCTCCAGTAGCCGCGGCAAGGCGCTGCAATGGCGGCAGCGCGGGGTTGCGGAGCTGGCGGGCCGCCGCGGTCAGGGCGGTTCGTGCCGCCCTGGCCTGCTGTGCATCGTCCGGCGGCACTGCCTTGCCCACCCTGACCTGGGCGGCCGCGCGATCGAGCAGCAGCGCCCCCTCGGCCAGCATCAGCTCGGTGTCCTGCCCGATCGGCACCTTGATTGCCGCATCGTGCCGCCAGCGCGCGATGGGGTCGCCCCATGCTTCCACGTGGAAGTGCCACAGGCCCTCGGAGGTGGGCGCTATCTCGGCGCCGTAGCGGTCGGTGCCCTCGGCCAGCTCGCGCATGAGCGCGATCGGCTGCGGCACGCCGCCAGGGTCGGTGAGAACCACGCCGGCCCCGAGCCTCTCGTGACCTTCGCGGAACACCGTGGCGCTGACCAGGAAGCTCTCGCCAGGTACGGCCTTGGCCGGCGAGACTGGCTCCGGCCCGGGGCCAGGCACCCGGACCACCGGCTGAACGTCGAGTATGGGGATCCTGCCGATCACGGTTGAAAGCTACCCATTGCAGCGCGACTGACGCCGGGCCGGGTGGGCGTATCCAGGGCCGGGGATCGTGTGTCAGCGCCCAGACATTAGGGTCGCTGTGCGTGAGAGCAATCCGCCGCTTCACTATTCAGCCGATGCTGCCAGCGCCGCTCGCGCCGCTGCGCTCGCTGATGATGAACCTCCGCTGGTCCTGGCATATTCAGACGCGCGACCTGTTCGCCGCCATCGACCCGGCAAGCCAGGCACTGGCCGAGGAAGACCCGGTTGCGCTACTCGGGCAGGTGCCGCAGGACCGGCTGGCCATGCTCGCGGCCGATCCTGTCTTCCTGCAGCGGCTCGCAGCCTCCGGCGCGGACCTGAGCGCCTATCTGACCGAGCCGCGCTGGTACCAGGAGGAGCCGGGCGGATTGCCGCGAGGTATCGCTTACTTCTCGCCCGAGTACGGCATCACGGCGGCGCTGCCGCAGTACTCCGGCGGTCTCGGCATCCTGGCCGGTGATCACCTCAAGGCCTCGAGCGACCTGGGCGTGCCGCTGGTCGGGGTTGGGCTGCTGTACCGGCACGGCTACTTCACTCAGTCCCTGTCGCTGGAGGGCTGGCAGACAGAGCGCTACCCGGCGTCCGATCCGAACGGTCTGCCGCTGCTGCTGCTCCGTGACGCCAGCGGCGCCGCCGTCCGGGTCTCGGTCACGCTGGCTGACCGCGCGACGCTTGCCGCGCAGATCTGGGTCGCGCAGGTTGGCCGCGTGCCGCTGTTGCTGCTGGATTCCTACGTGGAGGAGAACCCGCCGGAGCTGCGCGAGATCACCGACAGGCTCTACGGCGGCGGCAGCGACCACCGGTTGCGGCAGGAGCTTCTGCTCGGTATCGGCGGCGTCCGTGCAGTGCGGGCCTACTGCGCCATCACCGGGCATCCCGAGCCGGAGGTCTTCCACACCAACGAGGGCCACGCGGGCTTCCTCGGGCTCGAGCGCATCCGGGAGTACCTGGCGCGCGGGCTCGGCTTCGACGCGGCGCTTGAGCTGTGCCGGGCTGGCACGGTGTTCACGACGCACACTCCGGTGCCGGC
>Ga0335075_10004428_pt1 | contig 21984 bp, 18 predicted proteins | sample Lox_Sample_24_FD_206723 | JGI IMG/M metagenome (GOLD analysis project Ga0335075, IMG submission 206723) | Soil microbial communities from Loxahatchee National Wildlife Refuge, Florida, United States - Lox_Sample_2.4 | ecosystem: Environmental > Terrestrial > Soil > Wetlands | place: USA...
GTCCGCGTCGCCACCCCCGAGGACCCGGCCTCGGCGCGGCTGGGGGAGAGCTTCTACTCCTTCTGGCCGCGCACCGTCTCCGGCAGCCTGCGCTCGGCCTGGCATCTGGAGGGCGTGCGCCTGGGGCGCATGGGTCGTTCGGTGTTCTCGCCGCGCAACGACATCCTCGGCGCGTGGGCGATGACCGTCGTGCTCTTCGGCGTGCTGGCCGTCATCTTCGGCCCGGTCGTTCTTCCCTTTCTGCTGCTGCAGGCGGTCATCGGCTTCTCGCTGCTGGAGGTCGTCAACTACCTCGAGCACTACGGCCTGTTGCGCCGGCGCCGCGAGGACGGGCGCTACGAGCGCACCCGCCCCGAGCACTCCTGGAACAACAACAACGTCGCCTCCAACGTGCTCCTTTACCACCTGCAGCGCCACTCCGACCACCACGCCAACCCTCTGCGCCGCTACCAGGCGCTGCGCCACTTCGACGAGGCGCCCCAACTTCCCACGGGCTACGCGGGCATGATCGTGCTGGCCATGATCCCCCCCTTGTGGCGGCAGGTGATGGACCCGCGGCTGCTGGCCCACTACGGGGGCGACGTCACGCGCACCAACATCGCCCCACGCCGGCGTCAGCGCATCCTGGCCCGGTACGGAGCGGCGTGAGCGTCGTCGCCCCCACACCCACGCCCTACGCCGTGGCCGCGCGCGAGCTGCTGCGCGACACGCTGTTCGACGGGGCGCGGCGCGAGCTCGAGCACCGCGGCTGGAACGAGGTCACGATGGCCGACGTCGCCGCCGCCGCCGGGGTCAGCCGTCAGACGCTGTACAACGAGTTCGGCTCGCGCGATGACTTCGCCCAGGCGTTCGTGCTGCGCGAGGCCGTCCGCTTCGTGGGCGAGATCGAAGGCGCCCTGGACACCCACATCGACGATCCCCAGGCCGCGCTGACCGCCGCGTTCGGGCTGTTCCTCACGGCTGCCGCCGAGGATCCGCTGATCCGCGCCGCGATCGGCGGGCAGGGGGAGATGCTCCCCTTTGTCACCACCCAGGGTCAGCCGCTCGTGCAGGGCGCCGCCGAGCGGCTGTGCGAGGCGATCCTCGCGCGCTGGCCGCAGGCCTCTCAGCACGACGCCGCGCTCTTAGCCGAGTGCCTCGTGCGGCTGGCGATCTCCTACGCGACGCTGCCGGTTGGGTCCGCGGGTATGACCGCCTCCTCGGTCGCCGAGCTGCTCGGGCCCTTCATCGAGCGGGCGCTCGGGGGCTGATCCGGCGCACCCCGGGCATTTCACGGCGCAACACGGCGCAACCCGGCATATCACGGCGCCCCACCGCGCATCACGCGCACACCCGACGCACCCCATTCCCCTGAACGGAGTGGGCCGAGGCTCAAGAATGCACGTCGGCGCGCCGACATGCCCGACCATGAACAACTTACGTCGCGCCTCCACTCTCGCCGACGCTCCGTCTCGGCACCTCTCTCTGTCCATCCGCTCTCTGCCCGCTCGCTTGGCCGGCGGCGCCTCGCTGCTGACCGCGCTGTCGCTGGCCCTGCCGGGCGGGGCGTTGGCCACGACCCCCCCGACTGAAAGCGCGACGTTTACTCCGACCGGCGCCGAGCAGACGTTCACCGTGCCGGCCGGGGTCACGAGCGTACACGTGCAGGCGATCGGCGCGGCCGGTCACACGGGCGCGACGAACGACGATCCGAATGAGACCGGCGCGCCCGGCGGGGTCGGCGCCGACGTCACGGGCGTGCTGCCGGTGACGCCCGGGGAGACCCTGTACGTGGAGGTAGCCGGCGACGGCCTGGGCGGCGGTGGCGCTCCCGGTATCGGCGGCGGCGAAGGCGGCGGCGCATCCGACGTGCGCACCGTGTCCTCAACCCTGCCCGAATCGCTCGAATCCCGCTTGCTGGTTGCAGCGGGTGGGGGCGGTGGAGGTGGCGCCTGGGACCTGGGCAGTGGCGGCGCCGGCGGTAATGCAGGCACTGATGGGGCCACTGGTGAGGACGGGCGTTTCGAGGAGGGCAGCACAGGCGGCGCCGGCGGCGCCGGGACGCTGACAGGGGGTGGGGCGGGCAGCACTCTGTGCGCGGGTTCGAACGGCTGGTGGGGGACAGCCGGGGCGCTCGGGCTCGGCGGCGCCGGTGGCGCGGGTGTAGAGATTGAAACAGGCGGTGGCGGTGGTGGCGGCGGTTACTGGGGCGGCGGTGGAGGCGAAGGCGCGTGCCCTCTCAACCCATTCGCCGGCGGCGGTGGCGGAGGCGGCTCGAGCTACGCGGTCGAAGACGCCAAAGCCGTGACGGTGGGATTGGCGTCGGCCTCGACCGAGCCATCGGTGACGATCTCCTATGAGACCCCCGCGACGGCGACGCCGAACACGGACGCCGTCTCTTTCCCGGGCATTCAGCCTCAGGGCACGGTCAGCGCGCCGCAGACGATCACACTCGCCAACTCCGGCGGGACTCCGCTCGAGCTCGCTTCGGCGACGCTCGTCGGCTCGACGCCTGCCTTGGAAACCGACCATCCCGAAGACTTCCTGGTCGACTCCTCCGGCTGCCTGGGCAAGGTCCCGTTCGAATCGAGCTGTCAGGTGACGGTTCGGTTCGATCCGCAGGGACCGGGCGCCAGCACCGCGACGCTGCAGATCGCCGGGAACATGGGCGCCGGTCCCACCACTGTCGCTTTGAGCGGTACCGGCGGCGCATTGCCCGCCGACGAAGCCGGCGTCAGCGGCCATGAAGGAGTCGCTGGCTCGGCCGGCCAACGGGGCGAACGCGGTCCCCAGGGCCAACGTGGCCCCCAGGGATACCCGGCGGTGTACGAATGTCATCCGCGCCAGGGCGACGGCCGCTTTCAGGTCGCCTGCTACGTGCGCATCCTCTCGGGCGGTGGGTCCGGCGTCACGACCGGTACGCAGTCGCTTGCCAAGCTGACGCTGCGCCGCGACGGGCATGTGTACGCGCGGGGCTTCGCCGGCTCCAGGCATGGTCACGAACTGCTGATGTGGGCCACGCGTCGCGTCGCCCCCGGACGCTACAAGCTCGTGCTCGCCTCCGGCCACACGCTGGCCGCGAAGTGGGTGATCGTCGGGTAGCGCGATCGCGCCATCCGGACGGGCGCTGCGCCGAAAGCGCCCGTCCGGCGTGATCGTTGGCGGCCCCGTCCGGGGGCGAGCTCGGCGCCGTGGGACGGTTACGGACCGGTCGCAGGCGCTTACAGACATTCTCGTCCGGGGGCGTAGGGTTGTGGATGTGCCCACCCCGCGCCGCCCGCACACCGATGAGATCCTGCTCGGCGACAACCTCGAGCTGCTGTCGGCATTCGCCGACGAGTCCTTTCAGCTGATCTACATCGACCCGCCGTTCAACACCGGCCGACGCCAGACACGCAGGACACTTCAGACCGAGGCCGTCGGTCGTGTGACCGTAACGGAGGGGTTGGATGAGGTCGGGGCCGAAGGGGAGGTCGGCGATGCGTGTGCCGCCGGCGGGGACGGCGAAGCGTGTGCCTGCGGCGGGGACGGCGATCGCACCGGCTACCAGGGTCGCCGCTATCGAACACGTTTGCTCGCGGAGTCCTCCTATCGCGACTCCTTCGATGACTACCTGGCGTTCTTGGAGCCACGCCTGCGGGAGGCTCATCGTCTGCTCGCGCCCGAGGGCACTCTGTACGTGCACCTGGACTACCGCGAGGCCCACTACTGCAAGCTGCTGCTCGATGAGATCTTCGGGCGTGATTGCTTTTTGAACGAGATCGTGTGGGCGTACGACTACGGCGCGCGCGCGAAGCGCCGCTGGCCGGCCAAGCACGACACGATCCTTGTCTACGTGCGCGATCCGGCGCGCTACCACTTCGACTCCGAGGAGGTCGACCGCGAGCCCTACATGGCGCCGGGCCTCGTCACCGCCGAGAAGGCCGCGCGGGGCAAGCTGCCGACCGACGTGTGGTGGCACACGATCGTGCCGACCAACGGGCGCGAGAAGACGGGGTATCCGACGCAGAAGCCGCTCGGCATCGCCCGGCGCATGGTCGCGGCCTCGACCCGCCCCGGCGACTGGTGCCTGGACTTCTTCGCGGGCTCGGGCACACTCGGCGCCGCCGCCGCAGAGCTCGGGCGCCGCTACGTTTTGATCGACTCCAACCCCGAGGCGGTGCGCGTGATGCGCGCGCGGTTGGAAGTGGGCGGCGCTCAGGGGGCTCAGGGGGCTCAGGTGGCTCAGGTGGCTCAGGGGGTTGTAAGGGCTCAAGGGGCTGTAAAAGAGATGTAGGAAATATGTAAAGGAGAGGGGGATGGTATATATTTTTTCAAGTTTGATAACTATAGTATATATGGCTGAGCATTGGGAGATTGGGACACCGAAGGCTCGGGGGCGCAAACTCTGAGAGTCTGTGCGGCGTGTACCACGTCGAGCTGCGCAAGTTCCCGAACTCCGCGTGCGCGTTCAACCTGACCGAGGCCGAGCTGCGCGCGATCGCCGAGCCGTGGTCCCAGGACCGCTGGGTAGAAGTCGGCGAACGCAAGTGGAGCCCGTTCGAGGCGCGGCTGACCGTGCTCGAGGGGCCACACCTGGATGTCGGCGATCTGGCGATGGGCCGCGGCTGGGGCAATGCCCAGCATCATGGCGAGGACGTGACCGAGCGCGTGCTCGCGCGGGCGCGGGCGGGGTGGGATGCGGTCGTCGCGCCTGTGGACGCCGGCGCGCGGTTGCAGAGCCTGCTGGGCAAGGACCCCGACGCCCTGCTCGCGGCCTGGCGCCTGGCGGCCGAGCGTCGTCCAGAGCTGTCCCCGAGCCAGGCGCTCGCGCTGGCCGAACGGACGCTCAGCTCGCTGGATGCCTGAGACTGGATCGTCAGCTTCGCGCCCGCGTCGATGATTCTGCGCTGGGGTGCGATACAACGATCGGATGGCGAAACGTCCTACTCCTGCGACGGGTCTAACCGTGGCGGTCACCGGTCCGACCGGTGAGATCGGGCGGGCGGTGGTCGCGGCGCTCGAGCGCTCCCGCGGGGTGGGGCGCGTGCTCGGTATGGCGCGGCGGGCGTTCGATCCCGCAGCGCGGGGTTGGAGCAAGGTGTCCTACCGGCGCGGCGACGTGCTCGACCGCGAGGCCGTGGCTGAGCTGGTGTGCGACGCCGATGTGGTGGTGCATCTGGCGTTCATGATCATGGGCGGCTCGGCGGAGACCTCGGCAGTGAACCTGGAGGGTTCGCGCAACGTGTTCGAGGCGGCGGTGTCAGCGGGCGCGCCGCGCCTGGTGTACGCGTCGTCGGTGGCCGCATACGGGTTTCACGGCGACAATCCTCAGCCGTTGACCGAGGAGACGCCCGCGCGCGGCAGCGCGGAGCACTACTACTCGGCTCAGAAGGCGCGGGTCGAGGCGCTGTTGGCGGACACGCTGCGGGGCAGCTCCACCGGCGCCTACGTGTTCCGGCCGTGCATCGTCGCGGGACGCGACGCGCCGCTTTTGATCGACAGCCTGCCCTACACGCAGATCTCCAGGCGGCTGCCAGGTCCGGTGGTGCGGCTGCTCGACGGCGTACCGATCCTGCGGCCGGTGCTGCCCGACCCGGGCGTGCCGTTTCAGCTGATCCACCACGACGATGTGGCGAGCGCGATGCGCGCCGGGGTGCTCGGCCGCGGAGCGCCCGGGGTCTACAACCTCGCCGGTCCCGGGCAGCTCACCGTCGCGGGGCTCGCGCGCGAGCTCGGCTGGTACTCGATCCCGGTTCCCGAGCTGGCCGTCGACGCGGCGGCCGAGATGGTCGCTCGCCTGGGCCTGTTGCCCGCGCAGGCCCAGTGGATAGCCGCCCTGCGCGAGCCCGTGATCATGGACGCGACCAAGGCGCGCCGCGAGCTGGGCTGGCGCCCCAAGCACGACGCGCTGCAGACGTTGCGCGAGACGATCGCGACCGCGCGCATGGATCGATCAGTCCAGGATCTCGCTGCGAGCCGCCTATGCAGCCCGCAGCGGGATCGAGGCCGAGTTGCTCAGGATTGAGCGTGCAGTCGGCGTGGTTAGGCGCCGGTCGGGTGGGGGGTGGTGCTGTGTGCGCTGGAGCGCTTGCGTGAGTGCAGGAACTTCAGCGCCGTTTCGGGATTGCGCAGCGCGCCCGCCATCGTCAGCACCGCAAAGCCGATGCCGGCGAGCAGCAGGGCCACGCCCACGACGATCCCGAAGATCGCCGTCTGTTCCGCGATGTCAGATGCGTTCAGCGCGGTCGAGAGCGCGGTCTCCTCCACCCACACGCTGCGGGCCGGGTTTTCGACCGGCTTGCCTTCCTTGCGCAGCGCTTCCGCTTCGTTGTTGGTGCCCTTGCCGTTGGCCGTCGCGTAGTGCGGCATTTGCGAGAAGGTCAGCCCGCCCGTGGCCATCAGCGCGTCGACGCGCATGTAGTTGGCGAAGCAGCGGGCGTCAGATCCGTTGGTAATCGACTTGCCTACGACCGTGCAGGTGGGCATTTCCAGGGTGGCCGGGTCAAGGCCCGCCTTCCTCGCGTTCGCGGACTCCACGGCGGGGGTCATGTTGGGTGTGCCCGTGATGTGCTGTTGCCCCAGCCCGGTGGACACTTCGTTTACGCCGTTGATCCCGAGGACGATCGCCGCAACGCCGAACGCAACCAGCACGACCGCAGCGACCAGGCCTCCGATCTCCCATACCTTTCGCATCGTTTCGTCTCCTTTGCTCGTGTGTTGGTGGCCGGCTGCTCTCGCCCCAAGGGCCTCACATGCCGGTGATTCGCTGGAAGCCTCTCGCCGCAGGCGGTCCGACACATCGGGTCGCTCCCACATGTCCGCGTGATCTGAGTACTGTCGGGGACGGTCACAAACACTGCCAAGCATCCGTAGAAACTACGGTGATTGGCCGGCTGGGCGTCGCCGCGACCCGAGGGGTCTCACTCGAGGGTCGGGAGCCTGCGCGTAAGCCAGGCGGGCATCCACCAGACGCGTGGGCCGAGGGCCCGCATGATCGCGGGCAGCAGCACGAGCCTGACGAGCGTGGCGTCGAGCAGCACGGCGATCGTCAGCCCAACGCCGAACTGGCGCAGCGGGATGACGCTGGCTCCGGCAAACGCGAGGAAGACGGCGGTCATGATCGCGGCGGAGCCGGTGATCACACCGGTGGTGTGCTGCAGCCCGTAGCGGATCGCGTCCTTGGCGTCGCCCCGCGCGATCCATCGCTCGCGCATGCGGGTCAGCAGGAAGACCTCGTAGTCGATCGAGAGGACGAACATGATCGAGATGATGCCGGCGCCTGAGGCCGCGTCGATGTAGCCCGGTCCGCCGAGCACGTGCGTCGCGGTGAGCAGCTCCAGCGCTCCGAGCGCGACGGCGATCGTGGCGAGGTTCAGCGCGACCGCTATCAGCGGCAACAGCAGCGCCCGCAACACCACGATCAGCGTGAGCGCGGCGACGATCGCCAGCGCGAGCACCAGCCACGGGACGCGGGCCGTGTTGGCGTTGGTGTAGTCGAGCAGGTATTGCGCGCCCTGGCCGATCTCGACTTTGCTGTCGGTCGCGGCGGCGAGTGCGGGCAGGCTGCGCTGCAGCCTGTTGCTGAGGGTCGCGGTCGCGCTCGCCTCGGGTGGGCTTGCGGCGACGACCATCATGCGCGCGGCCTGGCCGCCGCCGTCGACGTTGACCAGTTGCGCGACCTGTTCGCGCGTTGTTGAGACCGTGCCGTCCAGAGCGGTCAGCACCAGGTAGCCGGAGTCGAGCGCGTTCGGGGAGTCGGCGTGCAGCAGCCGGTAGTCCTGTTGGTAGCCGTCCAGCATCGAGGCGTAGGTCTGTAGCGGTCGCGCGGTCCCGGACAGTCCGGTCGCGAGGGCGCCTGTGCGGTTGTCAGCGGTGGAGAGTCCGCCCGCCAGCTGCGCGTCGCCGGTCGCGAGCTGGCCGAGCCCGCTGGCGAGCTGCTGGTTGGGGCCCGCGAGCTTGCCGAGCCCAGTGGCGAGCTGCGCGTTGCCGCCCGCGAGTCTGCCGAGTCCGGTGGCGAGCTGCTGGTTGCCGTCCGCGAGCTTGCCGAGTCCGGTGACGAGCTGCTGGTTGCCGCCCGTGAGCTTGCCGAGCCCGCTGGCGAGCTGCGTGTTGCCGCCTGCGAGCTTGCCGAGTCCGGTGGCGAGCTGGCCCGCTCCGCCGCTCAGCCCGTCGAGTCCGCCCGAGAGCGTGTGTCCGTCTGTGGCGAGGGTGTGCAGGGCGGAGTCGAGCTTGACCGCGCCTGCTTCGGATTCGCTTGTGCCGGTGGCGAGCCGGTCGGAGCCCGCGCGCAGCTCATCGAGGCTGGCGGTCAGCTGTGAGAGCTCGGCCGGGAGGTCGGAGAGCCGTTCCAGGCACCCGAGCAGTTGCTGCTGGATGCGGGCGAGCTGGGAGAGGCCGTTCTGTTCGCTCAGCTGCGTGATCGCGGCGAGGTCCTGCGCGAGCGCCGGATAGCGTGGGTCGCTGCGTGCGACGGTCATCGCGTCGAGTTCGCGCGTGGCTTCGCTCAGCCGGGTGCGCAACTGTTCGTCGGAGGCTCGCAGCGTGGCGAGCCAGCCGATCCAGGCGTGGAGCTGTTCGGCGAGCGCCTCGATCGGCGCCAGGGCCGTGCGCACGGTGTCGTCGAGCGTGTCCATGCCTTGCGCCAGCGCCGCCGCGCCGGTCCTGAGCTCGCCGTCGGAGCTGGCCAGACGTTCGGCGCCCGCGGCGGCTTCGTCGAGTCCGCCCGCGAGCGCGGCCGATCCGCTCGCGGCCTGGGCAAGGCCCGTCTGTAGCCGTGTCGCGCCTTCGCCGGCGTGAGTGGCTTCGGTTGCCAGTCGCGTCGCGCCTGTATGCGCGCGGCCGGTTTCGGTTGTCAGTCGCTTCGCGCCGGCGTGCGCGCGGCGCGTTTCGGTTGTCAGTCGCCTCGCGCCGGAGTGCGCGCGGCCCGTTTCGGTCGCGAGCCGCTTGGCGCCGGCGCCGGCTTTGCCCGTCTGCCCGGCCAGTGCTTCGGCGCCGGTCTTGGCGCGTGTGGCGCCCCCGCCGAGCGATTTCGCGCCGGTCGCGGCCGAGGCGAGGCCGCCGCGCAGTGCCGCGACGCCGTTGCTTGCGCGACCCAGTCCCGAGCGCAGGCCCGCGATGCCCTGCTGGGCGCCCTGCAGGCGCTTCGGCGCGGAGGTGAGCGCGGCGTGGGATTCGGCGAGCTCGCGCTGCGCGCCGGCGACCGACGCGGGGCCGAGCACCGCGGCGACGTCGGGTTCGCGGGCGATCGTTTCCTGCCAGTGCGCGAGCGCGTCGATGCGCTGGGTGGTGGTCATCGCGCCGCTGTCCGCCTTGGCGACGATCACGAACGGCGCCGACCATCCCGGTCCGATCGTGCGTTCGACCATCCCCACCGCGACGCGCGCCGGGGCCGATGAGGGGAGCTCCGCGGCGGACGGCGGACCCATGCTCAGCGCGCCGGCTGGGGTCGCGAGCGCGAACATCCCGGCGAGGATCAGCGGGACCGTGATCGCGGGGTGGGAGATCAGCCGTTCCGCCAACGCCCCCGCTCTGGTGCTCCGCCCCGTGACCGAGGAACGCGTGAGCCGGATCTCGAAGCGGTTCAAACGCGGGCCGAGCAGGCGCAGCAACGCGGGCATCGCGCTCAGCGCCAGCGCGACGCTCAACAGGCCCGAGATGACGACCCCGATCGCGACCGGCCCGAGCAGCCCCGGCGTCGCGACCTTGCTCGCGGCGAGCATCGTCAGCGCCAGCGTGCCGCCCGCCGCGGCGATCGTGCGCCCGGCGGCGCGGGCCGCGATCGCCACGGCCGCCTCGTGGTCCCAGCCGGCCGCGAGCTCCTGGCGCACGCGCGAGACCATCAACAGGGCGTAGTCGACACCGAGCGCGAGGCTCATCATCGCGGCGATCGCGACTCCCAGCGAGTTGATCGGCGTGATGAAGCTCGCCAGCCACAAAAGGCCATGGCCGGCCATCACGGTCGCGCCGCCCATCGCGAGGGGCACGACGGCGGCGACCGGCGAGCGAAAGACGAGCAGCAGCACGAGGATAAGCACCGGCAGCGCGATCATCTCGGCGCGCAACGTGTCCGACATCGTGGCGTTCTGAATCGCGCGCCCGATCACCGCCACGCCGGTCAGGTAGCTGTGCACCGGGCGGCGCACGGTGCGGGCGATCACCGCTTCGGCGCTCGGCACCACCGCCATCGCGGCGCTCGCGGGACGGACGAAGTTGACGAGCACGAGCGCGCTCCCGGGGGCGGGGCGCAGCGAGCGCGCGATGCTCGACCCCCGCGCCATGCTCGACCCATCCCACGGCGAGAGCACCTGGACCTGCTTGATCGCTCGCAGCGCGACCGTCAACCGCCGGCCCTGACGGTCGACCTGCGCGGGCGGGCCGCGCAAGAGGACGGCGATCGGTACCGTGTTGCCGAACTCGCTGGCCAGCATCGCTTCGGCCCGCGAGGAGGGCGTGCCGGGCACCGCCAGGGACATCGGCGCAAGCCTGCCTTCCAGACCGCTGCCGAGCAGCGCGAGCACGACGATCGCCGCCGCCCACGCGATCAGGATCGACCACGATCTCCGCCTGGAGACGGTACCGGCCGGCTCGCGTGGCTTGCTCATCGCTGCCTCCTGGGTGGCGATCGCCGCGTGCGACTCTCCACCTACGTATCCCTTTATCTTGTAACATAGATCATCGTATCATAGATTCATGTATCGTATTTTGGTGGTATGCTTGCTGGGTGACTGAGACGCAGGCCAAGCAGCCACTGACGATCGACCAGCTCGCGCAGGCGAGCGGGCTGACCGTACGCAACGTGCGCAGCTACCAATCACGGGGGCTGATCGGGCCACCGCAGGTACAGGGCAGGACCGGCTACTACGACGCCGAGCACCTGGCACGACTGCAGCTGATCCGCGAGATGCAGGCCCAGGGGTTCAACCTCACCGCGATCGCCCACCTGCTCGAGCAGGCCTCCGGCTCAAGCGAGGAGGTTCTCGGCTTCACCCGCTCCCTGATGACCCCCTTCGAGACCGAGACACCCGAGATCGTCGAGCGCGAGGACCTGATCGCGCGCCTGGGCGCCGACATCGGGGATGACCTCATCGCCAAGGCCCAGAAGCTCGGCCTCATCACCCCGATCACCGACGACAGCTTCGAAGTTCCCAGCCCGATCCTGCTGAGCGCCGGCGAGCAGCTGGTCGCGCTGGGCGTCCCCCTCGACGCCGCGCTCGACATGATGGACAAGCTCAGACGCGAGACCCAGCGCATCGCCCAGACGTTCGTGCAGATCTTCCTGGAGCACATCTGGAAACCATTCGACGACGCCGGCCGGCCCGAGTCCGACTGGCCCGCAGTGCGCGCCGCGCTCGACCAGCTGCGCCCACTGGCCTCCGAGGCCCTCACCGCCGCCTTCGCACCCACCATGAGCAACGCCGTCGAGACCGCCTTCGGCCGCGAGATCGAGCGCGGACGCACACGCAAGTCGTGATGCGCGACTTGGCGGAACCGCGCCGCGGACGACTACTCATCCCCCGGCACGCGTCGGCCCGCTCCTCATCGCTGTAGCGCTCGCGCACTCGCTGATCGCCCACCTCGACGCCGAGATGCGCACCTGACGCACACCCGGACACATTCGCGACAAGCTTCCGGACAGCGTCTCAGCATCCGACGGCACGACAACCTCATGGGACTCGGCTCCGAAGGGCGAGGGCTCCCGGCCATTATGTTGGCCCCGCAGAATCGGGGCCACTCGACGCATATGGATAGCCGACCATCGCCTCGGCGATCGTCAGATCGTCGTCGCCAGCGCGTTTGCGCAGCCCGTCGATCACCCCGTCGCGATCCTCCGCCGAGCGGTTTTGGCTGAGCTTTCGCTTGCCCTGGATCGCGTCGATCGGCAGCGTGAACGCCAGAATGTGCGGCAGCAGGCGGGCGAGGTCCTTCGGGGGCGCCTCGCCAACCCGCCACGGGTCCGAACGCCCGCGCTCGTGAACCTCGGCGAGCTCGGCCAGATGGGCCAGCACGGCGTCCCGATCCTCCACCGGTCGGGGGCGGCCGTAGGCGTGGACGGCCACATAGTTGTACGTCGGCAGGCCCCCGCCTGCATACCACCGAGGCGAAACATACGCCCGCGGGCCGCCGAACACCGCAAGCGCCTCCCGGCCATCGCCGAGATGACGGGCGAGCGGATCGTTGCCGGCCACGTGCGCGCAGAGCGTCCCGTAGGGGCCCTCCTCACGGTGCAGGACGAACGGGATGTGCGCCGCCAGCGGACCGTCGGCGCAGACCACGAGCAGCCCGAAGCGCGCCGCCTCGATCGCATCGTGCAACACCGGCAGGTCGCGCTCTGCGAAGTGGGGATTGACGTACATCGCGTCCTAAGTTTGGTACCCCATTGGTACCCTGGCGACGATTGTATCGAAGTGTTACAAATGCAAAATACGCTGATTTATAGGACTTGTATGAGGGGTGAGCGACGGGACTCGAACCCGCGGCCGCCTGGACCACAACCAGGAGCTCTACCAGCTGAGCTACGCCCACCGCGTGCTCGCTGGAGTCTAGCGGCGGCGCCCAAAGCTCGAATGGCGTGGTCCTACCCCTGCACCAGCCCCAGCGCGAACCCGTCATGGCCCTTGGCGCCGACAGTCTGGATCGCGGTCGCGCTCACGCGGGGCTCGGCGGCGAGCAGCTCGTAGAAGCGGCGCACGCCCGCGATCAGCTCGGTGCTGCCGTGCAGTGGGTCGGGGGCGCCGGGCTCGAGTATCGCGCCGTCGCGCACGACGTTATCGCCGACGATCACCGTGCCCGCCCGGGACAGCTTCAGCGACCAGTCGAGATAGCCCGGGTAGTTCTCCTTGTCGGCGTCGATAAAGATCAGGTCGAACGGGCCGGCGCCCTCGGCTGCCAGCTGGGGCAGCGTTTGCAGCGCCGGGCCGATGCGGATCTCGACGACATCTGCCAGCCCGGCGCGGGCGATGTTCGCGGCCGCGACCTCGGCATAGCGGGGATCGGCCTCGAGCGTGACCACGCGTCCACCGGGCCCGAGCCCGCGGGCCAGCCAGATCGTGCTGTAACCGGCGAGGGTCCCGAGCTCGAGGATCTTGCGCGCGCCGTGAACTCGCGCGAGCAGTTCGAGCAGCTTGCCCTGGTTGGGCGTGACCGCGATCGGCGGGAGCCCAGCGGCCTCGCCTGCCTGGGATACGAACTCGAGCGCCGCGGCCTCGGGCACGAGCATCTCGACTATGTAGTCGTCGACGGCGCCCCACAGCGCTCCGGGATCGGGATGGGCCTGTCCGGAGGTGCTGCTCACGCCGGTCATCGTAGGGGACCCCTGCCGGTCATCGCACAGGGCCCGCCCCGGTCATCCCAGCGCCCGCACGCCGGTCATCTCAACGCCTGCCGCCAGTCATCTCAAAGGCTTGCATGCCGCGGTTGTCGCAGGGTCCCGGCCAGCCGATCGTGGACCAACGCCACGACCGTGGCTCCCTCCGCGACCGCCGTGGCGCAGCGCTTGATCGAGCCGGCCCGCACGTCGCCGGCGGCATATACCCCGGGTACGCTGGTCTGCAATAGGCCGTCGGCGCCCGCGCCGGTGTCGGTCTCGGTGTCTGGTCCGGTGAGCACGAACCCGCGCTCGTCGCGCGCGAGCACGTCGCCGAGCCAGTCGGTGCAGGGGTCGGCGCCGAGGAACAAAAACAGGTGCGACAGCGCGAGCGTCGCGCCGTCGGTGAGCGTGACCGCCTGCAGCTGCCCGTCCTGTCCGTCCTCTCCGTGCAGCTCGCGGATTTCCGAGCGGTCGCGCACAACCACCCCATAGCGGTCAAGCTCGTCGATCAGGTACTGGGACATCGTCTCGCGCAGGTCGCCGCGGCGGTGCAACAGCGTGACCAGCGCGCCGCCTCGGGCCAGCCACACGGCGGCCTGTCCGGCGGAGTTGCCGCCCCCGACCACGGCGATCCGCCGCGCCGCGCACAGCTGTCCCTCCAGCGGCCCGGCGGCGTAGAACACGCTGATGCCCTCGTAGAGCTCGAGCCCGGGGACGGGTAGGCGCCGGTAGGAGGCGCCGGTCGCCAGCAGGACAGCGCGGGCGGCGATCTCGACGCCGTCCTCGTCGAGCCGTAGGAGATGGTGTTCGTCCCCGGGTTGCAGTGCCTGCGCGCGGTAGGGCGTGGCCACGCGCGCGCCGAACTTGCGCGCCTGGGTGATCGCGCGACTGGTCAGTTCGGCACCGGTGATGCCGGCGGGAAAGCCCAGGTAGTTCTCGATCCGTCGCGAGGAGCCAGCCTGGCCGCCGATCATCGTGCTCTCGATCACGAGCGTATTCAGGCCCTCCGAGGCGCCGTACACCGCGGCGCTGAGCCCGGCGGGGCCGCCGCCGACGATCAGCAGGTCGACCTCCTCGCGCCGCGCGAGCTCCATTCCTATTCCCAGCGCGCGCGAGAGCTCGCCGTTGCTCGGGTTGTGCATCTCAACGCCGCCCGGGAGCCGCACCAGGGGGTACCCGTTGGGCTCGCCCGCCGGGTCCATCCACGTGTACGGAAGTCGCTGGATGCGCGCGAACTCGAGCAGCCGGCGCGTGTCCGCCAGCTCGCGCGGACCGACGATCTCACAGCCGATGCCCTGGCGCTGCTGCAGCAGCTCGCGGCGCTCCACGAACGCGCTCAACAACAGATCTGAGAGCGTGCTGTCCTCGAACAGCAGCGCGCGCAGCGTCTCGCGCTCGAGCGCGATGTAGCGCATCGGCTCGGTGACGACCGCGGTCAAAAAGACGGTCTGCCCGGACAGCAGGTTGATCTCGCCGAGAAAGCCCGAGGCGCCGTGGCGGACGATCTCCTCGCCCGAGCCGTCGAGCACGGCCGCCTCGCCCTCGAGGATCGCGATGAACGGGTAGCTCGCGTCGCCGATCGCGAACAGCGTCTCGCCGGCCGGGGCGGTGCGCTCCTGTCCATGCTCGGCGAGCAGGTCCAGCTGCGAGCGCGACAGGACGCGGCTGACCGGCCCGGCCATGCTCAGCGCTCCTGCCAGATCACGATGCGGCTGACCGGCTCGGCCATGCTCAGCTCCCTTGCAAACCCTGGAGCATTGGCGAGGGCGGGATGCGCGTGTGGCCGTGCACCTGCTCCAGCAGCAGTCCCACGTCGTCGATGAAGCACCACGACCAGCTCTCGCCGGGCTCCAGCGAGCGGATCAGGGGATGCTCGGTCGCGTGCGCGTGGGCGCGGGCGTGGCGGTTGGGGGAATCGTCGCAGCAGCCGACCTTGCCGCACTGCAGGCAGATCCGCAGGTGCAACCACACTCCACCGGTGGCCAGGCAGTCCTCGCAACCGTCGACCGACTCCGGCAGCTGTGTAACGCGGACGCTGTCCAGGTGGGTGCAGGCAGCCATACCTGCTAAGGGTAGCTCCCGGTAGCGAAAGCATACTTTTTCGCCAGATGCGCGACAAAAAAGCATAGGTTTCGCTATGCGCCCGGCGAAAAGCGTGCTCTTCTGTGTCTACGCCTCCGCGTAGGCCCGCATCGCCTCGATCACCGGCCCCAGCTTGCGCCCGCGCGCGGTCAGGCGGTACTCGACTGTCGGTGGGCTGGTCGGCAGCACGACGCGCTCGATCAGGCCGGCCGCCTCGAGGTCGCGCAGGCGCTCGGAGAGCATGCGCGGGGAGATGCCTGCGATCGCTTGGGCGAATTCGTTGAAACGCAGCGCGCCTGAGACCGCCGCGTAGATGATCGACAGCTGCCAGCGCCGCTCCAGCAGGCTCGCGGTTTCGCGGACCTCGACCGGAACGGGCTGACAGCGCCGGGATGTTGGGTGACGGGACATGGCCTCGCTCGCGTTTTTCCGTGCGCTCAGGAGGTGACGGCGCCGGCGACCTCGTCCCGGGCGGGAGCGTCGCCACCGCCGGCCGACCCCGCACGCGCGGGCTCCAGGGCACGGTCGAGCACCTCGTCGATCGTCATCACCGGATGGAACGCCATCTGCTCGCGCACCTCCCGCGGAATCTCGTCCAGATCGCCGCGGTTGCGCTCGGGCAGGATCACGTCGGTCAGTCCGGCGGCGTGGGCGGCGAGCGCCTTCTGCTTCAGGCCGCCGATCGGCAGCACCCGGCCCTGCAGCGTGACCTCGCCGGTCATGCCCACCGTGTGCTTGACCGGTCTTTTGCTCAGCAGCGAGGCAAGCGCGGTGACCATCGTCACGCCCGCGCTGGGACCGTCCTTGGGGATCGCCCCAGCGGGGACGTGCACGTGGAACTCACGCCCTTGGAACGCGTCCTCGGGGATGCCGAGCTCGGCCGCGTGTCCGCGCACGTAAGACAGCGCGATCTGCGCGGACTCCTTCATCACGTCGCCCAGCTGCCCGGTCAACACGAGGTTCGAGCCCTTGCCCTGGCCGCCGGTGTGCATCGCGGTCGCCTCGACGAACAGCACGTCCCCGCCGGCGCCCGTGACGGCCAATCCGGTCGCCACGCCCGGCGTCGCGGTGCGCGCGGCGGACTCCTGGAAGAACTTCTGGCGCCCGAGCGCGTCGCGCACCGTCTCCAGGTCGATCTTCACCGGCGCTTTGAGCTTCGTCTTGCGCGAGGCGATCTTCGTGGCGGTCTTGCGCAGCACCGTGCCCAGCTCGCGCTCGAGGTTGCGCACGCCCGCCTCGCGCGTGTACTCGCTGATGATCGTCTTCAGCACGTCGTCTGAGATCTGCACCTCGTCTTCGCGCAGCCCGTTGCGGTCGCGCTGGCGCGGCCACAGGTAGCCCTTGGCGATCGCGAGCTTCTCCTCGGAGGTGTACCCGTCGAAGCGGATCACCTCCATGCGATCGAGCAGCGGGCCCGGGATCGTGTCGGCGACGTTGGCCGTGGCCAGGAACATCACCTGGGAGAGGTCGAGCTCGACATCGAGGTAGTGGTCGCGGAAGGTCGAGTTCTGGGCGGGGTCGAGCACCTCCAGCAGCGCCGCCGAGGGGTCTCCGCGCCAGTCCGCGCCGACCTTGTCGACCTCGTCGAGCAGGATCACCGGGTTCATCGTGCCGGCGTCGCGCAGCGCCCGCACCAGCCGTCCGGGCAGCGCGCCGAGGTAGGTGCGCCGGTGTCCGCGGATCTCGGCCTCGTCGCGCACGCCGCCGAGCGACATGCGCACGAACTCGCGCCCCGTCGCCCGCGCGATCGACTCGCCGATCGAGGTCTTGCCGGTGCCGGGCGGGCCGATCAGGGTCAAGATGGCGCCTGACTTCGGATCTGCCTCGATGCCGCGATCCTGGCGCAGCTTGCGCACGGCCAGGTACTCGGTCACGCGGTCCTTGACGTCCTCGAGCCCCGCGTGGTCGGCGTCGAGCACTTCGCGCGCGGCCACCGGGTCCAGGTGCTCCTCCGAGCGCTTGGACCACGGCACCGCGATCAGCCAGTCCAGGTAGGTGCGGATCATGCTCGACTCGCCGGTCTGCTCGCCCATGCGCTCCAACCGGCCGAGCTCCTTCAGCGCCTGCTCGCGCACCGCCTCGGGCATGCCGGCCTCCTCGATCTTCGTGCGGTACTCGTCGGCGACAGACGCGTCGTCCTCGCCGAGCTCCTTGCGGATCGAGTCCATCTGCTTGCGCAGGAAGTACTCGCGCTGCTGTTTCTCGGCGCCCTCCTGCACGTCCTCGCGGATGCGCTTTCTGATTTGCAGCTCGGCCAGCGATTCGCGTTGCAGCTTGACCGCCAGCTCGAGGCGATCGGTCACGTCCAGCGCGCGCAGCAGCTGGACCTTCTGCTCGTAGTTGAGGTTCGGCGAGTACCCGGCCGAGTCCGCGAGCGCGCCCGGCTCGGCGATCGCGCGCAGGAACGCCGCGATCCGCCCGTCGTCGCCGCGCAGCTCGAGGATCTCCTCGACGGTCGCGCGGTACTCGCGCTCGAGCTCGCGCGTGCGTTTGTCGGCCGGCACGTTGTCGGGGTGCTCCTGCACCTCCACGCGCAGCTCGCCTGACGGACCGGTTTGGGCGGCGCCTATCAGCGCGCGGTGCTCGCCCGAGAGAGCGACCGCGTGCCCGCCCCCCGGCAGCCGCAGCCGCTCGGTCACCTCGGCGACCGTGCCGACCTCCAGAAACTCGTTCTCGTGGCGCGGCACGAGCACGACGCGCTCGTCCTCGCCCACCTCCTCGGTCAGCGTGATTCCCATGTTGGGAAACACGACAGTGTCCTCGAGCGGGATCAGCCGCAGCACGGGCTTGGGCTCGGAGGAGTTCGATGTGGACGGAGCGGGGTTCAACTCCGGGGTGTCTTTAGCTGAGGGCATGGTCACGGCTCCATATCTGCTTACGATTTGTTAGTTAGTATAGCGCAGTGCTCAGGGTGCCTCGGGCGGGTCGAAGGAGACCTCGACGCTCTCCTGTTGCACCCGTTCCTCCGTCTCAGCCGAGGAGCGCAACGCCCGCTTGTCGGCGTCCAGCAGCGGATCGCCGAAGAAGCTGCGCGGCCACAGCCTGCGCGCGCGCACCACGTTCACCTCCGCCGCGATCAGCATCACCTGACCGCCGAGGTACAGCCACGCGAGCAAACCCAGCACGAACGCGAACAGCCCCGAGGTCGCCTGCGCGTGGCGCACGACGTGCTCGACGTAGTAGCCGCCGAGGTGCTGCAGCATCTGCCACATCACCGCCGCGACGATCACGCCGGGCAACAGGTCATGTGTGGGGATCTCTTCGGGGCTCAGGAAGCGAAACGCCGCAAAGAACAGCGCGAGGTTGAACGCGAGTGCGATGAGGACCCCGCCGATCACCGCCACCGCGCCCTCGGTCTGGGCCGCCACATAGCCGGCGACGACGGTGGAGACCACGAGCAGCACACCCAGCACCGCGAACAGCCCGAGCCCGCGAAGTCGCCATGCCCAGAAAGCGGGACGGCGCTTGCGGGGGATATGCCACACCTGCTGCAGGGCGTTCTGAGTCGCGCCCACGACGCCCAGGCCGCCGAGCGCCAGCCCGACGACGCCGATTGCCAGGGACAGCGCGCTGCCGCGCAGCGAGTGGATGTTGCTCTCCAGTTGCTGGCCGATGATCGGGAACTGCTCCAGCGCGGAGTGCAGGACGTTGGCCTGCGCGGTCGAGTTGCCTTCCAGCACGAACCCCAGCACCGTCACCAGCAGCAGCAGCAGTGGGAACAGCGAGACGAACCCGTAGTAGGCGACCAGCGCTGCCGACCGGCTCGCTTCGTCATCGCCGAACTTCTTGATCACCGCGGCCACGAACGCGACCCGGCGCGTGCGCTGCTGGTGGCGATCGAGCGCGTGCAGAGCGTCGGTGAAGCTCATCGAAATTGGAGGGGGGGTCTGGACGCCAGAGCTGACGACATGCCCATGTGTCTACCCGATATGCAAGACGGAGCGATCAAACCGAGGAGGTTGCGCTTGTCGCACAGGCTGGCCGCAGGCAGCTGCTGGCGATGTACCGGCGCCTACTGCGCCACGAGGACCTCGAGGACTGCTACAGCCAGGCCACCTATGAGCTGATCGCCCAGGCGCGCGCGGGCAGCCTGCGCTACAGCAGTCGCGCCCATCTGCTCAACACGTTGCAGCTGCGGTTCACCTCGCGCGTAACCGACCGCCGCCGGGCGCTGCGCGGACGCTCGCCGGCGCAGGCCGTGCTCGATGAGGCGCTGTCGTTCGGCGCGCTGCGCGAACACGGCGAGGAGCTCGCCGACCCCCACGCCGACGTCGAGCGGCGCGCGCTGCTGCGCCATGAGCTGCGCTCGCTACAGGACGCCGCCCGCGAGCTGACGCCCGACCAGCGACTCGTGCTCGCGTGCCAGATCGGCCTGCAGATGGACTCGCCGGAGTTCTGTCGCCGCTTTGGCTGGAGTCCCGCCAAGCACCGCAAGGTCGCCCAGCGCGCCCGCACGCGGCTGCGCCTGCTGTTGGAGCGCCCGGTGTTGGCGAGCGGGGCCGCTTCCGAGGCCGACGAGGTCGCTGAGGCTGATGAGGACGCTGAAGTCGCGATCGAGACCGAGGGCCGAATCGCCGCCGGGGTGAGGACGGCGGGCGTCGCGGCGAGGGAGTCGGAGGCCGGGATCGGCGGCGCAGAAGATTTTTTTGCCGGGAGGTGTCCCGTTTCGCGCGTCTCGTCGGGAGATATGGCAGGGACCCTCCTATGACCACACCTCCCCCCGCTCATAGGCGCGTCCCCTGGGACGCCGGCAGTCGATGGAACGGACGACCGCACGGCGATTCCCCTCCGCGCGCATGCGGCCGGAGGCCGGGCCTCTCCCCAGCTCGGCTTCCGGTCGCCCGCGTGGCTCGGGCGTTGCGCGAGGGAGAGTTGCGATGAGGCTGCCGCGTCGCCAACCTCGCTCGGTCTATCGCGTGTACTCCGAGGAGGACTATCTCGACGCGACCGAGTCGTTCCCGGACTGGGAGGCGCCGGCGGTCGATGAGCCGGCGCCCGTCGAGGAGGTATCGAGCGTGGAGGAGGCGCGGAGCGCCGAGGTGGCCGCTGCGCCGGCCGCCGATGCACGCGTAACGGATGTCGAGGCGTCCGCGCCGGCCGCCCCAACGCTGCGGCGGTTCGCGGTGGGCGCGGCTCTCGCCGGGGCGGTGGCGCTGGTCGGTGGGGCGATCGCGACCGCGGTCCTGTCGAGAGGATCGACGGTGCGCCGGGGGGACGTGCAGCGCGTCGTTTCGGAGCCCAGCGCGGCCACGGCGCAAGCGCCTCGTGCGGCCAGGTCGAGAGTGCGGGGATCGTCCGTGCCCAAGCGTCGCTCTGCACACCCACGAGGACTGGTGGCGGCTCGCCAGGCGAAGGCGCATGCGACATCGCGGGCGCGGGTCGCAAGCGGACCGCACAGCGGGGCAACGCCTGTCGCGGCCGATCTCGGAGCGTCCGCGACCGCGCAGCCGGCGTCCGCTGGGGCGGTTGCGCCAGTCGCGGTGGCTGCCCCGATCGCGGCCGCGCCCGTCGCGGCGATCGCCCCCGAGTCGGCGGCCGCTCGCGAGTTTGCGCCGAGCGTACAGCTCAGCGCCGAGATCGAGTTCGGGTTCGAGCGCCGATGAGGGGCGAGGTCAGTTCCCGCGAGCTGGGCGGTGAGTCGCTCGATGAGCCGCTGGGGGTCGCACCGGGGGTTACCCGCGCGACGGTGACGGTCACGCCGCGCCCGCTGTGGCGGATCAGGCTGGTGCGCGAGCTGCCGCGCCTGCTGCTGATGGGCGCGGCCTGTGCCGGGTTGCTGGCCAGCGCGCGCTACGCGATCGCGCCGCCCCGGCCGGTGGTGTCCGCGCGCACGGCTCCCGCCGCGCCCCCGCGGGATCTCGCCGCCGAGGGCTTCGCCCAACTGTTCGCGCGCCGCTATTTGACATGGGAAGCGAACGACCCCGAAGCCCATCAGCGCGCGCTCGCGCCGTATACGGGCGCGAGCATGGAACCGGGAGCGGGCCTGCAGCTCCCGCTGCAGGGCGAGGAGCAGGTGCAGTGGACCGAGGTCGTCCAGGAACGTGTCCCGGCGCCCGGCGAGCACGTTTACACCGTCGCCGCGCAGACCGACACGGCCGGGCTGCTGTACCTGAGCGTGAGCGTGCAACGCACGGCGAGCGGCGTGCTGCGGCTCGCGGGCTATCCCGCGTTCGTGGGCGCGCCCGCCTCCGAACCCGCTAGCGCCGGCGCGGGATCCGCAGGGGCCGGCGGGGTCGCCGGAGGTGGGCAAGAACTGGACGAACCGGCGCTGCGCACGGTGGTGGAACGCGCGCTGCGCAACTACCTCGCCGACGCGGGCGGCGAGCTCGCGGCCGACCTGACCGCGACCGCGCGCGTGTCGCTGCCCACGCAGCCGCTGCGCTTGGAAACGGTCCAGCACATCGACTCCTCCGCCGAAGGCGGCGATGCGCTCACCGCGACCGTGCAGGCGACCGACGCCCACGGCGCCCATTACACGCTCGCTTACGACCTCGATGTGGCCCAGGTCGCCGGCCGCTGGGAGATCGCCGCGATCCAGATGGACCCCGACTCATGACCAAACATCACAACCAGGAGGACACATGACGATTCCAACACTCATCCGACTCCCGCAAGCCCGCGCCGCGCGTGCCTGC
>Ga0335075_10004429_pt1 | contig 21981 bp, 18 predicted proteins | sample Lox_Sample_24_FD_206723 | JGI IMG/M metagenome (GOLD analysis project Ga0335075, IMG submission 206723) | Soil microbial communities from Loxahatchee National Wildlife Refuge, Florida, United States - Lox_Sample_2.4 | ecosystem: Environmental > Terrestrial > Soil > Wetlands | place: USA...
TCGGCAGCCCCGGCCGCCTCGCCAGTCAGCAGCCCGCCGACGGCTACCGGCTGACCCCCGGCGACACCAAGCGCCTCCTGCACGACCTGACCGTCCGCAGGCCCATCTACGCCAACGCCACGACGGCGCTGCGCACCGCCGCCCTTGCCGCGCTCGTCGCTGACACCGACAAAGGCGTCCCCGAACTCGCCCATCTCAAGGTCAGCGCCCTGCACCTGGACGACGAAGCGCACGTCCAACTCGGCGATGACTCATACCCGCTCAGCGACGCGACCGTGCAGATCCTCACCCGATGGCTCAATGTCCGGGCGGCGATCATCGCCGAACTCGAGGGGAGCGACCCCGGCCATCTCTGGATCCCGACCAAGCCGGGGCGCCCCCGGGGCGGCGACCCGCCCGTTAAGCCGGGCCTCACGCCCGCGGCCGTCCGCACCCTCCATCACGCGCACCGCACCCTCGTCAGGCAGGTGCTCGGCACCCCGCTCCGCCCCGGCGCCTTCCGGGAGCCAGGCCGTCACGTTCCCGATCCAGCCGAAGGCCCCGAAGCCCCCGAAGCCCCCGAAGCCGAGAAGCAAATCCGGGACTGACGGCTCAGCAGTCTCCCGCGAGCCGGCGGAACGCCGAGGGCGGCGGTCCGTCGAGACGTTCCCGTATGAGTGCCGCCGCGGTCTCGGGCGTGACGGCAGAGGTGTCGATCTCCAGGTCGTAGATGCCAGGCTGGTGAACGTAGCGCTGCCAGCGCAGCACCGGCTCGGGTATTTCCCCGCATGGGCCGCTGGTGGCGTAGCGGCTTTCTCGTCCGGGCTGCCCGGCATCACGGCGCTGCATGATCACTTCCAGCGGACAGCGCACGCCCACGAGCAGCGCGGGCAGTCCGCGCAGCCGCCGTGCCGCGTCGGGCAGAACGTTCAGCGGGACCGAGTACGCGTCATGGTGTCCCACGTCCACGACGACGTTCAGGCCGTGGCGGGCGTGTGCGGCTACCGAGTCGTAGAACGCCGCATACAGGGCCGGGATCAGGGCCTCGATATCCGGCCGCTCGCCGCCAGGGCGCAGCCCCATGCCCGGCCGGTACCGCGGCGGCGTCACGTTCTTGCAGAACGCGTCCACCCCGAGGTTCAGCCACGGACCGTCGAACGTCTCCTGGATCACCGCGGCGATGCTGGACTTACCCGAGCGCGGTGCCCCGTTCAGCACCACGATCCACCCTGGCATCCCGGGCTGCGTCATCGTCTCAGTATGACGTCGGGCAGCCCGAAAGGCATCGGGCCGGAACCCGGCCATCTTCGAGAGAAATCTCTTGAGACATATCTATTGAGAATGATCTCTCGAGAACTTACGCTCGAGAGATGTCTAGCGAGGATTCCGGGCCAGCCCAGCCATCCGAGGGCCAGCCATCCGAGAGTCAGCCATCCGGCGATGCTCCCGAGCTGCGGCAGGTCACCGACGCACGGACGCTGCGGGCGCTCGCCCACCCGGTACGGATGGCGCTGCTCGAGGAGCTGATACTCGGCGGCGCGATGACGGCCACCGAGGTCGGCGAGCGAATCGGCGAGTCGCCGACCACCTGCTCATTCCACCTGCGCCAGCTGGCGAAGTACGGGTTCGTCGAAGAGGCCGGCGGCGGCCGGGGCCGGGCCAGGCCCTGGCGGCTGACGTCCATCGGCTTCTCCTTCGTCCCCGGCCAGGATCCGGAAACGGATATCGCGGCTGACGCCGTATTGCGCCTGTCCCGGGAGCGCGATCTCGCCAGGTACCAGAGGTGGCTGGCGACGAAGGCGTCTTACCCGCTGGAATGGCGGAAGGCGGCCGGCGACAGCCAGTTCCTCTTCTACCTGACCGCGGAGGAACTCCAGCGGCTGAACGGTGAGCTGCAGGATTTGCTGATGCGCTGGTTCCGGCACGAGGGGCGGCTTGAAGACCCGGCTAAGCGTCCGCCCGGCTCGGTGCCGGTGGAGATGCTGCTGGCTTCCTGGCCGCTCGAGCCGCCGGCGGCCGGCCGCAGCGACCAGCCGCCCGGGGACGGGGACGGCTAGTGGCCGGCCTGACGGCGCCGCGCGCGCTGGCACCGCTGCGCCACCGCCGTTTCCGGCTGCTCACGGCCGGCCAGGTCACCTCGAACGTGGGCGACGCCTGCTACGCGGTTGCGCTGCCGTGGTACGTGCTCGCGAACCATGGCAGCGTTGTGCTGCTTGGGACGGTGCTCGCCGCCTATGGCATTCCCCGTACCGCCCTGCTCCTGGTCGGCGGGTACGCCAGCGACCGGTGGCGCCCCCAGACGGTGATGATGGCGGCCGACATCGCGCGCGCCCTGGCCATCGCCGCCCTCGCGGTAGCGGCAGCCGCCGGGCCGGCCCGCGCGGTCGTGCTTATCCCCGTCGCGGTGCTGCTTGGGTCCGGGGAGGGCCTGTTCCTGCCTGGGTCGTTCGCCATCATCCCGTCGCTGGTCCCTGGGGAGGACCTGCAGGCCGCCAACGCGCTGGCATCAAGCGGAACGCAGCTGGCGACCCTCATCGGTCCCGCCATCGGCGGCGCGCTCGTGGCCCTGGCCGGCCCGCCGCTTGCCTTCGCGCTCGACAGTTTCTCCTTCGCCATCTCGGCGGCGACGCTAGCAGGCCTGCGCGCCGCCCCGCCCGCGCCTGTTCACCGGGAGGCCGCTCCGGCAGCCACGGGCGAGCGCGCGCCCACGCTGGGCGCGGTGCTCCGCTCCGAACGCGTGATCCAGGTCATCCTCCTGCTCAACATCGCGGCCAACATCGGCCTGGGCGGAGAGAGCGAGGTGGCGCTGCCCGCGCTCGCGCACGGGCCGCTGCGCGCCGGGGCGGCGGGCTACGGGGCCATCCTCGCCGCCTTCGGCGCGGGCGCCCTGCTCGGCACGCTCGCCGCGGGCCAGATCCGCCGCGCCCGGCGCCCCGCCGTCGCGGGCTCGCTCGCCTTCCTCGCGGAGGCGGTCTGCACGGGGTTCGCTCCCTACTTCGGCAGCACCGCCGCGGTCGCCGCCGCGATAGCCGGCCTCGGGATCATGAACGGCTTCGGCAATGTCATAACGATCACGGCCTTCCAGCAGTGGGCGCCGCCGAACCTGCTTGGCCGGCTCGGCGGCCTGCTCGCGCTGACCAGTTTCGGCGTCTTCCCGGTGTCCGTCGCGCTCGCCGCGCTCGTCGTGCGCGATTCTGGTCCGGCGCCTTTCTTCCTGTTCGCGGCGGCCTCCCTGGCCGTCGCCATCCTCGCGGCGCTCACCCAGAAATCCTGGCGGGACTTCGGCATGGACGCGGCGGGGCGATCCAGTCGCCGGGTACCGGGCACTGAAGCACACGCTGTCGTTCGGGAAAATAGCGGCGAGTTAAGCGGAACGGTCCCGTGGTGCTCAACTGAGTTTTGATCAGCCCGGTCGTTCCGCGGCACGAAGCTGGTGCAGTGTCCAGCCCTGGCCCGCCGGGTCCAGCGGCCGGGTGAGCGCGGTGAAGATCTCCGCGGCCCGCCGGTAGGACATCCGGGCCCGGCCGGTCACCGGGCAGACGTCGGCCGGCGCGGCCCGCGCCGGCGCCTTGCGATCGGTCAGGAACACCGGGCCCCAGGTCCGCCCGGCCAGCAGCCAGCGCAGGACCTGGCTGGTCGTCCCCTGCCACTGGATCCTGGCCCGGGGCTCCGCGCTTGAGCGCGCCCGGACCCGGTGTCTTGCCAGGTCGAGCCGGTCCGCGTCCAGGGCGAGCACGTCGGCGGCCGGCGCGCCGGAGTCGTGCAGCAGCCGCCAGAACGCGTGCTCCCGCAGGCTAGCCGGCAGCTTGAACAGCTCCGCGACCTGCTCGGGAGACAGCGGCGCCCCGAGTGCCTCCGGCTTCCGGTGCCGAAGCCCAGCGACCGGGTCCGTCCGGATCCACCCCTGCTCCCGCCACCACCCGGCCGCGCTGCGCAGCACGGAAAGCTCGCGGTTCACGGTCCGCTCGTCGGCCGCCGCGGCCCGCGCCGCGAACGTGTCCGCCAGTCGCCGCGCGGTCACCGGATCGTCGAGCAAGGCGAGTGGCACCACCGGCGGCACCGCGCCACGGCGCGCCCGGCCGTCCGGGACCGGCCTGCCGACCAACGGCCAAGCCCAGCCGTGCAGCGAGATCCGGTACACCCGGCGCGACGCCTCGCCGAGCGCCGCCGCGCCGAGGTACCGGTCGACCGCGACCGCGTACTCCACCGGTGCGTCCATTTCCATGCCTGTAGCATAACGCTGCCTGCGGCTGCATTTACTGCGGATAATTTCATCGTATACAATTTCGCGCTGCATTCTCCAAGCCAGATCCATAGGAACCACGCCTGGAAAGGCCTCCCGATCCGCCATAGCCGTGCGAGGAGCTCATCCGAGACCGTCATCCGCCAAGGGTATGCCTGTGCCTCGCCACGCTGAGCTGGCGCAGGAGTCCAGCCGAGGTAACTGTCCGCCGCGACCGCATACTCCGCCAGCGGATACAAATCCACCGCCGCCCTCCATTCCGCAGTAAATATCCGATGACCTCATAGTAGCCTTCTAGAGCTGATTGATCCCTTCGGGCAGGATTGCATTTACTGCGGTAACTATTGCTGTAATCCAAACACGTCAATTACTACTGACATGCCGTCAGCATCGCTGTCCCTGACCGGGGCGTGCATCGCCCGACGGCACCGGCCTGGCTGCAACCCGATCAGCTGATTCCGCGGACCGGCCGGCCGTCCTCCAGGTAGACGAAACCCGGGTGCCGCGATGCGGCTTCCACCCGCCGCTGGATGGCGGGTCTGAGCAGGCCAAGTGCAGTGTCCAGCGGGGCGAGCCGGTACACGGCGATCTCCTCCGGCTGCAGTTTGATCGCGGCTAGCGCCGCGTCGTCAACTGGTCCGCAGTCGAACAAGAACCGGATGCCACCGGGATGCCCAGGACGGCCAGGGTGGAAGTCAGTACAGGCCAGCCGCCCGCTGCGCACCTCGATGCCACACTCCTCGCACACTTCCCTGCGGCACGCATCCCACGGCGTCTCGCCGTCCGCCTCCATGACACCACCGGGTATCGTCCACCCCGTCTTGTACGTCGGCTTCAGGATCAGTAGTCGCCCCGCCGCGTCGAAGATCAGCGCCCCGGCAGAAACCGGTATCGCAGGAAACCCGCCAGCGAGCATACCGCCATCATTCCCCGCATCTTCCCGCGCAATCAACCCGCCCCTATGATCAGAATCATCGGGCACCGAATTTCACGACTCGGCAAAGAGGTGCTTTCTGCGTGAAAGAGATGCAAGCATTCCAGGTACCGGCATCTGGGAAGCCCTTCGAACTAGTGCACCGCGAGATACCGAAGGTAACCGACGACCAAGTGCGCGTAAGGGTCCAGGCGTGCGGGATCTGCCGCAGCGACACTTACGCAGTAAGCGGCATTCCGGGTTCGGTGTATCCGCTGACACCGGGTCACGAGATCGCGGGGGTAATAGATGCGGTAGGCCCCACAGTAAAGAACTGGGCCCCCGGCGAGCGGGTTGGCATCGGCTGGTTCGGTGGCCAGTGCGGGGAGTGCGCATCATGCCGGAAGGGCGATTTCGTCACGTGCTCTCGCCTCAAAGCGCCAGGTCTCATCGCGGATGGCGGGTACGCGGAGTTCGTGGTAATGCCAGCGTCGGCACTGGCACGGATACCGGACGGTATCGACCCGGTTCACGCAGGCCCCCTGATGTGCGCAGGAGTGACCGCATTCAATGCGCTGCGCAAGGCTGGGGCAGCCCATGGTCGCCGGGTCACGGTGATCGGCATCGGCGGTGTCGGCCATCTGGCCGTCCTGTTCGCCCGGCATATGGGGTGCGAAACGATTGCCGTATCGCGCGGACGGGCGAAGGAGGCACTGGCCCTGAATCTCGGCGCGAGTCATTTCATTGACGCGCTGGATTCCGGTGCGGTCGAGGCGATGAGAGCGCTCGGCGGTACGGACGTCATCATCGTGACTTCATCGGGCGGCGATGAGGCCGGGCGTTTCATCCCCGCGGTCACGCCCAACGGGCGGATCGTGGTGACCGGGTTTTCTGATGAACCAGTACATGTTAGCTCGGTGGACCTGATTGCGCGGAACCTGTCGATCATAGGGAGCGCCGCCGGGACCGCGATGGACGCCGAGGAAACGCTCCGGTTCTGCGTGCTTAACGACATCACCCCGGTAGTCGAGGAATTCCCGTTCGAATCGGCACGAGAAGCCTACGCGAGAATGCTGGCGGGTTCGGTGAATTTTCGCGCCGTACTGAACCTTGATTCGCTCACTCGCCCGCAGGCGCGCACTGCGGACCAGGAAGACGTCGAACACGGAAATGAGAACCCCCAGATGCGGCACGCGGTCGCCCTAAGCAGCCGTCCGGCAGGCCATGTTCTCGACTGCCCCCCAGAGGAACTCCCGCACGAGACAGAGCTGATAGAGGCTGCCATGCGATGGCATTTCAGCCCGGAAACTGGCTCGCCTTTCTGGCTCGAACGAGCGAAAAAGCTCGATTTCGATCCGGTGAGAGATGTGCACAGGTTGGCAGACCTGCGGCTGTTCCCCAACCTGGTCGACGACCTGAGGTACGCGTGCGTGACGGATCTTATCCCAAAAGGATACGGCGATGAGCCGCCGCTGCTTGGGGTTTTCGAAAGCGGCGGCGTGACCGGCGCTCCCAAGCGTGCCATATTGCTCAGTGACTGGATGGAACGCTGGCTGGCCTGGAGCCATCGCTGCGCGAGAGAACATCACCGCGCGCCAGGGGCCAATCATCTTATGGTCGCCCCCACCGGGCCGCACCTGATAACTCACCTGTCCAATGAGGCTACCCGCCGGGATGGCGGGATCGCGTTTACCATCGACTTGGATCCGCGCTGGGTCCGGAAATGTATAATCGAGGGCCGTTCCGATGAGGCCGACAGGTACGCTGGGCACATCATTGCCCAGATGGCGTCGGTACTCCGGACGCAAGACGTCAGCATCATGACAATCACTCCGCCCCTCCTGGAGAGACTCGTTCGGCAGCCCGAACTGGTAGATCTTGTCCGGCAGAAGATATCGGTCATCATCTGGGGCGGTACGCACATGGATGCCGACACCCGGCACATCTACCAGACGGAAATATTCCCTGGCGTATCATTCCAAGGCGGCTACGGCAGCACTATGGTGCTAGGCGGCGCATTTGAGCGGCCGGGCCTCACCGACGACGATCCGTGCATATTCGATCCGTTCTCGCCCTATGTCACATTCTCCGTCGTCGATCCACAGAGCCTGGAAGAAGTTGCCTATGGCGATCGCGGCCAGGTGATCATGAACCATCTAAGCAAGGCCATGCTGCTTCCGAATAACCTCGAACGTGACACTGCCATCCGGGTTCCCGGACGCTCCGGGCAGGCGGGCGATTCGGTAGCCGACATCCTGCCCATGGAGACATTCGGCGGAAGGGAGGTCACCGAAGGAGTGTACTGAAACTCCCCGCCATGGCAACTGCGCCGATCAGGGAGCTCGACAGCAGCTGCAAGTACAAATCGCAACGGTCGCATCCGCCGCCGGACCGGCCAGGCGGGGCCCGACGGGCCAGCGCCACGGCAGGAAGAGGAACGTAGCCTCAGCCTCTGATGACGGACTTTGAGCGCATCAGGAACTCAGACAGATAACCGTCGTGCGGCATCCCGAACCCGGGCTCGCCCGAGGCGCGAACACCTGCGTAGACGTTACTGATCGTCGGTTCGTCGACCAGCTTCCCGATCAGCTTCTCGTCTTTGGTGAGCGCGGTGAGCGCAAGGGTATGCCTCAACGGCTGCACTCCCACCTCGGCTGACCACGGGGCGACCCACAGGCAGGGGAACGGCAGCTCGATCTCCGTCTGCGGGGCATCGGGGGTGCTCACTTGGAAGACCGCCGGCCGCAGGACCGCGCTGCCGTCGCCAAGGTCGTCGATGATGCCCTCCCCGCCCAGCCATGCCCTGGCGTTCCCGCGATGATCAAACAGGAACCTCTCGAGTGCCGCCGCGGCTGCAATGGGCTGGACAGGCAGCACTGCCTTCTCATCCTCGGGAGGCAGGCTCGGCAGAGCCGACAGCCGATCAGCGATGGCCCCCGCGACTGGTGCTGGATCTCCTTCGACATAGACGGCGGTGACGTTCAGGCAAACGGTGCCGCCTTCCCCGACGACCGAGTCCACCACGGCGTCCATGCAGTCCCGCCAATCGACATCCCTGGTAATTAGCAACTTCGACCGCCCCGGTCCCTGCGGCAGGACGGTCCTGCTCGATGCGAACTTGCGCATGATCCGGTCACCGCCATACACCACCGCGAGGTCGGCGTCATTGATGAGCTGATCCGCGCCACCATGATCAGTCGGAAGCAGAAGCAACTGATCGCTGGCCAAGCCCGCCTCAAGAAGAGCCAAGACCAGGCGGTGCGGTGCGAGGGGTTCCCGCTGGGACGGTCGTACCGCCACCTTGTAGCCCAGTGCGACAGCCTGCAGCCAGAGCGCGTGCACTGCGGGATGGTTACCGGCGGCATGCACCGCGAGCACGTCGCCTCGCCTGGTCCAGACCGCGCTCCCGCCGCCCCGTGTCCTCGGGTCCTGCCAGTCGGCCACGGCTCCGGCGGGCAGTCCCCGCAGTGCGGATTGGTACGCCGTGCGCGCCGCGCCGGCGATAACCGCAGTGGCCCTGCGCACCGAGGATATCGGGAGCCCGGAAAGCCGGCTGACGACGTAATGATATTCATCCAGTGACAGGCCGCCGATCGTGGCGGCGGTAAAGATATCGCCAGCGCGCGCCAAGGCCGCTGCCCGGTAATCGGCGGGCGGCGCGGCAGCGCGCAGGGCCGCCAGGCTACGCTGGGTATAAAGGCGGGGAACGAGGCTCATTTCCCCGACCGGCCGACCGGATACATCGAGAAGGGGCACGCGGTTCCGGGTGCGGTATGCGCCGGCCGGACCGAGGGCGTCGAGTTGGATCATGCTCAGCACGCCCTCTTGATTATCCGGGCCTGGATCATGTTTATCGAGTCGTCGGTAAGAGACTTCATATGGATGCCGACGCGCAAGTCGTCGGCCATGATAACTCCTCATGTATCGTGGCTAAACCCGGCGCGGTAGTGCACGGTGGGCCGCAACGGTGGGCCGCAGTGGAATTAAAGCAATGTATCCCCGCGCCATCTGATGTGCAATGGGATGAGATCCGGCCCGATCCGCACCGTGCCGCGCGAGGCCGCCTTTGCCGGCACAGGGCTAATCCGGTAGGCGATCGCTGCTATCCCCGCAAGCGGCAGCCGTCGTTTGCTCCACCACGCTCGCCCGGTCAGCCTCATCCGCCTCCCCGGTCACACCGGCATCGCCCCGCGTATGGCGAGAGGCGGCGGGCTGCGGAGTCGGATCGCATATGGTTTATTTTTACATCGTTGCCTACAAAGCGGGCGCAACGTATCTTATTGCGCATCCGGCGCTTCGAACTAAACCAGCGACGAGGGGGACCAGGTCGAGTCAACTTGTGGAGGGTGCATTGGTCACTCGTCATCTTCCCGTGGAACGTCCGGGCGAGGATCCGCCAGTCGTACCGTCATCCCTGGGCACCCTCGATAACGCCATCCTGCTGCGAAGGTCCGGGCTGCTCTTCGCACATGGCGTAGAGTTCAGTAAATGGGAGACCATAGGTCGGCAACTCCTATCCGTAAGCGAATCGGCCACATGGTGGATAGCCGACTGGATAGCTTACGGGGAGAAGACTTTCCACGACCGCTATCGTGAGGCAATTCAGCAGACATCACTCAATTATCAAACCTTGCGTAATTATGTATGGGTCGCTCGCCGCTTTGACCTGTCCCGGCGCCGCGACACTCTCAGCTTCGGGCACCACGCCGAGGTCGCCGCACTCGATCAGCCAGAGCAGGATTACTGGCTCCGCAAGGCGGAGGAACACACGTGGTCGCGGAACCAGCTCAGGAACGAAGTCCGGAACAGCCTGCGGCTAAGGCAGGCCTGTGGGGAATCCGAATCCCGGACGGAGCGCAACGCCGTAGCCGCAGAGGAATGTACAGACGACTCCGAAGGGCCGACAGCCCCGGCGGCCGGAAAGGTAATGAAAGTACTATCGCTGCGCCTCACAACCCGCCAATTCGAACAGTTCATGATAGCCGCCCATAGCCAGAATCAGGAACTAGAAGAATGGGCATTGCAGGTACTGGAGAGCCTTTGCCATTTGCCGCGCGATCTCTTAGCGCTCCCGGCCGGGAACTTCCGGGACGGGACCGGTCAGGCCTGCCCGGTGCCAGCCTTGCTTGTCCCGCCGGCGGGACAAGCGCCGACACGTGGCGTCGTGCAGGACGGGAGTTCGGCCGCTGTACCCCCCCTCCGTCTGCTTGCCGCGATCGGCCGGGCGGGCGCTGGCCAGCCTGCATCGCGGTCAGCTGAAATCCCGGCTCGGCGGGGACGATGACGCGTGCCTGCATATGGAGGATGCTTTCGAAGTGTACCGTGCCCAGGAAGATCAAGACCGAGCGGCTGCCGCGCTAAATATGTTTGTCGGTAACTTGCCCTATTCGGGTTGTCGGTAACTTGCCCTATTCGGGCCGGTCAGGATCCCGCCGGGCGGAATGAGAGAGATAATACGCAATATTGACATTCACAGAATAGGCAGATAAGAACTAGAGAATGTACAAGGCGGATCAGGCGAGATATCCGCGATGACCTTGGAGGATGACCGATGAGCACCGCCGTGGAGGAAGCGCAGGCCACAACAGTGGCACCAGAGAACGATGACCTCGCGTTCGAGGTGATCGGCGAAGTCGAGTCCCACGAGTCCGAGCCGTCAAGCATTCTCTGCGCTGTCGGCTGCCGCTAGAAGAGGCCTCGCGTACCATGGGTGCCCTGCCACTCACCGAGACCGGTGGGTCGGCCATGGTGCGCGGCGGCGGTCTCGGTTACCGTTCCGCGCTTGATGGCGATATCAGGAAGCACACGGCAGACATTGACTGGCTCGAGCTCACAGCAGATCAATTCTTCCCGCTCACCGGCCATCGCCGGGAGAAGCTAGCCGAGTTGTCCGGGCTCTACCCCTGTGTCACCCACAGCCTGAATCTGTCGATCGGCGGCTGGGCGCCGCTCGACATGGAGTACCTCCATGCCGTGGTGCAAGCTGGCGACGCGATTAACGCGCCGTGGTTCTCGGATCACCTGTGCTTCACGGGTGACTCGGATGTGACCATAGGGCACTTGGCACCCGTGTCCTTCACGCGCGTTTCCGCCCGTCACGTCGCTGAGCGGGCGGTGACAGTTCAGCGGCTGGCCCAGCGACCGCTGCTCTTGGAGAACATCACCTACAAGTTCAGCATTGGCACGGAACTCGACGAGGCAGAATACATCGCGGAGGTTCTGGAGCAGGCCGACTGCGGCATGCTCCTCGACATCAATAATCTATACACGAATTCGATCAGCCACGGATATGACCCGCTGGACTTTCTGGACCGCATTCCGATGCACCGGGTCCGTCAGATGCACCTGGCGGGCGGCCGCTGGATCGACGGAGTGCTCGAGGACTCCCACGATGCCCCTGTGCGCGGCGAGGTATGGCAGCTCGCGCGCGAGGCGGTCTCACGTTCACCCGTCGGCGCCATCATGATCGAGCGTGACAGCGACTTCCCTGACGAGTTCGCCGACCTGCTCGCGGAAGTAGCCGGGGCACGCGCGCTAAGCACGGCACCATAGGCCGGGCGATGACAGCCGTGGAGACAGCGGACGCGCGCGTGCAGCAGTTGCTGCTGCGAATGCTGGCAGACCAGCGGCTCGCCGAGGCCTTCGCCGACGGCTCGATCATGCAGTCGCCTGCGATGGACGCCTCAGATCGCGAACTGCTCGCCAGCATCGACAGGCGCGGATTCGAGGGCTTCGCTCGCTCGCTGCATTTCAAGCAACTGCGCGTCAGTGCCGATTTGATGCCGATCAGCATCGCCCTGCTCGGTGAAACCTTTGATGCGCTAATTCTGGGCAGGGCATTGTGGACGGCCGCCTCGAGCGCCGGCAGCACCATCCGGCCGACGTACCGCCTGCACCTCATCGACGACGTCGTCGGATTGTCCCGGCAGGCGCCGGTTGATCAGCGAGTGCAAGATGCGGTCACGTTCGAGGCGGCCTGCGCGCGGGCCGTGCTGGTAGCCGCCGACGGCCCGGTTGAAGAACCCCCTGGCCTCCGGCTGGCCCGCGGCGTCACGGTCGCGTCCTTTCACACCGACATCGTGTCATGCTGGGGCCAGGTCCGGACGGCGGCCGCGCCATCGGCCGTCCTCGCGACGCTGCCGATATTTCCGGCGCCCACCTGCCTGGCGATAGTTCCGGCCCATGACCACAGTGCCCGCGTCGTCAAACTCACTCCGGCACTCGGCCGGATCCTCGGGCGCAGCCGGCTTATCTCTGCAGAGGACGCGAACACGCTTGGCTCCCTCCTCCCGGCCCTGTGCCGCGAGGAAATCGTCAGCGGTGCACCATGACGGGCCTGCGCATCTGCGTCGTCGGCAAGTACCCGCCGATCCAGGGCGGAGTCTCTGCACAGACCTACTGGATGTGCCGGGCGCTCGCGGAGAATGGTCATGACGTGTTCGTCGTCACCAACGCCGACGAGGTGGAGGACGATTACCGGATCTGGATGCTCGACGATGACTGGCGCCGGCTAAGCTATGGTGTTCCGGGCGCAGGTACCGTCACTGCCCGCTACAGCCGTGCGTGGGACCGGGCCCGCTATCTCTATGTTCCGAGCGGCAACCCGTCGGTGACGAAGCTGGCCGGGATAGCAACCGAAGTCGTCCGCAGCAATTCGTGCGACGTCATCTTCGCCTTCTACCTTGAGCCCTACGCGATGGCCGCGAGCATCGTCGGGCAATGGACCGGCGTACCCGTCATCTTGCGCCACGCGGGCAGCGACAGGTACGTGCTCATGGACCACCCGGATGCCAGCGCCGCTTACCGCGAAGTCTTGCGCCAAGCGGCCGGAGTCATAACCGACGAGCTCACCGTCGACAGCCTCGGCATCGAACCGCACCGCCTGCTGTCCTCGCCGGGTCCGTTCCTGCCCCGCGAGTTCGCCGCCGAAGGGCCCGCGATGGACCTGAACGCAGCCGTCGCCGCCGCCGATCCGGCGCAGCTAGCGGCCACGGGCCCGATCGCGACCGATCGGCCGGTCATCGGTCTTTACGGCAAGCTCGGGCTCGCCAAAGGAACTGCTGAGCTCATCGAGATGCTCGATCACCCGGAAGCCTCAGACTGGCAGCTTGTGCTGCTAGGCGGCGGCGTCGGGTGGCTTCGGGTACAACGGCAGCTCCGCGAGTCCTCCGCCGGCTCGCGGGTCTGGCGCCTGCCGTTCGTCGCGCCGTGGCGCGTCAGTGACTTCATCCGAGCGTGTACCACGATGTGCTACTTGGAAAACGGCTTCGCCGTGCGCCAGCACCGGCCGAGCGTCGTGCCCGAGATCCTCGCCTGCGGCGCGCCCCTCGTGGTCTCCCGTGAGGCCTACGACAAGCTCCCTTCGGCCGAAGGCCAAGAACGAGACCGGGTCACGGTCGTGGAGTCGCCGCAGGACCTTACCGCGCTGAGGAATGCCACCGCCAGGGCCATCAACGCGGCGCATCAGGGAAAGGCAGCCGCAGGCCGGTCAGCGGACGAAGGCCGCCGCAAGGAGCTTGCGCTCGGCGCCGAGTACGCCGCGATGCTGCGCAGCGTGCTCCAGCCAGCCCGATCGCCGAACCGGTCCGCCCGCTCACCGCTGTCTGCGCTCTGTCCGACCCTCACCAGGTACGCGGGCCTCGACCTGAGCCCTGACTGCGACCTGATCGCCGCCGAAGGCCGTGCCAGCGCCGCGGCCGCCGCGATGTCTGCCGACGAATCCGTGCCGGCCGGCGATCGCGAACGTGCGCAGATCGAGGCCCATCTGCTGTGGATGACGGTCGATAGCGAGGGGCGCACGGGGCGAGCCGCCTTCCCCGAACCGACAGTGGTACGCACCCTGGCCGCGCTGTCGCCCGATGAACTCGCCGACATCATACCTGTCGCTTCCAGCCTCCTGCGCTTCGGGCACTTCACCCTCGACGTCGCCGCATACGTCAGAGCGCTGACCGCCGACGCCAAGGCGATCGAGCTGCATGGATGTGCCGGGGCCATCACCGGCGACGTGCTCTTCCAGAAGTCAATGCGGCTGGCTGGCCGGCTGGTCCGCATCAGCAATACCACGGCACGACTGCTATCCCTAGCGGACGGGAGCAGGACGTTCACCGCGATCAGGGAGACGCTCGGAATCTCTCCCGACAGCACCGGCCAGCTCGCATCGCACATGGACCAGCTGGTGAACGAGCAGGTGCTGGGCCTAGCCGGCAGCGCCGTGCAGGCGCGCCGGACGGCGGTGAGCCTGCCCTGGCTCGGCCCCTCCGGGGAAACGCCATGACCGCACCCGGCGAGCGCCCGGGTTGGACCGACGCGCGAGTAGCGGACGCGTATTGCCGATTCACCGGCAGGTACGACCTTTACAGCCGGACCAGCGCACGGCTCGTGGACTTCATATCGGGCCAAGCGCCAGCCACAGTGCTCGATCTTTGCTGCGGTACCGGGGTCACCGCCGCCGAAATCCTGCAGGCCCTTCCCGGACTGCGCGCACTGCACTGCCTCGACAGCTCGCCCGCGATGCTGAGCAGGGCATGTACCGCGCTGACCGACGCGCGAATCACCTGGCACGCTCTCCCCGCGGAGAGACTCACCGAACTGGCCGCCATCAGCATCGACGCGTGCATCTGCAACATGGCGATATGGCAGCTGGACGTCGCGGCCGTCCTCGCCGGCCTGCGCCAGATCTTGCGGCCTGACGGCGCATTCGCGTTCAACATCGGGTACTGGCTCGCTGGCCAGGCGGCTGGGACCACCGCCTCAGCCCTGACCGTCGAGGAACGAGCATGGCGGAGCCGGCTGGACGCTGCCGGCTGGCAGCTGGAATCCGCCTCCTGGGATGAGAATGCCTACTCCTGGGAGGAAGCCGAAGCGTGGGCTTCAGTTCCCGTGTTCGCCCAGTTCGCGGGAAGGCTGCTGCTGCCGTACCGTCACGCTCGCGCCGCCGGCACAACGGCCAGCAGTCCCCAGGCGTGGATCCTCTACGTGCGAGCACGCCCGTGCACCTCGACGAGCCAGGAAGCGGAGGTCCGGTTGAGATGAGAGTCGCGCTGGTCAACATGCCATGGACGCGGGTCGACTCGCCGTCGATCCAATGCGGGCTGCTAAAGGCGGAATGCGCCGAAGCGGGCCACCCAGCTGTCGTGCACTACCTCAACCTCGAGTTCGCCGCCCGTCTGGGCGACCAGACATACCGGTCGTACATGCACCTGCGCGACAGTCATGCGCCGAAACTCGTAGGGGAATGGCTTTTCGCAGCCTCTGCGTTCGGCGACCGTGACGACGAAGACGAGTACCTGAACTTGATCGAAGACGTGCTGTCTTCGTCTCCCCTAACGCGCGAGCAGGTTCTGGACATGCGTCATAGGACGATTCCGGAATGGATCGAAGAAGTCGCAGCGTCGCCGCGCTGGGATGATGCTGACGTCGTCGGGTTCACCTCAACGTTCGAGCAGAACGTCGCGGCGCTCGCGCTGGCCCGGAAGCTCAAGTCCACCCATCCGGACCTGACCACGGTGTTCGGCGGCGCCAACTTTGACGGCACCATGGGACCGGAGTATGTGCGGGTATTCGACTGGATCGACTACGCCGTCATCGGCGAAGGCGATGCCGCCTTCCCTGATCTGCTGCACACGCTGGAGGCGGGCGACTCCAGTGCCATCCCGGGTGTGTGTTGCCGGCGCGACGGCACGGTGCACCTGACGCCTCCGCTTGGCGCCCGTGTCGCTTTCAACAAGACGCCGGCTCCCGACTACGACGACTACTTCAGCGCGCTGGACCGCCTTGGCCGCCGGACGGTGCTCGGCCCGCGCAGTCCGCACCTGCTCTATGAGTCCGCTCGCGGCTGCTGGTGGGGCGAGAAGCACCACTGCACGTTCTGCGGCCTCAACCACGCTGGCATGCAGTTCCGGTCCAAGGACCCGGACAAGGTGCACCGCGAGCTAGTGGAGCTGAGCGACCGGCACCGCTCGCTATTTATCTCAATGGTCGACAACATCATGGACATGAGCTACATCGATAGTCTCCTGCCGAAACTGACGGCGACCCGTCATGACTTCCGGATCTTCTACGAGATCAAGGCTAACCAGCGACGCGATCAGATTGAGTCCTTCGCGAGGGCCGGAATAGTCGGCGTGCAGCCCGGCATCGAGAGTCTCAGCGATAACATTCTGAAGATCATGAGGAAGGGCTCCACGGCAGCAACCAACATTAACTTGCTTAAGTGGTGCGCCTTCTATGGCATCGACGTCAAATGGAACATACTGCTGGGCTTCCCAGGCGAGACTGCCGCGGACTATGACGACCAGACTGCGCTCGTCCCGCTATTGCACCATCTGCCGCCGCCGGACAACTGCGAGGAGATCTGGCTGGAGCGCTTCAGTCCATACTTCTTCGAGCCGGAGATCGCCTTCCTCAGGCGTCGGCCAGCACTCGGCTACCGGTACGCTTATCCCTCCGCGGTCGACCTGGAAAAGACCGCCTATTTCTTTGAATATGAGACGGCGACGCGAGTGCCATCGGAGGCCGGGGAGCGTCTCAGGAATGCCGTGCAGCAATGGCAGGCCGTCTGGGAAGGTCGACCACCGCGGCTCGACTACGAACATGGTGGTGAGTGGCTTCGGATTATCGATACACGCGGTGGCGTCCGGCGCGAGGCGGTTCTGTCGGGTTGGCGAGCCGACGCATTCGAACTGTGCGTAGACCGCGCTCACACCGCACCGGCGGTAGCCGAACTCCTAGCCGCCGGCGATAGGGAGATTGCGGCTGACGCAGTTGCAGCTTTCCTCGACCGGTGCGTTGATACCGGCATTGCCATCCGAAGTGCGGGACGCTATCTCTCGCTGGCCTTGCCGATTAAGGTGAAAAACATCGCCCTACCCGCCTCGAGAGGAGCCAAGGCATGAGTGAGCAAGACAACGGACTGCTGGCTGTAGCCGAAGCCGTGAACGCGGAATTGCCCTGGCTGTGGTGGGCGCGGACCGGCAGCGGCCGCCTGGCTGGCATGACGGCCCCGCCGGAGGGGTTTCCGTTCTCATTCCTGCACGAGCGCGGGTTCGACACAATCGTTTCCCTGGCCGGCCCCGTCAGCTACGACCCCAGCCCCCTTTCGTCACGCGTCTTCACCCTGCAGGACCTGGCTCGTGGCGCGGTGCCGGCGGACAGCGCTGCCGAGGAGGCTGAGGTGCGCCGGGCGGTGAGCAGCGTTAGCGCGCTTCTTGCCGAGGGGCACAACGTGGCCGTGCACTGCCGCTGGGGTGCCGGGCGGACCGGCCTCGTCATTGGCGCTGTCCTAGTGTCTGAGGGACATGACCCGGCCCGCGTCACGGCATGGCTCGCCGAGGTACAGCGCGCACGCGGCATGAAGGGAAAGGGATGGCCGGAGTCCCCGTGGCAGGCAGACCTGCTGGCGTCCTTTCGGCGGCCGTGAGCTGACACAGCCATGCGAGTAACGGCGAACCGCCTTCTTGAGACGTACCTTGCGCTGGACCACGAGCGCGGCCGTCGCCGGGCCTGGGAGAAAACGCTCCTGGGAGCCGAGCATGCGACGCACGCAAGCCGCTTCGGCGAGCTTGTGCAAGCACTGCAGGATGTCGTCGATCTGGAGTTCGCCCTGGCCGTGTCGGCAAGCGCGCAGGAATTCATCGGGTCGTCGTCGCGCCAGGTCGCCGGCCAGTCCGACGCGGCGGAACGAACACGCGCCATCGTCGAGTTCGCACAGCTCCTCGAGGACCTGGCCGGCCCGGTAGGGCTCGCCGCGGGACTCGATGAGGCTGACCGTCTCGACATTGCCAACGAGCTCACCGGCCTAGCCGGCCGCACCCAGACCGCCGTGTTCAGCTACATTCGCGACATGATCGGCGTCGAATGTGACCCGGAGGAGCCAATCGTCCTGGTGGCAGCCGCACCGAGAGATCGGCCGACAGATGTGATCCGCGGACGTGACGGCCGGCGTGTCCCGTTCATCGACGTGAGCCGACTGCGTGGCACGGAACTCTTCGAAGCTGCCTGCGAGTTGCTTGTCGATGCCGCTGAAGCCGGCGGATCGTCCGCGGCCGACAGGCCGGCGGAAGGCGTTCCGCGCCAGGTGGGACTCAACCTCCCCGCTGGGATAGTCGACAGCAGCTTCACCCTGCATTCGCTTGGGAGATCGCCGTGGCAGGAGGTCGCCGACCGGGTGGACGCGACCGGCGGCGAGCGGGCCGCGCTGGTCCAGGGGTTGCGAATCCTGATGGTGGCCTCATGCGTTACCGAGGCGATCCGGCGGACGGCCGATCCTTCGCATCAAAGTGCCGCGGAATCGCTCGGCCTCTATATCGTCTTCGACCCCCTTTGGCGGGCAATCGCGCCCGCATGGTCGATGTATCTCGCCGGCCTGCTGCCGTCCTCCACGGCGATCGACTTGATGAGCGACGAACTCGCAGGTATGACGCTGACGGACGCGCTGCGCCGGCCGGATGCGGCGATGATGGCCGCAGACTTTTACCTGCTCGAGTACCTGTCCGCACACGGCGACGCGGGCGGCTCCGTAGCGTTCGCCCGCTACTGCGATGATACCGAGCGATTCATGTCCGAAGTCGTCACCATCACCGTCGGGGCGGAGCTCGGCCACATCGTGGACCGGTATCAGCTGCTCGGCGATACTCCGGAGGGAAAGTTCCTTGCCAGGCTGGGCTGGTGCGATACCCGCATCTCGTGGGCGCGGGCACTGCGAGCCGATGAGGGTGAGGCGCTGCGTAACGCCGAACGTTGCTTCGGCGGCCCGTTCGCCGACTTCGACGGCATCAGATGGGTCCCAATCGCGAGCACGCTGCGTGAATTCCGTGAGGGTCAGCTGTCCGGGAAGGCTTTTATCGACTGGTGCTTCTCGGTCCGGCACAACAGCGGCCCCATCTTCGACAAGTTCTGCCGCGTCGATGCGATCGAGGCGGTGCTTGATGCTCAAGCACAAGGCGACGTGTCAGCCCTCGCCCGGTTTGCCAGCAAGCGCGTGGCGGACCTGCTGGCCTCTTCCTCACTGCCCGATGCCGGACGCGATCCGCGTGCAGGTCAGCAGCTCGCCGCGGTGATACGCGACGTGAACACCGGCGCCCTGACTCCGGCGCAGGCGCTTGGCGCGATAGCGCCGGCGACCGTCGAGGCACTCTTGAATCAGTCCGCGAGGCCCGCCGGAACGGTGCTCGGGCGCGGCCTGGCGGCAAGCCCTCACGTGGCAGCGGGGCCGCTGACAACCGATGCGGCAGAGGTCGAGTCGTACGCTGCCCGGGGCATGCGCGCCGTCCTGATGGCCGACGTGGTCGACGCCGCCAACATGCACGCCGCGCTTGCCGCGGGCGGGCTCGTCGTCCGCAACGGCGGCGTCACGTCGCACGGCGCTGTGCTGGCCCGCGCGCACCGCATCGCCTGCGTCGTCTCCGTCACAGACCTGCACGTCGCCAGTGCCGGAGTCAAGATCGGCGGGCGCGAGCTGCGGATTGGTGACACGGTCGTGGTCGATGGCCAGCGCGGCGAGATCGTCCTTCCCGATGGCATTGCGCCCGCAGAGCGCAAAGCCCCGGCCGTGCCTGGCCTGAGCACCCTCTTGGCCTGGGCCGACCAGTACCGGGCGCTGTCCGTCAGGGCAAACGCAGACACCGCCGCGGAGGCGCACGCGGCCCTGTCACTGGGCGCGGCCGGCGTCGGACTTTGCCGGACGGAGCATTTCATGCTCGGCTCGCATGCGGGCGACGTAGCCGCGCTGTTCGCTGCCCGGACGAGCGCCGAACGCCGGAGTGCCGCGCTTCGGCTCATGCCGCGGCACCGCTCGGTGATCCGCGAGCTCACGCACGTACTGGATGGGAAGCCGCTGCTGGTGCGCCTGCTCGACGCGCCGAGTCACGAGTTCGCATCCCGGTCGGATGCATCGCTTACCGAAGCCAATCCGATGATGGGCTTGCGAGGGGTGCGCATGGGGATCGTCATGCCGGAGGTGTACCAGGCTCAGGTACGGGCCATATTCGACGGGGCTGCTGACGCTGCCGATGAGGGGGCCGTTCCGCGAATCGAGATCGCCGTCCCGCTGATCGCCTCTGCCAGGGAGTTCCGCATTGTCCGCAACCTCATCGAGCAGACGTGGCAGGCAGCGCAACGGCGCCGGCCATCGCCGCCAGTTCCCCTGCGCGTGGGTGCCGTTATCGAAGTGCCCCGGGGCGCCATTCGATGCGGCGCCGTCGCGGCCATGGCCGATTTCCTGAGCTTCGGCACCAACGATCTGGCCCAGTTCGCCTGGGGCCTTTCACGAGACGACGCCGATAGGCAGATAATTCCCGAATATCTCAATCACAAGGTCCTTGCGAGCAGCCCGTTCGCGTCACTGGACCCCGGTGTCGCCGCTCTGGTGGCACACGCCGTCCGGGAAGCAAGACAGGTGAGCCGGCAGATCGAGATAGGCGTCTGCGGAGAGGCGGCGAGCACCGCCGACTCGCTGGCACTGCTTGCCGAAGCGGGCGTCGACTACATCTCCTGCAGTCCGCCCCGGCTTCAGGCGGCCCGCATCTTCGCAGGACAGCTGGCCACCCGGTGAGCGAGACCGCCGCGCCCGCTCCGGAGGCGGCACTGCGTCGCAACCGGGACTTCATGCTCCTTACTACCGGCCAGCTCATCAGCAGGATCGGATCTGCCATCACGACGTTCGTAATGCCGCTGATCGCGCTGGCTGTTACGCACTCGATTATCCGGGCCGGACTCGTAGGCACCGCGACTTCGTTCGCCACGGTGGCGACTACCATTCCGAGCGGTCAGATAGTGGACCGCCGGGATCGCAAGCTGTTGCTGGTCATCTTCTGCGGGTTCGGCGCTGTGCTGTTCCTTATCGCTGCTCTCCTCGCTGGAACCGGCGGGCTCGACCTCTTGGTGCTTATCGTCATCGGGATTCTCGCCGGGTTCACTACCACGTTCATCGCGATCACCGAAACGGCTGCGATCCGCCCGATGGTGAGCACATCGCAGTTCGGCAATGCGACTGCGGTACGTCTGGCCCGCCGCTCGGCGGCTGGCATCATCGGACCGCCTTTGGGCGGACTGCTGCTGACAGTCGGCCTGGCCGCCCCGTTCACCGCCGACGGCATCTCCTACGCCGTGGCGCTGGCCGCGGCGGTCGCGCTCAGAACCGATCTGAAACCTTCCAAGCGGCCACGTCGCGGCTTCTGGCGGGACGTGAGCGACGGGATGACCTGGATCTGGCGGTACCCGGCTATCCGGGCGATCCTCGCGAACGCTGCGCTGATCAACTTCGCGCTCGCGGGCATCCAGCTCGTGCTCATCCTCTCGCTCCGCAGTCGTGGGTACCCTGCCGCCGAGATCGGGCTGATCTACACCGCGTCAGGGGCCTCTGGGTTGGCCGGCGTCCTGCTTTCCCCCGCCGCGCTGAAGCGATTCCCGACTGGCAGCCTTGTCATCCTCATTTCGTGGCTGCTGGTCGTGCTCGCGGTGCTGCTGTGCATCCGCTTCAGCCTGCCGCCGCTACTAGTCCTGCTGGCGGCCGTGGTGTTCCTGATACCCACCGTAAACGCAGGGGTGATCGGATATCAGCAGGCGGCCACGCCTAACGACTTTCAGGGGCGGGTATCGGCTGCGTCGCAGTTCTCCATTGGCTGCGCCGTGCCGCTCGGCCCGCTCATCGGGTCTTTTGTCCTCGAGAGGTACGGCTCGGTGGTCGCCTTCCTTGTGTTCTCGGTGGTGATAGCCGCGGCAGCCGCGAGCCTGACCGTGTCACGTCATATCCGCACGATCCCGCCGCCATCCCGTTGGGCTAGTCACCTCGCGCCTGACACCGACACAACGAGGGTTTCCGCCGAGGCTGACTGAGTGCGCCGACGGA
>Ga0335075_10004430_pt1 | contig 21968 bp, 22 predicted proteins | sample Lox_Sample_24_FD_206723 | JGI IMG/M metagenome (GOLD analysis project Ga0335075, IMG submission 206723) | Soil microbial communities from Loxahatchee National Wildlife Refuge, Florida, United States - Lox_Sample_2.4 | ecosystem: Environmental > Terrestrial > Soil > Wetlands | place: USA...
GCCGACGCGGCGCTGTCCGCCGCGGCCGCCGCCGACAAGGCGCTGGCCGCCGGTGAGCGGCCGGCATCGGCGCTGGCCGGTGTGCCGCTGGCACTCAAAGACGTGTTCACCAGCGTCGACATGCCCACCACCTGCGGGTCGAAGATCCTCGAGGGCTGGCGTTCGCCCTACGACGCGACGGTCACCGCGCGGCTGCGCGCGGCGGGCATCCCGATCCTCGGCAAAACCAACATGGACGAATTCGCGATGGGCTCGTCGACGGAGAACTCGGCCTACGGCCCGACCCGCAACCCGTGGAACACCGACCGGGTGCCGGGCGGCTCCGGCGGCGGCAGCGCCGCGGCCCTGGCCGCGTTTCAGGCGCCGCTGGCGATCGGCACCGACACCGGCGGCTCGATCCGTCAGCCGGCTGCGCTGACCGCGACTGTCGGGGTCAAACCCACCTACGGCACGGTGTCGCGCTACGGCCTGGTGGCCTGCGCGTCGTCGCTGGACCAAGGCGGTCCCTGCGCGCGCACCGTCGTCGACACCGCGCTGCTGCATCAGGTGATCGCCGGGCACGACCCGAAGGACTCCACGTCCGTCGACGCCGCCGTGCCCGACATCGTCGGCGCCGCAAAGGCCGGGGCCGCAGGCGATCTCAAGGGTGTCCGCGTCGGCGTGGTGAAGCAGTTGCGCGGCGAGGGTTATCAGCCGGGCGTGCTGGCGTCCTTCAACGCCGCCGTCGAACAGTTGACCGCGATCGGTGCCGACGTGACCGAAGTCGACTGTCCTCATTTCGATCACGCGCTGCCCGCCTACTACCTGATCCTGCCGTCGGAGGTGTCGAGCAACCTGGCCCGCTTCGACGCGATGCGTTACGGGCTGAGGGTCGGCGACGACGGCTCGCACAGCGCCGAGGAAGTGATGGGGCTGACCCGGGCCGCCGGGTTCGGGCCGGAAGTCAAGCGGCGCATCATGATTGGCACCTACGCGTTGTCGGCCGGCTACTACGACGCCTATTACAACCAGGCTCAGAAGGTGCGCACGCTGATCGCCCGCGACCTCGACGAGGCCTACAAGTCAGTGGACGTGCTGGTGTCGCCCACCACGCCGACGACCGCGTTCCCGTTGGGGGAGAAGGTCGACGATCCGCTGGCGATGTACCTGTTCGACCTGTGCACGCTGCCGCTGAACCTGGCCGGGCACTGCGGGATGTCGGTGCCGTCCGGACTGTCGCCGGACGACAACCTGCCGGTCGGGCTGCAGATCATGGCGCCGGCCCTTGCCGACGACCGGATCTACCGGGTGGGGGCCGCGTACGAGGCCGCCCGGGGAGCCTTGCCCGCCGCCATCTGAGGCCGAGCAGACGCAAAGGTGCCCGACGCGCCGTTGCTTCGGGAGCTTTTGCGTCTGCTCGCGCCGCTTGGACAGCCCTCACGGGGCAAGATGAGGTCATGCGGATCGGAATTCTTACCGGGGGTGGGGACTGCCCAGGGCTCAACGCCGTCATCCGGGCAGTGGTGCGGACATGCGACTCGCGCTACGGGTCGTCGGTGGTCGGCTTCCAGGACGGCTGGCGCGGACTGCTGGAAAACCGCCGCATACAGCTGGCCAACGACGACCGCAACGACCGGCTGCTGGCCAAGGGCGGCACGATGCTGGGCACAGCCCGCGTCCACCCCGACAAGCTGCGGGCGGGCCTCGAGCAGATCATGCAAACCCTGGATGACAACGGCATCGACGTGCTCATCCCGATCGGCGGCGAGGGCACGCTGACCGCGGCGCATTGGCTGTCGGAGGAGAACGTCCCCGTGGTCGGGGTGCCGAAGACCATCGACAACGACATCGACTGCACCGACGTGACATTCGGCCACGACACCGCGTTGACAGTCGCCACCGACGCCATCGACCGGTTGCACAGCACGGCCGAGTCGCACCAGCGGGTGATGCTGGTGGAGGTGATGGGCCGGCACGCCGGCTGGATAGCGCTCAATTCCGGTCTGGCGTCCGGCGCGCACATGACGTTGATTCCCGAGCAGCCCTTCGACATCGACGAGGTGTGCCGGTTGGTCAAGCGACGCTTCCAGCGGGGCGACTCGCACTTCATCTGCGTCGTTGCCGAGGGCGCCAAGCCGGCCGAGGGTTCGATGGCGTTACGCGAAGGCGGCATGGACGAGTTCGGCCATGAGAGGTTCACCGGGGTGGCCGACCAGTTGGCGGCCGAGGTGGAGAAGCGCATCAACAAAGAGGTGCGGGTGACCGTGCTCGGCCACGTTCAGCGCGGCGGCACACCGACCGCGTATGACCGCGTGCTGGCCACCCGATTCGGCGTCAACGCCGCCGACGCCGCGCACGCCGGGGAGTACGGGCAGATGGTGTCGCTGCGCGGGCAGGACATTGGTCGGGTGTCGTTGGCCGAAGCGGTGCGACAGCTGAAGCTGGTCCCGCAGAGCCGGTACGACGACGCCGCCGCCTTCTTTGGCTAACCTGGAAACTTGCTGTTAAACCGACGCGAAGCGCGCGTTTCCCAAACGGATACTTGTAACGTAACGGCTATGACGCGGCTCCTGGGATGTGCCGTATGCGACCGTGGTTTTCACGGCCGGTCCGACGCGCTGTATTGCTCGTCGGCCTGTCGCCAGAAGGCGCACCGGGCCCGCATGGCGCGTCGAATCGCCGCATCTCAAGGGCAACAGGAACCGTCGCTGTCACCGCGATCAGCGTTAGTCAAACCGGATGTCGCCCGCATCATCGAGCGCGCCCGCGAGCAGCAGCGTCGGGCTCACGAATTGTGTCGTATCGCGGAGGAGGCCCTGCAGGAGTGCCGCGAGTCGCGGCGGCAACTGATGGCCGTCCGATGGCTGGTGCGATCGCGTATTAGCGCGCCGGCGCCCCCGCGGGTTGTCGGCGGCATGATCGCCAGGGAGTCCGGGTAATGACCGCCAAACTCAACGATCGCGCGGTCGCCGCCGAGCAGGCCCTGTCCGGCTCGCCGCAGCGGGTGGGTTGGTTCCGCTTCTACTTCGCTGACCAACGCTGGGAGTGGTCGGAGCAGGTGCAGCGCATGCACGGCTACGAGCCGGGAACGGTGAAACCGACCACCGAGTTGGTGTTGGCGCACAAGCATCCCGACGACCGGGGCCAAGTCGCAGCGACCATCGCCGACATGCTGCACACGCATCGGGCCTTCAGCACCCGGCACCGCATCCTCGACACCCGCGGCACCGTGCACCACGTCGTGGTGGTGGGGGATCAGCTCACCGACCATCACGACATGATCATCGGCACCCATGGCTATTACGTGGACATCACGCCGGCGCCCGACAAGGCAGACGACGACCTCATCACCGCCAAGGTGGCCGAGATCACCGAACATCGCGCCGTGATCGACCAGGCCAAGGGAATGCTGATGCTGGTCTACGGTCTCGACTCGGCGGCCGCGTTCGACCTGCTCAAGTGGCGCTCGCAAGAGAGCAACATCAAGCTGCGGCGCATTGCGCAGCAAGTCGTCGAAGACTTTCGCGCCGTTCGCGACAAGGCCATCGGTTCGCGGTCCGCGTTCGACCATGTGCTGCTGACCGGCGACGCCCGCGTCGTCGGCGACGGCGATGAGACGTTGGCTCCGAGCGCCAATTAGGATCGACCGCATGACTTCTGCGGCGAGCACCCCCAGGGCGCCCGGGGCGGATCTGCTCGACTACGACGATGTCATCGCGCGTTACGACCCGGTGCTCGGCCTCGAGGTGCACGTCGAGCTGTCCACCGCGACCAAGATGTTCTGTGGCTGCGCGACCGCGTTCGGCGCCGAACCCAACACCCAGGTCTGCCCGGTGTGCCTGGGCCTGCCGGGTTCGCTGCCGGTGCTCAACGAGGCGGCGGTCGAATCGGCGATCCGCATCGGGTTGGCGCTGAACTGCGAGATCGTGCCGTGGTGCAGGTTCGCGCGGAAGAACTACTTCTACCCGGACATGCCGAAGAACTACCAGATCTCGCAGTACGACGAGCCGATCGCCATCAATGGTTACCTCGACGTGCCCATGGAGGACGGCAGCAGCTGGCGGGTCGACATCGAGCGCGCGCACATGGAGGAGGACACCGGCAAGCTGACCCACCTGGGCAGCGAGACCGGCCGCATCCATGGCGCGACGACATCGCTGATCGACTACAACCGCGCGGGTGTGCCGCTGATCGAGATCGTCACCAAACCCATTCAGGGGACCGGTGAGCGCGCTCCCGAGGTGGCGCGGTCCTACGTGACCGCATTGCGAGACCTGTTGCGCGCGTTGGGGGTTTCCGATGTCCGGATGGACCAGGGCTCGATGCGCTGTGACTCCAACGTGTCGCTGAAGCCCGCCGGCGCGGCCGAGTTCGGCACCCGCAGCGAGACAAAGAACGTCAACTCGCTCAAGAGCGTCGAGGTCGCCGTCCGCTACGAAATGCGCCGTCAGGGTGCCGTTTTGGAATCCGGTGGGCGAGTCATCCAGGAGACCAGGCACTTTCACGAGGACGGCTACACCAGCCCGGGCCGCACCAAGGAAACCGCGGAGGACTACCGGTACTTCCCCGAACCTGACCTGGAGCCGGTCGCGCCCAGCCGCGAGCTTGTCGAGCGGTTGGGTCAGACCATCCCCGAGCTACCGTGGTTGCGCCGCAAGCGGATTCAGCAGGACTGGGGTATCACCGACGAGGTGATGCGCGATCTGGTCAACGCCGGCGCCGTCGATCTGGTGATCGCGACCGTCGACCAGGGCGCGTCCAGCGAGCAGGCGCGGGCCTGGTGGGGCAACTTCCTGGTGCAAAAGGCCAACGAGGCCGGCGTCGAACTCGACGAATTGCCTATCACCCCGGCCCAAGTCGCCGCGGTCGTGGCATTGGTGGACGACGGCAAGCTGACCACCAAGCTGGCGCGCCAGGTCGTCGAGGGAGTGCTGGCCGGTGAAGGCGAGCCCGAACAGGTGATGACCGCACGCGGACTCGCCGTGGTGCGCGACGATTCGCTGATCCAGGCCGCCGTCGACGAGGCCCTGGCCGCCAATCCCGATGTGGCGGAAAAGATCCGCGGCGGCAAGGTGCAGGCGGCGGGCGCGATCGTCGGCGCCGTGATGAAGGCCACCAAGGGTCAGGCCGACGCCGCGCGGGTGCGCGAACTGGTTCTGCAAGCCTGCGGCTAGATGACCGGGTATCGGCTTCGCGAGCAGACGGTGGACACGGCGCTCGGCACCGTGCGGGTACAGGTCGGCGGAACCGGCGCACCGATCGTGTTCTGGCCGAGCCTGCTGATGACTGGTGAGATGTGGCACGCGATCGCCGACGATCTCGTCGATCGCTGGCAAGTGGTGCTGGTCGACCCACCAGGCCAGGGCGGCAGCCAGCCCCTGACGAAGATGTTCACCTTCGACGAATGCGCCCGGTGCATCGTCGACATCCTCGACGGCCTCGGCATCGACCGAGCGCACTTCGTCGGAAATTCCTGGGGCGGCATGATCGGCGGGACGTTCGCCGCAACCCATCCGGACCGGATCGGGCGAGCGGTGCTGATGAACGCCACCGCGGGCCGCGCCGGCCTGCGACAGAAGATCCAATTCGCGATGCTGCTCGCATTGGCGCACTGGCAGGGCAAGATCGGTCCGCTGCTGACCCGATCGGTGCTCAAGGCATTCCTGGGCCCGACCACCTTCCGGCAGCGCCCCGACGTTGTGGCACACGTTCGTTCAGCCATGCCGGCGGTCAACGTCGCCTCGGTCTCGTGGGCCATCAAGAGTGTGGTGCCGGCCCGGCCCGACCAGCGGGCGTTGTTCGCCAGCATTACCACCCCGGTTCTTGTCGTCGGGGGCGCCGAAGACATCACCTTCCCGCCGCGGGAGGCGATCGCGATGGCCGCTGCCATCCCCAATTCGTCGGTTCGAGTGCTCGACGGGGTGGCTCACCTTGCCGGACTGGAGAATCCGGCATTGGTCAGCGGTCTGGTCGAAGAGTTCCTGACCGCGCCGTGACCATTGGGCCATGATGGCTGTGTGGGCGATGAATCCTTCGACCAGCTGGTCGGGATGTTGGACTACACGATGTTCGTGATGACCACCCAGGCCGACGGTGAGCCGTCGGGCTGCCTGGTCGGCTTCGCCACCCAGACCAGCATGCATCCGCGACGGTTCTTGGCCGGGCTGTCCAGGAACAACCACACCTGCCGGGTGGCGGCGAAATCCGACTACCTGGCGGTGCATGTGTTGGCGCGCAAGCACATCGGCCTGGCCGAGCTGTTCGGCGGCCAAACCGGCGATCAGGTCAACAAATTCGACCGCTGCTCGTGGCACAGCGGCCCGGAGGGCATGCCGATCCTCGACGACGCGGTGGCATGGTTCGTCGGCAAGACGCTGAAGCGCATCGACCTCGGCGACCACATCGGCTACCTGCTGGAGCCCGTCAGCGGAAACGTCACCGAGCGCTCGGATGATCTGGTGGGCTTCCCCGACGTCGCCGACCTCGAACCGGGCCACGAAGCCTGAGCCGACGGTTAGGTCTTGTCCTCGTTGGCCCGCGGGAATCCGCCGCCCTGCGGGAACAGCGGGAACACCACGTCGTCGAGCTTCGAGGCGTCGCCGTCGGTCTTGTTGACCGTGTCGCCCCACACGTTGCCGTCCGGCGACATCCGCAGCGCCCAGGCGTGGCCGTGGGTGTCCTGACGCACCACGTCGGGTTGACCGGTGACCGCGCCGGTGCCCTGCGCCAAGTGGACGGCCACCGTCTGCTTGGTGTTGACCAGATTGACCAGCACGGTCCCGTCCAACGCCGCGCAGCCGGCCACGCCTGGCTTGTCCGGCCAGGTCCACACCGTAAAAACCTTGGAGTCCTTGGTGATTCGCTGCAGCCGATCGGCGGTGACACCGCGGTCGAGAACATACAGCGAGCCGTCGACGGGGTCCGTGCACAGACCACCGCCGGAGCCGATGCCGCTCAGCGCGGTGGTCGGCGGTGCCTGGTTGAGCGTGGTCGGCTGCTCGATACGAATGACCTTGCCGGCCAACGACGCCGGGTCGTTGGCCATCGCCGGGTTGCCCGCGTCGCCGGTGAGCACGACCAGCGTGGTGGGGCTGGTGAAGTGCAATGCACCCATGTTTCCGAAGGCGCCCTTCGGGATTCCGGTCAAGATGTCCTTGGGCACATCGCCGTCGGCGACCCGAATGACCCGGTTGTCGGTGGGCGTGCTGATGTAGGCGTACATCAGCCGATCTTGTGAATAGGTCGGCGACAGCACGATGTCCATCAGCCCGCCGTCACCGCTCGGGTCGACCGGGATGACGGTTTTCACCTTCGGCTCGGCGCTCACCGACACCTCTTTGACGGCGCCGGTGGTCCGCTCGGCGACCAGCGCCGACTTGCTGTCCGGCTGCATGAGCAGGCCGCTGGTGCTTTCCAGGCAGCCCTGCATCACTCCCGGCGCCGGGCATTCCTTCGGGAATGGCTTGTCGGGCAGGGGCGGGGGCGGGGGAGGCGAGGAGCTCGGCGGCGCGTGGCGTTCGGGCTCGGTGGTGAAGGGTTGCGACTGCGCGTCGTTGAACTGGGCGCAACCAGCCAAAACCAGCACCGTCGAGCACAGCACGGCCATGCTGCCCCGCCTCGATCGCCACAACCGCATAGCTGCCAGGTTACGGATATCTCCGCTGTGGTGCCCACGACGGGTGGCGCGGGCGTTTCGGATTTGCCCGCAAACACAGCGGCGTGGCTGACAAGGCAGGAATCCGAACCGCGAAAGCGCCGCTCAAATCCCCGATTCGCGCCGATTTGCCTTTACCCTGGCACGCGTGACCAGTCAATCAAAAGACGCACATTGGCAACGGCCGGACGAGTCCGTAGTGCCAACTCCGGTGCGACCGGCTTCCGCGAGCCTGGTTGACCCCGAGGACGACCTGCCGTCAGCTACTTACGGCGGCGATTTCGAGACGACCCTGATTCCGCACTACGACGCGGGCGAATCGGGCAGCATCCGCTCGTCCAGCTCGGGTTACGGGCTGATGCACGCGCCGGAGCCGTTGCCGTACCAACCCCAATCGAACGGCACGCACTCGGTCTTCGGGCCCGAGCAGATCGACGAGCACGGGCAGCACGACGACGAGCAGGTCCGGGCCGCCAACCGGCGCGGCACCCAACATTTGGGCCTGCTCATCCTGCGGGTCGGTCTCGGCGCGGTGTTCGTCGCGCACGGGCTGCAGAAAGTGTTCGGCTGGTGGGGCGGTGAGGGCCTGAACGGATTCAAGAACTCGCTGTCCCATGTCGGCTACCAGCACGCCGACATCCTCACCTACTGCGCTGCCGGCGGGGAGATCGCCGCGGGGGTCCTGCTGGTGCTCGGGCTGTTCACGCCGATCGCCGCCGCGGGCGCGCTGGCCTACCTGACCAACAGCCTGCTCGCCGGTATGTCGGCGCAGCACGGTGCCAGGTCGTTCCCGTACTTCCTGCCGGACGGACACGAATACGAGATCACCCTGATCGTCATGGCCGCCGCGGTCATCCTGGCCGGCCCCGGAATTTATGGCTTCGACGCCGGTCGCGGCTGGGCGAGAAGGCCGTTCATCGGGTCGTTTGCGGCGCTGATCGTCGGCATCGGTGCCGGTGTCGCACTCTGGATGCTGCTCAACGGCGCCAACCCGGTGCGCTAGTCCGCGTACGGATTGGGCACCCGGCCGCCGCTGGCCTCGGTCAGCTGCGGCAGCGTCGCAAACGTCACGGCAGGTAGCCGTAGTTCGCGGCCGCTTTTGAGCCGAGCGCGCGCCCACGAGCCCCGGTGGAATCGCAGCCCGTCGATGTCCTCCCAGCCGACCGTCTTGCTGCCCAGCAGCGTGCGTGCGGTGACGCCGTTGCGGTCGGCCTGCGTGCGCAGCCGAATGATCAACGCCGACAACACCACCGGAATGATCAGCAGCGGCGCGGTCGCCGGCCAGGTCAACACCGGGATGAGCAGCCCGAGGGCGAAAAATCCCACCGCGAAGTGCGCCATCGGGGAAATTCTGATCACCACCGGCGACGCGGGCGCCGCTTCCTCCGTCGAATCGGTGGCCATACGTGCATCATGGCATCGCGCCGACACCAGCCCCCGGCAGCCACCCGAATTTGACGTTTGACCAGTACGGCAGCTACCGTCGTGGGGCGATGAACACTTATGGAAAGCTCGTAGTACTCCGCATGCGCGTTGGTGCCTGACTGATCAAAGTCCATCAACGCGCAACCCTCGTGCAGCTGCTGAGCTGACGGGGGTTTTTTGTTGCCCGCCATCTACTACGAATTTCCACAGCGAACGAAGACGAAGAGGACACCGTGAGCGCACCTACCAGGCCGCATTCCGAGCCGCAGGCACCGGCTTCGACGCATGCGTCGCAGGATGTTGCCGACATCGCCTCGGATGCGGCGAAACCCGCCGCCAAGACGCCGACTGTCCGGCCCAAACACGTTGCGCCTGAGCAACTTACCGGCGCGCAGTCGGTAATCCGGTCGCTGGAGGAACTCGACGTCGAGGTGATCTTCGGGATTCCCGGCGGCGCCGTGCTGCCGGTCTACGACCCGCTGTTCGACTCGCAGAAGCTGCGCCACGTGCTGGTCCGCCACGAGCAGGGCGCCGGCCACGCGGCCAGCGGCTACGCCCACGCCACCGGCAAGGTCGGCGTGATGATGGCGACCTCGGGCCCCGGTGCCACCAACCTGGTCACCCCGCTGGCCGACGCGCAGATGGACTCCATCCCGGTGGTTGCCGTTACCGGCCAGGTGGGGCGGTCGCTGATCGGCACCGACGCGTTCCAAGAGGCCGACATCTCCGGCATCACCATGCCGATCACCAAACACAACTTCCTGGTCCGCGACGGTGACGAGATCCCGCGGGTAATGGCCGAGGCCTTCCACATCGCCGCCAGCGGACGGCCCGGGGCGGTGCTCGTCGACATCCCCAAAGACGTGCTGCAAAGCCAGTGCACCTTCAGCTGGCCGCCGCGCATGGATCTGCCCGGCTACAAGCCGAACACCAAGCCGCACAACCGTCAGATCCACGAGGCCGCCAAGCTGATCGCCGCCGCGCACAAGCCCGTGCTGTACGTCGGCGGCGGCGTCATCCGCGGCGAGGCCACCGAGCAGCTGCGGGAATTGGCCGAGCTGACCGGCATCCCGGTGGTCACCACGCTGATGGCGCGCGGCGCCTTCCCGGACAGCCACCGCCAGCACCTGGGCATGCCGGGCATGCACGGCACGGTTGCGGCGGTGGCGGCGCTGCAGCGCAGCGACCTGCTGATCGCGCTGGGGACCCGCTTCGACGACCGGGTCACCGGCAAGCTCGACTCGTTCGCTCCCGAGGCCAAGATCATCCACGCCGACATCGACCCCGCCGAGATCGGTAAGAACCGGCATGCGGACGTGCCGATCGTCGGCGATGTCAAACGGGTCATCACCGATCTGATTGCGGCGCTGGAGCACGACGGCACGCCGGGCAACATCGACCACGCCGACTGGTGGAACTACCTCGACGACGTGAAGACCACCTACCCGCTGAGCTACGGGCCGCAGAGCGACGGCAGCCTGAGCCCGGAGTACGTGATCGAGAAGCTCGGCGAGATCGCCGGCCCCGACGCGGTGTACGTCGCCGGCGTTGGGCAGCACCAGATGTGGGCCGCGCAGTTCATCTCCTACGAAAAGCCGCGCACCTGGCTCAACTCCGGGGGCCTGGGCACCATGGGCTTCGCGATTCCCGCTGCCATGGGCGCCAAGATCGCCCGCCCGGACGCCGAGGTGTGGGCGGTCGACGGTGACGGCTGCTTCCAGATGACCAACCAGGAGTTGGCCACCTGCGCGATCGAAGGTGCCCCCATCAAGGTGGCGTTGATCAACAACGGCAACCTGGGCATGGTGCGACAGTGGCAGAGCCTGTTCTACGAGGAGCGGTACTCGCAGACCGATCTGGCGACGCACTCGCACCGCATCCCGGACTTCGTCAAGCTGGCCGAAGCCCTCGGCTGCGTCGGATTGCGTTGCGAGCGTGAGGAAGACGTTGTTGACGTGATCAACCAGGCGCGCGCGATCAACGACCGCCCGGTGGTGATCGACTTCATCGTCGGCGCCGATGCGCAGGTGTGGCCGATGGTGGCCGCCGGCACCTCCAACGACGAGATCCAGGCCGCCCGCGGCATCCGCCCGCTGTTCGACGACGAAACCGAAGGCCACGCCTGATGAGCGCATCGACGAAAACGCACACCTTGTCGGTTCTGGTCGAAGACAAACCCGGTGTGCTGGCCCGCGTGGCCGCGCTGTTCTCCCGTCGCGGATTCAACATCGAGTCGCTGGCCGTCGGCGCCACCGAGCAGAAGGACATGTCGCGGATGACCATCGTGGTCTCCGCCGAGGAAACGCCGCTCGAGCAGATCACCAAGCAGCTCAACAAGCTGATCAATGTCATCAAGATCATCGAGCAGGACGACCACAACTCGGTGTCTCGCGAGTTGGCGCTGATCAAGGTCCGCGCCGACGCAGGGAGCCGCAGCCAGGTGATCGAAGCCGTGAACTTGTTCCGCGGCAAGGTGATTGACGTATCGCCGGAATCGTTGACCATCGAGGCCACCGGTGACCGCGGCAAGCTCGAGGCGCTGCTGCGAGTGCTCGAGCCGTTCGGCATCCGCGAAATCACGCAATCGGGCGTGGTCTCGCTGTCGCGCGGCCCACGGAGTATCGGGTCCGCCAAATAACCAACAAAGATCGAAAAGCCCAGAAAGAAGGAGACATTCACGTGGCTTTGGAGTTGTTCTACGACGATGATGCCGACCTGTCGATTATCCAGGGCCGCAAAGTCGGTGTCATTGGATACGGCAGCCAGGGGCACGCGCACTCACTGAGCTTGCGCGACTCCGGAGTGCAGGTGCGGGTCGGCCTGAAGGAGGGCTCGAAGTCCCGCGCCAAGGTCGAGGAGCAGGGCCTAACCGTCGACACCCCGGCCGAGGTCGCCAAGTGGGCCGACGTGATCATGCTGCTGGCGCCCGACACCGCGCAGGCCGACATCTTCAAGAACGAGATCGAGCCGAACCTGAAAGACGGCGACGCGCTGTTCTTCGGCCACGGCCTCAACATCCACTTCGACCTGATCAAGCCGCCGGGGAATGTCACCATCGCGATGGTCGCCCCGAAAGGCCCGGGGCACTTGGTCCGTCGCCAATTCGTCGACGGCAAGGGCGTGCCGTGTCTGATCGCCGTCGACCAGGACCCGACGGGTAAGGGCGAGGCGCTGGCGCTGTCCTACGCCAAAGGCATCGGTGGAACCCGGGCCGGCGTCATCAAGACCACGTTCAAGGACGAGACCGAAACCGACCTGTTCGGGGAGCAGGCCGTGTTGTGCGGTGGCACTGAGGAATTGGTGAAGACCGGCTTCGACGTGATGGTCGAGGCGGGCTACCCGCCGGAGATGGCCTACTTCGAGGTGCTGCACGAGCTCAAGCTGATCGTCGACCTGATGTATGAGGGCGGCATCGCGCGGATGAACTACTCGGTGTCCGACACCGCCGAATTCGGCGGCTACCTGTCGGGTCCGCGGGTGATCGACGCCGACACCAAGGAGCGGATGCGCGGAATTCTGCGCGACATTCAGGACGGCAGCTTCGTCAAGAAGCTCGTGGCCAACGTCGACGGCGGCAACAAGCAGCTCGAGGGGCTGCGCAAGGAAAACGCCGAGCACCCCATCGAGATCGTCGGCAAGAAGCTGCGCGACCTGATGAGCTGGGTCGACCGCCCGATCACCGAAACCGCTTAACTCCCTGCAGCGGTCACCACGCGATCGGCGGCAGTTGCCACGGTGGGGCAACGTGGCTCAGCCCTTTGTCCACCAGTTCTTGGACGGCTGACTCCAGCGGAATAGCCCGCTGGGTCGCGTAGTCGTAGACGTCGGCCAGCCGTGGCCAGCGCAAGACGTCAAGGGTGATCTGTCCTTGGTGTGACATGCCTGTACGTGGGCTCATACCTGTAGAAACCTCTTGCGTTCGCCGTGTAACTCCGCTGCCCCTTTTCGACCAATCCTGCTGCCAGGCTGGCCAGGCCGGCGCCGAGCGCGTACTTCGTCAGCTCGCACAGACCGAACATCATGTCTTCTTCTACTCGCGGGTCTCAACTACCTCGTGGCGACCATATAGAGGAGGTCTCGGACTCGGTCGTACGCGCAGAGTGCACGATATCCGTCATTTTGTCAAGAATATTGACTTTCTGCAGGTCAGGCCGTTACTCTGCACGCGTGGACATCAACGCACCAGTCGAGTCGGCCGAGCTAGCGCGTCGTTTCCGGATGATCATGGGCGACCTGCGATGGTCGCGTAAGCGATTGTCGGAGGTGACCGGCATAAGCCGACCGAGCCTCTCCAATAAGCTCAACGGCGACGTAGAGTTCACCTACGCCGAGCTCGTGGCTGTCATCGACGCACTCGGAGTAGCCTGGGAGGAGCTACTTGCCAACCCTTTTCACGGACGGCCGGCCTCTTTTACCGCCCCACCGCGCTTAAAGGACCTCCCCTCTAGGCGCGACCGACGGCTGTGAATTTCGTAGCCTCGGGCGCGCTGCTCGTGGGGCTGGTGTCCCTGTGGGTGACCCGCCGGGCGTGGTACGTCCCGTGGGAGCGGCCCGCGACGATCAACGTGGCACTTCAGACTTTTGACATCCTGATCGTGCTGCCGCAATGGGACTACTGGATCAGCGCGAAACTCCATGCGCTCACCGGGGTGTGGAACTGCGAGGAACTGATCGGCCATATCTGCTACATGATCGGGATGTTCTCGCTGCTGTACCTGGTAGCCAGCCGACTTGAGATGACACCAGCCGAATGGCGTTCGTTCATCCAGTACCGAATCCTGCTGCCGATATCGCTGGCCATACCGTTGATGGTCGCGCTGTTCGTGCAAGGACCCGGTAAGGCGTACGTCGCGGACACGATAGCGACGGACACCACGAAATGGTTGCACGCCTATTGGCTCACGATGGTGTCGTTTGTCGCGTACATCCTGATCCAGGTGTTCAACGGTTTGCGGGTGCTACGAAGAGACTCGCGGTCACGCAAAGCCGCTACCGCGTATTTGTGGGCTATCGGCGTTAGCGCTGTGTGCTGCCTGGCGTTCATGCTGGAGCTAGAGAAATTGCAATGGGTGTTGGTCCGCTGCGAGGTCATCGCTTACGCGATCGCGGCCGGCTACGCCTGGCACTCTAAGCAACGTGTGGACGTGCCGGACGACTACTTGCTACCTGGCTAGTCGACCGCGCGTCACTGAAGCAGTCAATGCTAAGCGTCGGTCGTTGTGGGCAATGACGGCAATCTATTTCGAGCTGAGCCGGTCTGCGAACGACACCACGCGGCGGGCCAGGTGGTCGAGCGCGGCGCTGGTTGCGTCGTCGAACTCCTCGATGTTGTCGTGAGTGGCGACCAGGCTCACCCCATACGGATTGCCGTCGACGAACTTGCACGGGTCGGTGTAGCCCGGCGGCACGATGATGCCGCCCCAATGGATCAGCGTGATGTAAAGCGACAGCAGGGTGGTTTCCTGTCCGCCGTGCAGTGTGTTCGACGAGGTGTAGCCGGCGTACACCTTGTCGGCCAGCTTGCCGTCGGCCCACAGTCCGCCCAGCGAGTCGATAAACGTGCGCAATTGTGCTGCGGGCGAGCCGAATCGGGTCGGCGTGCCGAAGATCACGGCGTCGGCCCAGACGACGTCGTCGCCGATGGCCGCCGGAAGATCCTTGGTGGCTTGGTAGTTCGCGGTCCAGGCCGGGTTGTGCGCGAATGATTCCGGGTCGTGGGTTTCGGCGACGTGTCGCACTCGGACTTCGGCCCCGGCCGCCTCGGCGGCGGCGGCGACCCGCTTGGCCATCGTCGTGCCATGGCCGGTCGCTGAGTAGTAGATGATCGCAAGATTGGTCACGGCGTCATCGTAAGCAGCGGCGAGATGCCGAACACCATCGCTTCAACCCGGACCATTAGGCTGTCCGCGTGAGCCTGCCTGTTGTTCTGATCGCTGACAAACTTGCCGAATCAACCGTCGACGCGCTCGGCGACCAGGTCGAAGTCCGCTGGGTCGACGGCCCCGACCGGGAGAAACTGCTGGCGGCGGTGCCCGAAGCCGACGCGCTTCTGGTCCGCTCGGCCACCACCGTGGACGCCGAGGTGCTCGGCGCCGCGCCCAAGCTCAAGATCGTCGCGCGCGCCGGCGTCGGGCTGGACAACGTCGACGTCGACGCGGCCACCGAGCGCGGTGTGCTGGTCGTCAACGCCCCGACGTCGAACATCCACAGCGCCGCCGAGCATGCGCTGGCGCTGCTGCTTGCCGCGGCCCGTCAAATTCCCGCCGCCGACGCGTCGCTGCGCGAGCACGCGTGGAAGCGGTCGTCGTTCTCTGGCACCGAAATCTTCGGCAAGACCGTCGGAGTCGTCGGCCTGGGCCGCATCGGTCAGTTGGTCGCCCAGCGGCTGGCCGCCTTCGAGGCCCACATCGTGGCCTATGACCCGTACGTGTCGCCGGCACGGGCGGCGCAATTGGGCATCGAACTGCTGACCCTCGACGAGCTGCTCGCCCGCGCCGACTTCATCTCGGTGCACCTGCCGAAGACACCGGAAACCGCGGGGCTGATCGACAAGGACGCGCTGGCGAAAACCAAGCCCGGCGTGATCATCGTCAACGCCGCGCGCGGCGGACTCGTCGACGAGGCGGCGCTGGCCGACGCCATCTCCAGCGGACACGTGCGCGCGGCCGGTGTGGACGTCTACTCCAAGGAGCCGTGCACCGACAGCCCGCTGTTCGAGCTGTCGCAGGTCGTCGCGACGCCGCACCTCGGCGCGTCGACCGAAGAGGCCCAGGACCGCGCCGGCACCGACGTCGCGGCCAGCGTGAAGCTGGCGCTGGCCGGCGAATTCGTTCCCGATGCGGTCAACGTCGGCGGCGGCGCGGTCAACGAAGAAGTGGCGCCGTGGCTGGACCTGGTGCGCAGGCTGGGCGTGCTGGCCGGTGCGCTGTCCGACGAGCTGCCGGTGTCGCTGCAGGTGCAGGTGCGCGGCGAGTTGGCCAGCGAAGACGTTGAGGTGCTTCGGCTTTCGGCGTTGCGCGGCCTGTTCTCCGCCGTGATCGAGGACCAGGTGACGTTCGTCAACGCCCCATCGATCGCCGAAGAACGCGGCGTGGCAGCCGAGATCAGCACCGCCACCGAAAGTCCCAACCACCGCAGCGTCGTCGACGTGCGGGCGGTCGCCTCCGACGGCTCGGTGGTCAACGTCGCCGGCGCATTGTCCGGTCCGCAGCAGGTGGAGAAGATCGTCCAGATCAATGGGCGCAACTTCGATTTGCGCGCGCAGGGCATCTATCTCGTCATCAACTACGCCGATCAGCCCGGGGCGCTGGGCAAGATCGGTACGCTGCTCGGCGCCGCCGAGGTGAACATTCAGGCCGCTCAGTTGTCCGAGGACGCCACTGGACCGGGTGCGACGATCCTGCTGCGGGTGGACCGCGACGTCCCCGCCGATGTCCGCAACGAGATCCGCTCCGCCGTCGCGGCCAACAAGCTCGAAGTGGTTGACCTGTCGTGAAACTCGCCGTCATCGCCGGTGACGGCATCGGGCCGGAGGTCATCGGGGAAGCGGTCAAGATTCTCGACGCGGTGCTACCCGGCGTCGAGAAGACCGATTACGACTTGGGCGCCAGGCGATTTCACGCCACCGGCGAAGTGCTGCCCGATTCGGTGGTTCCCGAATTGCGCGCTCACGACGCAATCCTGTTGGGTGCCATCGGAGATCCGTCGGTGCCCAGCGGCGTGCTGGAGCGGGGTCTGCTGCTGCGGCTGCGTTTCGAGCTGGACCATCACGTCAACCTGCGGCCGGGCCGGCTGTATCCCGGTGTCAGCAGCCCGCTGGCCGGCAACCCGAAGATCGACTTCGTGGTGATCCGCGAGGGCACCGAGGGGCCCTACACCGGAACCGGCGGCGCGATCCGGGTCGGAACCGCACACGAGGTCGCCACCGAGGTGAGCATCAATACCGCATTCGGTGTGCGCCGAGTCGTGGCGGATGCGTTCGAGCGCGCCCGAAATCGGCGCAAGCATCTGACCCTGGTTCACAAGACCAACGTGCTGACGTTCGCCGGATCGCTGTGGTCGCGGACCGTGGACGAGATGGGCGAGAAGTATCCCGACGTCGAGGTGGCCTATCAGCACGTCGATGCCGCGACCATCCACCTGGTGACCGATCCGGGCCGCTTCGACGTCATCGTCACCGACAACCTGTTCGGCGACATCATCACCGATCTGGCGGCCGCGGTGTGCGGCGGCATCGGCCTGGCAGCCAGCGGCAACATCGACGCCACCCGGACCAACCCGTCGATGTTCGAGCCGGTGCACGGCAGCGCACCCGACATCGCCGGCCAGGGGATCGCCGATCCGACCGCCGCGGTTATGTCGGTGGCGCTGCTGCTTTCCCACGTCGGCGAAGACGCTGCCGCCGCGCGAGTGGACCGGGCCGTGGCGTCCCATCTGGCCACTCGCCCGAGCGGACATTTATCCACCGCCGAAGTCGGCGAAAGGATAGCGTCCGGGCTCTAGTCTCCAGGCCTGGCGGCAACGTCCTTGCCGGCACGATCGGCACCGCCAGCAACGGAAACAACCCGCACACCGCGAACGCCGGGGGATAGCCGTGCCCGGCGATCAGCTCACCGAACACTGGCGGCGCGCCGGCCGCCATCAACCGCTGATAGGTGTTCTGCAGGCCCAGCGAGCGCCCGCTCCAGAACGGCCCCGCGAATTCGGTGATCGCCGTGGACTCCAACCCGTTGTCGAGCACCGCGACCACCGATGCGACGACCATCAGCGGCACCGCGATCGACGAGTGAAGGTGATCGGCGAATGCCAAGCCCGCCAACACCAGAACGCCGACGACGGCCATGATGCGGACCGGCCGCAGCCGCGATCCGACCCGATCCGACCACCGGCCCACCAGGACGCGGCCCACCGCCCCGAGCAACTGCGACAGCGTGACCAGCGCGCCGGCCGACGCGATCGACCACCGGTAGTTGGCGATCAGCCAGATCAGCATGAACGTCACGGTCACGGTCTGAGGCACCATCAGCAGCGCCGAAATCGCGTGGATTCGCCGCAGCACCCGTGAACCGCGATAGGGGTTGGCCCGCTCCTGCTCGGTGGCCTCGTCCCATTCCTTGCGCGGCGGGTCGACGATGGCCACGACGCTGAGCAACGCCGATACCCCGCACAGGATGGCGGGGAAAATCAGGGCCGACGTGGCCGACTTGCTCTGCTCGGCGAGCTCGGGAATGACCAACGCGCCCAACGCGATTCCCAGCGGCTGCGCGGTCTGCCGGACACCCATCGCCAGGCCGCGGTGCTCGGGCGGGAACCAGCCGGAGACCAGCCTGCCGCCGGCGGAGTTGCAACTGGCGGCGGCCATGCCGCCGATGAACAGCCACACCGCGAACGCCATCATGGTGTGCACGGTGGTCGCCGCGTAGGCGGCTCCGGCCGTCAGCGCCGAGCCGAGGGTGAGCACGATGCGTTCGCCAACCCGGTCGAGCAGATAGCCCCACAGGATCAGGGTCGCCACCATGCCGAAGCTCGGCATCGACGACAGCAGGCCCGCCTCGGCCAGCGGCGTGCCCTGATCCTCCTCCAAGGCGGGGATCAGAAATGCGACGCCGTTGATGAAGATGAATGCGCTCGCCGTCACCAGCAGCGAGACGACGACGATCGTCCAGCGTCGGCCCGCACCGAGTCCGACAGTGCCACTCGCGTCCGCCGGCATCAGCCCATGCTCGCACAGCCCTGTGAGCGCTGGGGCTAAAGCGGCGACCGGCCCGGCCGCGCGGATCCCGTGTCGGCCTCAGTAGGCTCAGGCAAATGCGCCTTGGCCGAATTGCCAGTCCCGACGGTGTCGCGTTCGTCAGCATCGAAGGCGAGCAAGACCACGACGACGGGATGACCGTCCGCGAAATCGCCGAGCATCCATTTGGCACCCCGACGTTCACCGGCCGCTCCTGGCCACTGGCCGACGTCCGGCTGCTGGCACCGATACTGGCCAGCAAGGTGGTCTGCATCGGCAAGAACTACGCCGACCACATCGCCGAGATGGGGGGCTTTGGAACCGGCCCGGCGCCGGCCGACCCGGTGATCTTCCTGAAACCCAATACCGCGATCGTCGGCCCGAATGTGCCGATTCGGTTGCCTGCCAACGCATCGCCCGTGCATTTCGAGGGTGAGCTGGCTGTCGTGATCAGCCGGCCCTGCAAGGACGTCGCGGCGGGGCACGCCGCCGAGAGCATCCTCGGCTACACCATCGCCAATGATGTATCGGCCCGCGACCAGCAGCAGGCCGACGGCCAGTGGACGCGGGCGAAGGGCCACGACACGTTCTGCCCGGTCGGGCCGTGGATCGTCACCGACATCGACCCGGCCGATCTGGAATTGCGAACCGAGGTCAACGGGGAGGTCAAACAGGACAGCCGGACCTCGAAGATGATCCACGACGTCGGCGCGATCGTGGAGTGGATCTCAGCGGTGATGACGTTGCTGCCGGGCGACCTTATCTTGACGGGTACGCCCGCCGGCGTCGGCCCCATCGAGGACGGCGACACCGTCAGCGTCACCATCGGGGGAATCGGAACGCTGTCGAATCCCGTTGTCAGAAAAACGGATTCGTCGGCGTAGTCGACCAAGCGGTCGGGGCGGCCGAGCAAGGCTGTGCACGGGTCGGGCGCGGGTGAGGTGCCACCCGATTGTTTGGTAGTCTGCACGTCGGCCCATCACGGCTGGCAGCAGTGCCGCAGGACCGCGTATCGTCCGTGGAAATGCCTCTGACCAGCTGTTTAGGCAGTTATTGGGGTATGGTGTAATTGGCAACACAGCTGATTCTGGTTCAGCCATTCTAGGTTCGAGTCCTGGTACCCCAGCAAAATTCGTCCACCGCAAGCGATTAGGTGGGCGTACGGCAGTGAGCTATGCTGGCTGCTCGGATCGGTTCCGGCCCCGTCGTCTAGCGGCCTAGGACGCCGCCCTCTCACGGCGGTAGCGTGGGTTCGAATCCCATCGGGGCTACTTTTCTGGCGAGCAGACGCAAAAGCCCCTTTTTTCGATGTAAAAAGGGGGCTTTTGCGTCTGCTCGCGCTAGCTGGCTGCCGGTGCGGTTGATCCGCCGACCGGCATGGGATCCAGACCCAGCTTTCGGTGGTCCCAGGACCGTGACCGACGGGCCACGATGCGCACGCAGACCCGCTTGTTCATCATCTGCTCGACGAATGGCTTCATATCGTCGGTGTAGGGACCGGTGTAGCGCTCCCACACGCTCACCCCGACCCGGTGCGAGACGTCGGGGTCGTCGATGATCTCGGCGACGCCTTCGAAGGACACTCCGCGCAAGGTGTCATAGGTGTCGCCGTCCTCAATCAGGAAGCTCACGCGCGGGTCGCGGTTGAGGTTGACTGCCTTCTGCGACTTGGCCTTGGTTTCCAGCCAGATCTCACCGTCGACCACGGCGTACCACATCGCAGTGAGATGCGGCTGTCCGTCGGGGCCGATGGTGGCCAGCGTCCCGGTGCGGCTCTTGTCGACGAAGTCGGCGATCTCGCCCTCGGACATGACGATGCTCGCGCGCTGATTGGTTCCCATCGCGACAGTGTGGCAGGTCGCGGATTACAGCCGGCGGGTGAGGGCGTCGGCGGCCGCCAGCAGATCGGCTGCCCACCGCTCGCCGGGCCGGCGGCCCATCCGGTCGATCGGACCCGACACCGAGATCGCGGCGATGACGACACCGTGGGCGTCGTGCACCGGCGCCGACACGCTGGCCACGCCGGGCTCGCGCTCGGCCGCGCTTTGCGCCCAGCCGCGGCGCCGCACTTCGGCCAGGGCGCGATCGGTGAATTTCGCCGCGGGCAGCACGGCCGCTCTTGTGGCGTCGTCGCTGTAGGCCAGCAGCACCTTGGCGCCCGAACCCGCCGTCATCGGCAGGCGAGCCCCGACCGGAACGGTATCGCGAAGGCCCGCAGGCGGTTCCATCGCGGTGATGCAAATCCGCGAGGTGCCCTCGCGGCGATACAGTTGCACGCTTTCGCCGGTGATCTCGCGCAGCCGTGGCAGCACCGCAGCACCGGCCGCCAACAGCGGGTCGCTGACCCGAGCGGCCAGTTCACTGAGTGCAGGACCCAGCCGCCATCGCCCTTCGGTGTCGCGGGCCAGCAGTCGATGAACTTCCAAGCCGGCGGCCAATCGGTGTGCGGTTGCCCTGGGCAGGCCGGTGCGATCGCACAATTCGGCCAATCCGCAGGGTGATTCCGCGATCGTGTGCAGCACCCCCACAGCTTTGTCGAGGACGCCGATGCCGCTATCCTGTCTCATAGTGAGATACTAGCGTCTCGCATAGTGAGATTGACGAATTGGGATGACCTCGTGACGAAAACTTCAGCGCACAACGACGGCGGGCGTCCCCGCACGCTGGCGGAAAAGGTTTGGGCCGATCATGTGGTGGCTTCCGGTGGTGGTACCGAGCCCGACCTGATCTATATCGATCTGCATCTGGTGCACGAGGTGACCAGCCCGCAGGCCTTCGACGGTCTGCGGTTGGCCGGCCGCCCGGTGCGTCGTCCCGAATTGACGCTCGCCACCGAAGATCACAACGTGCCGACGATCGACATCGACAAGCCGATCGCCGATCCGGTTTCCCGCAACCAGGTGGAGACGCTGCGGCGCAATTGTGCGGAATTCGGAATTCGGCTTTACCCCATGGGCGATATCGAGCAGGGCATCGTGCACGTCGTCGGCCCGCAATTGGGTCTGACCCAGCCGGGCATGACGGTCGTGTGCGGTGACAGCCACACCTCGACTCACGGCGCATTCGGCGCATTGGCAATGGGCATCGGAACTTCCGAGGTCGAACACGTGCTGGCCACCCAGACACTTCCGCTACGACCGTTCAAGACGATGGCGGTCAACGTCGACGGGCAACTGCCCG
>Ga0335075_10004431_pt1 | contig 21967 bp, 20 predicted proteins | sample Lox_Sample_24_FD_206723 | JGI IMG/M metagenome (GOLD analysis project Ga0335075, IMG submission 206723) | Soil microbial communities from Loxahatchee National Wildlife Refuge, Florida, United States - Lox_Sample_2.4 | ecosystem: Environmental > Terrestrial > Soil > Wetlands | place: USA...
TAGCCTGGCGACGCCCTTGTCGTCGGGCTCGATGTCGAAGGCGACCGTCGACCGGGGCTCGGCCCGCCATTCGGTGGCAGTAGCCTCGGCCATGCCTACTCCTGCAGCCCATTCGGGTGTGAAGGTGTGCCACGTGAAGGCAAGCCGGCGGTGAGGCTCCGAATCAACGATCACCTGGGCGGGATCGCTGACGACAACTCCGATTTCGTCGTGGAGCATTGCGTAGGTCGATCCGGTCTTCCAGTCCGAGGTGAACTTCTTGCCTCCTGCCTTGTGGTGCCGCCACCAGCGGGAGGTGAATGCCGGGTCGGTCAGGCCGCGCCACACCTGCTCGGGGCTGGCATGGATGTACGTCGTGTAGACGAAACTGATCTGATCACGGGGTTGGACCATGAGTGTCGGCCTCCGTAACGTCTCGCCACCGGCAGTGCCTCCGGGCTGAGATCTGAACTCCGTGATTGTGATAACAGCCAGGGGCGCAGCAGGGTTTCCAAAGCTCAACTTGCTGGAGTGGGTTTGAGAACCACGATCGGAATAACGCGATCGGTCTTCAGGGCAGCGTCAGTGAGCTGCGGATACCGATCGGCTGCTCGCGCAAACAGCCGATCTCGCTCCGCGCCGGTCATCTCCTCCGCCACGACACCGACGGTCTCGTTCCCCACCTCGATCCTCGTGACCGGGTGTGCCTTGAGGTTGTGATACCACGCTGGATGTTGCGGTGCTCCGCCGTTTGCGGCCCAGATGAAGTAGCGCGAATCGTCACGGATATAGGCGACCGGGTTGACGCGAGCCGTAGCCGACTTTGCGCCGGTGTGGTGGAGCAACAGCAGCGGGATGTCCTCCCACGGCCCGCCGACTCGCCCCTCGCCGGCGTGAAACTCCGCAATGACCTGGGCGTTGTACTCCCCCGGCGTCTGAGCCATTGGCTTCCTCCCAGGCAGGTAGTTCGCTCGAGAGGCGCCCTCGCTCCTGACCTGCAACCGAAGGTAGCACGTCGCGAACCGATGTGCAACCGATAGTTGCATATCCTGTCGTTGACGTACTGTGTCGGACGGCAAGATGTGCGGCGCCTCGGGGTGGTCATGGATGAATCGCCCCGGCGAGTCCGGAGATTCGGGTGCCGGCCAGGCCCAGCTCGCGCATCAGCCGCTCCGCCGTGCACCGCGCCCCACCGGGATGCCCTCGAGGTTGAGCGCCAGCCAGACGTTCCGCGCGCCATAGACCCCGAAGTTGCCCGCATGGACGCGGACGATCGCGGACTTGAGCTGCTCATCGCGGACCGCCCGGGCCGCCGACGGCCGCCGGGCGTAGTAGTAGTAGTAGTAGTAGTAGGTGGACGGGCCGATCAGGCAGCCGTGCTCAGACAGCACGCGGCAGATCGGCTCGAATCCGAACACACCGTTGTGCTCGCTGATGAACCTCGCAAGTGCTGGTGTGGGCGGTTGAGTTCCGCCGCGAAGAAAGCCGACGCCGCCTTGAGGATCTCGTTCGCCCGGCGCAACTCGGCATTCTCCCGCTTCAGCCGCTTGATCTCGGCCGACTCATCACTGCTACGGTCCAGCTAGCCGGCATCCAAGATGCTCATGCGGTCGCGGAGGCCGAGTGCTGGCGCAGGTAGCGAACCAGGCCGACGACGTCGTCGGGGACGAGCCGCCCGATGGCGCCGCTCGAGTACACGCTGACCACGACCTTGCCTGCGGGGTCGAGCACAAAGCCGGTCGATTGCAGGTATACCGGCTCCGGGTTGACAAAGGCGCCGGTGAGGGCCGCGACGGCACGAGCGTCCGCGCCGTATCCGACGGGGAACGTCAGCCGGTGCTTGGCAACAAGCCCCGCGGTGGTCTGTTCGTCGTCGACCGAGAGGGCGATGACGCGGATGCCGTTGTCCGCCAGCTCTTGCCCGGCCCGCTCGAACGCGCGCAGCTGGGCGTTGCAGTACGGGCACCATGCGCCGCGGTAGAGGAGCACGACCCCGAAGTCGCCGCCGAATGCGTCCGGGATCGTCAGCGTCTGGCTGCCGGTGGTGCTGATCGTCAGGTGCGGGAACGGGTCGCCAGGGTTGAGCAGAGGCATCAAGGCTCTCCTTCATGGTCGCCACGAGCAACGGCCGTCGGACAAGGCCGCCCGATAGGTCGGCGTCGTCTCGGCGCAAGGTCTTACCGGTGGATTTCACGCGGGCGTTCCCAGGTAAGACACCGCCGCCAGTGCGCCGCTAATCAGAAGAGTTCCGCGAGCATTCAGCGGAACGGTGACCCAGGCTCTCGGCCGTCCGCTCAAACCGCCGACCCGTTGAGGAGACCGCAGTGACAGCAGATTTCGCTGGCAAGACCGCACTGATCACCGGTGCCGGGCGCGGGATCGGCCGCGCCCTCGCGCTCGGGCTGGGCGAAGCCGGTTCCAGCGTCGTTCTGCTCGCACGCAGCGAGACTCAGTTGCACGAGACGCGCGCCCTGCTGCTGAGGCGAGGCGTGCGCGCTCAGCGGATCCGAGTGGTGCCCACCGACCTGGCCAACGACCAGCAGCGCAGCCAAGCCGCGGCAGCCGTGCTCGAGGCGGGCCGCGTCGACATCCTGGTCAACAACGCGGCCACCGTCGAGCCGCTGGGCGCCACCCTCGGCATCGCGGCGGCGGACCTGCGCCTGGCGCTCGAGGTGAACGTCGTCGCGCCGGCCATGCTTACCGCTGCCGTGCTGCCGGGCATGCTCGACGCCGGCTGGGGCCGCGTCGTGAACGTCTCCAGCGCAGTCGCCACGAACCCGGCCGGCATGGTCCGCGGGAACGCGTACGCCACCACGAAGGCCGCGCTCGAAGCGCACACCCTGAACCTTGCCGCCGAACTACGCGGCACCGGCGTGACCGTCAACGCCTACCGGCCGGGCGGGGTCGACACTGCCATGCAGGCCTGGATCCGACAGCAAGATCCCGAGCGCATCGGCACCGATCTGCACGAGCGGTTCAACAAGAACTTCGCCGAAGGCTCCTTGATCACGCCGGAGCACTCCGCAGCGGCGCTCCTCGGCCACCTGGCCGAGGATGACAACGGCGCCATCTGGGACGTCAGCACCGCACCGACCAGCGCCACGATTGCCGAGTAGCGCCGCACACCTCGTTCCGTCAATCGACGGCAATGGCATCGGCGGACCACAGCGCCGGGGCCATCTGCGTGCGGTCAGCCGGCCAGCGCCGCAGGCAGGCGGTCGAGAGCGGGCACGGTGAGGTCCGGCTGCTCGCCGATCGTGTCGAACGGGGCTGCGGCGCGGTTCACCCAGGCCGTGCGCATCCCGGCGGCACTGGCGCCGACGCTGTCGAACGCGTTGCTGGTGACGAGCCGGATCTGCCCGATCGGCAGGGTCAGCCGCCCAGCCGCATGCCGGTACACGACGGGCGACGGCTTGAACGAGCGGACCTCATCGACGCTGATCCGCGCGGCGAAGAAATCCCCCAGGCCGCTGTTGTCGAGGCAGTTCGCGATCATGGCGGGGGTTCCGTTGGAAAGCACTGCGAGCTCATATCCGATGCCGGCCAGCGCCCGCAGCGCGGGCGCGGCGTCGGGGAACGGCTGCAGGTGATCGTAGAGGTCAACAAGCCGCCGGGCCTGCCCGTCCGGCAGGCGCACGCCCGCGGAGGCGAGCGCGAAGTCAAGGGCGCGTGACGTCACCCAGCGGAAGTCCTCGTAGCAGCCCATCGTCGTTAGCCGGAACGAGTACTCCAGCTGCTTCAGCCGCCAAAGGCTGGCCACGTCGCGCGCGTCAGGGTCGCCGAGAACCTGAGCGAGTTCGCCGGAGATGGCGATCGGGTCGACCAGCGTGCCGTACAGGTCGAACGCCAGTACCTTGCGGTCGGCACGCGCGCCTGCCGGGTTGCCCGTCGCGCTAGTCATTGGTGACCGCCGAGAGGAGCCCGGCGAAGTCCTCACTGCACGGCCCGCAGGCCAGCAGGTGGGCGGCCACCCCGGGGTAGCGGGCTGCCGCGTCCTCGCCGGCGGTCACGAGGTCCACATAAATATGCAAGACAGCCATGGCCTCGTCGCAGCCAACGTCGCGCGGATCGGTCCGCAGGAACTGCTCCAGCCTCCCCAGGTCGTCGTTCATCGGCGCTCCAAGCCCGGATCTTCCAGGTAGCCGTTAGCGGCCAGCGCCCGGCGGATCTTACGCCGCGCGTCGAAAACCACCTTGTAGATGGCATTGCGCCGCAAGCCCATCTCGGCGGCCAGCGCGTCGAGAGGTATCCCGTCGACCACGACGGCCACGAAGACGCGCCGCTGGTGTGCGGTCATCTCGTCGTCCACCACCCGGCGCACCTCGGCGAGGATGCCCCGCCACTCCACGTGCCGCGCCGGATCGACTCCGAACCGGTCGGGCAGCTGCTCCCACTGCCCGGCGTCCAGCGTCACCGGCGGGTTGCGCCAGTAGTGCCTGCCGAGCTTGCCGGACACCTCGAGGATGACGAACCGGTACGCCCAGGTGATGAACTTGCTCTCGCCACGGAAGCTGCCGAGCTTGGCCAGAATCGCGATCATCGCGTCCCCCGCGGCCTGGTGGGCGACGTCATCCAGTTCCGGGCCGACGACCGGGGTTCTGGCCGACCGGCGCCGAACCTCGGCCAGCGCGATGCGGACCAGCCTCGCGTGCAGTTCCCGCTCGGCAGCCTGCCGCTCCCAGCCGCTCGTGCGCAGGCGGCAAAGCCAGGCCGAGGATTCCTCATCTAGGTCCCTCGCTGGCGGCCTGGCACAATCCACGCCCGACAGGCTACCGCCAGGCGCAGCCCGTTCGGCCGACTCGAAACCATCCTCGCCGACCAACACCATCGTGATTGACGTGGTGCGGTCGCCGCAGCCGGGCAAAGCTCGGGGTATGAGAACGCCTGTACGGTCTCGCCCAATCGGAGGTGCCACATGAACCTGGACGATTTTCCCGCGCCCAAGGAAGGCTTCGTCATTACCCACTTGCTCGTGGTTGCCGATCAGGACCGTTCCCGGGAGTTTTACCGATCAGTGTTCGGGGGGGAAGTGGTTCTGGAGCGTGACCCGGTCGTCATGAAGGTCGCCAACACATGGCTGATGCTCAACGTCGGCGGCGGTCCTACCGACGACAAGCCTGGCGTCACCCTTATCACACCACCAGATCCCGGCCGTACCAGCGCGTTCCTCAACGTGCGCGTCGCGGACATCGCCAAGGTCTACCAGGAGTGGTCGGCCAAGGGCGCCGAGTTCCTGACCCCGCCCAAGGATCACGGGCGCGAGATCCGCGCGTACGTCCGCGACCCCGACGGTCACCTGATCGAGGTCGGCCAGGCGACCGGACTTCTGGACTGAGTCGCCGCCAACTCGCCGATGGCCGATGCGGTGCGCGGCCTTCCGGCCGCGCGACGCGGGTACGTCCATTTCCGCCGGACCAGGCTGGCGTGCCAGCGCAGCACGGTTCGCGGGGAGATAACCCTCGCGAGCACGGTTTTGCCACTCAATCTGCCACTCACTTTGATCTTGTTCCAACGATCTAATGGTCGCCGAAACTGCCCTTCGAAAATATGTGGGATCAAAGACTGCGCCGGTACTGGTGCGACCGTCTCAGCTTCGCCATGCTGTTTAAAGCGTTTAGGCCACGTCCCGCGCGGCATGTCAGCGGAGCGGGCGCGCGATGCCGCTGCCAGCGAACTGCTCCGAAGAGCCTGCGACACGAAGCCGACAGTTTTTACGGAGCGCTCCAATACGCATCGTCACCTGCGCCTACGTTCGTGACCTCCGATACCAACCCCCACCGGTGAGAGGCCGTCATCCAGGGAGGCCGCCGGCTGACTCGGTCTGGTCCGGCGTGCCTGATGGCCGGAGTCGCTGGCGGCGCCCTGGCTGCCTGGCCCGTGACATCCAAGAGGCCCGGGCCGTGCTACCCGAGCCGGCAACGCCTGACGAGATTCGGTGAAGGACTATGACCGTTGACGATGTGTGCAGCGCCGCGGCGCACAGACCCTGGAGATCGTCCCGTGGAATGGTCCGCGCGCGGAAGGTGAGCACTTGATGTCAGCGCAGGCGCCCAAGAGCCACAAGCCGCAAGGTGGGCATCTGTACATGCAGACGAACGGGCCCGCAACACGGTTGTCCCCTACCTGCGCGCTCCAGACGAGCAAATCGCCGAGGTGGAACGGCACCTGACCGGCGGCGCAGGGTCCGGTACCTTCAATTACCTGACCGACCTGAGCGGCCTGGTAGTTGAAGGCGCCAACAGCGTTCTCCTAACGCCAGACAACCACTTCATGTTCGCGGGCTCGATGAGATGCCCGCCAGGAATCCAGACGGCAGTCCCGTTCTCTGGGCACAGCGGAACGATCGGGCGCCGACTGCCACCACACCGGGCCGCTGTATCTAGCCATCTTGACGATGTGCGGCGGCTCGCAGCCCGGACAGACTCGGCGCGTGCCCCGTGTCGAACCGCTCGGTTCGCCATACCGTCCAGCGATTCATTCATCTTGTGCCAAGGAGTTCCGACATGAAGATGGCCGAGCCCGCGTATTTCACCGCGTTCAAGAACTTCGCCTTCACCCGTACCGCGGCTGGCGTGCTGACGCTCAGGTTCCAGACCGAGGGCGGCCCGGCAACATTCACCGGGCAGATGCATAGCGATCTGCCGCGCGCCTTGTACGAGGTGGGGGATGACCGGGACAACCGGGTGCTGGTACTGACCGGCACCGGCGACCGGTTCATGACCGAGATCGACGGGGAGAGCCTGGACGATCCGAGCAAGCCAGCGGCCTGGGACAAGACGACTGCGGAGGGCCGCCGGATAATGCAGCGCCTGGTCGACCTGGAGATGCCGATCGTGGCGGCGGTGAACGGGCCGGCCTCGGTCCACAGTGAGTATGCCCTGCTTGCCGACATCGTCATCGCCGCCGACACCACCGTCTTCTCAGACTTTCCGCACCTTGCCTTCGGGATCGTGCCCGGTGACGGCATCGCCCTTGCCTGGGAGGAGGCCATCGGACTCAACCGGGCCCGTTATCTCGCGCTGACCCAGGGCTCGTTCACCGCGGAGCAGGCCGAACGGTGGGGAGCGGTGGCCGAAGTGCTTCCTCCCGACCAGGTACTGCCGCGCGCGCAGGAACTCGCCGAGAGCCTGGCCGCCAAGCCGCAGCTGCTGACGAGGTACCTGGCGGTCACCATCCGCCAGCGCCTGAGCCGCCGGATGGCAGAGGCGTATCAGCTGGGCTCCGCGCTGGAAGGCCTGACCGGCGCTGACCTCGCCTATCAGCAGGGATAACGGCGGCGCTGGCCAGGGCGGCGGCATCGCCAACCGGGCGTATCCGAACAGCTGGTTGCCCCGGCCCGACCGTGTGATGCTGGTGTGGCGACTGCAGACAAGGACCGGATCGTAGCGGCGCGGATCGCGGGTATCACCCGGCGGCATGCGCGCTCACGGGGCTGAGGAGGCTGGGACAGGCTGACCAGCGATTGGGCGGGTGTTCGGGCATATCAGTCCTCTAGATGGGCCTTCGCCTCCTTTTGGCCAAGCGGCGGGCGTGATCCACGCTAGTTCCGCAAGGGCCAGGACCGGGATCAAGGCGTGCGCCGCGATCTGCAGCCGCATCGACCTGAGCCGCGCCACGGCCTGCCAAGGCCTCCGCAATCCACGCGCGCAGATATGCCGTGAATCAGACGATCAGCATGGCCGTCACAGCGTCCCGCAGGCAGACGGACCTCACCATCTCGCCTCGATCGGTGTCAGGATGTCGCCATGGCGGTGGATGATCCGCCACTGCCCGTCTTCCCGGCGGTAGATCTGCGTTGCGCGCAGCGTCATGCTCTTATCCTCACCGTCGTCGGTCTGCGCGTAGTGTTCGAGCTCGACGGTGAACGCGAGATTCTCGTCCAGTACCGTCGCCACGTTCTCGGCCCACCAGCCGTCGAAGTGCTGGGTCTTCGATGCCGCCGTAAGCAGTTCGCGGACGGCATCGAAGCCGGCCTGATAGCCGCCGATCGCGGCCATGATCGTCACGTCGTCGGCGTGCGACCACAGCTCGAGGAATGGTTCGGGATGGCCTTGGCTCTGCCTGGTGATAGCGGTGTGACAGCGATTCACGAATGCTCTGAGCTCACGCATCGAAGCTGGTTCCTGTAGCGGCATTGTGCTGTCTCCTTCGGGCTCCCGCGATGGTCTGAGCAAATTCCCGACTCGGTAGTGCTGGTCATCAAACGTTCTCCGCTCCTGGAGAACGTTCCACTACACGGCAACGGTGCTGCGGTCGAGCTTGACCGCAAGCTCCGTCCCGAAGCTCCCGCCGCGCTCGACCGCGATTTTGATCATGCCCTGCGCGGTCCCGGTGCGATCCCAGTCTCGCTGGAGCTCGCACATCACGGAGATCCAGCTCACGGGGTGTGCGCCCGCCTGCAGTATGCGCTGCAGCGCCCACTCATGGGCCACATGGCTTGTGCCGGCTACCGCATCGACCACCGGGTAGACCTCGAAGCCCTCCTTGATGGCGTCCAGCACCGGGAACGTGAGGCAGACTTCGGTCCAGAGCGCGCCCATGATCAGCTTCTTCCGGCCAGTGGCCCGCACTGCCTGCACGAAGTCCGCGTCCTCCCATGCGTTGATGCTCGTGCGATCGTAGGAAGGGACACCGGGGAGCTGCTCGCGAAGCTGCGGGATCGTGTCGCCATTGACGCCGTTGCCGTGCTGTACGGTCGACAAAACGATCGGCAGGCCGAACAGGCGTCCGACCTTCGCCAGGGCCACCGCGTTCGGAACGTAGTCTTCGGGATCCTGCGGAATCGAGTTGATCTGGGCGTCCTGGTAGTCGATCAACACGAGCGCCGCGTTCTGCGGTGTGAGCAGGTGATCGTCGAGCGGGTCGCGGGCGGGCAGGCTGGTCATTGCAATGGCTCCTTTGCGGTCGGGTCCTTGGGAGTAGGGCTTGGCCGTGGGGCGCGGGCGGACGCGGCGGCTGCTGCGATCCGCTCGGCGACCGCGGCGGGCTGGGTCAGCGCGATGGCATGCGAGGCGCGAATCTCGATGGTGTGCGCGCCCGCGCGCTGGGCCATGAAGTGCTGGGCCTCCGGCGGGATTAGCTGATCGTCGGTCGCGATCAGGTACCAGCAGGGGGCGGTCTTCCAGGCGGCGGAGAGCGCTTTCTCCTCAAATGCAGCGGCCGTGACAGGGCGCTGTGCGGCCGCCGCCGCCGCGGCGGCGCGATGCGGCAGGTCGGCAGCGAAGACCCGCGGGAAGGCATCCCGGTCGATGTACAGCTCAACGGCGGGATCACCGTTGCGGCCGGGGAAGCTGGCCGGGCGCAGGGCGGGCATCAGCTGGCTGCCGGGGAAGCGCCGGCACATGTCGAGTACGCTCTCGCCCTCATCGAGCACGAACGCGGTCACGTACACGAGGCCCACGACGTTCCCGGCCGCCGATGCGGCCGCGGTGATGACCGCGCCGGCGTAGCAATGACCAGTCAGAACCACCGGGCCGTCGATCTGGCGGGCGGCACAGGCGACATAGCCGGCGTCGGACCCCAGACCGCGCAGCGGATTGGCCGGGGCGGTGACCCCTACTCCGGCGGCTTGCAGCTCGGAGATCACCCCGGCCCACATCGACCCGTCCGCAAACGCGCCATGGACGAGGAGCACGGTCGGGGTGCTCCCGTTCCTGACGGCGCCGGACGGGCTCATCGGCACCCCTCTGGTCGCGGACTTGGCACAGCACGACCGTAAGATGGCGGCAACCGGCTCGCTTGGGTCAGATGACTGGCGCTCACCAGGACCCGGGGCACGTAGCGTGTGACCATGACCGTCGGCTCCCACACCGGATGAATCGGGCGATGCCTGCTACCCTCTCCACTCCGCTGATCGGGCGTGATACCGAGACGCAGGTGCTGGACGATCTGCTTGATCACGTGCGCGACCACGGGGGGTCGCTGGTGGTGAGCGGGGAACCCGGGGTGGGCAAGTCGGCACTCCTGGAGCACGCAGGCTTGCTCGCGCAGGGTCGCGGGATGCTGGTTCTGACGGCCACCGGCGTGCAGAGCGAGGCGCAGCTGCCGTTCGCAGGGCTGCACCAGCTCCTGCGGCCAGTTCTGGCCCAGATAGACGGGCTGGCAGCGCCGCAGCGTGACGCGATGCTCACGGCGTTCGGCCTGGCCGATGCGCCCGCCCCCGATCTGTTCCTGACGGCGCTTGCCGTGCTGAACCTGCTGGCCGAAAGCGCGGCGAGGGCACCGGTCCTGGTCCTCGCTGAAGACGCCCAATGGCTCGACCGCGCCACGAGCGATGTGCTGGCGTTCGTCGCACGGAGGCTGGAGTTCGAGCCGATCCTCCTGGTCGCCGGGATCCGCGACGGCTTCGAAAGCCCCTTCAACGACGCCCGGCTCGGCTTCCTGCACCTCGAGGCCCTGGCGGCGCCGGCGGCAGCAGCGCTGCTGGACAGGCGTGCCCCCGGCCTTCCGGTCGCTGTGCGCGAGCGACTGCTCGAGGAGGCCGCCGGCAATCCGCTCGCGCTCATGGAATTGCCGACCGCCCTGAAGAACGCCAGCGGCGAGGCGAGGCTCCCGGCATGGCTGCCGCTCACGACGCGCCTGGAACGGGCGTTCACGGCGCGGTTTTCCGATCTGCCGCCCAGCACGCGCACCGCGCTGCTGGTGGCCGCCCTCAATGACAGCTCACTGCTCAGCGACGTGCTAGGGGCGACGGCACTCCTGGTGGGCCCGGGCATGACCGCCGGCGTCCTGGCCCCGGCCGTGTCGGCGCGGCTCGTGGCGATCGACGCTGTCGAGGTCCGGTTCCGCCACCCGCTGATCCGCACGGCGATTCACCAGGCGGCGAGCTTGTCGCAGCGGCACGCCGCGCACGCCGCGCTGGCTGACGTGCTCAGCGGCGAGCCCGAGCGCCGCGTGTGGCACCGCGCGGCATCGATCACCGGACCAGACGAAAAAGTCGCCAGCGAGCTGGAAGCGGCCGCGGCCGCGGCACACCGGCGCGGGGCGACGGCCGCCGCCGTGTCGGCGCTCCAGCGCGCGGCCGCACTCAGCGGCAGCCGGGCTCGCATTGGCCGGCTTCTCCGGGCGGCCCAGCTGGCGTTCGAGCTGGGCCAGCGGGACCTCGCCCTCGAGCTGCTGGGGAAGGCTGAGCCTCTCGATCTGCGGCCACCAGAACGAGCGCGGGTGGTATGGATCCGGGAGAGCGTCGCGGACGGCATCCTCGCAGACGCCGCCGGCGCGCGCTCGCTGGCCGCGCTCGCGGGCCGCAATGGCGCCGACGGCGACAATGACCTCGCGGTCAAGCTGCTGTGCGTCGCAGCGCTGCGGTGCTGGTGGGCCGACCCGGGACAGACGGCGCGCGACGACATCGTGTCCGCGGCCGAGCGGCTGACCATGGACCAGGCCGACCCGCGGCTGCTGGTGATCCTCTCCTTCGCGGCGCCGGTCGGGCGGGGCGCGACCGTCATCAGCCGACTGTCCCGGCCGGCGGCGGAAGGCGCAGCCGACGCGGGCGCCATGCGGCTCATCGGCATGGCTGCGATGGCGGTCGGGGCACTCGATGTCGCCACGCGGTCGCTCGCGGCCTCGGCTGCGATGCTGCGCACTCAGGGCCGGCTTGCCCTCCTCGCGCGAGCGCTCGCCTTGCAGGCGTGGAGCGACGTTCAGCTTGCCAGCCTGGGCGCGGCGATCCCGGCCGCCGAGGAGGGCGCCCAGCTTGCGCACGAGACCAACCAGCCGCTGTTCATGGCGACCGCCCTGGCTGCCCAGGCGTCGGCGGCCGCGCTGCGCGGGGACCAGGAGGCGGCAGTAGCGCTCGCCGCCGAGGCCGAGCGCGTGGCCTTGGCCCGAGGTGCCAGCGCCGTGCTGGCGGCGGCCCAGCTCGCCCGCGGTCTGGCCGCCCTCGGCGGCGGGCGCCCCGCCGACGCTCTCCAGCACCTATGGCGCATCCAGGATCCCGCGGATCCGGCCTATCACGCGGTGCTCAGATGCTGCACGATCGGCGATCTCGCGGAAGCCGCGCGCCGCAGCGGCGAACAGGAACGCATCCGGGCCGTCATGGGCGAGCTGGAGACAGCGGGCGGAAAGTCCCCGTCGCCGCTGCTGCATGCGGGCCTGCGATACGCCCGCGCGCTGCTGGCCGACGACGCCCGCGCCGGCGCGCTGTTCGAGGCCGCGCTCGAGTCGGACATGTCCGCGTGGCCGTTCTTGCGGGCCAGGGTGCAGCTTGCCTACGGAGAGTGGCTTCATCTGCAGCGGCAGAACGCGGCCTCCCGGGTTCCACTGCGCGCTGCCCGCGATGCTTTCGATGCACTCGGTGTAAGCCCGTGGTCCGAGCGCGCACGCCAGCAGCTCCGCGCGACCGGGGAGACGAGCCGCCCGCGGACCACGGAGGCATGGGATCAGCTGACGCCGCAGGAATTGCAGATCACCCAGCTGGCGGCCAAAGGGCTCAGCAACCGTGAGATCGGCCAGATGCTCTACCTCTCCCCCCGTACCGTCAGCTCGCACCTCTACCGGGCCTACCCCAAGCTCGGAATCGCGTCCCGGGCCCAGCTGCGGGAACAGCTGAAACGCGGGAGCCCGGGCCGCGCCTAGCGTCCGCCCGGTGGCTCGTCACTCCCTGGGCGCTCGCCCGGGCAGCACCAGCCGTCACTGGGCGTGGCAGCCGGCTTGGCGGGGGGTGCGACGCCGAAGCTGCGCAGGACAACGACGCCAGCCACCAGGACCAGGGCGCCGGCCAGCGCGGAGGTGTAGGCAGAGGCGTCGACCGGACCCGTTTGCTGGCCGATGAGGCCGGTGACGACCGGGACAAGGCCCAGGCCCAGGTAGGCCGCGGCGAAGAACGTCGACACCACGGCGGCGCGGTGCCGCGGCTCGGCGAGCCGGTTGAGCTCGCTCAGGCCGCCACGGAAGATAAGCCCCGTCGCGACGCCGCCGGCGACGGTGCCGGCCAGGAACAACCACAGCGCCCGGGCGAACAGCGCAGATTCCAGCGCGGCGAGGCTCACCAGCAGCAGCGGCAGCCCGGCGCTCAGGCTCCGGCGGGCTGGCAGCCGCGCGGACAGCGCCTGGCTGATGGCTGAGGCGATGAAGATCAGGAACACGGTCGCCCCGACCAGGGCCAGGTTGTGCACACCGAGGATGCCGTGCAGAAAGGTGGGCACCAGGCTGCTGAAGAACCCCAGCACACTGAACGCGGCGAAGATGCCGAGGCACGCGCCGAGCATGACCGTCCGCATAGCGGGCGGGACACTCACGTGCAGACGCAACCCGATCTCGTTGTCCGGCTGCCTGACCGTCTCGGGGATAACAGCCAGCCCCGCCAGCACCAGGGCGCAGACGCCCAGGTAAGCCCAGAACACGGCGCGCGTCGGCATCGCGACGTACTCGGCGAAGACGCCGGCCACCAGTGGCCCGATACCCAGCCCGGCCTGGTTGCTGCCGGACGCGACGACCGCGGCCGCTACGGGATCGCCGCGCGGCTGGAGCTCGGCCAGAGCCGCGGTGGCGGTCCCGGTGACGAAACCGGCCGCCAGACCGCTGGTGATCCGCGCCGCGATGAGCAACCCGATGCCGGTCGCGACCAGGAAGAGGACCGTGCTGACCGTCGCGCAGGCAACCCCGGCCGCCAGCACTTTCCGGCGTCCGATGTGGTCGCTGAGGTCGCCCAGCGTCACAAGCGGGACCAGGGTGCCGACGACGTAGGCGGCGAAGACCACGGTGACCCCGAGCGGCCCGAAACCCAGCTGCTTCTCGTAGATCACATACAGCGGGATGGGCAGCGTCCCGCCCAGCATCATGGCCGCCATCGCCCCGGCCGTCAGGACGTAGCCCCGCCGCCGGCCCGCAGCCGGGATCCCGCCGCCGGCCGGCCCGCCGCCGGCCGGGCTGGCAGTCAGAGGTGCCTCATTCATGGCTGCTGGCGTCTGGCGGCGTCGGCTGCCGGCCAGGCCGGCCGAGGCGGATGAGCGCGTCGGGCGTCCAGCCGAGCAGGCCGGCCTGCTGGTCGTGCAGCGTGAGCACGAGGGTCATCGATAGATCCGACTCACGCAGGGCGAGGAGCAGATCTCGCGCCGCATGGTCGTCGAGGCCGGCGGTCGGCTCGTCGGCGAGCACGATGTCCGGTTGCGCCAGGATGGTCTGGGCGACGGCCAGCCGGCGCAGCTGGCCGCCGGACAGCGCCCGGCCGCCCGGCCCGATTCGCTGCTCAAGAGCCCGCGTGCCCAGCACCTCGCCGAGTCCCGCGAGGATGAGGGCCTCCTGCAGCCGGTCGTCGCCGGCCCCGGGTTCGGCGAGCCGGAGATTATCGGCCACCGTTCCGCGGAAGACATAAGGCTGCTGGGGCAGACTGACGACTTTGCCGACAACCCGGGCCTGGCCGTGCGCGGCCCGCAGCTGCCCGGCGAGCACGGCGATAATGCTTGTCTTCCCCGCTCCGGACGGCCCGCTGAGCAGGACCGTCTGGCCCGGCGAGGCCCGCAGGCTCAGCTCGTCGACGATCACCCCGCGCCCGCGGTCGATGCTCAGGCCCTCGACGATGATCGACCCGGCCGGATCAGTGCTATCGGGTGACTCGGCGCCGGGAGAGTCGTCCGGCACCGCGGCGAGCAGCTGGCCCAGCCGCCGCCAGACCGCGCGGGTCCGCCCGATGTCGCGGGCGGCGGTGGCCAGCGGGTCGCTGAGCTGGAGGATGCCCAGCGCGGCCAGCGTGACGGCGGCCGCGCTCGCGACTGCCACGGGCCGCTGGCCCAGCGTTCCGGAGGCGAGCGCGGCAACGAGGAGCACGGTCCCGCCGGCCAGCGCGATGCTCAGCGCCCGGGTGCCGGCGGCGAGAGCCCGCAGCCGGTGCTGGGCGCGCCGCACGGCCTGGAGCGAGTCCTCCGCGCGCGCCGCGCCCAGGGACTCCGCCCCGAAGGAGATCAGCTCGTCGAGGCCGTCGATGGCGTCGACGAGTTCCTGGCGCGCGGCCTGCTCCGCCGTGGCCAGCCTTCGCCCCGGCCGCAGGCTTGATGCCCAGCCCGGGAGCACGGCGATCGCGGCCACGGAAACGCCGCCTGCCGCGACCACCCCCGCCAGCCCGGGGCTGACCGCCGCGATCACGCAGCATCCCCCGGCCAGCACACCGGCGTAGGTGACGACGGGCGACACCACCCGCAGCAGTGAGCTTTCGGCGATTTCCGCCTCGCTGGTGACCGCGTGCAGCAGCGCTCCCGTTTCCCGTCCGGCCGGCCGGTCGCCGGAGGGTGCGACGGCCGCGGCGAAGACGCCTTCCTTCAGTGCCACGTCGAGCCGAAGGGCCGCGCCATGCCCGGCAAGGCGCTCGGCGTAACGGATCGCGGTGCGGCCGAACGCCAGGGCCTGGACGCCCGCGCTCGGGTAGAAGAACGAGAAGCCGGCGGCCAGGCCTGCCCCGGCCAGTGCCGACATGGCAATGAACCACCCCGACAGGGCGAGCAGGCCGACCGAGGCCGCACCAGCGAGCACGCCAAGGACCAGGGAGCCGGCGAAAGTCCGGCCGGCGCGGCGGGAGCGGCCGACGGCGAGCACGTGGAGGGCATTATGAGACATCGGCCATCCTCGCGACGCGCCCGTGATGGAGGTGGAGCACCTGTGAGCACCGGCTAAGCACCGCCGGCGAGTGGGAGGCCACGATGATCGTGCGCTGCGGCGCGAGCGCCGCGATCGTCTCGATCAGGTTCGCTTCGGTCTCCGGGTCGAGATGGGCGGTCGGCTCGTCGAGGACCAGTGTTTTTGCGCCGCAGAGCAGCGCCCGGGCGAGGGCGAGGCGCCTGGCCTCGCCGCCGGAGAGCGCGGCACCGTTCCAGCCCATCTGCGTGCCCAGGCCGGACGGGATTGCGACGATCACCTCCGCCAGTCCCGAGGCACGCAGTGCGTCCCACAGGTCCTCTTCGGTGGCGGCCGGTCGGGCGACGAGCAGGTTCCTGGCGATCGAGGTCTGGAAGAAATATGGCTGCTGGCCGACCCACGCGATGCCGTCCGATGTGCGCTCGAGCGAGCCGGCCGAGGGCACCAGCCGGCCGGTCACGAGCCGGAGCAGGGTGGTCTTGCCCGCTCCAGACGCGCCCGCCACGCCGGCCATCGCGCCGCGTGGCACGAGCCAGTCCACGTTGTGCAGAGCATCGGCCTCGGCGCCCGGGTACCGCAGCCCGAGAGCTTGCGCTTGCACCTCCATGGGTGATGGGCCGTTACGCCGACGCCTTGCGGTGCTCGAAAGGACAGAAGCCGTAGCGGGTACCGGCCCGCCTTGTCTCCGGAGCGCACCGTCCGGCGCGGCCCGAGGTACGCCGCCAACCTCGCGGACCAGGGTGCCGGCGGCTGCCGTGACGTCCTGGCGGTCGTGGTAGGCCCCGGCCAGGTCCCGGAATGGCTGGAAGAAGGCAGGCGCCAGCAGCAGCAGGAACAGGCCGCCGCGCAGCCCGAGCGTTGTCGGCGCCCAGCCGATGTGCACGTAGCCGAGCAGGACCAGGCCGATGTAGGTGGCCGCCATGGCGACGGCGTAGGTGACGAGTGCCTCCAGCGCGGCCGAGGACAAGAGCGCAACCCGCAGCACCGACAGGGTGCGCCGGGCCAGTTCGTCGCCGGCCTCGCGCACGCGGCGCCGCTCCCGGCCGGCGGCGCCGAGCGCCCAGAGCGTCTGGGCGCCTTTGACCCGGTCCAGCACCAGCGCGTCGAGCTCGGCGACACCGAGCGCCTGGCGCTCGCTGAGCCGCTGCGCTCCCAGCCCGAACACCGCCATGTTCAGCGGGATCAGCGGGGCGGCGGCGAGGAGCAGGAGCCCGACCAGCCAGTTGGTCGCGAAGGCGAACGCGGCCAGGACGGCCGGTACGAGCGCGGCCTGCAGGCGCAGCGGCTCCCACCGCTCTGCGGCGTCCGCCACCTTGCGGGCCTCCGCGACCAGCAGACGGCTCGCGACCGCGGAGCCAACCATCGGCGCGCCCGGCGCGAACAGCACCCGCACGAGCCGGCTGCGCAGCCGGGACTCCACGCTGCTCGCGCCCCGCGCGGCGAGGAGCGCGGCCACCAATCCGAAGCACACCTGCCCGGTCAGGCCCAGCGCGCCAAGGGCCAGCCATCGGGCACTCGCGTGGCCAGCGAGGCGATCCAGGCCGGAGCTGACCAGCGTGGCCACGGCGAACAGTTCGGTGACGAGGCCCAGGGTGGCGGCCACGCTGGCCAGCGCGGCGGCGCGGAACCATCCGGCCGCCGACGCGATGGCGGCTTCGACCGGCCCGCCGTCGCGGCTTGTCATGGTGCATCGCTGTCGTCGAGCGCGGTCGCCGGATGCCGCACCGCATCGAGGATCCAGAGCCCGAGAGCGGTTGCCGTGAACGCCGAGATGAGGAGCAGGGTCACCCACACGCCCCACGAATTCAGCACGTTCAGGAAGAGCATGGCGAGCGCCGGGATGGCGAGGGAAATCCCGATGCCGATCGCGATGCGGCGGGCAAGCGGAAGGCGCCGCGGGTCGTTTGGAATGAACTTCCCGTGCCACAGCGGTTCCGTGGGTCCAGTGCTCATGCGGATCGTCCCCTTACCTGGTGGCGTTTCCGGGAGGCTCATGACTGGCCAATGCCGGGTCAGGCGGTGTCCGGCGCGGGCGCAGGACCCAGAACGCGTAGGCGTTGTAGGCGAAGACCAGCGGCACGAACGTCCCGAATCCGCCGAGAAGGAATTCCAGCGAGCTCGGCGGCGATGCTGCGCGGGCGATCGTCAGGTCCGGGGGCAAGATCATCGGGTAGAGGAGGACGAGCAGCCCGGCAGCCCCGGCCGCCATCGCGATGGCCACGCCGGTGAACGCCAGGTTGTCGTGGTCTTCTCTGCCGAAGCTCCACCAGGCCGCCAGGAACATTGCGGCCGCGGTGACGCACGCCCAGGTCAGCAGCGCAACACGAAGGGGCTGGCCGATGGTGAGGGCTGGCGAGCCGGCGACCGGCAGCAGCGCGGCGGCCAGGATCACCAGCGCGGCGGCCGCCGGCGCCAGACCTCGGCCCCAGCGGGCGCAGCCGGCCCGCAGCGCGGCATCGTCCGAGCGCATCTTCACCATGGCCGCTCCGGCGAGGGCGTAGAGCGCCACGGTCACCACGCCGGTCAGCACGCTGTAGCCGGACAGGAAGCCAAACGTGCCGCCGGTGAAACGGCCGCCGGCGCCGAGACGGACGCCCTGCACCACCGCGCCGATAACCGTGCCCTGGGCAAATGCGGCGCAGAACGACCCGGCGATGAAAGCCGAGCCCCAGCCGCGCGGCCAGCCCCGGGCGTTGGAGATCATCTCGATGCTCACGCCCCGCGCGATCAGCGAGAAGATCATCACGATCACGCCGGGGTAGACCGCGGGGAGGAGCGCGCCGCTGGCGGCCGGGAATCCGCCCCACAGGCCAACGGCGATGAGCAGGATCCAGGACTCGTTCCCGTCCCAGACCGGGGCCACCAGCTCCAGCAGGGAACGGCGGCGCGCCTCCCCGCGCTGGGCCAGGGCCAAAATCCCGCAGCCCAGGTCGTAGCCGTCGAGGGTGACGTAAAGAACCAGGCCGGTCGCGATCACGGCGAACCAGGCGTCGGCGGCCATCTGCTTACCTCCTCATGCCTTTGACGCCACGGCTGCTGACGGTGCGGATGCGCCGCTGACCTGCCGATCCCGCGCTGCGGGATCGCTTCCCTGCGGGTCCGGGCCGGGCGTGCCCGCCGTGTCGACCGGGTCGGGTCCCCGCATGACCTGACGCACGAGGTAGGTGACCCAGGCGGTGAGCATCGCGAGGTAGAGGGCGACAAAGCCCGCGAGCGAGAAGATCATGCTTCCCGAGGCGAGGTGGGAGACGGCGGCGCCGGTGCGGAGCTGGCCATACACCACCCATGGCTGGCGGCCGGCCTCCGCGGTGATCCAGCCGCCGATGATGGCGATCACGCCGATCGGTGTCGTCCACGTCACCCAGCGCAGGAACCGGCGCGAGGTGTACAGCTTCCGGCGCAGGCGCAGGTAGAGGCCCACCATGGCGGTGGAGAACATGACCAGCGCCGAGTAGAACATGACCCGGAACGCGTAAAAGACGGCGTAGACGTTCGGGCGCTCATCCTTCGGAATGGTGCTGATCCCCGGTGTCTTCGCCTGGCCGGACAGGACGTGCGGCCCCAGCAGCGAGCTGAGGTTCGGGATCGTGATCTGGAAGATGTTTTTTCCGGCCTGGGGGTCGGGGATGATCAGCACGTTCCAGCCCGAGTTGAGCGAGTTGTAGTTCCCCTCCAGGGTGATGAGCTTCGCTGGCTCGTAGATGAACATCGTCGATGCGACGTTGTCGCCGATGAACAGCTGCCACGGGAGCAAGATCGCCAGCACGCCCATCGCGATGGAGAAACTGCGCCGGGAGAACGGCCGGTACCGTCGCCGGGCGAGGTAATAGGCCGAGATGCCCGCGATGAGCCAGGCCGCCGCGATCAGAACGGCGAACAGCATGTGGAAGAACCGGTGCGGGAAGGACGGGTTGAACAGGATGCTGACCCAGTCCCTGGGCTGGAACTGCCCGTTCACGCGGACGTAGCCGCTCGGTGTCTGCATCCACGAGTTGGCCGCCAGAATCCAGGTGGTCGACAGCAGGGTGCCCAGCGCCACCATGACGTTGGCGAACATCGTGACGCGGTTGCTGACGCGGCCTTCCCCGTAGAGCAGGATGCCGATGAAGCCCGCTTCGAGAAAGAAAGCGGTCGCCACCTCCATGCCGATGATCACACCGATGATCGGGCCGACGTCGTGGGCATAAACTCCCCAGTTCAGCCCGAACTCGAACGTGAGCACGATCCCGGCGACGACGCCGAGGGCGAAGCCGACAGCGAAAATCTTCCTCCAGAACCGGTAGATCTGAAGGTAGACCGGATCCCGGGTGCGCAGGTACAGCGCGTAGTTGAGGCACAAGAACACAGACAGGCCGACGGTGATGGCCGGGAAGCTCATGTGGAACGCCGCCGTGACGGCAAACTGCCATCTCGAAAGCTCAAGCACGGTAGGCGACGGCATTGGTGACCTCCTGTGTCCCGCCAGTCATCGGAAAGGCTTGCCTGCGGTGCGTGGCCATCGCTTGCGTCATCCGACTGCCTACGAGCAACTGCCGTCAGGCTCACGGGGTGACAGGATGCCGACTTCGCCAGCGCGCGCCTCGCGCCACTGGCGTTGTTCGTCCGATTCGGCGGCGGCCTCGGCTACCGCCCGGGCCTGGGCGGCCCCGGGCGCCGCAGGCCGCTGGTAGCCGCCGTAGCGTGCAACCGGGGACCAGGATGGCTCGATGAGCGGCACCGGCGCGGCCAGGCCCTCGAAGTCCCCTGCCGCGTACACGATCTTCCCGCCGGCGACGGTGAGCACCGACTCGATGCGCGAGATGTCCTCGGCCGGCACGGCGAAGTAGTCGTCGGAAAGCACGGCGAGGTCGGCGAGAAACCCCACGGCGAGGATGCCCTTGCGATCGGCCTCACCGGTTAGCTCGGCCCCGGCCCTCGTGTACAGCCGCAGTGCGGTCTCCCGGTCCAGCAGGTTGTCCGGGCCGTACAGCTGCAGGCCGCCGACCGTCCGCCCGTTGACCAGCCAGTCCAGGGCGAGCCACGGGTTGTAGCTGGAGACCCGGGGTGCGTCGGTTCCGGCGGCCACCGGCACGCCGCGGGCCAGCATGCCCTTGACCGGCGGGGCCTGTGCCGCCCGCTGGGGTCCGTGACGCTCGGCAAAGGCGCGGCCCTGGTAGGCCATCCGGTGCTGAACCGAGATGGCTCCGCCCAGAGTGGCGACCCGGTCGATGCTCTCGGGTGAGATCGTCTCGGCGTGGTCGAGGATCCACCGCACGCCGCCGGGAAACGCACCGGTCCTTTCGAACACATCCAGGTCCATGCGGATGGTCTCGTCGTACGTGGCGTGCAGCCGGAACGGCCAGCCGTGCTCTGCCAGCAGCCGGACCGCGGCCTCCAGGTCTGCGGCGGCCCGCTCCGCTAGCTCGGGGCGCGGTTCGGCGAAGTTCTCAAAGTCGATCGCCGACCAGGCCAGGCCCTCGCCCGCGCCGTTGAGGCGCAGCCAGTCGTCGCCATCTCCGGGCCGCACGCTCGCGATCCAGCGCCGGATGTCGTCGAGTTCCTGCCCCGGCACCTGGGGGAACAGGTGGTAGGCCAGCCGGACGGACAGCGCTCCGGCCGCGGCGAGCTTTGTGACGGCGGCATAGTGCTGAGGGAAGGACTGGAACCCGCCCGCCGCGTCGATCGCGGACGTCAGCCCGAACCGGTTCAGCTCGTGCAGGAAGTGCCGGGTCGACTCGACCTGGCCGTCGTCGTCCAGCACTGGCGCCTTCCCGATCGCGGCGTACAGCAGGTTCGCCGCGGGCGCCGCCAGCAGCAATCCGGTCGGGTTGCCGGCGTGGTCGCGAACGATCTGTCCGCCCGGAGGGTCCGCGGTCTCCCGCGTGTACCCGGCCGCCGCGACCGCAGCCCGGTTCAGCAGGACCGACTGGTAAAGGTGGGTGACCATGACGGGGGTGCCCGGCGCCGCGGCGTTGAGCTCGCTGATCATGGGCAGCCGCTGTTCGGCGAATTGCTCCTTGCTCCACCCCCCGACCACCCGCACCCACTGGCCTGGCGGGGTACGGCTCGCCTGGTCGCGCAGCATCGCCAGCGCCTGACTGAGCGACCGCACGCCATCCCAGCGCAGCTCCAGCAGGTAGTGCAGCCCGGTCCTGATCACGTGCATGTGCGCGTCGATCAGGCCCGGGATGACCCGGCGGCCCATGACGTCGACGACGCGGGTGGCCCGGGTGATGTGCCGGGCCATTCCGTAATCGTCGCTGACGGCCAGCAGCCTGCCGTCACGGATAGCCAGCGCGCCTGCGTACGGACGGCGGGGATCCCCGGTATAGATGCGGCCGTTGCGCACCACCAGGTCGGCGGGATCCTCGCCGTGCTCAGCCGGAACCAGACCGGTTACCGGCATCGATGTCCAGGCGTGTGTCGTGGACATGCTCCGCAT
>Ga0335075_10004432_pt1 | contig 21965 bp, 20 predicted proteins | sample Lox_Sample_24_FD_206723 | JGI IMG/M metagenome (GOLD analysis project Ga0335075, IMG submission 206723) | Soil microbial communities from Loxahatchee National Wildlife Refuge, Florida, United States - Lox_Sample_2.4 | ecosystem: Environmental > Terrestrial > Soil > Wetlands | place: USA...
CGTCGCGGCAGCTTACAGACACCTGCGGTGCGCAGGACAGGCCGGCTTACTCCAGGGGTGCAACGGCACGGGAGTTATTTGCTTGGTAATGTTCGCTCCCTAAGGGGGATCACGCGGGTCGCCCGTAGCGGGCTAGGGAATGGCGGACGAGGAGGCGGGAACCTGCGTGAGCAGCGCAGCAGCCGATGAGGCGGTCCCGGCCGGCGACGCTCAGCCGGGCCAGACGCACGCTCAGCCGGGCCAGACGGAAGCTCAGTCCGGCCAGACGACAGTATCCGCGACCGATCCTGGTACTCCGCTCCGGGTCTGCCTGCTTTCTTACCGGAGCAAACCGCACTGTGGCGGCCAGGGCATTTACCTGCGTCATGTGTCCCGCGAACTCGCGGCGCTCGGCCATCACGTCGAGGTCTACTCGGGCCAGCCCTACCCCGAGCTCGAGCCAGGGCCACTACTGACCGAGCTGCCCAGTCTGGATTTGTATCGCGACGACGACCCGTTCCGGACACCGCACCTGCGCGAGTACCGGGACTGGATCGACGTGCTCGAGGTGCTTGGCATGTGGACCGCGTACTTTCCGGAGCCGCTGACGTTTAGCCTGCGCGCGCTGCGCGCCTTGCGCAGCCGGGTGAACGACTTCGACGTCGTGCACGACAACCAGGTGGTCGCCTACGGGAACCTGGCCATCCGCAAACTCGGCCTGCCCATCGTCACGAGCATCCATCACCCGATCAGCGTGGACCGGCGGATCGAGCTGCAGGCCGCGCACGGCTTCCGGAAGATTCCGAAGTGGCGCTGGTATTCATTCGTCGGTATGCAGGGCAGGGTAGCCAGGCGGATCGGCACGGTGATGACCGGATCGGAGTCATCGAGGGCCGATATCCTGCGTGACTTCAAAGTGCCGCCTGACAATGTCAAGGTCATTCCGCTCGGCGTGGATACCCGGCTATTCCACCCGAGGCCAGCACCGCGCGTTCCCGGCAGGATCGTCGCCGTCGCTAGCGCCGACTCCCCCGTGAAGGGGGTGGCAACGCTGCTGCGGGCATTCGCCAAGCTCGCCGTCGAACGGGACGTGTCGCTCACGGTGGTCAGCAAGCTGGTACCGGACGGCCCGACGCAGCGCCTACTCGGCGAGCTGTCGCTGACCGACACGGTGGAATTTGTCAGCGGCATCAGCGACACCGAGCTGGCGGAGCTGGTCGCGAGCGCCGAGATCGCGGTCGTGCCGTCTCTGTATGAGGGCTTCTCGCTGCCAGCCGTCGAGCACATGGCGTCTGGCACGCCGCTGGTTGCCAGCCGGACCGGCGCACTGCCAGAGGTGACCGGGGACGCCGCGGTGCTCGTCACGCCGGGCGACGCCGAGGAACTCTGCGCTGCGCTGCGCAGGCTGCACGATTCCCGCGCCGAGCGCGAGCGGCTGTCGCAGGCCGCGCTCGCGCGGGTGGCCGAGCGCTTCGCCTGGCAGGCGGTTGCCAGGGCGACGGTTGCCGAGTACCGCAAAGCCATCGCGGCGAGCCAGGCGCGCACGGCACCCTCACATGCGACGGCCGCGCCAGGCGCGCCATGCTGACGGTGGACTTCAAGCGGCTCCCAATTCAGCCGGGAACGAGGGTGCTCGATCTCGGGTGCGGAGCCGGGCGGCACGCGTTTGAGGCTGCACGCCGCGGGGCTGAGGTCGTCGCGCTCGACACCGATCACGGGGAACTGCGCCAGGTGTCGGCTATCGCCGCGGCCATGGCGGAGGCCGGCGAGATCCAGGTGCCAGCCAGCATTACCGCTGCAGCGGGTGACGCGACCAGGATGCCGTTCCCGACTGGCAGCTTCGACATCGTGATCGCAGCCGAGGTACTGGAGCACATCCCCGCCGATCAGAGTGCGATGAGCGAGATCGCCCGGGTGCTGCGGCCCGGCGGCATCGCGGCAGTGACCGTGCCGGCCTGGCTGCCGGAGCGGATCTGCTGGGCGCTTTCGGACGACTATCACAACGTGCCCGGCGGGCACGTGCGCATCTTCACCCGGTCCGAGCTTGAAACCAAGTTGCGGCGGGCAGGCCTGTTCGTCGGCGGCCATCACCACGCGCATGCTCTCCACTCGCCGTACTGGTGGCTGAAATGCGCGGTTGGCGTGCGTAACGACGACCACCCGCTGGCCAGCGCTTACCACAAGCTGCTGGTGTGGGACATCATGCACAAACCAGCCGTCACGCAGCGAACCGATCAGGTGCTTAACCCCCTTATCGGCAAGAGCCTGGTCGTCTATGCCGCGAAGCCGGCCGAAGCCATCACCAGGCCCCGTCCGGCTGCAGCGGAGAAGGTGCATGCGGCAGCCTGAGCACCTGGCCGGCCCTGCTAGCCCGCTGACGGCGAGCCCCGTGACCACCAGCCCCGTGACCACCAGCCCTGTGACCACCAGCCCCCTGGCTGCGAGCACGGTGCCTGAGGTTCCGGGCATCCTGACCGAGGGCCAGCTAGTCGCGACCGGACAGGCAATCGCGGCCGACCAGCAGGCGGACGGGTCGATCGGGTGGCCGGACGGACACGTCGATGCCTGGAACCATGTCGAATGCGCGATGGCGCTGAGTGTCTGCGGGCTGCGCAAGGAAGCGCGCCGCGCCTACTCCTGGCTTGCCGCCGCCCAGCAACCGGACGGGTCATGGCCCGTCCAAGCCGCCTGCGGCGGGGTAGTCGAGGAATGGACGACCGAAAGTAACCACGCCGCGTACTGCGCCGTCGGTGTCTGGCACGAGCTGCTGGTGACCGGCGATGAGGATTTCGCCGAACAGATGTGGCCCGTCGTGCGGGCTGCCATCAACTTCGCGGTCGGCCTGCAGACGCCGCGCGGCGAGATCATCTGGCGGCGGCACGAGGATGGCGCACCGGACGCCTACGCGCTGCTGACCGGCAGCTCAAGCATGTACCAGAGCCTTCGCTGCGCGATCGCGCTGGCGGAACGGCTCGGCCAGCCGCAGCCGCACTGGGACCTGGCCGCCGCGCGGCTGGGACACGCGGTGGCCTGTCATGGCGAGGCGTTCGCCGACAAGAGCCGGTTCTCGATGGACTGGTACTACCCGGTACTCGGCGGCGCCGTGCGGGGCACAGCGGCCGAGCGAATGCTGAAAGCCGGATGGGACACCTTCGTGGTCCCCGGCCTCGGCGTCCGCTGCGTCAGCGACGAGCCGTGGGTGACTGGCGCCGAGACCTGCGAGCTCGCCATCGCGCTCGACGCGATCGGTGACCGCGACACCGCAGTTGAGCTGTTCAGGCAGATTCAGTTCCTCCGCGCCGACGACGGCAGTTACTGGACCGGCTGGCAGTACGCCAACCGCAAGCACTACCCGAACGAGCAGAGTACGTGGACGGCGGCAGCGGTGGTACTCGCGGCGGACGTACTGGCAGCTGGCTTCGAGTATGCGGGCGCGCACACTGGGGCCGCCGGGATCTTCAAGGACGCCGCAGCCGGCCCGGCGGTGTGGCAGCCATCTGACGCCTCGGCGTGCGGGTGCGACACGCACCTTCCATGATCCTGAAGACTTCGCGCGCGGATAGCACGCGAAGTCTTCATCAGGATGCGGCTAGCCGATGCAGTCGCCGACCCGCTCCAGGACTCGTAGCGAGCCAGTGACACTGACCTCCTTGAACGCGCCGGAGGCCAGCGCGCGCAGGTAGACCCGGTACGGCGCCTGTCCGCCGTCGGCTGGGTCGGGGAAGATGTCGTGGAACGCCAGGGCGCCGCCGCGAGTCACCCACGGCGCCCAGCCTTCGTAGTCAGCGACCACGTTGGCCTCACTATGGCCGCCATCGATGAACAGCATCCCGAGCGGGGTGCGCCAGATCCTGGATACATCAGCGGAGACGCCGACCACAGCGATCACATGCTCCTCGAGTCCCGCGTCCTCGATCGTGGCCCGGAAGAACGGCAGCGTGTCCATCCGCCCCGTCCTCGGATCGACGACTTCAGGATCGTGGTACTCCCAGCCGGCCTGGTTCTCTTCCGACCCGTGGTGATGATCGACCGTGACGACCACCTGACCGGCGTCGGCGGCCGCGGCGGCCAGGTAAACAGTGGACTTCCCGCAGTAGGTGCCGACCTCGCAGATCGGCCCGGCGGCTGCGTAGTCCAAGGCCGTCTGGTAGAGCGCTAGTCCTTCTTCCGGCGGCATGAAGCCCCTGGCCGCTTCGGCGGCTAGCCTGAGCTTGTCCTGGATTGGCATGCCGTACAGTCTGCGCTACTGCGGGCCGGGCCGGGAACGACAAGGCGCGACACGGCGGAAGGAGCCGACGATGAAGGTGGAAGCTGACTGGGACGCCTGCGAGGCGAATGCGGTCTGCGCGGGCCTGGTGCCCGAGGTTTTCGAGGTCGACGATAACGACAATCTCAACATTCTGGTCGATGAAATCCCGGCCAACCTGGTCGAAGGTGTCAGGCACGCCGTGCGCTCGTGCCCGAAGGCAGCACTCCGGCTGGCTGAGTAGGCTCCCGGACTCGGCAGAAGAGGAGGCAGCGTGGCCTCGTGGATGCGGCGACCAGCCGGCCGGGACAATCCAGGCGAGCGAAGGCCGTGGCACCGTGGCTGGCTACTGGCGGCGATCGCTCTGGTGGCCGTCGCGGCTACCGGAGCGGCACTTGCCGCCACCGGTGCCCTAGCCTCTGGCAGAAGCCCCGCTGAGCGTACCGCCGGGAGCAGGCCGCATCCGGTTAGCCCGGAAGGGAACAGCGGCGCGCCCGTCTCGCCTGCCGGCGGCCTGACGCCTGCCCAGATCCGCGCAGCCTACAGCCTGCCGCCAGTAACCGACCTGACCCGACCAGGCCCGCTGAAGGGCATCACCGGGAAGGGTCAGACCATCGTCATCGTGGACTCGTTCGGGTCGCCCACCATCGCCACGGACCTGGCCCGGTTCGACCGCTATTTCCGGCTGCCAGCGCCACCGTCCTTCCGGGTCATCCAGCCAGCCGGGAAAGTGTCGCCCTATCACGCCTCGAACAGCAACCGAGTGGGGTGGGCGGGCGAGACCACCCTGGACGTGGAGTGGGCGCACGTCATGGCACCCGGTGCTCGCATCGTGCTGGTGGAGACCCCGACTTCGGAGAACGAGGGAACGACCGGCTTCCCGCAGATCGTCACTGCCGAGCAGTACGTGCTCAGGCACAAGCTCGGCCAGGTGATCAGCCAGAGCTTCGCGGCGACGGAGCAGACATTCTCCTCGAAGTCGGACTATGCGGCCATTAAGAACCTGCGCAGCGCCTACCGGCTCGCGGCCGCCGATCACGTGACCGTGCTCGCTGCCACCGGTGACCAGGGCGTTACTAGCGACAAGTACAACATGGTGGATGAGTACACAAGCCCGGCCGTGTCCTGGCCGGGTACCGACCCGCTGGTGACGGCGGTCGGTGGCACTCAGCTCCGGCTGCGGCCGAATGGCACCCGCCTGGCACCTGACGTTGCCTGGAATGACAGCGGCGGCGGCCGGTCCATCGTGTTTCCTCGCCCGTCATACCAGGACAGCGTGCAGGGCGTGACCGGCAGCCACCGCGGCGTTCCCGATATCTCCATGGATGCCTCGTGCAAAAGCCCGGTGGCGATCTACGGCAGCTTCAACGGCGGCGGCAGCGGCCCCTGGAGCACGCTCTGCGGGACCAGTCTCGCGACTCCGCTATTCGCCGGCATCGTGGCGCTGGCGGATCAGTACGCCGGCCACGCCCTCGGGCTGATCAACCCGGCCATCTACCAGATGGAGGCCAGGCACGAGCGCGGCATTGTCGACATCACCAAGGGCAACAACTCGCAGACCTTCACCCAGAACGGCCGGCGTTACACGGTCCACGGTTTCAGTGCGCGCAAAGGCTATGACCTGGTGACGGGCGTCGGCACGGTCGACGCTCCGTACTTCGTGCCCGAGCTGGCGGCCTCGCACTAGCAGGGCCCAGCGGCTAGCTGATGGCGCCGCACGCGATGGCAATGCCGACCGAGATCAGTACAAGCGCGGCTAGCTGTTCGCCGCGCTCGCCGACCCACGTCCCGATTCGCGCGCCTAGTTCCAGCCCGAGCAGGGAGAGCGAGACGCTGACGACGCCGATGATGATCGCGCCCGCGGCGATCGATGTGTCGTATGTACCGAGGGCGAAGCCGACTGCCAGGTTGTCGATGCTCAGTGCCAGCCCGCTCAGTAGCAGCCGGCCGGTGCCCGCCAGACCGGGCGCTCGGTTATTGGCAGCATCCTCCTTGTCAGCAGCACTCTCCTTATCAGCAGCACCGTCGGCCGGGCGGGCACTGCCCTGCTGACCGGCACTGCCCTGCTGACCGGCACTGCCCTGCTGACCGGCACTGCCCTGCTGACCGGCACTGCCCTGCTGACCGGCACTGCTGCGCGCAGCGCGCCCGGCCCGCGCGGCTGCGGCGAGCGCATACGCGCCGACTGCGATGAGCAGGCCGGCCCCGATCCAACGGGCCGCATGTCCGAGCGGCGCGGCAACCCGATCGCCGATGATCAGGCCGAGCACCGGCATCCCGGTCTCGAACGCCCCATATATCAGCGCAACCCGCAACCGGGTGCGGGCATCCACACCGGAGACGCCGATAGCGATGGCGGCGCCGAAGTTGGACACGCCGACCGACACCGCAACGAGGAGCAAAGCCAGCACGCGGACACGGTAACCGGAACTGGCCTGTCCGGCGCCGAATGCCCGGCCGTTTGCCGGCGGGCGCGGCCTCAGCCGTGCCGGTAACCCTCCGGGATGGTCCCCTCAACATGCAGTAGCCGCACGCGGTCGGCGCGGTAGATGTAGCGCGTCAGCCGGATCGGCCGGCCCGTCGTATAGGAGGTCCGGTTCACTACGATCACCGGCATCCCGCTCGCCAGCTTGAAGAAGTCGAACTCGCGCGCGTTAGGCATCCGCGCCCCGATCTCGTCCACGAACCCCTGCTGCTGGTATCCGAGTTCGGTCAGCAGGCCGACGCTGCCGGACTCGATCTCGCCTGCTTGCTCCAGAGCCGTGCCCTTAGCCAGGTCGCTCGGGTAGTAGGAGTTGATCAGCTGCCAGGGCACGTCCCCGATGAAGTACTGAGAGCGGCGTACGACGACCGGATCACCGGGCGCCAAGTCGAGCTTCTCCGCCACGCTCGGGCTGGCCGAGCCAGTCTCGACGATCAGCCGGACCATCTCAGACTCGTCCGCCGCTGGGCTGACGACGGGCAGCGACATCGACGCATGCTGTTCTTTGGGCGGAGCGTGGATGCGCGAAAGCAGCGCGGTGAACGGCTTCGTGGGCTCGACCACGAACGTGCCAAGACCCTGGCGGCTGACCACCAGTCCCTGATTGATCAGCAGCGCGATCGCAAGCCGGACCGTGTTCCTCGAGGCGTCGTACTCGACTGCCAGGTCAGGTTCGCTCGGTAGCCGCTGCCCAGGCACAAGCGCACCGCTGGCAATCTGAGCGCGCAACCGGTCAGCGATCTCCTGGTACTTGGGATGAGCCAACTTCACTCTCCTCACACGGCCAGTTACCCGGAAATTTCCCATTCCGATTGTTTCAAACACTGGACTCATTGGTATGAGTCCAGTGTCTAGAACTATAGGTAGGTTAGCGCGGAACGTGCACTGCCAACGTGAGGCGCGCGCAGCGCACCGGGCGAACCTTTGCAGGAGGGAACATGGCGGTCCTGTTAGTCGTCGCGGCACTAGTGGTCGGCGCGCCACTTGCCGCGGCCGTGCTCGTCACCTTGGCCAGTCACCGCGAGGACATGGCGAATTCGCTCGCCGGGCGGCCGCCCGGCCTGCTTGCAGCCGCTGCCCGCGCGCTGGTCGGCCTGCGCATCGGCGGCCGCGCCTATCCGCGGTACCCGTCTGCCCAGCCTCGCGAGCGCGACTCGGAGATCCACCGCTCTGACTCCCGGACGCTCACGCTGCCACGGTCCTAACCGCATCCGGGCCGGGCGGCTCTTGCAGGGGCAGCGCCGCCTGGCCCATTCGGGCTACGCTGCGCTTATGCGCGTCGCCCTCGGTCAGCTCCCCATTAGCTCGGCACCGCAAGTCAATCTTGAGCGGGTGAGGGCGGCCGCGGCCAGCGCCGCCATCCAGGGCGCTCAGCTCGCAGTCTTCCCCGAGGGCACGCAGGTGCGGTTCTCCGCAGACCTGCGCGCGGCGGCCGAGCCACTGGACGGCCCCTTCTGCCAGGCACTTGCCGAAGCTGCCCGATCAGCCGGGCTGGCGATCATCGCCACCCTCTTCGAGCCAGCCCCGGATGGTCGCGTATACAACACGACGGTCGGCTACGAAGCCGACGGCAACCTGGTCGCCGTGTACCGCAAGATCCACCTTTTCGACGCGCTCGGATTCCGCGAGTCCGACAACGTCGCGCCCGGCAGCGAAGTCGTCGTCGCCAGCATTGCCGGGCTGCGGGTCGGTTTCATGACCTGCTACGACCTCAGGTTCCCCGAGCTGGCCCGCGCCCTCGCCGTGGCGGGCGCAGAGTTGCTGGTGCTGCCGGCCGGCTGGGCCGCCGGTCCGTTCAAGGAAGAGCACTGGGTCACGCTGGTCCGGGCTCGCGCCATCGAGAACACCATCTGGGTGGCTGCTGCCGGGCAGGTGCCCGATCCTGCCGAGCCGCCAACCAGGGCGCCAACCGGCATCGGGCGCAGTCTGCTAGTCGACCCGATGGGCGTAGTCCGGCTCGACCTCGGCGTAACAGCAGACCTGGGCATCGCCGCAGTCGACACCGAGCAGACGGCGAGTATCCGTGCCGCGCTTCCGTCGCTGGCAGGCCGCCGCACCGACATTCTGCCCAGCGGCTCGGTCGTGACCGCACCCGTGAGCTGACCGGCGGTAGTGGCCGCAGCCCCGGCGGCATTGGCCAGGTGGCGCCCCGGCTCCACTCCACCGGCCCTACTCCCACCGGCCCCACTCCACCGGCCCTATTCCACTGGCGGCCCTGCTCCGCTGGGGCCTGAGCCTGCCTGTGACCGGTGCCGGCGGAACGCCCAGACAGCTAGGCAGGCCACCACGATCACCCCGATCGCAATTGCCAGACCGGTCCCGACCCGGCGCTCGACCACGGCATAAGCCGAGCCAGCCAGGTAGCCAAGCAGGCAGTAACCGGCTCCCCAGATGAGGCCGCCGAGCACGTTGTAGACGCTGAACGTCCGATACCGCATCCCGGCCGCCCCCGCAGCGGCTGGCATGAGCGCGCGCACGACCGCAAGGAAGCGCCCGAGGAATACGGCTAGGCCGCCGCGAGTACCCAGGACCGCCCTAGCCCGCTCGGTGCCGCCGCGGACGCGGCTCAGCGCCCTCGAAGCGAACAGCCGCTCACCCATCCGCCGGCCGACCTCGTACCCAACGAACGGCCCGACGATCGCAGCAACCACGACGACCGCGATCAGCAGCGGGAGCGAGACGTGCCCGCGGCTGGCGAGGACGCCGCCGAGTATGACCGCGATCTCACCCGGCAGCACGAACCCGACGAAGACCGCCGTCTCCCCGAAGACCAGCGCCGCGATCACGAAGTACGCGAGCCAGCCGTGCAGGTTGGCCACTCCGCTGGCCAGAGAGCTCAATCAGCTGTCCTTCCCCGCCTGGCCGGACGGGAGTAGGGCCCGTGGCCGGCGACCTTGCGTAGCCCCGAGCGTACTGGTCATGATCTAGTAGGAAATCATGCGTCGCTGAGGGAGGGACCGGGAAGGGCGTGGGAATGCACGCCGCGCTGCCACCGCTTGTCGGCGGCCGCGGGCCCGCCGAATTCACTAGCCGGATCAGCCGTGATGGCTCGACCGGGCTTGTGGCGATCCCGGGCCGCTACCACCTCTACACATCCCTGGCCTGTCCCTGGTCGCAACGTGCGCTGATCGTACGCCAGCTGCTAGGCCTGGACCAGGTGATCGGCCTCAGCCTGGCCGATCCGGTGCCCGACGAGCGGGGGTGGCGGTTCCCGGACCAGACCGGCGGCAGGGACCCGCTGACCGGCGCGCGCTACGTATCCGAGCTCTACCTGGCGACCGACCCCGTCTACACCGGCCGGCCAAGCCTGCCGCTGCTGTGGGACATCCGTTCGCAGCGGATCGTCACCAACGACCCTTCGCAGATCACCGTGCAGATGGAAACCGAGTTCGCCGGATTCTGGCGGCCGGGCGCACCAGACCTGTACCCGGCCGTGCAGCGCCGCGAGATCGAGGCGATCGCCACACTGATCCACCACACCGTGAACAACGGCGTGTACAAGGCCGGAATGGCGAGCACGCAGGCGGAGTACGAGGAAGCGTTTGACGCGCTCTTCACGACGCTGGACACGATTGAGGAGCGGCTCGGACGGCGCCGGTTCCTGCTCGGCGGGCACATTACCGAGGCCGATGTCCGGCTGTTCCCCACTCTTGTCCGCTTCGACGCGGTCTATTACCTTTTGTACAAATGCAACTTGCACCGACTCGTTGATTATCCGTACCTGTGGGCCTACGCCCGCGATCTGTTCCAGCGGCCCGGTTTTGGTGATACGACAGACTTCGTCCAGATCAAGCGGCATTACTACCAGGCGCAGGGATGGATAAACCCGAGCGGGATAGTGCCTAAGGGGCCGTACGTCAGCTGGCTTGAGCCACACGGACGCGATCGCATGGCGGGCTAAGCTATCTGGGCTTGCCGCGTCAGGGAAAAGTTAGGGACTAAGCGCACCAACGGGTCAGTTATCCCTGACAGGTACCCTTGTCATGCGCCGAGTTACAGCCAAACCCCACCTCCGGAAGAGGCGATGTCCGCCGTGTCTGCTGAGTCCCCGCGAGGGTCCGCGGATCTCACCAAGTCGTCAGCTAACCCCACTCAGGCGACCGCGGAGCCGCCCTCGAGCGGGCCGTCCGGGCAGGCGGATTTCGGGCCCAATCAGTGGCTAGTGGATGAGCTCTACCAGCGATATCTGGCCGACCCTGGCTCGGTCGACCAGGCCTGGTGGAGCTTCTTCGCCGATTACCAGGCGAAGTCAGACTCTGCGCAGACAAGTGCTGCCGGCGTTCCCGCCGGGAACGGGGTCGTCGCACCCTCGGCAAACCGGACGGGCGCGGCCGGGACCCTTCCCGCGCCAGCCGGCGTGAGCCCAGCGCCCACGGCAGCCAGCACCGCTCCGGCCACCCGCTCTCCGGCGCGCACCGCCCCAGCTGGCACCACCCCACCTGCCCCATCTTCAGCCGGCCCCGCTTCAGCCGGCCCCGCTTCAGCCGGCCCCGCTTCAGCCGGCACCGCCCCGGCAGGCACCTCGGCCGTTCCGGCCGCAGCCCAGCGGCCCGCTGCCGCGGACGAGCATGCGGAGCGGCTTCGCGGCGCAGCCGCGCGGACGGCAGCCAACATGGCGGCCAGCCTGAGCGTGCCCACCGCGACCAGCATCCGGCCCATCCCGGCAAAGCTGCTGGTCGATAACCGCATCGTGATCAACAATCACCTGAGCCGAGGGCGCGGCGGCAAGGTCTCGTTCACCCACCTGATCGGCTACGCCATGGTCAGGGCGCTGGCACTGGCCCCCGAGATGAACTTCTCGTTCGCCGAGGTCGACGGGAAGCCGGTGCTGGTTCAGCCCGAGCACGTAAACCTCGGCCTGGCGATCGACGTACGTAAGGACGACGGCGCCCGGCAGCTGCTCGTTCCGAGCATCAAGGGCGCCGAGACGATGGACTTCCAGCAGTTCTGGATGGCCTACGAGGACGTCATCAGGAAGGCGCGGACCGGCAAGCTCGCCGTTGAGGACTTCGCGGGTACCACGATCAGCCTGACTAATCCTGGCACTATCGGCACCGAGCACTCGGTCCCGCGCCTGCTGCCTGGTCAGGGCTGCATCGTCGGGGTCGGGGCAATGGAGTATCCGGCCGCCTACCAGGGCGCTTCGCCGGACACGATGGCCAGGCTCGCGATCAGCAAAACCGTGAACCTGACGTCGACCTACGACCACCGGATCATCCAGGGCGCGCAGTCAGGCGAGTTCCTTCGGATCATGCACGACCTGCTGCTCGGCGGTGACGGCTTCTACGACGACATCTTCAAGTCGCTGCGGATCCCGTATGAGCCGGTCCGCTGGGTCACTGACATTCAGGCCGGGCACGAGGATGACATCAGCAAGGCCGCCCGCGTCTTCGAGCTGATCCACGCCTACCGGGTCCGCGGCCACCTGATGGCCGACACTGACCCGTTGGAGTACCGCCAGCGCAAGCATCCTGACCTGGACATCAACCAGCACGGGCTGACGCTCTGGGACCTCGAGCGCGAGTTCGCCACCGGCGGTTTCGGCGGCAAGCCGCGGATGCACCTGCGCGAGATCCTGGGCGTGCTGCGCGACTCCTACTGCCGCACGGTCGGCGTGGAGTACATGCACATCCAGAACCCCGAGGAGCGGGCCTGGATCCAGGCCAGGGTCGAGCGGCCGCACGGCCGGGCCGACCACGACGAGCAGCTGCGCATCCTTTCTCGGCTGAACGTCGCCGAGGCCTTCGAGATGTTCCTGCAGACCAAGTTCGTCGGCCAGCGCCGGTTCTCGCTGGAGGGCGCCGAGTCGCTGATCCCGCTGCTCGACGCCGTGCTCACTGAGGCAGCCGGCGAGCACCTGCACGAGGCGGTCATCGGGATGGCCCACCGTGGGCGGCTGAACGTGCTGGCGAACATCGTCGGCAAGTCCTACGCCCAGATCTTCCAGGAGTTTGAGGGCAACCTCGACCCGGCAACGACGCACGGCTCCGGGGACGTGAAGTATCACCTCGGCGCCGAGGGCAAGTACACCGGCGCGGACGGGTCGCAGATTCCCACGTCGCTCGTGGCGAACCCGAGCCACCTGGAGGCCGTCGACCCGGTCATGGAAGGCGTCGTCAGGGCCAAGCAGGACGTGATCGACATGGGCGAGCCAGGATTCACGGTGCTCCCGGTGCTGATCCACGGCGATGCGGCCTTCGCGGGCCAGGGCGTCGTTGCAGAGACACTTGAGCTCTCTCAGCTGCGCGGCTACCGCACCGGCGGCACGGTCCACATCGTCGTCAACAACCAGGTGGGCTTCACCACGTCGCCGGAGTCGTCGAGGTCGAGCGTCTACTCGACTGACGTAGCCCGGATGATCCAGGCACCGATCTTCCACGTCAACGGCGACGATCCGGAGGCAGTGGTCAGGGTTGGCAGGCTGGCGTTCGCCTACCGGCAGGCCTTCCACAAGGACGTCGTGATCGACATGGTCTGCTACCGGCGCCGTGGGCACAACGAGGCCGACAATCCGTCGTTTACCCAGCCGCTGATGTACGACCTGATCGACGCCAGGCGCTCGGTACGCAAGCTGTACACCGAGTCCCTCATCGGCCGCGGTGACATCACGATGGAGGAAGCAGAGCAGGCGCTCCGCAACTACCAGCAGGAGCTGGAGCGCGCCTTCACCGAGACCAAGGATGCGATCAGCCGGCCAGCCGATGCCGTCGCGGCGTTCCGGCCGCGGCCTGGCTTGGAGGCGCCGGCCGATCACGCCGCCGTTCCCACTGCCATCCCAGTCGAGACCGTCAAGCGGATTATCGACAGCCAGCTGGCGTTGCCGGACGGCTTCACCGTGCACCCGCGGCTGCTGCCGCAACTACAGCGCCGTGCGGCCATGGTCGAGCAGGACGAGATCGACTGGGCGACGGGCGAGCTGCTGGCCTTCGGTGCCACTCTGATCGACGGTCACGCGGTCCGGCTGATCGGCCAGGACTCGCGCCGCGGCACGTTCGGTCAGCGGCATGCGGTGCTGGTCGACCGGCACACCGGCGCGGAGTACACGCCACTGAAGACCTTTAACTCGCCCTCAGCGAAGTTCCACGTCTACGACTCGCTGCTCTCGGAGTACGCCGCGGTCGGCTTCGAGTACGGCTACTCGGTCGCCCGGCCGGACGCCCTGGTCTGCTGGGAGGCGCAGTTCGGCGACTTCGTGAACGGCGCTCAGACGATCTTGGACGAGTTCATCAGCTCGGGCGAGCAGAAGTGGGGCCAGCAGTCGGGCGTTGTGCTCCTGCTGCCGCACGGTTTTGAGGGCCAGGGACCGGATCACTCCTCAGCCCGTGTCGAGCGGTTCCTGTCGCTGTGCGCGCAGGACAACATGACCGTGGCCATGCCGAGCACGCCGGCCAGCTACTTCCACCTGCTGCGGTGGCAGGCGCTATCGGTGGTGGAGAAGCCGCTGATCGTGTTCACGCCGAAGTCAATGCTGCGGCTTAAGACCGCGGTGTCGTCGACCGCGGACTTCACCAGCGGGTCCTTTATGCCAGCTCTCTCCGACCCGGGGATCAGCGACCCGGCCGCTGTCCGGCGCGTACTGCTCTGCTCCGGCAAGATCTACTACGACCTGGCCGGGCGTCGGGCTGCCGCCGGGGCCACGGATACCGCGCTGGTCCGGCTCGAGCGGCTGTACCCGCTCCCGGCCGAGCAGATCGCGGCCGAGCTGGCGAAGTACCCAGCCGCGGCCGAGGTGGTGTGGGTGCAGGAAGAGCCGGCCAACATGGGTGCCTGGCCATTCATCGCGCTGCACCTGCCAAATCAGATTGGCCGCCTGATTGGCGTGGTTTCCAGGCCGGAAAGCTCGGCGCCAGCCTCCGGTAAGGCCAAGGCGCATGCAGCAGAGCAGGCGGCGATCCTGGACGCTGTATTTGCCAAGAATGGCTGAGCATGTATTTCACCGACCGCGGGATAGAGGAGCTAGAGGAGCGGCGCGGCGATGAGCAGGTCGCGCTGAGCTGGCTCGCGGAGCGGCTGCGCGATTTTGTTGATGAGCACCCCGACGCCGAGGCGACGGTGGACGCGCTGGCCAGCTGGCTCGCGCGGCTGGACGACGACGCCGAGGAGTAGCTCGGCCCGCTGGCGGTAGCCGAACGCGAGTAAAACGGCCGGCTGGCGGTAGTTGCAAGCGAGCACAACCGCCCCGCTTGCGGTGCCTGCAAGCGAGCACAACCGCCCGCTCCCGGTACCTGCAAGCGAGAACAACCGCCCGCTCCCGGTACCTGCAAGCGAGAACAACCGCCCGCTCCCCGTAGCTGAAAGCGAGTACCACCGCCCGCTCCCGGTCGATGAACTGGACACGATACATCTTGACTTTCCTGCGACGCGACATATCGTATCGAGTGAGGGACTACCATCTTCAGAACGAGGCGCATGTCAGACCAGGCGCTCAGTGGCCCCAGGCTGGCGGTGAGAGATAAGTGAGCCCGGTTTTCCGGCACGGCAGGCTCCGGCTATATCTCCTGAAGCTGCTCGACGAGTCACCGCGTCACGGCTACGAGGTCATCCGGCTGCTGCAGGACCGGTTCATGGGCGTATATGCCCCGTCGCCGGGCACCATTTATCCGCGACTCGCGCGCCTTGAAGAAGACGGGCTTGTCACGCACGAGGACGTGGACGGCAAGAAGGTCTACAGCATCACCGACAAGGGCCGCGAGGAGATCCGCTCCAGGCTCGGGGACCTGGCGGATCTTGAGGACGAGCTCACCGAGTCGCTGCGGGACGTTGCCAGGGAGATCTCCGAGGACGTCAGGGATACGGTCCGGACGATCCGGGAGGAGCTTGCGTCCGCGGCTAGGGAATTCCGCACCGACGCCGGCAAGGCCGGCCGTTACCAGAGCGCTGACACCAACGGTGGCGACGCTGCGGGCGGTGACACGGGCGAGGACGCGGACAGCGCGGCGGCCGGAGCGGGCAAGCCGGCTCAGAGCGGATCGGATCGGCCCGACGACCGGCGTGTCAGGGAAGAGGCCCGTCGCAGGCGTGAGCAGATGCGTGCCAGCTTCCGCGCCCAAGGCCGCAGCCACGGCGACTGGGCAGCCTGGGCGGGATGGTCCGGCCGGTCGGAGTGGCCGTCCTGGGCATCCTGGGCCGACTCGACCTCCGGCCGCGATGAGCCGACCGGCGAAGCTGACTCGGCCGAGAGCACGAGCTCGGGCGCAGGCGCTTCCGCAGGCACAGGCGCTTCCGCAGGCACAGGCGCTTCCGCAGGCACAGGCACAGGCGCGGGCACCGGCGCAGGCCCGGGTACCGGCTCGGGTGCCCAGGCTGGCTCAGCCGGGACGGAACGCCCGGCATCGGACGAGGGGCCGCGAGCCCGGCGTGGCGGTCAGAATCCGTTCAGCGACCTGGAGAGGATGGCCATCCAGTTCGCCACCGAGTTGCGGGCTGCCGCCAAGCAGACCGGGGATCTTGGCGAGCGCTCGCTGAACGACCTGCGGGACATCCTGACCGATACTCTCGCTAAGGTCCGGGCCGAGGTGTTCCCCGATACCGAGTCCGGCACCCAACCGAGCGAAGCCGGCCGCGCGGACGCTGCTCCGGGCGAGAGCGCAAGTCACGACGACAGCCCCACAGCCCGCTGAGCGGCTGGCCCAGTCCTACCCGTCCGCCCTCACTGCAGCGGCCGCGTCGTAATGTGCGGCAGCGGACCACGCGAGTTCGCCAAAGCGGACCGAATCTCCTTGGCAACCTGCTGCTTGGCAGTCCGCAGCCGCACCGGCGCGAACGGCAGTACCACGATCCCCTGCGCTGACATCCGGGCCTGGCGGTCCAGCGTCCGCTGCCAGTCCGCGGGCGACATGTGCCACGCCTTCGACTCAACCTCTGCCGCGACGCCGAACTCGGGCCACCAGGCATCGGGCATCGCGAGGAACTCCCCCGCCACGAACAGCTTCGGGTTGTACAGCGGATCCGGTAAGCGGAATTGCTTGACGAGCATGCGCAGATCACTTTCCGCCACCGAGCGCACCCCATCGGCCACTTCACTCAGCGCCAGCCGCAATCGCGCGGATCCCTGCCGGGGCCCTAAGTCCAGCTCCCTGACCAGCTCCCAGATTCCAACTTTGCCCCGTTGGACAGCGGACGCGACGAGGTCCCGGATCTCCGACATGTCAGCGAGCCGCCGGACGGCATCGGCAATCGCGCGATCCAGTGGCACATAGCTCACCGCGCCGTCCCTAAACTCGGCGCCCGGCATGATGCTGGTGCGTAACAAGCGCGCGAAGCCTGCGTCGCTTCGCTTGTAGTGCAGCGGTACGAGGACATCGATGTGTTCGCCCTGCGGCCGGAGGCCATGCCAGGCCATCGCAGCCTTTCCGGTGATCGCTATGCCGCGACCCGCGTAAAGAAACGCCGCCACGGCGCGCTGCTCATCCGTCAGCCGTCCTTGATGGGTTACATAGATACCAGGTAGCACCGCCTCCCACGGGCCATCAGGGCGAGTCCGGTACCGCAGCGCCTTGTCGGTCATGGCGCAACCGAGCGCCTGGCGGCGAGCAACTATCCCATGTTGTCTCGCCAGAGTCGTCGCGAGTTTCTGGCTGTCGAATTGCGATAACCGAGGCATGTGCAAACCATCGCAGTGCCCTCTGACAGCGCTGCGGCTCGCCGTCCACCCAAGATCGGGAAGCGATTGGGCGAGCTTTAGCTACCGTGGCCCCAAGACGGGCCACGGTAGCTAAAGCTCGCCCTTTGCCACATCGACCGTACGCAAGCCTGACGGCTTAAAACCGGATAAATGTCGCACACCAGGCAGGTCGGCGAGCACCGATCAGAGGGTGAAGACCACCGATCAGAGGGTGAGGGTGAAGACCACCTTGCCGATCAGAGGGTGAAGATCACCTTGCCGAACAGATCGCCCTTGATCATCGCGGCGAATCCGTCCGGCGCCTGGGCGAGCGGTATTGTCCGGTCGATCAGTGGCCTGACACCGGACTGCTCGCAGAAGGTCAGCAGCCTGGCAAGTTCGTCGCGGCTGCCCATGGTGGATCCGATGACCGACAGCTGCAGGAAGAACATCCGGGTCAGGTCCGCCGGCGGCGCCGACCCGCTGGTGGCGCCGCAGATCACGACGGCGCCGCCGGGCTTGAGCGCGCGCAGCGAATGTGCCCAGGTGGCCTCCCCGACCGTCTCCATGACAGCGTCAACGCGCTCGGGCAGCCGCGCGCCCGCTTCAAACACTTGGTCGGCGCCGATGCGGAGCGCGTGCTCCCGCTTGGCTTCGCTCCTGCTTGTGGCCCACATCCGGTAGCCGGCCGCGCGACCAAGAAGAATCAGCGCGGTTGCGACCCCGCCGCCAGCGCCTTGCACAAGCACGGTTGAGCCAGGCCCGATCGGAGCCCGGTCGAACAGCATCCGGAAGGCGGTCAGGTAAGCAGTCGGCAGGCAAGCGGCTTCCTCGAAAGACAGCGCCCCGGGCTTCGGCACCAGATTGCGCCGCGGGACTGCCAGCCGCTCCGCAAAAGTCCCGTCATATCGCTCGGAGAGCAGCGACCGGCCGGGGTCGAGGGTTTCGTCACCGCCAGCCACGGTCGGGTCGCCGATCACGGCATGTACGACAACCTCGTTGCCGTCCTCATCCAGCCCGGCCGCGTCGCAGCCAAGGATCATCGGCAGCCGGTCGGCCGACAGCCCGACGCCGCGAAGCGACCAGACGTCGTGGTGGTTGAGCGAGGCAGCGCGGACCGTGACGGTCGTCCAGCCGTCCGGGACGGTCGGGTCCGCGTGCTCTCCGAGCTCCATCGCCGAAATCGGATTGTCGGCGTCAGAACGCGCCGCGGTAACTGCGAACATAACTGGAGATTAGCGGCCTCGGTTCCGACAGACATTGGCAGGCCCGCCGGCGGCCAGCGCAACGGCCGCCCGCCGTCCCGCGAAGCTGCAAGCCCGCCGTCGGCAAAGCGACGGGCCGGCCAAGCCGCACGACATCCCGCCGACCAGCGCAAACGCGCCCCAATGGTGCTGGCCAGACCAAAAAAGCCGACCGCAAGCCGTGCCCGGCGGACGGCGGACATCCCGCCCAAGCTGGAAAGGTAATTGGTTACGTGATAAGGAGGCACACCCGTCCCAATGGCGGCTGTGCCATACTCGTTCGGGGAAGCGGCCTCCTGATGATCGCCCCGCCAGGTAAGGACCGTCGTGAATCTCTCGTCGTACGCGGAGCTAGCGGTTCGCCTTGCCAACACCGCTGTCCGGGCTCCCGGTGAGCCCGACCCGCTCGGCACGGCTGCCGCCTGTAACAGCGCCCTTAGTGACTGCCTGACTGGCCCGGTCACCCGGCGCGATCTTGCCGTGCTCCGGTACGTTCGCGATGAGTTCCTCGCGATCTTCGGCGCCGCGGCAGCCGGCGATGACCAGGCCGCGATGACTCGGATGAACGCGCTCCTGCTGCAGTTCCCGGTCCAGCCCGAACTCGTCAACCATGACGGCCAGCGCTGGCACGTCCACCTGGCGCGCCACGGCTCGGTGGGCGACCAGTTCGCGGCCGGCGCCGTCATCGGCGTCGCGCTGACGGTTTCCCTCGTTGGCGTCAGCAGGCTTGGCGTCTGCGCGATCGCCGCCTGCCCGCGGGTCTTCCTTGATGCCAGCCCCGGCAACTCCCGCCGGTACTGCACCGAGCACGCCACCGCCAAGGGCAACGTCAGCACCTTGCGCCGCCAGCTCGATGGTCAGCCGACCGTAGGCGCCGCCGATCCCGCGACCGGGGCCTCCAGAGATGCGACCCCCGCAGCCAGCTAGGCCTGGTTTCGTTACAATTTCTTTACGCGCTCAGACAATTTCTTTACGCGCCTGACCAGGTAGTTCAGTTCACCGGGACCGGAGTCACCTCCCGGATGTGCCCTCTGACCTGCGCTTGAGCACCTGAAGCCGGTTAAGGCGAGGTAGCCGGCCAGTGAGACCTTCGTTACTCACGTTACCGAACTGAAGCCAACTGACTTCTTCTCATCGCCCAAGTCGATCATTACCATGAGCAACACTCAAGAGGCCGTATGGCCTTCGTATGCGGACCGGAAAGTGGGTTCGAACCATGGCAGCTGAGTCTGTCGCTACTGCTACTAGACCGGCCGATGTTGGCCTGAAGAGGGAGATGGGCCTGATCGGCGCGATGTGGGCGTCTGAGACGTCGCTCATCGGGTCTGGCTGGCTGTTCGGCTCGTTGTACGCGGTTTCGGTGGCCGGCAACGCCGCGATTCTGTCCTGGGTGATCGCTGGCGTGATTGTCGTCGTCCTCTCCCTGGTGCACGCAGAGCTGGGTGGCATGTATCCGGTGGCTGGCGGCACGGCGAGGTTCCCCCACTTCGCCTTCGGCAGCATCACCGGCGCGTCGTTCGGGTTCTTCTCCTGGCTGCAGGCGGTCTGCGTGGCGCCCATCGAGTGCTTCGCGGTGATGCAGTACGGCCAGTACTGGCTGGGCCCCAACAGCGTCTGGAACGTCCAGATTTACGATGCGACCACTAAGGTCACGACCGGGACCGGCTTCGCCCTCACGATCGCGCTGATGGCCATCTTCACCGCGATCAACTTCCTGGCGATGCGCCTGTTCAACAAGGTCAACTCGGCCATCACCTGGTGGAAGGTGGCCATTCCTGTGCTGGCCATCATCGTTCTGTTCACCAAGTTCAAGGGGGGCAACTGGAGCGCGGCCGGCGGTTTCATGCCGTATGGCTGGCAGTCTGTCTTCAGCGCGATGCCGGTGGCCGGAGTCGTCTTCGCCTACCTGGGATTCGAGCAGGCAGACCAGCTAGCGGGTGAGGTCAAGGACCCGCAGAAGAACCTGCCCAGGGCAATTATCGGCGCGATGTTCATCGCGGTGATCATCTACTGCCTGCTTCAGGTCGTGTTTATCAGCGCGATCCCGACTCACCTGATTTCCGGTCCCAAGGGCTGGCTGGGGCTATCGGCCACTAGCCCGGTCGAGATCGGTCCTTTCGCCGGGCTGGCCGGCCTCGTCGGACTCGCCTGGCTGGCGAACCTCCTGCGAATAGACGCGTTCATCTCGCCGTTCGGCACCGGCCTGATGTACCAGACGTCGACCTCGCGCGTCGGCTATGGCCTGGCGAGGAACCGGTACTACCCGCCGATCTTCCGCTGGACCGACAAGAACGGCGTCCCGTGGTTCAGCCTGCTCATGGCGTTCGCGCTCGGCCTGCTGTTCCTGCTGCCGTTCCCGAGCTGGAAGTCGCTCGTCGGCCTGGTCACCAGCGCGAGCGTGCTGATGTACGCCGGTGCGCCGCTGTCCCTGGCCGCATTCCGCAAGCAGGTTCCCGACCAAGCGCGGCCGTACAGGGTGCCAGGGGCCGCGTGGCTTGCGCCGCTGGGCTTCATCTTCGCCTGCGAGATCATCTACTGGTCGGGATTCGACACGGTGTGGAAGCTCGGCATCGCGGTCGTGGTCGGCTACATCCTCATCGGAACCTGGATGGCGTTCGACAAGAAGCGGCCCCCGCTGGACTGGAAGCAGGCTCAGTGGCTGCCGGTCTTCCTGCTCGGCATGGGCATCATCTCCTGGATGGGTCGCTACTGCAGTTCGGGCCCGGCCGGTCCTGGCGCAAGCTGCAGCGCGACCGAGCGGATCCCGTTCTGGTACGACATGGGCATCGTGGCCGTGTTCGCGCTGATCATCTTCTTCTGGGCGCAGGCAGTTGCGCTGCCACGGAAGGACATGCTGGATCTGGTCGAGCGGCAGTCCCTCGACGAGCACGACCCAGACGCAGCAGCGGCGGCAGCCGCCAGCTGATAGCTGGATAGCCGTTGGCCCCGTCCCTGCACAGGGACGGGGCCAACTGCTGTTAGTGCGGCCAGTACCGCAGCAGCACGCGGGCGTGGATAAGACCGACGGGAACGGGGCCGAATGACCGGCTGTCGACCGCACCTGCGCCGGGATTATCTGACTCAAGCCACCAGCCGCCTGGCAACTGCCGCGCTGCCCGCTTGACCAGCAGCATGCCGGGCCGTTGTGGATGCGCGGCGATCACGATCTGGCCCGGCCGGATCCGAGGCGGCCGTCCGCGGCGGTAACCGCGCCAGGCAAGCAGCCAGTCCCCCGGTCGCAGGGCTGGCTCCATGGAGCGCTCCGCCACCGCTACCCGAAACACCGGCCAGCGCATGCATCCCTCCCGCACGGGCAGTTGCGGCTCACGTTGTACTGTCAGAATCCAAGCCAGCCATCTGAGATGAGAGAAGGCGATCAATGAGGCTGCTCGCACGTCTCCTCGCGCCGAA
>Ga0335075_10004433_pt1 | contig 21961 bp, 16 predicted proteins | sample Lox_Sample_24_FD_206723 | JGI IMG/M metagenome (GOLD analysis project Ga0335075, IMG submission 206723) | Soil microbial communities from Loxahatchee National Wildlife Refuge, Florida, United States - Lox_Sample_2.4 | ecosystem: Environmental > Terrestrial > Soil > Wetlands | place: USA...
TACGCCATCTCCCACGGCGTCGTCGTGGTCGCGCCCGTCGGCGACGCCGGCACCGCGCGAGCCGCGTCCGCCACGTACGAGTACCCGGCCGCCTTTCCCGGCGTGATCGCGGTGGCGGCGGTAACCCCGGCCAGTGCCCGCGCGCCGTTCTCCAGCCCGAACCAGTCGGTGGTGGTGGCCGCGCCAGGTGAGGGTATCAGTGGCGCCGGGCCCGGTGGCGAGTATCTCCAGGGTGACGGGACTCCGCAGGCCGCGGCGCTGGTGGCCGGCGTGGCGGCACTGATCAGGGCACGGTATCCCGCGCTCAGTCCAGCCCTCGTCGAGCAGGCCCTTGTCGCCTCGGCGCGGCACCGTCCGCCGAATGGGTACGACACCGCGACCGGATTCGGGGAGGTCGATGCGGCCGCGGCGCTCGCCGCGGCGGCGAAGCTGGCGGACACGACCCCCGCACCGGTGCAGTCCCCGGGCCAGCGCTTCAGCGCAGGCGCTACGGCTCTCCGCGCGGCGGCTCTCCCGGCCAATCGCCCGAGCGCTTCGACGTGGGAGGCGGTGCTCGGCGTGTGCGCACTTGTCTTCCTCGTCGTGGCCGGCCTCGGCGGCCTGCTCGGCCTGCGCTTGCTCCGGGAGCGGCGCTGACCGGTGGCCGCTGTGCCGGTCTGGTAATCAGGCGCTCCACCGCGCCAGCGCAGGGAACCCGGTAATGGACCGCGTGCCGCGTATCAGGAAAGCCGATTCCGTCCGGCGCCCTTGAGGCGTTCCCCGGCTCATTCTGAAATACAGGCAATGCGCTAAGCGCGTCGAGCGCGTAACCGCGGACTTCATGCCTGGGGTAATCCTCTTCGCGCGTGAGAACGGGCTCTCGCAGCCGATGCTGCGGGAGCCCGTGTTGTCGGGGTGACCTAGCGCCTGCGCTGTGTTCCGGCCTGGTCAGCGCGTCGAGGCAATAAGACCTCTCGGCGCCACCCAAGGCGGAACCGAGACGTGTCGGCCGACCCCATCATGCACGGCGTTGCTCACCGGCGCTTGCCACGCTGGCCGCTGAGGGCCTGGAGAAGCTCTTCCTTGCGCTTCTCGGACGGGTTGCTGACGCCGGCCTGCTTAGCCTTCATCCGCAGGTCCTCCACCTTCATGGTGGCATTGTTGCCATACTTCTTTTGTAGTTGCTGGATGCGGGAGTCGCCATGCTGGGCATGAACGTTCTGCTGGCCCATTGTCTTTTCCCCTTTCGTATCGCCGCTCTGACAATGTAAAGCGGCGCCGAAGCACAGCTACCCTCGCCCACGCATATATGTCGATGAGCGATAATTTTTCTGAGAGCAACATCACATTCCATGCGGGAAATTTTTGCCTAACGGCTGCGTCGCAGACCGCGACATAATAAGAGCAGTCCCGCTACGCGCTATAACCGGAAAGTCTCATGGCCGTATTCAGGCTTTCCGGGCACTCTGCACGCGTACTTGATGAATTATTTACGCGATAGATAAAGAGTTTAAACATCAGCCGATCGCGTGCCGGTAACGCTCAAGCCGATCCCTCATCCGCGCCCCGTCGTCCCGCCCGGCCACGTGATCCAGTTCCGCGCGGAGCGCCTCCCCGAGCCCTGGAAGGAAATCACCGGTCCTCTCAGCGACCACGCGGTCCACGATGCCGTGGGCCGAGCCCATCTTGCGGAACGACGGCGTCCACCACCCCATGCGCGAGCAGGTTCTCCGCGGTTTGCACGCCGTCAGGAACGGGGCTTCCCCGCAGTGCCTCATACACCCGCGGGCCGAGAAAGCCGATCAGCGCGCCGGGCTCGGCCAGCGTGAGGTGGCCGAGGGAAGCCCATGACGCGAAGACACCGCCCGTTGTGGGATGCCGTAGGTAGACCAGATAAGGGAGGCCGGCGCTCTTGTGCGCGACGACGGCGGCCGTGATCTTCACCATCTGCAGGAAGGCACGGGTGCCCTCCTGCATCCGGGTGCCGCCGGACGCGGGCGCCGCGATGAGCGGCAGCCGCTCGGCGGTGGCCCGCTCGATGGCCGCCGTCAGGCGCTCGCCCGCGCCCGCGCCGATGGACCCGCCAAGGAAGCCGAACTCGCTCGCGGCCACCGCGATCCGCCGCCCGCCCAGCCTGCCCTCTCCGGTGACCACGGACTCGTCGAGCCCGGTGGCGCGCCGCGCCCTGGCCAGGTCGGCGGCGTACGCGGGATCGGGCCGCACATCGACCGGCTCGGAATCCCACGACCGGAACGTCTCGGGATCAAGCAGGGCGGCCAGCAGATCGTGGGCCTTCATGGCGGCTCAGCTCACGCCGGGTGGCGTACGCCCGCCGGGGTCACCAGGGATCGTCGGGCGGCTTATCCGGATATGGCCTTGTCCCGGGTCCTGGAGCGGGGTTGGGATAGAAACGCGGACCGGGGCGAGGACCACCTGGCGGACCAGCGGACGGCGGGCCCGCGGGGCCCGCTCCGGGGCCTCGCCGGCTATCCGGCGCGTACCCAGGACCGGGCCGGTACTCAGGCGGGGGCCCGTACCCCGCCTGAGGCCCGTATCCGGGCTGAGGCGGGTACCCGGGCGGAGGCACCTGCCCACGCTGAGGCCCGTACCCCTGCTGGGGCGGGTACCCAGGCTGGGGCGGGTACCCAGGCCCAGGCTCGTAGCCGGACCGGACGTTCGCTCCCGCCGACGACGGAACGTCCTTGTGCGTCGCCGCCAGGTACCACACCATCCCGGCCACCACGATTATCGTCACCAGGCTGACCGGTCCGTGGCCGATCCCGAGCCCGCCGGAGGTCTTCGGCATCCCGAAGTAGTCGGCGAACGACGCCCCGATCGGCCGGGTCAGGATGTACGCGACCCAGAACGTCAGCACCGAGTTCATGCCAAGCCGCCACGCCGCCAGCGGCACGAGAATGGCGAGCGCGAACACGATCCCCGACAACAGGTAGCCCAGGTGCAGCGTCGAGGCGGTCAGGTCGCCGGTCGCGGTTCCCAGCGCGAACGTGCAGATCACCGTCGACCAGTAGAAGAACTCGCGCCGCCGGTTCGTGATGCTGTGGATCGACAGCGTCCGCTCGGACAGGTACCACACGGTCAGCGCGATCGCCACGAGCACCGCGAACAGCGTGGCCGACACCTTGTACTGGATGCCAAGCCCCACGTGCATCGAGTCCGCCACCATCGTGCCGAACACGGCGACCATCGACACCGCGATCCAGTACTTCCACGTGCTGTAGGCCCGCGCGGCGAACTGCACGATGATCGCCACCGCGAAGACCACGAACCCCATGAACACGGCCAGGTACGGGTTGAACTGGTGCACGAGGAAGTCGGACGTCGCCTCGCCCATTGCCGTGGTAAGGATCTTCACGACCCAGAAATACGGGGTGACCTCCGGGACCTTGCTGCTGACTTCGCCGCCGCTGGCTTCGGGAACCATGCCGCTCGCGAGGGCGGGATCGTAGGGACGGTGCCGACCTGCCATAGCTGCAAGGATGTCACAGGCTGCTGTCCGGGTTGTCCGGAACGGAGGGTTGGTTCCCCTCTGAGTTAGGCAAAAACTTTCCTAAGAAGTTCTTTACCTCCATGCCTTTCGCCGGAGCCTTTCGCCGGAGCCTTTCGCCGGAGCCTTCCGCCGGGCTCTACCGTCAGGAGGGCCAACCGTGGTTACGTAGGATTTACCTGGACGTGAAGGAGGCTGCGCCGTGCGTGACGCGGTAATCGTGGAAGCGGTACGGACCCCGGTAGGCAAGCGGAACGGCGTGCTGTCCGGTGTTCACCCGGTTGACCTGTCGGGACATGTGCTGCGGGCGCTCGCCGAGCGCTCCGGCGTGGACCCGGCGCTGGTGGACGACGTGATCTGGGGGTGCGTCGGCCAGGTCGGCGAGCAGACGTTCGACATCGGCCGGCACGCGGTGCTTGCGGCGGGCTGGCCGCTGACCGTCCCGGGCGTGACCGTGGACCGGCAGTGCGGCTCGTCGCAGCAGTCGGTGCACTTCGCCGCCGCGGGCCTGGTCGCCGGCCAGTACGACGTGGTCGTGGCGGGCGGGGTCGAGTCGATGAGCCGGGTGCCGATGGGCTCCTCGATCGCGGGCGCGAACCCATTCGGATCGGTGCTTGAAAGCCGGTACGGCGGGGTGCTACCGAACCAGGGTGTCGGTGCCGAGATGATCGCCGAACGCTGGGGGCTGTCCCGCACCCAGCTTGACGAATTCTCCCTGGCCTCACACGAGAAGGCGGCGGCGGCCCAGGACGAGGGCAGGTTCACCGCGCAGATCGCGCCGGTCACGCTGCCTGACGGGACCGTGGCCGACGCGGACGAGGGCATCCGGCGGGGCGGCACGCTTGAGACGATGGCCGCGCTCAAGCCCGCGTTCAAGCCGGACGGGGTCATCCACGCCGGGAACAGCTCGCAGATAAGCGATGGCGCGGCCGCGCTGCTCATGACCACAAGCGAGCAGGCCGCGCGGCTCGGCCTGACCCCGATCGTGCGGGTGCACACCGCGGTGCTTGCCGCCGACGACCCGGTCATCATGCTGACCGCGCCGATCCCCGCGACCCGCAAGGTGCTGGACCGCAGCGGGCTGCGGATCGGCGAGATCGGCGCGTTCGAGGTGAACGAGGCGTTCGCCTCGGTGCCGCTGGCCTGGCTGGCCGAGATCGGCGCGGACGCCAAGGCGCTGAACGTCAACGGCGGCGCGATCGCGCTCGGGCACCCGCTCGGCGCCAGCGGCGCCCGGCTGATGACCACGCTGGTGCACCACATGCGGGACAACGGGATCCGCTACGGCCTGCAGACCATGTGCGAGGGCGGCGGCCAGGCCAACGCCACGATCCTCGAACTGCTTTAAGCGCTGGCACCAGAAGTCTCGCGCCCGCAGGACCACCGAGAGCCTCGCGCCCGCAGGACCACCGAGAGCCACGCACTCACGGGACAAATGCCCATAAACGGACAATACTGGCGCAGTTGGCCCCATGATCCCGAAGGCTTTTTTCCTAGTGTAAATAATTTGTCGTATACTCGTACGAAGTCTTCGCCAGAAAAAATCTCTTCATGAAATTAGTGGCGAGAATGGTGCATTCCTCGCATAGCGGGTGGAGCGATAGGCCGCAGGGCGGCGTCAGTGCTGGACCACGACGCCGCTGGCAAGCAGGTCCTCGGCGTCGGCGAACCCCAGGCCGGTGAGCACCTCGCGGGTATGTTCCCCGGGCAGCGTCAGCCGGCCCGGCTCAAGGCGGCCCACGCTGGAAAAGCGCGGCGCCGGCGCGGGCTGCACGACACCGTCGGTCTCGGCGTACGTTCCGCGCGCGGCCAGGTGCGGGTGGTCCGGCGCCTCTGCCATCGGCAGCACCGGCGCGACGCAACTGTCGGTGCCCGCGAACACCTCCGTCCACTCGGCCTGCGTCCGGCTGGCGAAGCGCTCGGCGAACAGGGCGCGCAGTTCCGGCCACCGGGTCCGGTCGTGCTGGGCCGGAAGCCCGGTCCCAGGCCCGTCCGGCGCGAACAGCAGCCTGACGAACTCCGCGTAGAACTGCGGCTCGAGCGCGCCGACCGCCATGTGCCGGCCGTCCGCCGTGGCATACACGTCGTAGAACGGCGCGCCGGTATCCAGCAGGTTCACCCCGCGCCGGTCCGCCCACGCGCCCCCGGCGAGCAGGCCGTAAGTCATCGCCTGCAGCACCGCCGTTCCGTCCACGATGGCGGCGTCCACGACCTGGCCGCGTCCGGATTGCCGGGCTTCAAGCAGCGCCGCAAGCACCCCGAGCGCGAGGAACATGGCCCCGCCGCCGAAGTCGCCCAGGTAGTTCACCGGGACCTGCGGCGGGCCGCCGCTGCGCCCGATCGCGTGCAGCGCGCCGGTGATCGCGATGTAGGCGATATCGTGCCCGGCCGATTCCGCGAGCGGCCCGTCCTGGCCCCAGCCGGTCATCCGCCCGTAGACCAGCCGTGGGTTGCGGGCCTGGCAGTCGGCGGGGCCGACGCCGAGCCGTTCGGCGACCCCGGGCCGGTATCCCTCGAGTAGCACGTCCGAGAGCTCGGCGAGCCGCAGCACCAGCCCGGCGCCCCGCGGGTGCTTGAGGTCCACGATGACGCGCCTCTTGCCGCGGCTTGTGACGTCGGGCGGCGCCGCCTGGGAAGGGAGCGCCTGGGAAGGGGGTCCGGGCCGGTCCACCCGGATCACCTCGGCGCCGAGGTCGGCGAGCAGCATCGCGCAGAACGGGCACGGACCTATCCCCGCGAGTTCGAGAACGCGGACCCCGGCCAGCGGGCCGCCGCCAAAATGCTGTGTCACAGAAGTAACGTACGCCAGCGTCAGTGGGCGACCGCCACTTCGACGATCTTGACGATAACCATGATCATCGCGACCGCGAGGTAGCCGCGCAGCGCCGCGAGGCCGAGCTTGCGGGCGCGGCTCACCACGGGCGCCCCCAGTTCGCTGAGCGGCGGCATCCGCCAGGTGCCGCGGTCCGCCACGCTGGCATCGGCCTCGGCCAGTTCGGCATCCAGGTCCGTCGTCGCGGCGGCCGCCAGGCGCCGCCGAGCCAGCATCCAGACGCCGGCCAGCACCGAGATCGCCGCGCAGCCGATGACCAGCGTGATGATCTGCCGCGTGGTGATCGCCGGGAACAGCACCGAGGCGGTCAGCACCACCGACAGCGTGATAAGCACCGCGATCACACCGGAGGTGAACATGTTGGTCTTGCGGCCGTTCACCCACGGGCCGAGCACGTCGCGGTCGTTGCACAGCAGGAGCAGGAACACGGTCGCGCTTGGCAGCAGCACGCCGGCCAGCACCTGGACGCCCTCGGTGATCAGCCCGAGCGGCGATCCGGGGATCAGCACGATCGCGGCGGCCCCGCAGATCAGCGCCGCGTACACCGCGTAGAACCCCTTGGCCTGGCCGACGCCCCGGTGCAGCGAGTGGTTCAGGCCGAGCACGTCACCGATGGCGTAGGCGCTGGACAGCGACACCGCGAACGCCCCGATGACGGCCGCGTCGAGCAGCGCCACCGCGAAGATCACGCCCGCGACGTGCCCCGCGTAGGCGGCGATGCCCCGGGCCAGGCCGGCCGAGTCGGTGAAGTTGCCCGCGCCCTTGGTGCCGGCGAACGCGGCCGCGGTCGCGCCCATCAGCGCGGCGGCCCCCACCACGACGATCACGATGCCGATCCACAGGTCGGCCTTCTCGTACCGCATGAACCGCGGGGTGATCCTCTTGTCGATCACGTACGACTGCTGGAAGAACAGCTGCCACGGCGCGACCGTGGTGCCGACGATGCCGATGACAAGCAGCATCACGGTCGCCATCCCGCCGGATCCGCCCGGCAGGCCGGGGACCGCGAAGCCGTGGGCCATCTGCCCGAGGTCCGGGTGGGTCATCAGGTACAGCGGGATCAGCAGCAGCGATCCTGCGCAGAACGTGATCGCGATCCGCTCGAAGCGGCGGAAGCTGCCGGTGAACGCGGAGGCGATGATCACGGCCGCCGCGCCGCCGACGGCCGCGACCTTCGGCACGCCGAGGTAGCCGGCGGCCAGCGTGATCCCGATGAACTCGGTGATGATCGTCAGCGCGTTCAGGATGAACAGGTCGATGACGGAGAACGCGCCCCAGAACTTCCCGAACCGCTGCAGGATCAGCCGCGCGTGGCCCACGCCGGTGACGGCACCGAGCCGCAGCACCATCTCCTGGTTCACGTACAGCACCGGGATGAGCAGCAGCAACGTCCACAGCAAACGGGTGCCATAGTCTTGCCCAGCCTGGCCGTAGGTGGAGAAGGCGCCCGCGTCGTTGTCACCGACCATGACGATCAGGCCGGGCCCGACGACGGCGAGCAGCGTCTTCAGCCGGGCGGACAGGGTGGAGCGGGTGCCCAGGTCGCCGGCCCGGACCGTGCCGAGAGCGCCGCGGATGTCGCCGACGTGCGCCTCATCGAGGACGGCCGGACGGGTGGTGCGGGTGGTGCGGGTGGTGACGGTTGCCACGGGTGTTCACCCCTTTCACGCTTTTCACTCAAGCGGGATTGAGGCACACGCGTACACACGCTTTCGCGCCGTTCGGCAAAAGCGGGGTGTTATGTCAGGACAATGGGTGTGTCAGCGCGTGCCAGAAACAAGCAGGGACAGCGGCGGATAGGGCCAACTTCGGCCCGGACTATCAGAGTCCATCGCGCGCCTCCCTTCGTCCGCGGCGCACAAGGGCGCCATCACACGTAACACCAGCCGAGAGGAGCTCGCGCCGCCCGCAGTGACTCGCGTGCGGCAACACCTCTCTCGTAAGAGCTTTGGCACTCCACGGCGTAGCGCTCCGTGTCCCGAAGGCCGGTAGCATGCGCAGCCACTTGGCCTCACCCCTTAGGCCGGGGAGAGGTGTCCTGATCCGGAGCGTCTCTCGACGGTTGGGATCAGTGGCCTGTGTCCGTGAAGACGCCTCACCGAACGAGGTGTCTTGTTTAACCAACTACAGGATGCCCGTTCCGATTCCCCGCTGTCAAACCGACACGCCGAGGCGTCAGAGGCCGAGGCCCGGAATCAACTGCGCACCCGGGATGTCGGCGAGCAGGCGGCCGGGCAGCCACAGCTTGGAGCCCCGGATGCCGGAGCCGATCACCGCGGTGCCGAGCTTGGCCACCGCGGCGTCGACGAGCACCGGCCAGTCGGCAGGCAGGCCGATGGGCGTGATCCCGCCGTACTCCATCCCGGTCGCGGCGGTGACCGCGTCCACCGGCCCGAACGACGCTTTCCGTGCCCCAAGGTGCCGTCGCACCAGCCCGTTGACGTCCGCCCGCGTGGTGGCGGCCACCACGCATGCCGCGTAGGTCGTCTCCCCGGCGCGCTTGGCGGCGATCACCACGCAGTTGGCCGACTCCTCAAGCGGCACGCCGTACCGCTCGCAGAACGCCGCGGTGTCGGCGAGCGCCGGGTCGATCTCCGCCACCCGGACTTCTTCCGCCGGCGGCCAGTCCCGCAGCGCCGCGAGCACGGGTGGGGCCAGCAGTCGCGGCTCCGACAGCGCGGGACGGAACTCAAGGGGCAGGCTCATGGCTTCATCCAACCAGACGGCCTCCCGCATCCAACCAGACGGCCTCCCGCATCCGGCCAGGCGGCCTCCCGCATCCGGCCAGACGCCTGACGTGGAATAACCTGAGGGTATGATTAGTTTGCATTTAGCAACTAATCAGATACCTGTCACGGAGGAACGCGCAGTGCCGGCCATAGGCCCTCGCTACAAGTGGATCGCCCTGTCCAACACCACGCTCGGCGTGCTGATGGCGACCATCAACTCGTCCATCATGCTGATCGCGCTGCCCAACATCTTCCGCGGCATCGGCATCAATCCGCTGCAGCCGGGCAACACCACGATCCTGCTGTGGATGATAATGGGCTTCCTCGTCGTCACCGCGGTGCTCGTGGTCAGCTTCGGCCGGCTGGGGGACATGTTCGGCCGGGTGCGGATGTACAACCTTGGCTTCGCCGTCTTCGCGGTGTTCTCCGTGCTGCTTTCCGTGACCTGGCTGCACGGCACGGAGGCCGGCTGGTACCTGATCGCGATGCGGATCTTCCAGGGCGTCGGCGGCGCGATGCTGATGGCCAACTCAAGCGCGATCCTCACCGACGCGTTCCCGGCCAACGAGCGCGGCCTCGCGCTCGGCCTCAACCAGGTCGCCGGGATCGCCGGCTCGTTCATCGGCCTCGTCCTCGGCGGCGTGCTCGGCCCGATCAGCTGGCGTTACGTCTTCCTCGTCTCGGTGCCGTTCGGCGTGCTCGGTACGATCTGGTCCTACCTCAAGCTCAAGGAACTCGGCGTCCGCAAGCCCGCCAAGCTCGACTGGTGGGGCAACTTGACGTTCGCCGCCGGGCTGATCGCCGTCCTCGTCGGCATCACCTACGGCATCCAGCCGTACGGCGGCCACACCATGGGCTGGACCAGCCCGCTGGTGCTCACCCTGACCTGCGCCGGCCTCGCCGTGCTGATCACGTTCTGCTTCATCGAGACCCGGGTCGCCGATCCGATGTTCCGGCTGTCGCTGTTCCGGATCCGCCCGTTCACCGCCGGCAACCTGGCGTCGCTGCTGTCCGGCCTCGGCCGCGGCGGCCTGATGTTCATCCTGATCATCTGGCTGCAGGGCATCTACCTGCCGATGCACGGGTACAACTTCGTGGACACCCCGTTGTGGGCGGGCATCGCGATGCTGCCACTGACCGTCGGGTTCCTGATCGCCGGCCCGGTGTCCGGCTACCTATCGGACCGGTTCGGCGCCCGGCCGTTCGCCACCGGCGGCATGGTGGTCGCGGCGGTCTCGTTCCTCCTGCTCGAGCTGCTGCCAGTTAACTTCACCTACTGGCAGTTCGCCGGGGTGCTGTTGCTCAACGGCATCGGCATGGGCCTGTTCGCCTCGCCGAACCGCGCGGGCATCATGAACAGCCTCCCGCCGGACCGCCGTGGCGTGGGAGCCGGCATGAGCGCGACCTTCCAGAACTCCGCCATGGTGCTCTCGATCGGCATCTTCTTCTCGCTGATCATCCTGGGCCTTGCCTCGACGCTGCCATCCAGCCTGCTGCACGGCCTGACCACGCAAGGCGTGCCGGCCGTGGACGCGACGCGGCTGTCCCACCTGCCGCCGACGGCGGTCATGTTCGCCGCCCTGCTCGGGTACAACCCGATCCAGACGCTGCTCGGCCCGGTGCTGACCAGGTTGCCGGCCAGCCACGCGGCCTACCTGACCGGGCACTCGTTCTTCCCGTCGCTGATCTCCGGCTCGTTCGCCCGCGGTCTTGACATCGCGTTCGACTTCGCGATCGCGGCCTGCCTGGTCGCGGCGGTCGCCTCGCTGCTGCGCGGCAAGCGCTACGTGCACGACCTGCACGGAGTGTCCTCCGAAACCGTCGCGGCCAGCGATGCGGTCGCCGACGACGACGCCGTCACTGGTGCGACCGGCAGATAGTGACGGCGGCGTCGTAGGGTTCCACCTCGCCGCCTGACCGGGTGACGATCAGAACCGGGGTGAGGAAGGCGGTGCCGACCGTCTCCCGCTCCTCCTCGGTCGGCATGCGCGCGGTCACCGTGTCCCCGGGCAGCAGGTCGACGACCCGTCGTTCCGGCGTGGCGGCGACGAACGAGCCGACGCCGGGGCGGGTGACCACTAGGCCCGCCTTGCGTAGTTCCTCCACCGCCTGCGCCCCGGTGAGCCGATTGACTCCCCACTGATGTTTCATCTGGCTTCCGCTGGGTACCCGGGCGCCGACCGGCAGTTCGCCGCTAATGATCTGATCACGGATGATGCGCGCGATCTGGAGGTAAACCCGCTCTCCGGACTCGTGATCGATCCGCACGCGCGGTGCCGGCTTATCGGGCACCAGACCCCCTGAACGTTGTCGTTGGTTACGTGTTGAGCTGCCTAGACAACCAGACCAGCCACGAGTATCGTTGCCGCCACACGCACCGTAACAGGCCTGGACCCTCCTGGTTGCGAAGCGTGTCAGCGCGTTTTCCTTTCGGGAAATAGAAGGGGGGATCCCGGAGGGCATTGCGTGCGCATGCCCGGCCTGGGGCGTGTTCTTGAGGCCGCCCTGAGGCCGGGCATGAAAGTCCTTTCGTCCAAATCCCCTTGAAAGGGACGTGTCATGGGAGTGGTATGGGGAAATGGGCCGGAACCGCACCGCTGTCCCACCAGGGGGCTGGGAATTTGCTCGTGCCTGCCCCACTTCGTGCGCAGCCTGCTAAACCGGATACGCGGCCTCCAGGTTTGACATGAGCTAAACGGACTTCGGCCAATGAGAATACCCGAAGATTTGCTAACTCAGCCCGCGGCAGGGCAGCGGGCCGGCGTCACCGCGCGGATACGGGAAATCCGCTATCCGCATAGCCCCGATGCTGTTTAGCGGCTTATCCGGTAAGCGCGAGGCGGCGGAGTGCGCGGGCGGACGCGGTTCCCGGTTCGGCGGTCATGAATACGACCTGCTAATCGCCTTCCGGGGTCATGTCCGTTGCCTGGCCGTAGTCCCCGCCAGCCTTTCAGGGCTTTGAGTGATGCCCGACGATGAGTTTGAGGATGCGGGTGAGTTCCGCCCGGTCGGCCTCTGACAGGGGGGCGAGGAACTCTGCCTCCGCGTCCGCTATCAGTAGGTCGAGGCGTTTGAGGTGGCGGCGGCCCTCGTCGGTGAGGGTGATGGCGTTGCGGCGGCCGTCGGCCGGGTCGGGGGCCCGCACCACGAGTCCCCGCGCGGTGAGCTCGTTGATGGTCGCCACCAGGTCGCTGCGGTAAATCCCGGTTCGGTCGCTGAGTCCCGACTGGCTGTCCGGGCCGAACTCCTCCAGTGCCGCGAGAGTGGCGTAGTGCCACTTGCGCGAGTCCAGGGTCGCCAGCCTCGCTCCCACCAGCCGCTGCGCGTAGCCGGCTGCCAGGTTGAGCAGGCGGCTTGGCAGTCCCCGCAGCCGCTCGGGTACCTTCGCCTCGTCATGGCCGTGCCAGCCTTCCATGCGCTTGATCTTACCTCTTGCGTTAGTTGAACTAACGGTATAGTTTCGTTAGCGAGACGAACGTTAGGCCCCCTAACGCCATGATCGGGGAGGTACCGCATGTCCGCAATCACGCCCTTCCGCGTCGAGATCCCGCAGGCCGACCTGGACGACCTGCACCACCGGCTGGACCGCGTCCGCTGGCCCGACGAGCTGCCCGGCGTCGGCTGGGACCTCGGCATCCCGCTGGAGCGGGTCCGCGAGCTGGCCACCTACTGGCGCGAGAAGTTCGACTGGCGCGCTCACGAGGCCGCGCTCAACCGGTACCCGCAGTACACCACCGAGATCGACGGCCAGAACGTCCACTTCCTGCACGTCAGGTCGCCCAACCCCGACGCGCTGCCGCTGGTCCTCACCCACGGCTGGCCCGGTTCGGTCCTGGAGTTCCTCGACGTGATCGGCCCCCTGTCGGCCGACTTCCACCTGGTCATCCCGTCCATTCCCGGCTTCGGCTTCTCCGGCCCCACCCAGTCGAAGGGCTGGGACATCCACCGGATCGCCCGCGCCTGGGCCGTCCTGATGAACCGGCTCGGTTACCAGCGCTACGGAGCACACGGCGGCGACTGGGGCTCCGGTATCTCCCGCGCCCTGGGAGCCGCCGCGCCCGCGCATGTCGTCGGGGTGCACCTCACCTATCTGGTCACCCCGCCGTCCGGCGCCAGCGAGTCCTCGCTATCCCCCGGCGATCAGGCCCGCCTCGCCAAGATCAAGCAGCTTCAGACACGCCAGCCTGCCTACCAGGCGTTGCACGCCACCAGGCCGCAGACGATTTCCTACGCCCTGACCGACTCGCCGGTCGGACTGCTCGCCTGGATCGCCGAGAAGTTCACCGAGTGGACCGATCCCCGCTCCGCGATCACCCTCGACCAGATCCTGGCTGACGTCTCGGTCTACTGGTTCACCGCCACCGCCGGCTCCTCGGCCCGGCTTGCCAGCGAATCCCCGCGCGGGAAGGTACCCTGCCCAGTGCCGGCCGGGGTGGTCGTCCTGCCATACGACATCCTCCAGTCCGTCCGGCCCCTGGCCGAACAGGACTACGACATCGTGCACTGGACCGAGTTCGACCGCGGCGGACACTTCTCCGGACTAGAGGTCCCCGACCTACTAGCCGCCGACATCCGCGACTTCTTCCGCAAGCTCCAGGCGGCCTAGAACGCCTCAATGCGCCGGTGCCACGATGAGGCGGGTTGTGGGGAATGCTGGCCAGGTCCGCCACCTCCTCGCGGCGCAGGCCCTCCGTTCCTGGTATCGATTGTCCCTGGATACGGCGCCCTAAGTGCGGGCAGGCTCAATGCCATGGACAACGCGATCGCACTGGTCACCGGTGCCAACAAGGGCATCGGCAAGGAAATTGCCCGCCAGCTCGCAGCCGAAGGGCTCACCGTCTACGTCGGCGCGCGCGACGCCGGACGGGGGGAGCAGGCCGCCGGGGAGATCGGCTCCGGCGCCCGGCCGCTTCGGCTCGACGTGACCGACGCCGCGGGCATCGCCGCCGCCAAGCAGGTCGGCGCCCTGGACATCCTGGTGAACAACGCCGGGATCTCGCTTGACGACAAGACCCCTGACCAGCAGGACGCGGACGAGTTCCGGCAGGTATATGAGACGAACGTGTTCGGGGTGGTCGCGGTGACGAACGCCTTCCTGCCGGCCCTGCGCCGGTCGGCGCACCCCCGGATAGTAAACATCTCAAGCAGCACCGGGTCGATCGCCGTCGCGGCCGCCCGGGACGCGGCGGGCTTCGGCGCCTACCGCTCGTCCAAGACGGCGCTCAACATGCTGACCGTGCTGTACGCCAAGGCCCTCGCCGCCGACGGCGTGAAGGTTAACGCGCTCGCCCCCGGCCTGCGCAGGACGGACCTGAACTCGCGCACCGCCGAAAGCGGCGGTGACCCGGCCGAGGCCGCCGCGGGCGCCGTCCGGCTAGCGCTGCTTCCCGACAGCGGCCCCACCGGCGAGTTCTTCTCCTGGGATGGGACGACGGTGCCCTGGTAAGGACACGGCCGCATGCCAGGGCGCGTGCATGCCGCGCGACCGGGCGATTAAACCGCTTGGGCCACCAATCGAGCACTGCGATCATCGCGTCATGACAGTCAGCGTGCGTCCCCTGGAAGAAGGCGACATCGGCCCAGTGGTGGAGTCCTCGGTCCGGGCCTGGAAGCCGGTGTTCGGGTCGATGTGCCGCGTGCTGGGCCAGCTCGCCGCCCACCCGGCGTCCTGGCAGGCCGAATAGATAACGTTGGCCGTATCTGGACAAGCCTGATCTTGCTACGGATCAGAAGGCAGGGTCCCCGAACAGCCAGGCACCGAAGGACCCACCTCAGTTATCCAGCGTGCAAAGTCCCGTTTACCGCGGGATCGCTGGCGCCCTCGAAGCTGGCGGCGGTCATCGTGCCGAAGTCGCCGCGCAAGCCGAACGTGAACTGATACTGCGCGAGGACCTGCGGGTTGGTCAGGTCGAGCAGCGGCGACACCGAGGTGGACAGCAGTTCCTGCCACGGCCCGGTGCCGCCCGGCTCGACCCAGGACGTGATCGTGTTGCCGGATACCTCCAGGGCGAACCGGTCGCCCGCGTTGATGGTGACGTCGGCGCAGCAGTTGGCATGGAACTCGCTCGTGTCCAGCACGCCGCCGATGTTCAAGTCGAAGCCAGACGTGTGGGAGACGTTGTTGTACCAGGTCATCACGTAGTCCTCGTCGTCCTTGGCAAGCCCGACGAACACGCTGTCCTGGGTCGTGGCATCACCGAGGAACTTCGACGGGGTGACGACGGTGACCGACTCGTCCGACGCGGGTGAGACGCCGCTTTGCAGCATGCCGAACCATGGCGCGCTGCTGCTGGCGCTCGCGCTGGCCTGCCCGCCGCCGATGCTCCAGGTGGGGGCGGTTTCCCCCGGGATCGAGTAGCCCTGGGTATCCGTGGGGTGCAGCTGGGTGTAGTTCGCCAGGTCGTTCGTGGTGAACTGGTCGTTCACCTGAACGTCGGTGAACGGGGCGAGCGAGAACGCGACCTGTGCCCGTGCCTCCGACTGGGTCTGCAGCTCCTGGCCGCCCTGGCCGAAGTTCGCGTACGCCCACAGGGCGAACGAGCCGCCGGGCTGTGCGTCCGGCGCCGGCGTTACGGTCCACGTCAGGTCCGCGGTCGCGTTCGGCCGGACGATCGTTCCGGCGACGGGGCCGTCGGGCACCGCGGTCCAGCCGGGAGGCATGTCCAGGCTGACGGACCGCACCGTCTCCGGCTGACCCGAGGCGTTGGTGAACTCCGCGGTCACCGTGGCTGGCTGACCGGCCGTGAGCTGCAGCGGCTGGTCGGTTGTCGGCCCGAGGCTGAATTTCGCCGCGGTGCTCGCCCAGGATCCTGCCTCGAGTTCGGTGACGCCGACATAATGTCCCGGCTCGTTGGTGAGCACCAGGCGTACCTGGCTGGTGGTGACCGCCGGGAAGGTCACCCGGTTGAGGTCATTGCAGGCCGGGGCCTCCGGTGTTCGAGTCTGGTCAGGGATATCCGCCCAGGCCGAGCCGGTCCAGTACTGGACCTGGTAACTGGCCGCGTCCCAGATCCCCTGGCCGTCGCAGTAGGAGTAGTACCGGACCTCATCGATAGGAATGGAGGCCCCCAGGTTCACCGCGAGGTCGTCGGAGGAGTTCGGGGACTCGTAGTTCGTCCAGCGCGTGTCCACTTCGGGGATCTCGTCATACCAGACGTCGCCGTCGACCGCGTTCCAGACGCTGTCATCCGGCCAGGTGTAGGACGCCGAGGGCATCGGGTACCCGCCCCCGGTGGTGTTCACGGTGTCGTCCACGAACACGCTGCCCGGCTGCTTGTCGGGGGTGTTGGCCGGAATCGTGATCGTCAGGTCCCGGACGTTCGCCGTGTGGGCCACCAGGCGGCCGTCCAGGTACACGTGGAACCCGGGACCCTGGTGGTAACGGTCGCCGGTCCGGTCGTACATCAGCGTCACGTTGTGCCCGTGGTACGGCACGTTCTCCAGCACGAAGTAGCTCCACGACGACGGCACCAGCGGCTTGATCTCCAGCGTGTTGCCCGCCTGCGGCCGCAGCCCCATCAGGCCGGAGATCACCAGGTCGTTGTACGTCGAGTGCATGTAGTCCTCGCTGTGATCTGACTCGTTGTAGATCCAGACCGGGTTGCTCGGGTCGTGCGCCTCGGCGACGTAGGGGGAGCCGTTGTTCATCTGGGTCTCGGCGTAGTCCTGCAGCTCCGTGTCGTAGTCGGCCGCCGTGACGTAGTTCTGCGCCGGGTAGTCGTCGAGCAGGTTGGCCAGCCCGGTCAGCGTCTGCGACGTGGCGTACGGCCAGCTCGGCCCGTCCCAGTGGCAGCATCCGCCGTCGCCGGCGCCTGGCGTATACGCGTCGTACATGTACAGCGGGCTGTCCACCGCCAGCGTGGGGGGACCGTACGGCGTGTAGAAGTCCTCGGGGTTCATCAGCTGCGACCAGGCGACGGAGTCGCTGGGCGAGGGCATGTCGAAGTACCACGGCACGAACCCGGTCTCCTGCTCTTCGTCGAGCTGGCTGAGGCTGGGGTTGCCCGGGAGCAGCACGTCGTCGAAGAACTGCTGGCTGTCGGACCACAGGTAGCGCTGGACGCCGGCCTTGAGCGCGGCGGCCTTCGCCGCGAACTCCCGTGCCGTGGCGGTCTGGTGCTTCATCGCCGCGAGCTGGCTGATCACCTCCGCCGCGCCGTACTGGTACGCGTTGATCGTGGGACGCAGCGTCGGCACGCCTGAGAAGCTGTTGCTGCTGGCGTAGCTGGACGCGGACTGCTCCATCGCGTCCCATACCGGAAGCTGCCAGTACAGCCCGGTGGCCTTGTCGATGTGCCCGGACCAGGAGTTGTACTGCTTGATGAGGGCGGGCTCCATGGCCTCAAGCGAGGACATGTCGCCGGTGACAAGCGCCTGCTCCCAGGCGGCGTAGACGAGCCAGTTGCTGTACTCGTCGGCCCAGTCCGGCGCGTACGGGTCCTGGGTCTGGGACGCGAGGCCCGGTCCGGTCAGCCAGTAAGCGAGGTCGCTGTCGTCATAGGACTGGTCGCGGACCCAGCGCCCCTCCATGAGCTGGTGGCCGGAGGCGGCGTCGATGCCGTCGAAGGGCGCCGCGTAGCTGACGGGGCCCAGGAATTCGGTGATGATCTGCCCGGTGCCCGGCTGGGTCTCCTTCAGGTGCTCCTTGAACACCCGCCACCGGTAGTAGTAGACGCTCTGGATGGCCGGGTCGGGCACCGAGAGGAACGGGATGTTGGCCTCGTACCAGCCAGGCTGCGACATCCCGGACAGCAGCGCGGCGTCGTCAAGGAAATGAGTCCCCGGCCCGACTGAGGGATAGGGCGAGGCGGGCGGCGCCATCATGCCACCGGTACCCGCCGCCGAGCCGGCAGCAGCGCGCCCGGTGGCCACCAACTGCCCTGCCACCGCTTGCCCGGGAAGCGCGGCCAGCGCCGCGCCGAGGACCATGGGGACGACCACGCTCAGGGTCATCCGGAGGAAGCCGCTTTTCTTCGAACCCCGGTACAGGACACTGTGCACTGGAATCTCCGGCAGACTCTAAATTATTCATAACTCATCAAATTCTCACTTCAACATGTCTGGTTCTGTCGAGCCTGTCAAGACCGCGCCTCTGTCGCGAGGGACTGTGACGCCGGATCCGCGCCGTCGCCAGGTCGGTGACCAGAGCTGTGATGTCCCCTGGTAAGGGAGAAACCACCGCCCGTTCCGTACCTTTGACCTTCCTCGCGTACCCGCGGACGTCGGCGTCCGGGTCGGCGGTGGCCGCCCGCAGCGCCGCCGCGGCGGCCGGGTGCTCACCCATCCCGGCAAGCGCGATCACGGCCGCCTTCCGTACATCAGCGTGCGGGTCGGACAGCGCGGCCGCCAGCGCTGGCACGGCGATGTCCGGGCCGGCGCCCGCGAGCGCCTGCGCCGCGCCCGCCCGGACCTCCCAGGCGGTCGCCGAGCCGATCGCCGACACGGCGAGGGCGTCCAGCGGGGAGGGGCAGCCGAGCGGGCCCGCCGCCTTGAACGCGGCCGCCTGAACCAGCGGGTCGGCGTCGGCGGCCAGCCGTTCCACCGCCTGGACGGCGGCCCCGCTCCGCGGCAGGCTCGCCAGCCCCTCGGCGGCCGCGACCCTTACCTCGCGGGAACCGTCCGTCGCCGCGTGCGCGACCAGGTGGCCCTGGCCGGTGGCGACCAGGCCGCGGACGGCGCGCAGCCGCACCCGGTGGTCCGGGTCGGACAGCGCGGTCGCGAACGGCTCGGGGTCGCCGGCGCGGAGCCGGGTGAGCACCTCAAGGATCGTGTACCGCACCGCCGGATCAGGGCTGTCAAGACCGCGGCGCAGCGCGTCAAGCAACGGGCGGTTGGCGGAAAGGACCTCGGCCAGTTCGCGCAGGCCCGCGGCCGCGGCGCGCCGGACGGTGCCGTTTTCGTCGGCCGTCGCCGTGGCGAGTGCCTGGCCGGCCCCGGCGGGCACGGTCTCGGTCAGCGTGGCGATCGCCGCCCGGCGGACGCGCGGGTCCGGATCGGACAGGTACGGACCGAGCTGGGCGAGGGACGGCTGGGTATCGGCGAGCCGGAGCAGTTCCAGGATCCGCGGCGGGCGCGAGCCACCCGCGGCGGCTGCCGCCGGCTTCGCGGACGGCCGCGCCGCCGGGCTGACGGCGCTGGCGCGCGGCAGGACCACCTCGGTGACGTCCCTGGCCGGCACGTCGAACTCGCCGACAGGAACGATGTAAGGCGCGACCGGCCGCTTGAGCAGCTCCGGCTGGCCGTCGGGCCGCTTGCGGATGTTCAGGTGCGCCAGCCAGTGCGCGTCGTCCCGGTCAGGGCAGTCGGCGCGGTCGTGGTAGAGGCCCCAGCGGCTTTCTGTGCGGGCGAGGCTGGCACGGACCGCCAGTTCCGCGCAGTCCCTGATGAACGTCACCTCGGCGCAGCGCATCAGCTCGTGCGGGGTGCGCGCGCCCAGCTGGGCGATCTCGTCACGCATCCGGCTGAACGTCTCAAGCGCGATGTCGAGCTTGGCCCGGGTCTTCGGTGGAGCGACGTAGTCGTTGACGAAGCGGCGCAGCTTGTACTCGACCTGCTGCTGCGGCAGGCCGTCCGGGTTGCGCAGCGGGCGGTAGATGAGCTCGCGGGCGTCCGCGACCTGGCCGCCGTCGATCTCCTGGTGGGCGTGGGCGTGGGCGTGGGCGAAGGCGGCCGCGTGCGCTCCGGCCAGGTCGCCGAACACGAACGCGCCGATCATGTAGTTGTGTGGCACGCAGGCCAGGTCGCCGGCCGCGTACAGGCCCGGCACGGTGGTCGCGGCGTTCTCGTCCACCCACACCCCGGAGCTCGAGTGCCCGCCGCACAGGCCGATCTCGGAGATGTGCATCTCCACGTCATGGGACCGGTAGTCGTGCCCGCGGCCCGCGTGGAAGGTGCCCCGGGTCGGGCGCTCGGTGCTGTGCAGGATGCCCTCGAGCGCGGCGATCGTCTCCTCGGACAGGTGGGTCAGCTTGAGGTAGATCGGGCCGCGGGCCGAGGCGATCTCCCGGGCGACTTCGGCCATCATCTGCCCGGACCAGTAGTCGCAGTCGACGAACCGCTCGCCGCGGTTGTTCACCTGGTAGCCGCCGAACGGATTCGCCACGTAGGCGCAGGCGGGACCGTTGTAGTCCTTGATCAGCGGGTTGATCTGGAAGCACTCAAGGCCGCTGAGCTCGGCCCCGGCGTGGTAGGCCATGGCGTGCCCGTCACCCGCGTTCGTCGGGTTCTCGTAGGTGCCGTAGAGGTACCCGCTGGCGGGCAGGCCGAGGCGGCCGCAGGCGCCGGTGGCGAGGATGACGGCCTTCGCCCTGACCGTGACGAACTCCCCGGTGCGGCTGTTGAAGCCCGCCAGGCCGATCGCCCTGCCGCCGGGCCGCCCGTCTTCCGTCAGGACCCGCACCGGCATGACCCGGTTCTCGATCCGCACCTTCTCCCGGATCGACCGCTGGCGGAGCACGCGGTAGAGCACCTTCTTGATGTCCTTGCCTTCGGGCATCGGCAGCACGTAGCTGCCGGACCGGTGCACGCGTCTCACGTCGTACTCGCCGTGGGCGTCCTTGGCGAACTTGACCCCGTAGCCTTCCAGACGGCGCACCATGTCGTAGCCGCGGCTGGCGGTCTGGTAGATGGTGCGCTGGTTGACGACCCCGTCGTTGGCCCGGGTGATCTCCCTGACGTATTCCTCGGGCGTCGCCTTGCCCGGGATGACGGCGTTGTTGACGCCGTCCATCCCCATCGCAAGCGCGCCGGAGTGCCGGACGTGTGCCTTCTCAAGCAGCAGGACGTCCGCGCCTTGTTCGGCGGCGGTGATCGCGGCCATCGTGCCCGCGGTGCCGCCGCCGACGACCGCGACGTCGCAGCTCAGTTCCGTTTCGTTCACATCAGCCCCCACTTACCCAGCCTCACTTACCCAGCCCTCCCGCCCTCTCTCTTATCGCAACAGGTACGGCATGTTCACCGTCACTGCTCCGACTGGGCAGCGGGCGGCGCACGGGCCGCAGTACCAGCACTCGTCCACGTGCATGTACGCCTTGCCGGTCTCCGGGTGGATGGCGAGTGAGTCAAGCGGGCAGATGTCCACGCAGAGCGTGCATCCCTCGATGCACAGCGACTGATCGATGGTCACCGGGACGTCGGACCTGGTCGGGACCAGCGGCATGGTTTCTCCTTCTACGGGTCGGTCCGGCTGAGTTCACCGCGCAGCACGAGCCTGTCACCGCGCAGCCTGATGTACTCCAGGTCGACCGGTCGGCCGTCGGCGAGCCGGGTGAGGCGCTCCACCATGAGCAGCGCGGCACCGGGCGGTGTCTCAAGCACGGCGGCCGTGTGCGGGTCCGCGTTGACCGCCTCGACGGTGACGCTGGCGCCACCGAGACGGTGCCCGGCGCGGGCTTCGAGCAGCGCGAAGATGTCGTTGTGCTCAAGATCCTCGCCGAGCAGCGGCTCGCCGAGGTCGGGCGCCAGGTAGGTGAGGTCGAGCGACAGCGGCAGGCCGTTCAGGCGGCGGAGCCGCTCGATGTAGACGACCTCCGTCGCGGGCGAGCCAGCCGGCAGCCGGAGTCGGTCAGCCACGGCTGGCGGGGCGGCGATCGTCCCGGCGGCACGGACCTCGTTGACCACCTCGCCGCGGGTGTGCAGGGTCTCGGCCAGGCCGCGCAGCTGTTCGAGCCCGTGCTGGACCTTGTGACCGGCGACGACGGTGCCGGTGCCCTGAACGCGGGTGATGAGGCCTTCGGCGCCGAGAATAGCGAGGGCCTCCCGGACCGCGTTGCGGGACGCCGCGAATTCCCTCGCCAGGCTCGCCTCGCCGGGCAGCAGGCCGCCTTCGAACGCGCCGTGCAGCACCTGGCGCCGCAGCACGTCCGCGACCTGCCGTGCCCGGTCGGCCCGCCGCCGCCTGGCGTCATCGAGGACCGG
>Ga0335075_10004436_pt1 | contig 21955 bp, 15 predicted proteins | sample Lox_Sample_24_FD_206723 | JGI IMG/M metagenome (GOLD analysis project Ga0335075, IMG submission 206723) | Soil microbial communities from Loxahatchee National Wildlife Refuge, Florida, United States - Lox_Sample_2.4 | ecosystem: Environmental > Terrestrial > Soil > Wetlands | place: USA...
GGCGAGCTCTCGCCACCGCAGCGCTTCGCACCCACCCACATCGATCCCCGCTCGCCCCTGGAACTCGATCTAACCAGCGGGGAGATCACCACGGTGCTGTGGGCCACGGGCTTCCGGCCCGACCACTCCTGGCTCGACATCCCCGTGCGCGACCGCACCGGCCAGATACGCCACGACGGCGGCGTGGTCACCGGTGCCCGCGGGCTCTACGTCCTCGGCCTGCCAGTACTCCGCACCCGCGCCTCCACCTACATCCACGGTGCAGCCGACGACACCGGAGCCATCGCCGCTGACCTGCACTGCTTCCTCGGCAACCGGCGCGAATCCGATCGGTCCGTAACAAACCACGGTTGCAGCGCCGGCCGTGCTTGAGACCTGACTTGGCATCCGGGAGGGTACGTCCCTTCCGGCTCATCCACAGGTTTCAAGCATTGCTCCGTCGCCCGCCACGCTCTCGCTGTGGACGGCCCGATGCGGACCCGATGGAGCAACCCTGAAGTGCCCGTTCCCGCCCTTATCCAGGTGACGACGGGAACGGGCACGGCGGGCAGAATGATGCGCTCAGCCGGCGGCCACTAGTTGCTTGTGCCACGGGGTGGTCGTGAACTTCTGATGCCAGAAGTACACGTCGCCGGGCTTGGTGTTGACGGCAGTAATGATCACCGAGTTGCCGGTGATCCAGATCGCCGGGTTGGCATAAACGGCGTGCTTGCCGGCCGATGCCACAGTCTCCGGGTTCCAGGAGGTGAGGCCGTCCTGTTCCCACCAGTACGCCAGCTTCCCGGTCTGGCTAGTAGCGGTGATCACGAAGTAGGAGACCGACCCGCCGCCCACCGGGCCGGTCCACGCGATCGCGGGGTGGCTGTAACGGCTGCCGCCCGCCGTGGCAACAGTCTGCTCGCTCCAGCCGGAACCGCCGATCGACTGTGACCACGTGTCCACTGTTCCGCCGGTCGTGGCGGCAGTGATCATCAGCTCGCTGGTGGTCGCGGTGAGCGTGGCGCCGGCATAGCTGCCTGACGGGCCAGGGGTGGCAACGGTCTCCTGGTGCCAGCCGACGTTGTCCAGTCGCTCCCACCAGGCGTCAAGGGCGCCGCCGCTGGTCGCCGTGATGACCGCCAGGAACCGCGAGATGAGGCTGTCGTAGCAGATGAGGATCGACGGGGAGCCGAACGTGCCGTACCCTGCGGTCTGGCGGGTCCAGTTGCTGTGGCCCGGTTCGAGTTCGAACGACACCAGCTGGCCGTTCCGGGCGGCTGCTATCAGCACCGGACCGTATGGGTCAGCGGCGACTGACGGAGCCTGGAACTTGTGCCCGGAGGCTCTGGCCACCACCTTGCGCTTCCAGCTGGCGCTGTGCTGGGTGTAAGCGACCAGGTCACCGGCGTGATCCAGGGCGACGATGACGACTGTACTGCCGATCCAGGCGATCGAGGGCTTGCTGTAAGCCTGTCCGCGCCCGCCGGCGCCGACTAGTTGCTTGTGCCATTTCGTGGTGCCGGCTTTCTGCCAGAAGTAGTACAGGTCACCGTGGCTGTCGGCGGCGGCAATGCCGAGTCGCGTGCCGGTGAAGGTGATCTTGCTGAACGTGTACTTGTACTTGGCCGCCAGCGCGGCGCGTGCAGTCTGCGCGGTCTGCGCGGCGGGTCGCCCAGCGGCCTGAGCGGCCGGGACCGCTACCCAGGCCATTAGTCCGATCGCCAGTGCGGACAACCCGGCAGCTACGCTCCGGGAAACGCCTCCAGTGGTCATTGTGAGATCCCACCCTCTCGGCACGTTGCCGTCTACGGGACTCATGCGGCCTAACTGGCCGACGGGCCCTTCTCGTGATGAAGGCGTTCCATTCCGTGCCGCCCGGTTCCAGCGCGGCTGCGTCCCGCTCAGTCCGGCCAGTAGCAACAGCGTTTGCCGGTCTGCACCCGCTGGCGCAAGTGCTCGCCGATGCCCGTGTCTGCCTCGGTAATGCGATCGAGTGCGCGCCTGATTGCTTTGCCGACGGCGACGCGCGCGCGTTCGCCCTCGTCTGAAAAGACCCGGGGGCGCCCGCCGAGGCCCGCAGCGCTCGCGAGCTGCGCGATGATCCAGTCTCGCTCGACCCGGAGACTGGTGGCCTGATCGTTGGCGTCGTTGGCTTCGAGTTCCGCCAGCGCCGTGTCCAGCTGAGTCAGGCGGCCGCGGTAAGCGCTGACAGCCTGGGCATCCAGCGCAGGCTGGCCCGCGCCGCCGTCAGCGCCACTGCGGAGCGGGGCAAGTCCGGAGACGAGATCGGAAGCGGGGATCTCCCGGCGGGGATTCGCGATCAGCACCGCGAGGTGCAGCATCCCGATGCTGTCCTCGACCAGGGTGCTGCGGTCGGCAAGGGTAAGTTGCCATCGCCGGCCGATGCGCTTGCAGGTCGCAAGTTCGGCGCCGCCCGTGCTGGTGTCGCGGGGGAGCGGGGCGCGCGCACCGGGCACGACCAGTCGAAGCGCTGCGGCCTCGATAGCCGCCGCGTCGAGCTCCCGCCGCGCGGCTTCGGCGTCGCCTGGTCGTTCTCGGAGCAGGTACGCCTCAGCGAGCCGTCTGCGGCACGACACCAGGGCCGGCCAGTGTCCGAGCGCAAGGTTCTGCTGGACGGCCCTGCGCAGATGATCTATGCCCCTGTCTAGTTCCCGTACGGTGAGCGAGGCCAAGCCGAGAGCCTGGTGAGTCGAGCCGAAACAGGTGACGCCGAGACCGCCGATCATCGGCAGCTCGGCGCAGGGAAGGAGCAGTTCATATGCAGCGGCGGCGACGTCGGCGTCAGCGAGCAGGTGTGCCGCTTCGACAACGCCGTTCATAGTCACGAGCCAGCTGCTGGACCGCGGCAGGTCGGCAAGGCCGCTCCCGCGCAAAGATGCGAGGCAGCTGGCTGCCGTGAGCCGGTCGCCGGTCAGGCCTGCCGCAACGGCCAGGGCGGCAACGGTCGAGTTGTCTACCGCGCTCAGTGCGCGGGAGTAGACGCGATCTTCAAGCATCGGCAGGAGATCAGGAAGCCGGCCCTGGTACCAGCGGATGGTTACCAGCTGGCCGCCGGGCCACCATTCAGTGTCGATGTCGCCCGCCGTGGCACCGTTCTTGGCGCAGATGGCGACCAGGGACTCGGCATCATCGAGGTGACCTGCTCGGATGGCGAGCATGACGTCAATGGCGCTGACAATGAACCCGACCGCGGCGTGATCTTCCTGGCCGAGCTGATCCCTGAGCTCGCCTAGCAGCCGCCCCGCATGCGGATCCGCGGCGCAGTAGGCGTCGACCGTCTGCCACATCAGTCCCATCAGCCGGTCGCTGCGGCGCCCGGTGCGGAAGCTCGTCTTGACTAGCTCGATGGCCAGATCGCGACGCAGGGCAAGGTCACCTGGGCCGAGCAGGCAATGGTGGGCAAGGCTGAGCAGTTCCGCCAGCGCGACAGGATCTGCTGCCGCCCTGGCCTCGCCGAGCATGGCAAGAATGTGCTCGTGATCCCCGCTGCGGTAGTCAGCTTCTCCGGCTAGCCGTGCCCGGACGCGAAGCGCGAGCACTGACCGCTCGTCGAGCAGCGTCAGGACATGCTGCAGCCGTGCCTCCAGCATGACCGCGCCAGTGACCGTCCGGCGTTCACTGACCCACAATCCCGCAAGGCCGAGCGCCGCCTGAGCCATGGCGCCCGCATCCACCGCACGTTCAGCTAACTGGTAAGCGCGTTCGAAACTCTCCCTGCTCGCCACCAGGTCGCCGTCGGTGTTCAGCGAGCGGTCCCCAGCTGAAAGGGCGGCCTGCAACTCGTCGTGGCAGCCGCCAGCCGGATCCGGTGGACCGCCGGTCGCCTCCTCGTTGGCCGCCCGGGCCATCAGAGGTTAGCCCCCCCTGTCATACGAGAAATGTATTCGCGGGCGTTTTCCCAGTCGAGATCTGCCGGGTCTGCCGCGTCGACTCGGCCGCGTGCTCCGGCGATCCACTCGGGATCCGCTCGATCTATCCGGTTCTCTAGGCGCGTATGGCGGGTGACTGATATGGTCGACAATCGACTATCAAGCTGAATCTGGAGTCATGTCGGTGACGCACGCGACCGGCGAGATCCGCTGGGGCATCCTCGGAGCGGCCAATATCGCCAGAGCCCAGTTCCTGCCCGGCTTGCGTGAGGCCGGCGGCGGGCGCGCTGCCCTGGTCGGTGGCCGTGAGCTGGAGCGGGCGCGGGCGTTCGCCTCAGATCATGGTGTCGATAAGGGTGTTGAAGGCTACGCCCGGGTCGTGGAGTCCGCGGAGATCGATGCTGTTTATATAGCGCTCCCTAACTCACTCCATGCCGAATGGACTGGCCGGGCTCTTCAGGCAGGCAAGGCTGTGCTCTGCGAGAAGCCGCTATCAGTCTCGGCTGGCGAGACGGCGGCGGTGCTCGACGCTGCGCGTGCGGTGCCGTCGGCCTTGCTCTGGGAGGCGTTCGTCTTCCCGTTTCAGGCACAGCACCTGCGGCTTATGGAGGTACTGTCCGACGGTGCGATCGGGGAGCCGGCTGAGATTGTCAGTGCCTTCCACTTCCTGCTGTCGCGCGCCGTCGACATCCGCCTGTCCGCGGCGCTGGGCGGCGGCTCAATCGCCGACGTCGGCTGCTATCCGATCCGGCTGGCGCATGAGGTCTTCAACTCCGCAGCGGCGGGGGTGACGAGCGGGTCGGCTGTGGTCGACGGCGAAGTCGAAGTCGAGGCCGCCGGGATCGCCGCCTGGGGATCGCGCCGGCTCCTGCTGACGTGCGGGTTCCGGCGCAGCTACGACACCTTTACCCGGATCCTTGGCGACCGGGGCCAGGTGCACCTGACGAACCCCTACCATCCGAGTCCGTCCGACGCCATGGTCCTGCACTGGCCGCGCGCCGAGGCCGTAGTGGAGCACCCGACGGTCGATGCGCACTCGTTTACCGCAGCGCTGCGGCACATCCATGCCGTGCTGGGGGGCGAGGAGACGCCGCGGCACACCGCGACCGAGTCGGCGCTAGCTACTGCCCGGACTGTAGAGGCGCTGCAAGCTGTCTGCGGGCTGCGGTGAGCGCCATGAATGAGCTCACTATCGTCATCGGCTCCTTCCTCGAGCAAGACCAGGTTGACCGGATCGAGGCGCACTCACCCGGGCGCGTCATCTACGAGCCGGATCTGCTCCCCGTGCCCCGCTACCCGTGTGATCACACCGGCAAGCCTCGTGACCTCAGCGCTGCTGACCGCGAGCGGTGGAAAGCGCTCGCAGCAACCGCGGATGTCTTCTTCGATTTCGACTGGTACGAGCCCGCGACCATGCCGGAGCGCTGCCCCCGCTTGCGCTGGATCCAGGCCACGAGCGCTGGGATCGGCGGCTTCATGCGGCGTACCGGCCTGGACGCCGGGGGCCTGACTGTCACGACTGCCGCAGGGATCCATGCCGTTCCGCTGTCCGAGTTCGCAGTTATGGGCGCGCTGCACTTCGTCAAGGGCGTTCCGCAGCTGCGGGAGCGACAGCGTGCCAGGCACTGGGAGCGCTATACGACCAGGCAGCTTGCCGGGCTGAGGGCGCTGGTAGTCGGCCTTGGCGGCATCGGCCGCAAGGTCGCGCAGTCCTTCGCGGCGCTTGGCGTCGATGTCTCCGGGCTCGGCCGCGATGGCAAGGATTACGAGGTTCCGGCAGTCAGCCGGGTTATCTACCGCGCGGAGCTGAACGAGGCGCTGCCGCAGGTCGACGTGCTGATCCTTGCCTGCCCGCTCACTGCCGAGACGGAGGGATTGATCGGCGCAGAACAGATCGGCATGCTGAAACCAGATGCCGTAGTCGTCAACGTTGGTCGCGGCCCGGTGATCGACCAGGCTGCGCTGACGGCCGCGTTGCAAGACGGCAGGATTGCCGGGGCGTGCCTTGACGTCTTCGCCGTCGAGCCGCTCCCGCCCGAAGACCCGCTGTGGGGCCTGGACAATGTCATCCTGTCGCCGCACTCGGCCTCCACTGTTGTGACCGAGAATGCCGCGCTAGTGGACCTGTTCGTTGACAACCTCGGCCGGTTCTCATCCGGTACGCCGATGCACAACCTGTACGACCCGGCGCGCGGCTACTAGAGCCGCGCCGTCAGGGGCGCCTCGCCGCAGCCGCAGGCCCTGGCCCGGCGGGCGATCAAGCCTGCCCGATCGGCCAAAACCGCGGATCTCAGACAGTAGTCCGCCAGTTCGGAAGCATCCCCGGCGCCGGCAATGGACGCCGCCGAACGGGCGCAATTACCAGCTTCCTGCGCTCCGAGCGCGATATCGCATCATCTATTGACACTGCCAAGCGGGCGGCGCTGTAATGAGTCACGGTCGGTTGTCGACATTCGACCTTAGGGATCAGTCCGCCGCTCGCGGCCTTTCCAGGTCGGCGAGGCCGCGTCCACGCGTCACCTCCTTCGGCGCGCACTGAGCCCCTGAGCGAGAGGACATAAGCATGGCGAGACGGATTGATGCATTCCCGCGTACCACTTCCCGGTCGCGCCCTCACCTGATGCGGCGCGGTGCCGCCGCACTCGGCCTGACCGCGTGCCTCGCGGTCGCTGCCTGCTCTACTGCCGCGAGTGGCACTGGGTCGGGCTCGACCGGCGGCGCGGCCTCAAGCGGCGGCGTCGTGACATTCGCCGAGTCAGCCGGCTACGCACCCACCTGGATCCTGCCGTTCTACTCCGGTGCGTTCTTCACCATCCAGGAGCAAGGCTGGTTCGAGAGCTTGATGTGGCCGCCGCTGTACAACCAGGGAAACGGCCAGAGCCCCACTGTCAACTACGCCCAGAGCCTCGGCAATCCGCCGGTGTACTCCGACCACGACACCGTTGTCACATTGACCATCAAGCACTGGAAGTGGTCGGACGGCACTCCGGTGACGACGCGTGACCTGATGTTCTGGCTGAACATTCTCAAGGCGAACAAGTCACAGTGGGCGGACTACACGCCCAAGCAGTTCCCTGACAACGTGACCTCCATCAAGGTCATCAGCCCGTACGAGCTGCAGATGAAGCTGAACAAGTCGTACGCGCCGAATTTCTTCACCGGTAACGAGCTGTCGCAGATCACCCCGATCCCGCAGCACGTCTGGGACAAGACCAGCGCGAACGGCAAGGTTGGCAACTACGACGAAACGACGGCTGGCGCACGCGCGGTCCTGAGCTATCTGGACAGCCAGTCCAAGGACCTCAAGACCTACGCCACTAACCCGCTCTGGCAGACCGTCGACGGGCCGTTCAAGCTGAGCGGCTACACGCTGAGCGGCAAGGTGACCTTCGTACCGAACAAGAACTACAGCGGGCCGGCCAAGCCGAAGATCTCCCAGTTTGTCGAGGTCCCGTTCACCAGCCAGGACGCCGAGTACAACGCCTTGCGGGCTGGCGACCTGACCGTGGGCTACCTGCCGCCGAACGACTACTCCACGGTCTCCGCCATCGAGCAGGAGGGCTACAACGTCGCGCCGTGGAAGGTCTACGGCTTCAACTCCCTCTTCATCAACTTCAATAACCCGACCCTGGGGCCAGCGTTCCGGCAGCTTTACATCCGCCAGGCGCTGCAGTATCTGCTGGACCAGCAGCTTCAGATCTCGAAGGTCTTCTCGGGGTACGCCCAGCCCGACTACGGCATGGTCGTCAACGGCCCGCAGTCGGAAGAGCAGGCCGAGCCGGATGCCTACCCGTACAACCCGGCGAAGGCGAAGGCGCTCCTGACCGCACATGGCTGGGACGTGAAGCCGGGCGGGACGACGACCTGCGCGCGTCCGGGAACCGCTGCCAACGAATGCGGCGCGGGGATCAAGGCCGGTTTCCCGCTCACCATCAACCTGCTGATCTACAGCGGCGCACTCCAGCAGCAGATCGCGATGACCTCCTACAAGACGGTCGCGTCCACAGTCGGCATCGACATCAAGCTGGTGAACAACGTCAACGTGTTCGCGGCCGCACCCGCATGCACGGCCAGCCAGTCGGACTGCAGCTGGCAGCTAGCCGACTGGGGCGGGGGCGTCTACACCCCGCCGAACGGCTATCCAGTCGAGGCCGGCTACACCGACTGCGGCGGCAACAACAACCACGAGAACTACTGCGATCCGGCACAGGACAAGCTCGACTCCACCGCGGCGGCTGGCGGCGCAACCCAGACCGACTACAACAACTGGGAGCAATTTGTCTCCGAACAACTGCCGATGATCTGGCAGCCGAACGCCGACTTCGAAGTGATCGCGGTCAAGAAGAACCTGTCCGGACCGATCCCCGCTAACACGACGCTGTCGGTGTTCCCGGAAAGCTGGTACTTCACGAAGTGACGGCTAGCCCAGATCCAGAAACGCTCACTGGCTACGCGAGCAGCTGGGCCGTCCGCGCCGGCGGCACGATCGAGTTCATGGTCAGCGCGGGCGCGCCCAGCTACCGGGCGGAGGTGGTCAGGGTCACCGGGCGTGGCCCGCAGCCAGACGACGAAGTGCCCCCGCTCAGCTGCGAGTTGGTGCCGGCCGACATCAACGGCTCCTATCCGGGCGCCGTCCGCCAGACGGTGTCCGGCTCCTTCGGAGCCACCAGTGAAATCGAGCCGTCAGCGTCGGGCAGCGGTTCGCTCTACGCCTGGATCTACCCGACCCTGCCAGCGGAAGGCCGCTGGCAGGCCATCGCGACCTGGCTGGCCGCGGACGGTGAGCCGGCGCTGACGCTCGGCCTCACTGCTGACGGCCGGCCAGCCCTGCGCTACCTGACTGCGGACCGTCCGCCCTCGGAAAGCGGCTGGCTCCCCGGTGGCGAGCTCGTCGCAGACACTCCCGTGGCCGCGCGGCGGTGGCAGTTCGTCGCCGCTAGCGCGGACCCGGCGACCGGCCGGCTGGTGCTGCTGCACCAGGCGGCCGGCCAGGCCGGTCGCCGTGCCGAGGTCAGCACCGTGTCGGCCAGCACCGCGTCAGTCAGCACCGTGTCGGCCAGCACTGCGTCGGCCAGCACCGTGTCGGCCAGTACCGGCCCAGCCAGCGTCCCGCTCGGCAACCGCGGCTACGTCGCGGCGCTGCGGCCGGCTCCGCTCACCGCGGAAGTGACCTCGGTGATCGATGGCAGCTATAACGGCAAGATCGACGGACCAGGCGTGCTCCCGCGAGCGCTCGACGCCGACGGCCTGGCAGCCCTGGCAGACCAGGACGATCCGCCAGGCCGGCTGCACGCTCTGGAGCTCAGCAACTCTCCCGCCCGGCCCGCTACCGGCCACAACTGGACGGGCCACACCCTGGACTGGCGACTGCGGCCGGAGGAGTACGGCGCTGTCTGGTACCACGACGACGATCTAGCCGATGCCGGCTGGCCCGCGGCCTTCAGCTGGCACGTGCCCGCCGACCTGCGCAGCGGCATGTACGCGGTCCGTCTGACGGCTGGCGAGCATGAGGACGTGATCCCGTTTTACGTGCGGCCCGCAGCCGGTGCGCGCACCGCGCCGCTCGCCGTCCTCATCCCGACCTTCACCTACACGATTTACTCCAACTTCCATCACCCAGCCCGGGCCTCCGCCACCGGAACGCCCGACGAGGTGGCCAATGCCTACCTCGGCGCGCATCGTGAGCTTGGCCTCTCGCTGTACTGCAAGCACCGTGACGGCTCAGGGGTCTGCTTCGTCTCCTCGCTCCGGCCGATGATCGACTCACGGCCCTGGCACCGCATCGTGACCAGGGGGAACGCCGGCCGCGAGGTCAGCGGCGACCTGTACCTGATCGACTGGCTGGAGCATGAGGGCATCGAGTACGACACGATCACCGACGACGACCTGCATGCCGAGGGCGCTGAACTGCTGCGGCCCTATGCCGGCGTCATCACCGGCGGCCATCCGGAGTACACCAGCGAGGAGATGCTCGACGCGCTTGCCGATTACCTCCGCGACGGCGGCAACCTCGCCTATCTCGGCGGCAACGGCTTTTACTGGGTCACCACAGTGACAGACGGCGCGCCCCACCTTCTTGAGGTTCGTCGCGGCCGGTCCGGGTCGCGCACCTGGACCGGCGAGCCCGGTGAAGGTCATCACTCCAGCGGCGCGCCGGGCGGCCACTGGGTCGACCGCGGCCGCGCACCGCAGAAGCTCACCGGCGTCGGCTTCTGCGCGCAGGGCGGCGGGCCCGGCGCGGGTTACGACCGGACCGCGGACAGTGCCGACCCGCGGGTCGCCTTCATCTTCGATGGCATCGGGCCGGACGAGGTCATCGGCGATTTCGGGCTCAAGCTCGGGGGCGCGGCCGCGGATGAGCTTGATCGTGCCGACGTCGCGCTGGGCACGCCGCCGGGGACGCTGATCGTCGCTACCACGCGGGGCAAGCATGACGACTCTTACCAGCGCGCAGTCGAGGAGGTCGAGGAGATGACCGCGACTGCGGGCGGCACGCGCTCCGAGCACGTCCGGGCAGATATGACCTACCTGGAAACGCCCGCTGGCGGGTCGGTCTTCAGCGTCGGCTCGATCGCCTGGAGCGCGAGCCTGCCCTACAAGGACTATGACAACAACGTCGCGACTGTCACCAGGAACGTGCTGGCCGAGTTCGTCCGCCGGCGCAGCGGGTGCACGTCGTGACCCGGTACCTGCTCTACCGCCTGCTGCACTCGCTGGTCGTGGTTGTCGGCGTGACGATCATCGTGTTCCTGCTGCTCCACCACCTGCCCGGCGGTCCGGCGCGGGCCATCCTCGGCGCCAAGGCCACGCCAGTCACCATCGCCGCATTCAACCGGGAGTACGGGCTGGACAACCCGCTGCCGGTGCAGTACCTGAACTATGTCGATCAGCTTCTGCACGGGAACCTCGGCTACTCCTACAAGCTCAACATCAGCGTCGATTCGCTGCTGGCGCTTGACTTGCCGAAGACCTTGTTCCTGGTCGGTATCTCGTTCCTGATCGCCGTGATCATCGCGGTGCCGATTGGCATCGCCCAGGCGATCCGGCGCAACCGGATGCTGGACCACGGCCTGACCGGCGTGTCGTTCCTGCTCTACTCGATGCCCACGTTCTGGCTGGCGCTGCTGCTGATTGACATCCTGTCGGCGCGGCTGCGGATCTTCCCGCCAGAGGCACCGCAAGGCACCACCCTCGGCCAGGTGATTACCGATCCGCTCGCGCTGATATTGCCGGTGCTGACGCTCGTCCTGATCAACTTCGCGCTGTTCAGCCGGTACATGCGGGCGTCGGCCATCGAGAGCCTTGCTCAGGACTACATCAAGGTCGCGAGGTCCAAGGGACTGCCCGAGCACAAGGTGCTGTGGAGCCACGTACTGCGCAACTCGTTGCTGCCGATCGTGACGCTGCTCGGCCTGTCTTTGCCCTGGCTGTTCACCGCGGGACTGGTGATCGAGCAAATCTTCAATTACCCCGGCACCGGGCTGCTCTTCTTCACCTCAGCACAGAGCCAGGACTACCCGGTGGAACTCGGCATCACCATCGTGATCGCGGTGACCACCGTTGTCGGCAACCTGCTTGCTGATATCGCCTACGCCGTGCTCGACCCGCGCATCCGGTACAGCTAGGAGCAGCTGATGAGCATGTTCTCACGGCCGGAGGCCGTCGGCGTCACGGCCGTTTCGGTCGCTGAGCCCGCTGCCGATGGCGGTGCCGTCCAGTCCCGCAAGCGCAGGCGCATCAGCGCCCTCGGCATCGTCGGCCTGTCGATCATCGTCGTCGCGTGCCTGTTCTGTTTCGTCGGGCCGCTGCTGTACCACACGAACCAGGTGGGTTCCAACCTCGCCGCCTCGAACCTGGCACCGGGCAAGGGGCATCCGCTCGGCACCGACGACAACGGCTTTGACATTCTCGGCCGCCTCATGATCGGCGGGCAGAGCTCGCTCGAAATCGGCGCCGCGGTCGCTGTGATCGCCACCACTCTGGGCGTGGTCTGGGGGGCGATCGCCGGGTTCGCGGGCGGCATCGTCGACGGGATCATGATGCGCATCGTCGACGTGATTCTCGCCGTGCCCGCGTTGTTCCTGCTGCTGATCCTGGCCACCAGCGTCGCGCCCAGCACGCTCGAACTCATCGTCGTGCTGTCCTTCCTGGCCTGGCAGGTGCCGTCCCGGTTGGTACGCGGCGAGAGCCTGACGTTGCGCACGCGCGAGTTCGTGCAGGCCGTGCAGGTCATGGGCGGCGGGTCGACCAGGGCCGTCATCCGGCACATCATCCCCAACACGATCTCGACGATTGTCGTGAACGCAACGTTCCAGGTCGCCGACGCCATCCTGATCCTCGCGGTGCTCAGCTATCTGGGTTTCGGTCTCCCGCCGCCGGCCGCGACCTGGGGCGGCATGCTGTCGAACGGCTCGAGCTACATCTTCGCCGGGTACTGGTGGCAGATCTACCCGGTCGGAGTGCTCATCGTGATCGTCGTTATCGCCTTCAACTTCCTCGGCGACGCGCTGCGCGACTTGCTGGATGTCAGGCTCCGGTGAACCAAGCGACTGAGATGGAGGAGCACCCCAGGTGAGCGTGCTGGAGATACGAGATTTGCACGCCGAGATCCGGCTGCGCGGCTCCACCGTGCACGCGGTCGACGGGGTCAGTCTTGACGTCGCCGAGGGCGAGACGCTCGGCCTGGTCGGTGAGTCCGGCTGCGGCAAGACCATGCTCGGCAACTCGATCATCCGGCTGCTTCCGCCGGGCGGGCAGATCACGGCCGGCCAGGTCCTGCTCAGCGGCCGGGACCTGGTCGGGTTGTCGAACGCCGAGATGCGCAAGGTGCGCGGTGGCGAGATCGGCATGGTCTTCCAGGACCCGATGACATCCCTCGATCCCACCATGCCGATCGGCCGCCAGATCGCCGAGAGCGTCCAGCAGCACAAGGGCGTCAGCCGTAAGGAGGGCCTGGAGCGCGCGGCCGAGGTGCTGGCGCTGGTGGGCATGCCACGGCCCGCCGAGCGGATCGGGGACTATCCGCACCAGCTCTCCGGCGGCCTGCGCCAGCGGGTGATGATTGCGATGGCGCTGGCCAACGAGCCGAAGCTGCTGATCGCGGATGAGCCGACGACCGCGCTCGATGTCACGATCCAGGCCCAGATCCTGGACTTGATCGACAGCCTCAGGCAGCGGCTCCGCATGGCGGTCATCCTGATCACCCACGACCTCGGTGTCATCGCCGAGCGGGCCGACAAGACCTATGTCATGTATGCCGGCCGCATCGCTGAGCACGCGAGCACTGCCGGGCTGTTCGACGGCATGCGGCACCCGTATACCGAAGCGCTGCTGGCCTCGATCCCGAAGGTCGATCAGGATGCCAGGCATCCGCTGTATTCGATTCCTGGCCTGCCACCCGAGCTGACCGGCACGCTGACCGGCTGCCGGTTCGCGCCGCGATGCCGCTACGCGCAACCCGACTGCCGGGAATCGGACCCGGTGCTGACGGGGCCGGATAAGGCGCACGAGTTCGCCTGCTTCCACCCGACAACCACCAGTTCGGAGGACCTCGCCGCGGTCGACGACCTCGGCCGGGCGGAGGCTGCAGCCGGGGGTCCGGCTCCCGGCGCGGTGCCCCCGGTCGTTACTGCCGGCGACCCGGTGCTGCCGGATGCCGGGTCAGCCGCACTCCCGCTGCTGCAGCTCTCCGGGGTGTTCAAGGAGTTTCCGGTGACCTCGGGGGTGCTTCAGCGCCGTACCGGATCGGTCAAGGCAGTGACCGACGTCAGCATAGAGATCCGGCCAGGCGAGACGTTCGGCCTGGTGGGCGAATCAGGCTGCGGTAAGACGACAATCGGCCGGATGATGGTGGCGCTGGAGCGCCCGACCGCGGGCCGCATCGTGTTCGACGGCCATGACCTCGGCGCTCTCAGCAGCAAGCAGATCCGCAGCCTGCGCAGCGACCTTCAGCTGGTCTTCCAGGACCCGTACGCATCCCTCGACCCGCGAATGCGGGTCGGCACGATCCTGCGGGAACCGCTGGCGATCCAGGACATCGGCACACGCAGCGAGCAGTACAAGCGCACCGAGGAACTGCTGGACGAGGTAGGCCTCAGCCGGAGCGCGCTTGACCGTTTCCCGCATGAGTTCTCCGGCGGCCAGCGGCAGCGGATCGGGCTGGCGCGGGCGCTTGCGCTGAACCCTCGGCTCATCGTCGCGGACGAGCCCGTGTCTGCGCTGGATGTCTCGATTCGCTCGCAGATCCTCAATCTGATGAAGCGCCTGCAGGCCGACCACGCGCTGACTTATCTGATCATTTCGCATGACCTGTCGGTAGTGCGGTACATGGCGGACCGAATCGGCGTGATGTACCTGGGACGGCTGGTGGAGATCGGGACGGTCGCTGACGTCTACGATCGGCCTGCCCATCCCTACACGGCTGGCCTGCTGGCCTCGATCCCGGTGCCTAGCCCGCGGCATACGCGGACGGCCGGCGGCGGGATCAAGGGCGAGCTGCCCTCGGCCATCGACCCGCCATCCGGCTGCGTGTTCCGCACCCGGTGCCCGCTGGCGCAGCCGGTGTGCGCGGAGGAACTGCCGCCCGTTCGCTCGTTCGGCGGCGAGCACCAGGCCGCTTGCCACTTCCCGCTTCAATCACCCGACGCGACGCCGGTGCTGGACCCGGCGGCGCGAAGCAGAGGAGACGCATGAACGTCAGCTACGACTTTTCAGCGGAGGTCGCAATCATCACCGGCGCGGCGCGCGGCGTCGGGCGCGCCATGGTCGGCGCGTTCGTCGCTGCCGGATGCCAGGTGGTCGCTGCCGACCGCGACAAGGCTGGCGTGCTGGAAACGTGCGAGCCCTACGGCGACGCGGTCCGGGCGGTGGCTGCCGACGTCAGCACTGAGGAAGGCGCGGACGCGATTGTCGGCGCGGCCGTCGCCGAGTTCGGCTGCCTCAGCTTCTGCGTCAATAACGCCGCGGTCGCGCCGCACACCAGCCTGCTGGAGGAGACCGCTCGAGTATGGGACACGGTCTACGCGGTCAACTGCCGCGGAACCTTCCTGATGACTCAGCGGGCCGCCCGGGTCATGATCGAGGCGGGCCGCGGTGGCCGGATCATCAACTTCTCGTCCGGCGTGTCGAGCCGGGGCTCCGCAGGCGCCGCCGCCTACGCCAGCAGCCGCGCGGCGACCGAGAGCTTCACCAGGATCGCCGCGATCGAGCTCGCGCCGCACGACATCCTGGTCAACTGCGTCAGCCCCGGGCTGATCGATACCCAGCCCAAGCCGCTGCCGCCACACATGGCCGAGAGCCTCGGGCGCCGCATCCCGCAATTGCCGCTGGCCAGGCCGGGCGAGCCTGAGGAAGTGGCCAGCCTCGTGCTCTGGCTGTGCTCAGCCGGCTCAAGCTACGTCACCGGCAGCATCTGTCATGTCGATGGCGGGACCGGGGTAGGCAGCCGGGCAGGGGCGCCGGTCATCGATGATGATGTGCGGTACGACTGGGTGACCGGCCGGGAGCGAAGCTAGCGCCGGGCCTGGCGTCAGCCCCGGTCCGGGGCTGCACCGTTCGGTGCTGCATCGTCCGGCATCGGGCTCTCCGGGAATCCTGCCAGGTAGTGGGCGCGCAGCTCAGCGCGCAGCCGCGGCAAGTCGCCGTCAGCCACCGCGTCCGCGATGCCGAGGTGCAACTGGACCGTATCGGTCATCTGGATGTTCTGGCGCTCAAGCTCCGCGCGCATGACCGCGCCCATCTGGCTGTTGAGCATGCTCCACAGGTCCTTCAGCCGGCGCCGACCGGAGACCTCGATGAGCACCTCGTGGAACTGCGTGTCGCTGGCGGCGAGGGCGTCCAGGTCGTTCAGCCGCGCGGCCACTGACATGTGTTCGAGCGCGACTCGCAGGGCTTTGGCGAGTTCCTTCCGCTGCGGACGGAATCCGCCCTGCACGCTAGCGTCCTCGAGCACGTAGCGGGCATAGCAGACGTCCTCCGCAGCCGCCGCGGACATCCGCGTCACGACGCTGTACCTGCGGGGGACTATCTCGATAAGGCCTTCCGCCTGCAGGCTTCGCATTGCGTCTCTGATGGTTCCCCTGCTGACCCCGAACTCTGTGGCGAGGTTGGCTTCCACCAGCCTGGAGCCAGCCACCAGCTCGTTGTTCAGGATGCGCAGGCGCAGCGCGCGGGTAACTGCCTCTGGCAGCGATACATGCTCAAGGATGGCTTGGTACCTGCTTTCTGTGCGCTGACCGCCGGCCGTGATGCATCCGCAGGGGCGGCGACGAGGACGCGCGCAGCGTCTGACATATTGTGTCCTACTCGTGCTGATTGTCGACGGTCAACGACGACTATCACGCGTGCTGGTCGCCGGGGTCAAGTCTCTGGCGTGTGATGTTGGTATTAGCGGTCTGGGTAGTTATTGACGGACGACGGCAGTTGATTCACTATAGAGAATTGTTGTCGACAATCGACTAACGACGGTCGTGCGCTCCGGCGAGCACTGTGGTTACGGCTAACACAGTGGTTACGGCGAGCACCGTGCGCGCCTCAGGCCAACGAGAGGGAGAGTCCCGCCAACATGAGCACTAAAGAGCTTCGGGTCGCCGTTGTCGGAGCGGGTCGCTGGGCCGAGCGCGCCCACATACCTGGCTGGCAGCGCGATCCGCGCGTGGAGGTGGTCGCGGTCGCGGACACCGATCCCGAGGTCGCGCGCCGGGCGGCCAAGGAGTTCGGTGTGGAGCGCGCCGAGACGAACTACCGGGCCCTGCTGGACGACCCGGCCATCGACGTCATCGACGTGGCCACAGGCAACGAGGCGCACTTCGAGATCTCCTGGGCAGCGCTCGAAGCGGGCAAGCACGTGCTGTGCGAGAAGCCGGTGCACCGCGATGCCCGGCAGACCAAGCGTGCTGCTGAGCTGGCCGCGTCGAAGGGCCTCAAGACCAAGCTGGGCTTCACCTTCCGGTACGCGCCCGCAGTCATGTACGCCAAGGACCTGATCGACCAGGGCTTCGTCGGCGAGCCGTACGTATTCAACGGCTACGAGCAGAACAGCCAGTGGATCGACCCGGCCACGCCGCTCCGGCAGGCCGAGGGTGCCGACCCGGATGGCGCCGAGATCACCGTGTCATCCATCGAGGGCTACGGCGCTCCGGTGATCGACATCATGCACTGGTGGGTCGGCAGGCCGCTTGCCAGCGTTGTCGGCACCTGGCGGAACTTCGTCCCGGTCCGGATGGTGCGCTCCAGCGGCACTATGCAGCGGATGAACATCGACGACGGGGACATGTGGATCTGCGAGTTCGACACGAACGTGATGGCCTCGATCCAGTCGTCCTACGTCACCGTGGGCAATTACCCCGGCATCGAGGCGCGGATCTACGGCTCTGAGGGCGCGCTCATCGTGCGCCTGGTGGAGGAGTTCGGGATCTGCCAGACGATCAAGACCGCGACGAAGGACGCGGTGGAGTTCGCCCCGCAGGAGATCCCGCAGCGCTACTTCCCGGAGGGCGGCGCCAGCACCGAGCCGTGGCCGTTCCTCTTTTACTCCAACCTGGTGCATAACTTCGCCGACGAGATCATCAGCGGCGGCACGCAGAACCAGGGTGACTTTGCCCAGGGCGCCATCGTGCAGCGCACCATCAACGCGTTCGAGCGCTCAGCGCGCGAGCGCCGCTGGGTCGCGTTCGACGAGGTCGAGGGTGCCTGAACTCGCCGCAGCACATCAGTGGGGCGACCTGGCAGGCGGGCTAGCCACAGCCGGCCCGCTGCTGGACGCAGCAATCGGCGCCGCGGCGGAGGGGCGTGCGAGTTACGCCGACGTGCGGCTGTCGGAGGCCGAGGAGCTTCGGCTTTACGCGGTCTCCGGACGTGCGCCTGACGAGCGGATCGAAGGCAATCTCGGGCTCGGCGTCCGCGTGCTCGTTGACGGCGTGTGGGGCTTCGCATCCCGCCCGCTGCGGGACGCGAGCGACGCGTCGGCTGCTGCCAGCGACGCACTCCGCAATGCACGGGCGGCGGCAGCGGGCTCTCGCGAGCGAGTGACGCTTCCGCTGCGCCCGGCCGAGTGCGGCTCCTACCAGACAGCCGCGGCCGTCGACCCGTTCGCGGTTGACGCTGCGGTGCGCGAACGCGTCGTTGCCGACGCGCTGGCCGCCGCGACCGCGACCGGCGGCGTGGTGCGGGCGCAGGCGGGCGTGAACGCCAAGCGCAGTCACCGCTACTTCGCCAGCACCGAGGGGTCGCGGCAGGAGCAGCACTTCGTCGAGTCCGGCGGCATGGTGCTGGCGATCGCCGCAGGCGATCAGATCGCGCAGCGGCGCAGCTACCCGAACTCGTTCCACGGCAATACCGCGGCAGCCGGCTGGGAGTACGTGGACGGGCTGCGGCTGACCGAGCAGGCAGACCGCGTCGGCGCGGAGGCGGTGCAGCTGCTGTCCGCGCCGGTCGCCGACTCAGGGACCGCGGACATTGTCATCGGTCCCGCGCAGCTCGCACTGCAGATCCACGAGTCGACCGGGCACGCGCTCGAGCTCGACCGCATACTCGGCGACGAGGCGAACTTCGCCGGCCGCTCGTTCATCGGGCCGGACGCAGTCGGCCACCTCCGCTACGGCTCGCCGGCCGTCAACGTGGTCGCAGACGCGACCGTGCCTGGCACGCGCGGCAGCTTCATGTTCGACGACGAGGGCACCCGTACCCGGCGCACGATGCTGGTCACGGAAGGGTTCATCACGAACTTCCTGTCCAGCCGGGACAGCGCCGCGCGCATCGGCACCGAGTCGACGGCAGCCGCCCGATCCGACGGCTGGGGTTTCCTGCCCTTGTGCTTCGCGACGAACGTCTTTCTAGAGCCGGGAACGGGCAGCACGGACGAACTCCTCGACCGCATGGGCAACGGTTACTACCTCGACGACAACCGGAGCTGGTCGATCGACAGCCAGCGGCTCAATTTCCAGTTCGGCACGGAGGTCGCCTGGGAAATCCGGAACGGCAAGCGCACGCGGCTCGTGCGCGACTTCTCCTACGGCGGGATCACCCCGCAGTTCTGGGGATCGCTGGAGGCGTCGGCGGGCCCGGCCGAGTTCGCCACGTTCGGGATGCCGTGCGGCAAGGGTGAGCCAAAGGAATGGGGTTTCCTGTCCCACGGGGCCGCGCCGTCACTGTTCCGCAATGTACGGATCGGGGTGGCCTGATGCCCGGTGACATCACGCACGGTGACATCATGCACGGTGCAGTCATGCACGGTGCAGTCATGCACGGTGCAGTCATGCACGGGGGAACCATGCAGGCGTGGGCCGGTCAGGACCGTGCGCTGGCAGCGCTGGAGGAGGCGCTGTCAGCGTCGGCGGCCGACCAGGTGGAGATCTTCGTCGCGGCCCGTACCGCGGAGCACACGAGATTCGCGGGCGAGCGAGTGCATCAGCCGCAGACGATCATCGAGTGCCAGGTGATGGTCCGCGCGGTCGCCGGGACCGGCAGCGCGCGGGTCGCGGTCAGCAGCCTGGGCGCGGCGCGGGACGCCGTCGTCGCGGCATCGGAGATGGCCAGGCGCCGGGATGGCGGAGTCGCTGCAGTGCTTGGCGGCCCAACGCCGGGCAACCCAGTGCCGGTGAACACAGTGCCGGTGGACACAGTGCGGAGCAACACTGGGCCGCACGACGTGGCCAGTTACGCCGGCTTCGGCAGGCCGGCCGGGCTGTGGCACGAGGCCACGCTGGCCTGGGATGCCGGGGCCCGGTCGGCGCTGGCCGGCCGGATCATGGAGTCCGGCCGCCCGGCCGGGGTGACCTCGGCAGGCGTGCTGACCGCCGCTATCACCGAACTGGCCGTGGCGACGAGCGGAGGGCAGCGCTGCTACGCGGAAGCGACCGAGGCCGGCTTCTCGCTGACCGCGCGGGCTGGCGAGGCCTCGTCGTACGTCGCTGACCTCGGGCGCGACGCAAGTGCGCTCGGCATTGAACCGCGGGCCGCGGAAGCGATCAGCCAGGCGGCCGCGACCGGCGAGGTCATCGCGGTGCCGGACGGAGTCCACGACGTGGTGTTCGGCGGGCTGGCGACGGGCGAGCTGATCGGGTTCGTGCCCGACTTCGGCTTCACTGCGCCGGCTCTCGCGGCCGGGATCGGCCTGGCGGCCACTCGCCCGGACGCGATCCTTGCGCCGCCGGATATCACCGTGGCGGACGATGCGACAGTCGAGGTGGGACTGCCGTTCCCGGTTGATTTTGAAGGAACGCCGAAGAAAAGGGTGGAGCTGATCTCGGCCGGCCGTGTCGGCCGCCCCGTGAGTGACCGGGCGTCGGCGGCCGCGACCGGTGGGTTGTCTACCGGGCATGCGCACATCGCCAGAGAGTCGTCGCCTGCGCCGGAGGCGGCCAATCTGATCATGATGCCCGGCGGGGCGAGCGAGGCCCAGCTCATCGCGGGCGTGGAGCGGGGCCTCTACATTCAGCGGCTCTGGTACAACCGCCTCGTCGACGCCGAGGCCGGCACGGTCGTGGGCACCAGCCGGGACGGCTGCTTCCTGATCGAGGACGGCAAGCTCACCACCGGGCTGAAGACGGGCCGGTTCACCGAGAGCGTTCTTGGTGCGCTCGCGCGCACCGACGGCGTCGGCTCCCGGCTTATCTCGCAGCCAGTGCCGAACGTGTGGAATGGCTGCTGCTCCGCTCCGGCGATCCGGGTGCGCGGATTCAGGTTCGGCAGCCGTCGGGGAAAGGACTAAAGGCAGTTGGACGTCACTTCCAATGCGGGGCAGCTGATCACCCAGGTGCTCGCGGGCGAGGTCTGGCCGCCGCTGGCGGACCGGCACGGCTTCCGGGTGGACCCGGACGGGCAGGCCTTCCTGCTGCCGGGCATGGGCGGTGTCACGCTCGGCGTGCATTGCGGCGACCCGGCGACTGGCTACGCGGGTGACCATGTGGAGCCGGGCCTGTCGGTGCGTCATCGCGACCCGGCGGCGAACTACGCGCTGCAGTACTTGTCCTGCATCGGCAACTCGGTGACGGTGAGCTCAGGACCGGGAGCCGGAGCGGAGGGCTTCGTGATCGGCCAGCATGCCTATGTGCTCGTCGACATGGCTGAGGCCCAGATGCGCCAGGTGACAACGGGCGATCAGGTGACCGTGCTGGCCGTGGGTCAGGGACTTGCGCTGGCCGACCACCCGGACATCGTGGTCAAGAACTGCTCGCCGCGGCTGCTGGCAGCCCTGGCCGGCGGTACCCGCCCTGATGGGCGGCTGGAGGTGCACGTGGCGGCGCGGATCCCGGCCGAGGCGATCGGCGCCGGAGCGGGCATGGCGTCCGAATATGCCAACACCGACCTGATGGGCGCCTACGCAGGGCACGGCGCTGACCTGTCGCTTGGCCTGGAGGGGCTCCGGGTTGGCGACGTTGTGGCGATGGCCGATCAGGATCACCGGTTCGGCCGCGGCTACCGGGAGGGCTGGCTGAGCATCGGCGTGATCTCGACGGGAAGCTGCCAGCTCTTCGGCCACGGGCCCGGGCCGTCGACGATCATGAGCGGGCCTGCCTCGGCGTTCTTTCTCGTGGACGACACCGACGCGAACATCGGCGTGCTGGCGGGCGCTGCGCCTGCGGGGGCGGGGCTTTCGCGGGCGGGGCTTTCGGAGGCGGGGCGATGAGCGCGGCAGCGAGGCTGGTCAGCGTCAATCTGGCAGCTGTGATCGAGCAGGCCAGCGTCGGCTCAGACCCGTACCGTATCGATGCCGACGGTGCGCCTTACGTCCCGGCCGGCGACGGCGGCATCGTGCTCGGCCTCCGGCTCGGCGACGGCGTGTGGGAGCACGTCGGTGACCATGCAGCGCCGGGCGCCTGCCTGACGCACAGCGACCCTGCGGCCGGGTACGCGCTGTCGGCCCAGGCATGCATCGGCAACGTGGTGACGGTCAGGACCGGCGCGGCCGCGGGGGAGCGGGGGATGGTCACCGGCAAGCGCGGCGAGGGTGGCCGGGTCATCGCCACGTTCGCCCAGCCAGTGCTCAGCCAGCTACGGCCAGGGGATCAGGTCGCGGTGCGCGGCCGCGGGCAGGGCGCGGCCGACCTGGTGCCGGGCGTCGTGCTCCGCAATATCGATCCTGACTT